>ENA-ORTY01000459-ORTY01000459.1-human-gut-metagenome-genome-assembly--contig:-NODE-459-length-55429-cov-18.936938_pt1 | contig 55429 bp, 57 predicted proteins | sample MGYA00241917_ERZ509198 | MGnify/ENA primary metagenome ERZ509198 (study PRJEB26280, sample SAMEA2338857) | human gut metagenome | biome: human gut; feature: human-associated habitat; material: faeces...
ACCTATGACCCTCTGCTTGTAAGGCAGATGCTCTCCCAACTGAGCTATGCTCCCGTAACATTAACTAATATACCAAAGATTAGTGAAAAATGCAACAACTTTTTATAATAATTTACAGTTTTTTTGCAAAATATCACCATTTTTAATATTTAACTAGGCAAGTACTACGTCATTATTAAAATCAATAATGCTATTTTCGCCACCCAAATCCACAGGGGACAAAGCGATACCGCTCTCCTTAATTGCAGAATATATCTTCTGCCCTTCGATAATTAGGCTTTCGTCGATTAGTTCGCTATCGATACTTGCGTCCTTTCCGCTTTGTTTTTCGCCGTAAATTTCGCCGCCACCCCTTAACTTGTAGTCTAGTTTACTAATTATAAAGCCGTCGTCGTTCTCTTTAATTATATTCAATCTTTTCATAATTAGTTCGTTATTAGACGAGTAATGCAAGAAGCAATTTGCACTGCGCCCGTCCCTACCTACTCTACCTCGAAGTTGGTGCAAGGTGGCAAGCCCAAACCTATCTGCCGAAACGATAGCCATATTTTTTGCATCTTGAATATCTATTCCCACCTCGACTATCGTAGTAGAAACCATAATTCCACCACTCTTATTAAAATCCTGCATATTTTTAAGGTTATCCGCCTCGCTTAGCCTACCGTTCATCACCTTTACGTCGTAGTTAAATTTTTTCTTATAATAGTCGATTATTTGATAAACGCCCATATTAAAATCGCTACCGTTTATCGTTGGACAAACCACAAAACTCTTCTCGTTTTCCTTTGTTTTCTCATACAAATAATCCAGCATATCGTATAGTTTATTATTGCCAACGAGCATCGTTTTTATATTAGTTTTTCTACTTTCAGGTTTGAATATTTCCACTACGTCAAGGCTTGACGAAAACATCAAATTTATTGCCCTTGGAATAGGAGTTGCACTCAAAATAACGCTATCTTTTTCAGCAAGTTTATTAAGTAATTCACCTTTCTGCCTTACGCCAAATTTTTGCTGTTCGTCAATAACCGAAAAGGTAAACTCTGACAAATTCACGTCTTTTGAAAGTAACGAGTGAGTGCCGATAAGCAGGTCTATTCGTCCATTATTTAGCTGCTCTAATATCTCGTTACGTTTGCTTTTAACGGTAGAAGCAGTTAATTTTTCTACCCTTACGCCTAATTTTTCCAAAAATTTTGCCGATGCAAAATGCTGATTTACCAGTGCTTCGCTAGGGGCAAGAAACACGGCTTTCCCACCGTTTTTTATTACGTAGTAGCACAGCAAAAACGCTACGATAGTTTTACCACTACCAACGTCACCTAGTACTAAATAGTTGATATTATACGGTTTTTGCAGTTTTTGAATTAACAAATTTATAGCATCTACCTGACTACTAGACAAATCGTATCCAACCAAGTTTACAGCGCTAGTTATAACGCTACTAGGCAATAAATATTGCATTTTTCTAATAGTTTTATTCTCGTTTTTTAGTTTGTCGTAGGCAAGTATTAAATTTACCACTCTTTCAAGGCGTATTCGCCTTAAATTACTTTCAAGTTCAGTTTCGCTTAGTGGAAAATGCAACGAGTAAACTGCATCTTTATAGGAGTTTAATCCAAAGCCTGCAAGCACGCTACTAGGTATTACGCCGTTAATATTTTCTTTACTGAACGCCTCTTTAATTAGCCCGTTTAACTTGTTTGACGATAGTAACCCTTTCGTCTTGTACTCCACTCGTATACCTTGTAGTTTTTTAGGTGATTTGCTACTTTCAAACTCGGGATTTACCATTACGAATTTGTTTTTATTTTTCGAAATTTTTCCATAAAAAAGATACTCGTTTTCGAGGTGCAAAACCTTGGATACAAAATCTTGGTTAAACCAATCAATTTCCAAAATATCGCCCTCATCGTCCATGACGCTTACGGCAAATAATTCGATTTTTTTATTTTTAACGTTTTTCAATTTTTTTACGTATTTTGCTCTTATTACGTAAAAATACCCGTCCCTAATTTCACTTATAGGGACAGGCTCTAATTTAATATATTTCGTTGGCAGGTAGGTAACTAGGTCTAGCGAATTAAATATTCCAAGTTCGTTTAGTTTTTGCTCGGTTTTTTCGCCTATTCCTTTTACCTTAGTTAGTTCCATTATTCAATTCCAATCAAATAGTAGTAGTGAGGTTGACCACCGTAGTAGTACGTAACTTCCAAATCAGGATATTTTTCCTCAATCTTAGCGGCAAGTTCCTCTGCTTCTTTTTCCTTTACTTCTGCGCCGTAGTACAAAGTAACAAGTTCACTGTCTTCGTCTATTAGTTTGCCAATAGTATCTATGGTTACTTCGCTTACTTCACTACTCTTTGCGATAATCTTTTTGCCGTCAAGTCCAATGTAATCACCTATATTTACGTCAAATCCGTCAATCGAGGTGTTTCTAACGGCGTGGGTAATTTGTCCACACTTAATGTTATTCAACTCTCTACGCATTTTTTTGTCGTTATTTTCGGCAGTATCTTCCGGATTGTAGGCAAGCGCAACCGAAATACCTTGTGGAATATCCGTAGTTGGTATTACGAATACATTGCAAGTAGCAAGTTCTTTTGCTTGCTCTGAGGCAAGTATAATATTTTTGTTGTTTGGCAATATAAATACGTTGTCCGCATTTACCTTGTTTATTGCGTCTAAAATATCTTCAACGCTCGGGTTCATCGTTTGTCCGCCCGCAACTATATAGTTTGCGTTGAACTCCCTAAATATCTTGCTTATTCCGTCGCCTGCGACTATTGAAATCAAAGCGTTTTCCTTATGTTGTTGTACGGCGTCCTTTTCTTTTTGCTCTTTTTCCTTCTTTTCCTTTATTGCTCTATTTTGGTGAACCATATTGTCTATCTTGATTTTATCAAGTTCTCCAAGTAGCAAAGCGGCTTTAAGAGCCCTATCGGGATTATTGGTGTGGATATGCACTTTTACAAGGCTTAAATCGCCTATTACGATTACGCAGTCGCCTAGGGTAAGGAATAAATCCCTTAATTTATCAATATCTGCCTCGGTTACCTTTGGATAGATATCGGTAATGAAAAACTCGGTACAATACATATACTTAATATCGCCAAGTTCCATCTCCTCGTCTTGCGTAAGTTGTTCGAACTGATTGGAAATGTCGTTTTCTTCGGCTTGCTCAGGAATATCGTTACCGATTAAAATCTCGTACATTCCCTTAAAGATAAACAAAAGACCTCTACCGCCTGCGTCAACTACGCCAGCCTTTTTTAGAACGGGCAACATATCAGGCGTTTTGTTTAGAACGTCTTCGCCTACTTTAAGCACCTTTTCAAAAAAGTCGTCGATATCAATTTTTCTTTTTGTAAAAGTCAAAGCGTTTTCGGTCATCACTCTTATTACGGTAAGAATAGTACCTTCTTTTGGTTTAGTTACCGCTGAATAAGCAACTTCCGTGCCACGCTTCATAGCGTTTGCAAAATCTTTTGCAGTAATGGTCTTGATATTTACAAGCCCTTCTGAAATTCCCTTCAAAATTTGGGATAAAATTACACCGCTGTTTCCCCTTGCGCCTTTAAGCGCGCCACGAGATAACGCCTTTGCAATCTCCGTCATATCGTCGTTTGGGATTGCTTTTACTTCGTTTATAACCGAGGTCATGGTTAAGGACATATTAGTACCTGTATCGCCGTCTGGAACGGGGAATACGTTTAACACATCGACCAATTTTTTATTATTTTGTAGCATCTGGTTAGCACCAAGCAACATTTGCTTGAACAGAAGGCTATTTATTGAATTAATCATTTATCTCCTATACTCTCATACCTACTACGTGTACGTTGACTTCTTTTACAATCATTCCGCTAAAATACTCCACGCCGTAAACGACCGCGCTCTTTAACGAGTCCACAACCGCCGTTACCGTAACGCCGTATTTTAGCACTACGAAAATATCAATATACAATTTATTGTTAGTAGACGTAACTTTAACGCCCTTGTTTAACGAATCCTTATTAAACAGCGCCAAAAAACTATCGGTAAAACTTTTTGATACAAGTTCTACCACACCGTAGCATTCGCTTGCAATATGGTGCGTAAGTCTAGCAATGGCTTCGTCCGATATAGAAATCCTGCCGTTTTTATTTACTGTACTAGCTGGCATACCTCTCCTTTCTAACTATTATTGTATATTATTGTAATTATATTACCCTATTTATAGAAAAAATGCAACCGTTTACCATAAAAGTATATCAAATCTGTTGCAAATATTTTCTAAATATGTTAGGATATTGCTGTTATAGAACATTGGAGGTAATATTATGTCTAGAGTATGTTGTGTATGCGGAAAAGGCAAAATGAGTGGAAATAAAGTTAGCCACAGCCATCGTCTATCAAGAAGGAGCTGGAACGCTAACGTTCAAAAAGTTAGAATCGTAAAGGACGGTTCTATCGAGTCTTGCTACGTTTGTGCTAAATGCTTAAAGAGCGGAAAAGTAGAAAGAGCTTAATTTTTGTATTTTGTAGATAAAATTAAGGAGTAATCCTATTACTCCTTTTTTTAATGTAATTTTTTATTTATTGTAACGTAAAAACTACGTAAAAAAAATGCCCTAATCGGCATTTTTCTTTTCTTTTGAAAACAAATTCTTAAAAAATCTTAAAAACTTCTTCATATAAGTAGGTGGATTTAAGCATACGATTTTCATTTCTACCCCCTATTTATTACAAAAATCATTGCTACTCCTCTATCAATATTTATCGTTATTTCGTCGTTAAGTGCAAAATTAGATATACCGATAGTAGAGCCTTTTGAAATGGTTAAATCGTCCATAGGATATTTAAGCCCTTTCTGCCCATTTATATGCACGAAGTCCAAAAAAGGTACTACCGATATAGTTTTATTTTTAGCATTTTTCATAGTAAACGGCTTGTCGGTTATTTCCATAGTCCAATAATCGCTAACGGCAACCGCCTTTACGCCACTCAAAAACGCCTTATACAGCAAATTATAGTTGCCTTCAACGTGGTCGGGTCTACCACCGAACACTCCGTAAAATTCTATTTCGCTTACACCTTTTTTAATAAGGTAATCCACGGCTAGTTCGCCGTCCGTTGCGTCCTTTTCGGGCTTAAACTTTATCACGTCCATATCAACCGTACTTTTGACGCTGTCCATATCGCCAAGTAGCACGTCGGGGGTGATATTTTTTGCTTTAAGGTAGTCGTATCCACCGTCGCAACAAACTAAAAAATCGCAATCAATTTTACTAGGCGCTTCGCCGTTTAACTGTATGCCTGCTTTCATTTTAGCCTCTTAATTTTTTTATCGTTTCAGTAGGATTACTCGACTTAAATACGGCGCTACCTGCAACTATTACGTTTACGCCCGCATCTATCACCATTTTTGCGTTTTCTTCGTTTATTCCGCCGTCGATTTCTATATCGATATCCCTACCCAAATCCTTCAAAATTTTTCTTGCATTAGTTACTTTGTCAAGTACTTCGGGTATAAATTTTTGACCGCCAAATCCTGCGTAAACACTCATGATTAGTAGCATATCTATATCTTCCCAATAGCCGTCAATAAGGCTAAGCGGTTTGTCGGGATTAAGAACTAGCCCACACCTTTTACCTTTTGCTTTTATCCTATCGATAGCCAATCTAACGTCCTTACTTGCATCTGGGTGAAAAGTAACTATATCAGCGCCCGAGTCGCAAAATTCTTCCACGTACTTTTCGGGCTCGGTTATCATAAGATGCACGTCAAACGGCAATTTTGAGTACTTACGTAGCGACTTTACCATCGGCATACCAAAGGTGATATTTGGCACGAATACGCCGTCCATTACGTCGCAATGTACAAGGTCTGCGCCCCATTTTTCTACGTTTTCTACCCCTTCGCCCATTTTGGCAAATTCAGCCGACAAAATAGACGGGCTTATCATAATTTTACTCATATTTTTTCCTCCTATTTTCCTTTATCTCACCATATATTTGCACGTATCTTTCGTATCTTCTTTTACTTATTTTTCCTTCGTTGACAAGCTTTTTTACCTCACATTCAGGCTCGTGAATATGCTCGCAACCACGGAATTTACAGTTATAACTTGCCTCAGTAAAATCGGGATAAAAAGCCTGCAATTCTCTTTCGCTAATATCCACGTTTTCTAGCATAGTAAACCCACAAGTATCCACGACAAAGCCACTTCTTAGCCTAAAAATTTCCGTCGCTCTAGTGGTGTGTTTGCCACGCTCGGTCTTTTTACTAAGTTCGCCTACTTCAAGCGATGCGTCGGGAAGTAGCCTATTTATTATAGAACTTTTGCCAACGGCGGACTGACCACAAAAGCAAACTACCTTATCTTTAACTAGCCTTTCTATTTCGTCGATATTTTCGTTATTTTTTGCCGAAACGTATATTATGTCGCAAAAATTAGCGTAATCTTCTTCTATTTCTTTTCTAAACTCGTCGGTAGTCAAATCGCTCTTATTTACGCATAAAACGGGTTTTATGTTGCAATTTCGACAGTTTAACAATATTTTATCGACAAGAATATAATCTGGCTTTGGCGACAAAGCAATGGTAATAATGGCAATATCAATATTTGCTACGTAAGGTCTTATTAGGCTGTTTTTTCGTGGCAAAACCTTTTCTATTACGTAACTTCTACCCTGCTTTTCCACCTCGACCATATCGCCAACCAATATCTCTACGGCGTTTTTAATTTTTCCTCTTGCAAAGGCAATCACTTTCTCATCACCGCAAAGTACGGTAAATTTTCCGCCTACGCCTTTTACTACTCGTCCGTTTATAATATATTTCCTCCGCTTAAATATTTACGTCTTAGCTGTCCACACGCACCGTCGATATCACGCCCCATAGTACGCCTTATCGTTGCGCTGACGCCAAGTTTAGTTAGTCTATCCAAAAATTCTTTTGCTCTTTTTTCGCTTGCCGATTTCAAGTTCTTTTCTTTTACGGGGTTTAGCCTAATCAAATTTACATGAGTAGGAAAACCGTGTAAAAGATTAGCAAGTTCACTTGCAAACTCCAAATTATCCGTTACTTCTTCTATTAGGCAGTACTCGAATATCACCCTTCTACCCGTTTTGTCAAAGTAGTATTTTGCAGCCCTAATTAGTTCTTCTATCGGGTATTTTTTGTTTATCGGCATTATCTTGTTTCTGTACTCGTTGTTAGACGAGTGCAAAGATATGGTAAGCGTAATATGATATCCTTCGTCGGCAAGCCTATATATATTTTTGCATATTCCAGACGTTGACAAGGATACGTTCCTTTGGCTTATATTTATGCCGTCCTTTTCTTCAAGTAACCTAAAAAATTTAGTTACGTTGTCGTAGTTGTCAAGTGGCTCGCCACTACCCATTAGTACCACGTTAGTTACCTGTCTGTCGGTAGTATTGCCACCCAAAAACTTGTTTACGGCAACTATTTGCCCTAGTATTTCCCCTGCCGTTAAACTTCTAACTAAGCCGTCAATACCCGATGCGCAAAAAGCGCAACCCATTCTGCAACCGACTTGCGTACTTACGCACAAAGTATTGCCGTACTTATACTTCATTAGCACGCCTTCTATTACGTTGCCGTCTAGTAGTTTGTACAAAAATTTAGTAGTTCCGTCCTCTTTTGACACGATATACGTAAGTATCTCGATAGGGTTTGTCGTATACTTTTCTTTTAATTGCTCCGTCAATTTTTTTGGCAAATTTTTCATTTCGTCAAAAGTACAGCCCTTATGTAACCACGTAAATATTTGTTTTGCCCTAAACTTCGGCTCGCCCATGCTAATTAAAATTTCGGCTATTTCTTCTACGTTTAGGTCAAGTAGGCTTACCATTTTCTCACCAACCTTGCCATAAAAAAGCCGTCAAGACCTTTTTGTTCGTTAAGTTGCAAAGTGCCGTTATTTACGTAGTCAAGCGGTATTCTTTCAAGTGCAAAATTTTCGTTCTTTTTAAGAAAATCGTTTACCACCATAATATTTTCTTCTAAAACGTTAGTACAAGTCGAGTACATAAGCACGCCACCAACTTTAACGTAGTTTTTACTTACGTCCAATATTTGCTTTTGCACTTTCGCCATTTCCAATATATCCTCTGGTTTTCGCCTTAGCAAAATATCGGGATTTTTACCCACTACGCCAAGCCCACTACAAGGAGCGTCACACAAAACGGCGTCGAACTTGTCAACGTACGCCTCGTATAATTTGGTTGCGTCCCACACGCCCGTTTTAACCCTTGCACCCATACGTTTTTTGTAACTTTCTATCAGTTTTACCCTATGCGGATGCATGTCTAAGCATATAACGTTGCCCTTTGTAATTTCGCTTATCAGCATACTTTTACCACCCGGTGCGCCACATACGTCTAGCACGTTGTCAGTCTTTTTAAGCCCCATTCCGTAAACGACTAGCATAGACGACAAGGACTGAATAGTAACGTACCCTTCGTTAAATAGGTACTTTACAAAGTCGTTGTACTTTACGAACATACCACCCTTTTCTGTTTCTAAAAACTCGGTGTTTCTTTCCCTTAAAGCGTACTTCAAGTCGGCAAGCGTCATTTTGTTCGTATTCACCCTAATATGTTCGTTTAAGGCTTTTTTCGTATCTAATTTTAATTTGTAATCGTTAGGATATTGCTCGACGTATTTTTCTACGAGCCACAAAGGTTTGTTGTACTTGTAACTAAGCTGGTCGTTTTTTGTTACAAGCACGGTTTTAATATCAAAATTTTTAACTGCGTACTTTTTTAATACTGCGTTTACAAAACCGGAAACAGCCTGCTTTTTTAGAGTTTTAGCATACTCTACGCAGTTGTTTATTACGGCGTAGTCGGGCAAACTGTCCATATAGTCTATGCAGTACATACCTATTTTAAGTAGGATTCTAACGCTGTTTTTAGGCAAGGACTTAGTAAGCGCTTTTAGAGCGTAATCGTACTTTACGTTGTTTTCTAGTACGCCGTACACGATTTTTACAACCTTGTCCTTTTCCTTATCGTCCAAGTCTTTTGCAAGGCACACGTTAAGATATGCGCCTTTTAGATAAACTTCGGATAGTATTTCGTAACTTTTTTGAATATAACTCATAAAGGTCTATAATATTTCCTTTTCTATCTTATGTCCACGTAGATAGTCTACGTCTTGCATTTTTTTGCCGTTTTCAGCTTGTATCGTTTTTAGCCTGATTAGTCCGTCGCTAGTTGCAACCACTAAGCCGTTTTTAGTATCGGCGCAAACTATTTCGCCTATTTCGTAATTACCATTATTAACAAGTACTTCGGTTTCGTGCACTTTGAAAGTAACGCCACCTATCGTAGTAAAAGCCGACGGCCACGGCGACATACCCAGCGTAAAGTGGTATATTTCCTTTGCCGATTTATTAAAATCTATTTTGCCGTCCTCTTTTTTCAGCATTGGATAATGTGTAGCAAGCTCGTGATTTTGTGGCACGTATACGGCCCTTCCGCTTTCGATTAAATCAAGCCCTTCTAAAAGTACGTCGGCAGCAAACGAAGATAGCCTATCGAATAACTCACCACTAGTTTCACCTTCTAATATATCTATTTTCTTTTGCAATACCATATCGCCACTATCCACCTTTTTGGCAGTTTTCATAATGGTTACGCCCGTTTCTTTTTCGCCGTTTATAACAGCCCACTGAATAGGCGAAGAACCACGATATTTAGGCAAAAGCGACGCATGTGAATTTATTACGCCGTATTTAGTTAGATTAAGTATCTCGTCGCTTAGTATTTGTCCGTAGGCAACCGTTACGATAACCTCTGCACCAAGGTTTCTTAGGTCGCAAACTCCCTCTTTGGATACCTTTTCGTATTGAAGTACCTTTAATCCAAGTTTTAACGCCTCTTCTTTAACGGGGCAAAAAGACGTAACGCCTCTATTGCGTTGTCTATCGGGCTGAGTAACCACAGCCAAAATTTCGTGCTTAGAAGTGGCTAATTTTCTTAGCGACGGTACTGCGTAATCGGGCGTACCCATAAAGATTATTTTCATTATTCTTTCCTCATCTCTATTTCTCTACTGCACTTATCCTTGAATAATATTCCATCTAGGTGGTCAATCTCGTGACAGCACGCTCTTGCAGGAAAGCCTTCTATCTTTTCCTTATGCTTTTTGCCGTATCTATCGTAATATTCTAAGGTGATTTTTTCAGGCCTAATTACGTAGCAGTTGTAGTTATCTACGCTAAGACAACCTTCTATCCCTTCTATCTCACCACTTTGCTTAATAATTCTAGGGTTTACAAGTTCACGGAAAAAGTCCTCTTCTTCCACTTCCACAACAGCCACTCTACGCAAAATGCCCACTTGTACGCCTGCTAGTCCACAGCCGTTATTTTTAAGCATAGTTTCTCTCATATCGTCAAGTAACGTCCACAACTTTTGATCGAAGTTAACTACCTCTCTCGATATTTTCCTTATTTGTGGGTCTTGTTCTTTTACAATTTGTCTTAAAGCCATATTAAATCAAACTTTGCGGATTGTTCTCTACGAACACCCAACAATTCTTCTCCTTATTATATTCGTTAGTTATTTGGTATATTTCGTCTATTATTTCTTGGTCGTTTTTCTTTTTAATTCGCATTAGCACTTGATAGCGATACTTCGTTTGCATTCTATTTAACGGCGATTTCATCGCTTGGCAATATATAAACCTATCAGCGTATTTTTGTTTTACCTTGCCTACTTTGTTAAATATCTTTTGCGTTAAATCAATAGCGTCGTCCTCGATAGTGCTAGTAACCATTATCCTTAAAATAGTGGTATACGGTGGAAATTTCGTTATTTTTCTTGCGTTGTTTTCCTTTTCGAAAAATCCGTCGTAATCGTACTCTTTTGCATATCTAAATACGTAATGTCGTGGCGAATAGGTTTGCACTATCACTTTGCCTTCCTTATCGGCTCTACCTGCTCTACCTGCCACTTGCGTAATTAGTTGGAAAGTCCTTTCAGTGCTACGATAGTCCGAAAAATATAGGCTAGCGTCAGCATCAAGTATCCCCACTAACGTTACGTTTGGAAAGTCGTGCCCCTTTGCAATCATTTGAGTGCCTACTAATATTTGCGCTTCACCCTTAGAAAACTCGCTTAGTATCTTTTGATGAGCGTCCTTCGTTGAAGTGGTATCGTTATCCATACGCAATATTTTTACGCCACCAAATAACTGCTCTAATTCCTTAACCACCGTTTCAGTACCTATCTTGCCCATACGTATTTTTTCGCTACCACACTGAGGGCATTTATCAGGCACACGATATTTTTTGCCACAATAATGGCATTTAAGTACGTTCTCGGCTTTATGGTATGTAAGCGATACGTCGCAATCGGCACATTTTGCTACGTAGCCACAATCTCTACACATAATAAACGAAGAAAAACCACGCCTATTTATAAAAATCATCGCCTGATTTTTTTCTTCTATTACCTTCCTAAGCGCCTCGTACAATTCTAATGAAAATATTTTGCTATTAGGTGCTTTTTCGCTCCTGACCATATCCACGATTTGCATATCGGGCATATTACGATTATTTACACGATTTGGCATACGAACCATAGTGTATTTGTCGTATTTAGCGTATAGATAACTTTCTATTGAAGGCGTTGCGCTACCTAAAACGAGCGGGCATTTATTGTATCTTGCCCTTTCCTCTGCAACGGACTTCGTATCGTACCTTGGGTTAGACTCCGACACGTAACTTTGGTCGTGCTCTTCGTCGATTATAATAAGCCCTACGTTTTGGATAGGTGCAAATATTGCAGACCTTGCCCCAATAACTATTTTTGCCTTACCCGTCAGTATCCTTTCCCACTCGTCAAACCTTTCGCCGTCGTTTAGTCCGCTATGTAATATTGCAACTAGGTCGCCAAACCTACCCGTTACAAGCCTAGACATTTGAGGAGTAAGCGCTATTTCAGGCACTAGCATAATTGCAGTTTTGCCCATATCCAAAACCCTTTTTATGCAATGCAAATATACCTCGGTTTTGCCACTACCCGTTACGCCGTACAATAGTTTTATCTTGTCGTCAGCCAAAATCTTTTCTACGGCGTCTTGCTGGCTATCCGTAAGTTTTTTCTCGGCGTTTGCTTCTTTTGCTACTTCGGGCTTTCTTTCCACCCTAACGCTTTCTATTACTAGATATCCCCTAGCCGATAAAGAATTTACTGCGCTAGGCGAAAACTTCTTGTTTAGTTCTGCCTGCCACTCGCCGTTACTACGCAAATACTCTAATACGGCAAGTTGACTTTTTGCCCTTTGGCTTACGCTACTTACCATATCGTCGTAGTCAATCTCGGTATTTAACGTTACGTAGTTTTTGGTTAGTTCCTTTATTTTACCACCCCTAAGTCTAGGTGGCACGTACAACCTTAGAACGTCTATCTTTCTTAGGTTGTATTTTTTGGTCATATAGTCCATTAGCGACAATAGTTCTTCGCTTACCGTTACGTACTCGTCCAAAACTTTTGATATGCTTTTTAGCGTACCATTAAAGTTCGACTTTTCCTTTAACCTTATTACGAAACCTTCGATAAATTTTTTACCAAAAGGAACAAGCACACGATGTCCTACGTGTACTTGCAATAATCCAACTTCATAGTCGAATACTCTGTCTATTTCGCTTGTCGCTACGTCTACGATAACCTCTGCAATCATTATAGTAGTTTCACCACTTGGTCAAATATTTTGCCTGCTAGTTCGCTTTTCTGCATTAGCTCGTAGTCCTTAATTTCGCCCGTCTTAGTAATTACGGTAGCGATATTAGTATCTACGTTAAAGCCTGCCCCTTCCTTAGTTACGTCGTTAGCAACTACTATATCGGCATTTTTCTTTGCTAATTTTAGTTTAGCATTTTCTACAAGGTCGTCGGTTTCAGCGCAGAATATAACCAATATTCTATCACCCTTCACCTTTCCAACAGCCTCTGCAATATCAGGATTTTTTTCAAATTCTAATACTAGATTTTTGCTTTTTATCTTATGCAGCGTAGGATTTTTTACCTTGTAATCGGACGGCGCTGCCGCTTTTACTATAACGTCGCACCTTTCGTAATTACTCATAACGGCGTCGTACATTTGCTGAGTCGTGCGTACGCTGATTACCTCGTCGATATCCTTTGGAATCTTAACGGACAATCTACCTGCAATTAGCACTACCTTTGCGCCCCTTGACTTAGCGTTCTTGGCAAGTTCAATACCCATCTTACCGCTACTATGGTTTGTAATAAACCTTACGCCGTCGATATTTTCCTCAGTAGAGCCAGCCGTAACAAGCACGGTTTTACCCTCTAAGTCCCTTTGTGGCATTAGTATATCTAGAATCTCGTCAACTATATCCACGGGCTCTGCCATTTTGCCCTTACCTACGTCGCCACAAGCAAGCCTACCTTCGATAGGTCTAAATATATAGTAACCTTTCTTTTCTAGTTTTGCTATGTTCTCCTGAACTTGCTCCGACTCGTACATATTAGTATTCATTGCAGGACATATTAGTTTTGGGCAAGTCGCCGCCATTATGGTAGTAGACAGCATATCGTCGGCAATACCGTTTGCAATTTTGCCTATCGTATTTGCCGTTGCAGGCGCTATAACGAATATATCCGCCTTTTTAGCAAGCGCTACGTGTTCTACTTCAAAATCAAAGTCCCTATCGAACAAATCGGAAACGACCCTGTTGTTAGACAGGGTTTCAAAAGATAACGGTTGTACGAATTCTAGGGCGTGGCTAGTCATTATAACTTCTACGTTAGCCTCCAACTTTTTCAGTCTTGAAACTATTTCGCAGGACTTGTAGGCAGCTATGCAACCCGTTACACCCAAAACTACAGTTTTACCTTTAAGCATAATTAGTCTCTTTTAATTTCGATTTTATCGTTATAAAATTCCTCAGCAGCAACGCTAATGGATTTTTTCTTGGTCTCTTCTAGCATTTCTTGCTCCTTAGACTCTAACGTTCTTGCTCTTTTTGATAACGCAACTACTAATGCGTATTTGCTCTCTGACTTGTCAATCATCTTATCAATAGGTGGTTCCATCAACATAACTATATTTCTCCTCTTAGTTTTTCTATTTTATATTTATTACGTGCGGTCTTTAATTTTTCCGCATTTATAATGCTTATTATTTGATTAGCGCAATCGTCTACCTTTTCATTTACAACTAGATAGTCGTAGTAGGTTGCCCTTTCAATTTCTTCGCCAATCTTTGCGTGGCGCAATTTTAACGCTTCTTTACTTTCAGTTCCCCTGCCTTCTAGCCTTGCGGTAATCGTTTCTACGGTAGGTGGCAAAATAAATATTGCTACGCTGTCTTCTCTTTTTCTCTTTACGTTGAACGCCCCTTCGGTATCTATTTCCAAAACGACGTCTTGTCCGCTAGATATTTTGTCGTCAATCTCCGAGTTTAGCGTGCCATAGTAGTTATCGAATAATTTTACGTGCTCCAAAAACTCTCTGTTATTTAGTTTGTTTTCAAAGTCCTCTTTGGATAAAAAATGATAACTTACTCCGTCTACTTCGCCATCTCGTGGCTTTCTAGTCGTAGCCGATACGCTGAACTTCAAGTTCGGCATAAGTTCGAACACTCTTTTTAGCACCGTACCTTTGCCAACTCCCGAGCAACCCGAGATTACGATAAACAACCCTTTTTCCATCATTCGTCCTCTTTTTCGGTTTCGTTAAGCCTGTTCATTATAGTATCGGTAGATAGTGCGCACAAAAATACGTACCCTTTCTCTGTTACTATAACGGACTTTATTTTTCTATTCGTAGTTACGTCAATAAGCATTTCGTCGTCCCTTGCCTTAGATACTAAATGCTTGGTTGAGGCTAGCGACGGCGACAATACGCCTACGATTTTTCTTTTATTTATAATATTCCCAAACCCTATATTTACGTAATTATGCATACTACTCTATATTTTGCACTTGCTCACGCATTTTTTCGATTATCGATTTAAGTTGCAAAGCGCAAGCCGTGATTTCTAAATTATTAGATTTTGACGCAATCGTATTGCTTTCTCTATTGAATTCTTGTACCAAAAAGTCTGCATCTCTGCCTATTGGTTTTTGCTTTTCAAACATCTCTCTCATATGTTTTACGTGCGCAAACAACCTTGTAATTTCCTCGTCGATACATACTCTATCGGCGTATACTGCCACTTCGTTTATTAGCCTTGCTTCGTCAAGTGGTATTTCACCTAAGTATTCTAACACTCTCTTTCTAAGGTTTTCCTTATACTCTATTGCAACGGTAGGCGCTTTTTCTTGAATTTTCTTAGTAACGGCCTCTATCTCGGCAATAAAACCAAGGAAAGATTTTTTAAGGTTTTCACCTTCGCTCTCACGCATTTTAACAAGCCCGTCTAACGCAGTGTCCAAACTTTGTAATAGCATTTTTTTAAGTTCTTCTTCGTCCTCTTCATTTACGCCCACTTCAACAACGTACGGGCATTTCATTAGGCTAGTTACGGTAAGGTCGTTAGTTAGCGAATAATTAAGTTCCATCTTTTTAGCAATTTCAACGTACTTATTAGCAACCGATTCGTTAAATACCAAGTTTTTATCTTCGCCTTGCGTTGCTTCGAAAGTAACGAAAATATCTAGGTGTCCACGGCTTATTTTAGAGGCAATCGCCTTTCTCATACAATCTTCAAAACAGCTAAACACCTTTGGCATCTTAAACGACAAATCCAAAAACCTATGGTTTACCGACTTAATTTCAATAGTGCATTTCTTGTTGTTCAGTTCTACTACGCCTTTGCCGTAGCCTGTCATACTCTTCATATAAATCTCACTTTGTCTATAAATAATAGAATTATTATAGCATAAGAATATATTTATATCAAGTTAATTTTTATTTAGCAATATAATTATATATTCAATAGTACAAAAAATATCCGCCCGATTTTATAAAACTATCTACAAACAAAAAAAGGCGAACGCTCGCCTTTTTGTTGCTATCTATTTTACCACTAAGTAATTAACGTAAATTTCACAAATAGTACCGATATATTTAGTTCCTTTTACAAAACTTTTAATATTTTTTTGCAATTATCTATACCTTGCGACTTAGTAATATCTAAAATATCTTTCACGATAATAATTAGATAGTAAAACTCAAAAACGATAGAAAACTAATTATTCTTCTAGCATCTTTAATATTTCCATTTCGCTTATTACTCTTACGCCTAGTTCGTACGCCTTAGTCAGTTTACTACCAGCCTCTTCGCCTGCTAAAACGAACGAAGTTTTCTTAGATACCGACGACGATACTTTCCCACCGTTTTCTTCAATCAGTTTTTTCATATCGTCCCTAGAATAGTTTGGCAAAGTTCCCGTTAAAACGAACGTTAGTCCACCAAATTTTTGGCTAGCGTCCATCTTTATTTCTTCAAAATCTAATATACTTCTAAATTTTTCTAGGTATTCTAGATTTTCGGCATTATTAAAGTAATCTGCTACGTTTTTAGCCATTATTTCGCCAAAGTCGTCTATTTTTTGCACTTTTTCATAATCGACGTTATACAAATTTTCTAGGCTGACAAATTCTTTTGCAAGGCTTTTTGCAGCCTTTTCACCTATATTTTCAATGCCAAGCGCAGACAAAAATCTTGCAAGCGTCGTGCGTCTACTATTATCTATTGCAGTAATTAAATTACTAATTTTTTTGTCCTTAAACGACTCTAATCCGTCAAGGTCTTTTTCAGTTAGATTGTACAAATCAATCGGCGATTTTACACCCCTTTCGTTGTAAAGTAATTCGGCGGTTTTTTCAGAAAAGCCCTCGATATTCATACAGGATTTTCTTGCAAAATGCGTAAGTTGCCTTACTATTTGCGGTGCGCAGTTTTCGTCGTTGGTACAGTAGTAAAACACCCCTCTTTTTTCCACTTCGCTATGGCACGCAGGGCACTTGTCAGGTGGCAAAATATCTATTGGATTATCGCCGTATTCAGCAACTCCCGTGATTTCCGGTATTACGTCGTTGCTTCTTCTAATAAACACCGTAGAATTTATTTTTACACCCTTTTTAAGTATATCGTCGTAGTTGTTTAAGGTTGCCCTTCTTACCGTAACGCCTGCTAGATCCACAGGTTCTAATATTGCAAGCGGATTTAGTTTTCCCGTCCTACTTACTTGCCAAACCACTTCTTTTAGCACGGTAGTTGCTTCGTCCGCCTTAAACTTATAGGCAATAGCCCACTTAGGAAACTTCTCCGTGTAGCCTATTCGTTCACGCAAAGCAAGGTCGTCCACCTTGATAACTACCCCGTCGATAAGAAAATCCAATCCGTCCCTTTCGTCTGTGATTTTGTCTATCTCTTTTTCCACGTCGTCGTAATTTTCGCAAATCTTAAAGTGGTCGCCAACCTTAAAGCCTTGCTCTTTCAAAAAGTCGTACATTTGGCTTTGAGTAGCAAACTCTATACCATTAGTGTAGCCTATATTATAGGTAATTACGTCTAGTTTTCTACTTGCAGTTACCTTCGGGTCTAAGTTCCTTATTGCACCGGCTGCGCCGTTTCTAGCATTTTTTAACGGAACGCTAGCCGTTTCGTTGTATTTTTCAAGGCTGGATAATTTCATAATGCCTTCGCCCTGAATTTCAATCTCGCCCTTAAAATCTATACTAAGCGGTACGCTTTTTATCGTTTTTACCTGTTCGGTTACGTCCTCGCCCTCTACGCCGTTACCACGAGTAGACGCCGTAACTAGTTTGCCGTCCTTGTAATACAAATTTATCGTAAGACCGTCAAACTTGTACTCCGTAGTCATCTTAGGCAAGTACCCAAGTTCTTTTCTCACTCTTTCAAGCCACTCGTTAAATTCTTCTTTGCTTTGGCATTTTCCTAGTGAATATAGGCGTTTTTTGTGCACGTACGTACCAAACTCCTTGATAGGCTCTCCACCTACCCTCTTAGTTGGCGAATCTTCTAGCACCACGCCCGTTTCTTTTTCCATTTTTACCAAACTATCGTACAGTTTGTCAAATTCGCCGTCGCTTATAGTTGGATTATCCAAAACGTAATAGTTATAACAATGCTTGTTAAGTAAGTCCACAAGCTCTCGCATTTTATCCATTATACACCTCCAAAGGAGCAATTTCCAAAGAGAATTTTTTAATTCCTAGACCGTCGAAAGCAATCGAAGCGCTAGTACCGCTAACGCTGATAATAGTACCTACGCCAAACGTTTTGTGCTTTACCTTAACACCCGTCTTAAACATAGACAAATCTTTTTGAGCCTGCACTTTATCCACTCCGTTCACGTTGCTAGCCTTAGTCACCGATTCTACCGAATATTTATTCTCTATCTTTTTGGTTTCTACTATTTTCTTTTCTGGTCTAGTTACTTTACTATCTTCTAATATTTCGTCTATAAAGCAACTTCTTTTGTAAAAACGCATACCGTCATAGCGATATCTTGATGCACAGTAAGTAAGCGTAAGCCTTTCCATAGCCCTAGTTATAGCCACGTACATTAGCCTACGTTCCTCCTCCATCTTGCCTTCGTTGATACTTAGTCCACTAGGAAAAGTTTCCTGCTCTAAGCCAACTATAAACACCACCTTAAACTCCAAGCCTTTTACTGCATGCACGGTTGCAAGCCTTACATAGTTATCGTCGTGAACGTTGTCCGTATCGGTTAGTAACGCAACTGATTGCAAATAATCTATAATAGTAGTATCTCTATTATCGTTTGAAAATTCCTTGATACTTGCTACGTACGTTGCGATATTTTCCACCTTATCACGCCCTTCGCTTTTCTCCTTCAAGTTTTCGTAGGTTTCCACAATCGGCACGGTGTTAAGTAGCAGATTTGCAAACTCTATCGGCGTTAGTTTGCCACTTGCCGATATTAGCGAAGTAAGTATATCTCTAAACCCAACTAGTTTGCTTCTAGTACCACTATTTAGAAAATCTAGCCTATCGCAAGTAAGCACTGCATCTATAAAATCTAGGTTGTTTTCCTTTACGTAGTCCTTAATTTTATCTACCGTCGTATCGCCAATTCCACGCTGTGGGAAGTTGATAATACGCAATATAGCGTCGCTATCTTTCGGGTTGCAACTTGCTCTAAAATAAGCGTTTATCGTTTTAATTTCTTCCCTTTCAAAGAATTTGTAACCCCCAAAAATCTTGTAAGGGATATTATATAGGTTCAGTTTTTCTTCAAAAGGTCTACTCATTGCGCCCGTTCTATACAAAACGGCAATATCGCTGTAATTATAACCCGTTCTTACTAGTTCGTATATCTTGTTTATTACGTATTCAGCCTCGCTTCTATCGGTCTTGCAAGGTGTGATTTGTACCCCTAATCCGTTTGGTGCGTTAGTCCACAAAGTTTTTGCTATTCTTTCAGTATTGTTTTTGATTACGGCGTTTGCCGCTTTCAAAATATTTGCGCTACTTCTATAATTTTGTTCTAGTTTGTAGGTGGCAACGTTTTCAAAATCTTTTCTAAAATTTATAATATTTCTAATATCAGCGCCACGCCAACTATAAATACCTTGGTCCTCGTCGCCTACTACGAATATATTTTTGTGCACGGCCGATAACAATTTGACTAGCGAATATTGCAAGCCGTTAGTATCTTGAAATTCGTCTATATGAATATACCTAAATCGGTTTTGATATTTACTTAAAACGTCCGGGCATTGCATAAATAATTTAATGCTCAAAACGAGTAAGTCGTCAAAATCCACGCTATTAGAATTTTTCTTTACTTGCTCGTATTCGGTATATACGTCCTCCGCCCTAGTAAGTACGTCATACGAAAAATCGCCGTCTAATTTTTTTACTATATTAAAAGGTTGCACGCCAAAATTTTTAGCGTGAAAAATTACTTCGGTGATAGCCTTAGCAAGTTGCTTGTCTATCTCCTTATCCTTATATATTCTATTTAATATCTTCTTTGTATCGTCGGTATCTAAAATGGTAAAATTGTCGCCAAGCCCTATTCCCTTGCCGTCTAGCCTTAAAACTCTTGCGCAAAAAGAGTGGAAGGTGGATATCCACATTCCTTCCTCGCCACATTCCTTTACGATACGCTCCTTCATTTCCATAGCGGCCTTGTTAGTAAAGGTAATTGCCAAAATCTCGTAAGGCGAAACGTCCAAATCTTTTATTAAATGCGTTACCCTTGCAGTCAGCACCCTAGTCTTGCCACTGCCTGCTCCCGCAAGCACTAAAACTGCCCCCTCGGTGTGGTTAACGGGTAATATTTGTTGCTCGTTTAATTGCATAATAATTCTCCTTATCGTAGTATATCATAAGAATATTATTTTTACAATCCAACCTAGGCAATAAGATAATTATTTATATATAAAAATAAACTGCCTACAATTTCGGCATTATACTCCAAAATTTTCGGCAGTTTTGCTTTTTCTCATACGTAAGTGTTTTCCTTCACGTATCTTGCTTTTAATTTAACGTATATCTCCGACAATTTTAACACGTAACGTTGTCTTTCGGGGTAGTCCATTTGTTCAAATCTTCTTCTGTCCATCAAACATCCTATAGGATTTAGCACAACCTCGTCTCTTTCCATCATTTCTTTTACGATTAAGTACATCTTTTCTTCATCTAAGTAATCCACGCCACTAACGTGAAAACGTTGTTTTTTAAGGACACTGCCCGTAACAGGTCTGCTCTTTTGAAAATACCCGCTTGCTAATCTCTTTTTTGCCTCGTTAGCCTTGCGCTTCAAGTTTTTGTCGGAATACACCATCGTATTTTCTCCTACCCTATATTAATTTGAAAATCTTGTAAAATTTCCTAAAATAAAAACCAACCTCTTCTATCTTAATACTTATTCAAAATAATGCAACGCAATAAATTAAGATTTATAAGTAAATATTTTAATTTATAACGATTTAATTAAGTTTAATATATCATTTTGAAAATTATTCAAAATTTTTTAATATTTCATTTTTTACGCATTTATATACAAAATCTATAAATTTTCATCAAAATGCACCTAAAATTTAGGAATTATTAAAAAAATAGGGTTTTGGGGCTAACTTTTTTTATTTTTTTGAACCAGGAAATTCTTCGTCATTATTCGCTAATTTTTGCAGTAATATATTTTTTGAAAATTTTTTAATTAAATAAACGCAATTCATTATCCACGAATTAACATAAAAATATAATTCATTATCCGCAAAATAAAAAGGACGCAAATTGCGTCCTTTTTATTAAAACTTAACGTGTTCGATATCTTTTCTTGTCGACTTTTTATAAAGCACTATTTTATTTCCTATGGCGCACACAGGCTCGGCACTCAATTTCATAGCCAAATCTTGCAACACGTCCATAGGCGTTTCGTCGTTGTTTTTTAATACGGTAATTTTTATTAGTTCCCTAGCGTCTAACGCTTTTTTAATATCCGCTACCATATTATCGCTTACACCACCCTTTCCAACTTGGAAAATAGGCTCTATCACCATTGCTTTGCCTCTTAAATTACTTCTTTGTTTGCTGTTTAACATATTTCACCTAATCAATCAAATCGAAAGCAATATCGGATACGTACACCGTATCGCCCTCTTTTGCGCCTTTTTTGTATAATTCTTTTATAATACCCTTATCACGCAGTACACGTTGGAAGTAGTTAAACGAATCTACGTCGTCTAGCACTACGTTTCTTGCAAGTTTATCAATAAAACCACCCGTTATTTCGTAGGTATCGTCGTCTATTTTTATAATTTCGTACCTATTTTCATCAGGTTTTTCAAACTCGTAATAATCGGTTTCGAAAGGTTCTTGCTTTGGCAACGTTTTTAATGCGGAATATATCTCGTCTAATAGTTCCTTAGTGCCGTCGTGTGTAATAGCAGATATTGGAAATACTTTTTTGCCTATCGTATTAGCAAACTCCTCTATCTTATTTTCTTCGCCGTAAAGCATATCTATTTTGTTTAATACCACTATTTGAGGTAACTCGCCTAGTTTTGACGAATACGACGTTATCTCGTTGTTTATCTTTTCGTAGTCCTCCAATGCGCTTCTACCTTCACACTCTGATATATCCACCACGTGAACGATAAGCCTTACCCTTTCTATATGACGCAAAAAGTCGTGTCCTAGCCCTGCCCCTTCGCTTGCGCCTTCAATAAGCCCTGGAATATCGGCAATAACAAAACTGTCGTCGTACATATTTACCACGCCAAGATTTGGACTAAGCGTTGTAAAATGATAGTTAGCAATCTTCGGTTTTGCGCTAGTTAGTACGGAAAGCAAGGTAGATTTACCAACGTTAGGGAACCCTACAAGCCCTACGTCTGCAATCGTTTTAAGTTCTAGTTTTACGTGATATTCAATAGTTGTTTCACCCTTTTGACTAAACGACGGCGCTTTACGTTGGCTAGTTGCAAATCTAGCATTACCTTTTCCACCTCTACCGCCTTGTAACACCACTTTTTCTACTCCGTCCTCAAAGAAGTCCGCAATTATTTGGTCGGTTTCTATATCTTTAAGCAAAGTTCCGCACGGTACTTTTATAATCAAATCCTCAGCACTTTTTCCGCATTGATTTTTCTTTTTACCGTTCTCGCCGTTGCCTGCTCTATAATGCACCTTGTACTTAAAGTCAATCAGCGTGGTCATATTCTTGTCCGCTACGAATATTATACTTCCACCGTTACCGCCGTCGCCACCGTCAGGTCCGCCGTTTGGCACGAATTTTTCTCTGTGGAAAGAGGTAGCGCCGTCTCCGCCGTTACCTGCTTTTATATATATTTTTGCTACGTCTAAAAACATTTATTTTACCAACCTTTCTATTATTGATTTTGCAGCTATTTTGCCTGCGCCCATTGCCTTTATAACGGTTGCAGCGCCCGTTACTGCGTCACCGCCTGCGTACACGTTTTTAACGCTAGTTTCACCACTTTCGTCTATTACTATCGTACCCCTATTTGAACACTCCAATTCAGGCATACTCTTCTTTATTAGTGGATTAGGGCTAGTACCAAGCGCCATAATTACTTGGTCGCAAGGAACGATAAATTCGCTACCTTTTACTTCTACGGGGCTACGCCTTCCCGATTGGTCTGGCTCGCCAAGTTCCATTTTTACGCATTTAATACCGTTTACCACGCCGTTTTCGCCCATTATTTCTACGGGGTTTGTTAGTAGCATTAGTTCTACGCCCTCTTCTTCTGCGTGATGTATTTCGGCTTTTCTACAAGGCATTTCCGCTTTTGACCTACGGTATACAAGCGTAACTTTGCCACCTAGTCTTAACGCCGTTCTTGCGCTATCCATTGCCACGTTGCCTGCGCCTACTACTACGACTCTATCACCTACGTTTATCGGGGTATCGCTATCATTTTTGTACGCACCCATAAGGTTTACCCTAGTTAGATATTCGTTTGCCGAATATACTCCGTTTAGGTTTTCACCCTTTATGTTCATAAACTTAGGTAATCCTGCACCTGTACCAAGGAATACCGCGTCGTACTCTTCTAATAGTTCGTCCACGAACAAGGTTTTGCCTATTACGGTATCCTTATCAAAGGTTACGCCAAGTTCGGTCAGTTTGTTTATTTCGCTTGCAACTAGTTTTTTAGGCAACCTAAACTCCGGAATACCGTACACCAAAACACCACCAAGTTTATGAAACGCCTCGAATACCGTTACGTCAAAACCTGCTCTTGCAAGTTCAGCAGCACAAGATAGTCCAGCAGGGCCAGAGCCTACTATTGCCGCTTTTTTGCCGTTTTTTGCTATTTTTTCCGTACTTTTTACGCTTAGAGCATAGTCGCCAACAAATCTTTCAAGCCCACCGATACAAACCGCTTCGTCTATTTTATTACGAATACAATACTTCTCGCATTGTTCCTCTTGTGGACATACCCTACCGCAAATAGACGGCAAGTTGTTATCCATTTTCAGCATAACGGCCGCCTTGTCCAGGTCGCCTTCTTTTATTGCCGTAACGAATATTGGGATATTTACGCCAACGGGACAACCCTTTACGCATTGTGGATTTTTACAATTCAAGCATCTTTCCGCCTCGGTTTTTGCTCTTTCAAGGTCGTAACCTAGGCATACTTCGTCAAAATTATTTCTTCTTACGCTAGGCTCTTGCTCTATAAGTGGCGTTCTTTTCGTCTTAATCATTTCGTTTACCTCTCAGCCTGCATACGTGGTTTTGCTCTTGCTCTCTGTAATAGGTAGACCTATTTATCGCTTCTTCAAAATCCACTAGATGTCCGTCAAACTCCGGTCCGTCCACACAAGCGTACTTCGTCTTGCCGTCAACGGTAAGCCTGCAACCACCACACATACCCGTGCCGTCTACCATAATGCTATTCATACTTACGATAGTCTTTACGCCGTACTTTTTGGTTAAATTGCATACTGCTTGCATCATTCTCAACGGTCCTACTGCAAACACGACGTCGTACTTTTCGCTATTTAATAGTTCTTCAAGTTTATTCGTAACAAAACCCTTTTCACCAAACGAGCCGTCGTCCGTCATTACGTAATTATGCCTTGCATATTTGTCAAAGTTTTCCTTATAAATTAGTAGGTCTTTATTTCTTGCCCCCATTATATTATCTACGGTTTTGCCTACGCTAGACAAATATTTAATTTGTGGGTAAGTAACTGCTCCACCTATACCACCCGAAACGAGTAAAATCTTTTGGTACTCGTCAAGGTCGGTAGCATTACCAAGCGGACCGACAATATCAGCCACCTTGTCGCCTTCTTTTAGCATTGCCATTTTCATAGTGCTTGCGCCAATAGTTTGCACAAGCAAAGTGATAGTTTTGTTTTCTTTGTCAATATCGCACAAAGTAAAAGGCACTCTTTCGCCTTCTTCGTCCACCCTTAGTATTACGAACTGACCGGGTTTTGCGTGTTTTACAATTTTTTCAGCCTCAAAAACGTATTCTCTTACGTTTTCAGACAAATTTCTAACTCTTAGTAGTTCAAACATTTCCTTTCTCTCTATATTTACAAAAATTTTTTACCTGACAATTATCACATTTTGGATTTCTCGACGAGCAACAATATCTACCCAAAAATATCAATAAATGATGCGCCCTACTCCACCTTGACTTGTCTATATATTTCATAAGGTCTTGCTCGGCAACGTTTGGGTCGTCCGTTTTAGTAAAGCCCAGCCTATTCGACGTCCTAAGCACGTGCGTATCTACGGCTATTGCAGGGATATTAAACGCTTCGCTTCTAACCACGTTCGCAGTTTTTCTGCCCACGCCCCTTAGCTTAACTAATTCGTCAATTTCAGTAGGCACGTTGCCACCGTAATTTTCCAAAAGCGACTTGCTAGTTTCTATTATGGACTCGGCTTTACTTTTATAAAACCCACAAGAAAAAATCAATTTCCCAAGTTCTGCAACGCTAAGCGTAGCAAACTGCTCGGGCGTAGAATATTGGCTAAATAACGTCTTAGTAACTTCGTTCACCCTTTTATCCGTACATTGTGCACTTAAAATTACTGCTACAAGTAGTTCAAACGGCGTAGTATAATTTAGTTCGCACTTTGCGTTAGGAAACTGCTTTTCTAGTTCATCTAAAATTTCACTTGCAATTTTTTTGTTCATATACTAATTATTACATATTAAGCGTTATAGTGCAAATAAAAATAATATTAAATGAAGAAATAATTATAAAAAGACGAAATTAGAAAATAAATTTTAGGTAACGATAGACATTAGATATTAAAGCAAAACCTATTTTGCTAATTAAATAGACGATTAAATTTTAAGAAAGCGTTACGTAACGAAAAATTATCACGCTTAGTAAATTCTAGTAATCTTTCTGCCAAATTTATTTTCTTCCACCTTGAAAAAGCCCACGAAACTACTGCTTTTTATCCTAGATTCGATAAACCTAACGGCGTTTAGGTCACTAGCCAAAAATTTAATAGACAAACTGCACGCCGAATTTATCTCAAAAGGTGTTTCAATTATAGAGCAAAATATCCCGTTACCATCCAAAATTTGCTTAAACCGAAACGAATCGCTACGACTGTTAAAACCTGCTACGTAGTACATTTTACCCCTCCTATTCACAAAAAAATTACAATCGCCATATACTTCAATATACTAAAATTGCACGAAAAACGTGAAAGGAGCGATATGATATATTTCGACAACGCTGCAACAAGCAGATACAAACCTGACGCCGTAATAGATACGCTAGTAAGCGAATTAAAGCATAGTTCAAACGCAGGAAGAGGCGCTCATAAAGATGCAATAGACCTAGGCTACAAAATTTTTCAAACGAGGGAAAATATTAAAAACTACTTTAACGCAACAAATTATTCGGTAATTTTTACAAAAAATTGCTCCGAAGCGTTAAATCTTGCCATAATTGGTTCGGCAAAACAAGGCGGACACGTAATCACTACGTGCTATCAGCATAACTCCGTACTAAGAACCCTGTCGAACCTTGAAAAAACCAAAAACTTACAATGGGACGCCGTATTTTTCAGGGACAATTTAGAAAAATCTGCAAAAATACTTAACGAAGGAAAATTAAAAAATAGCGACGTAAAAATAGACGTTAGCGACGTTGAAAAACTAATAAAACCCAATACGTATATGCTAATAGTTAATCACGTTTCAAACGTAACGGGCGAAGAGGAAGATTTGGAAAAATACGCATATTTATGCAAAAAATATTCATTAAAATTACTTATAGACGGGGCGCAAAGCGTGGGACACAAAAAGATTGATTTAGATAAACTTAATGCAACCTTTTTATGTGCACCGGGGCACAAGGGACTGATGGGCGTACAAGGAACGGGATTTTTAGTCGTTAAAAATACAGAAAAACTTGCCCCAATCAGTTTTGGCGGAACAGGCACGAAATCCAAAAATATAGTTCAGCCGTCTAGCGAATTTGAGGACTTTGAAGTCGGCACGCTAAACTCGGCAGGAATAGTTAGCCTAAACGAAGCAATAAATTTTAGCAAACAAAATTTTAACGAAATAAACGGCAAAATAGAAAACTTAACTAAGATACTAAAATCTTACGAGTTTGACAAAAACGTTTTGGTCTATTCTCCTATCGATACGTATAACGGAATATTTACTTTCAATATAAAAAATATGCCGTCAGACGTCGTTAGCAAAATACTAAACGAAAAATACGACATAGCGCAAAGGGCTGGCTTTCACTGCGCACCACTTGTACACAAAGCATTAAACACTTACGAGTACGGCTCTGTAAGAATTAGCATAGGCTACAACAATTCGCTTAGCGACGTAAAGCAACTAATATACGCAATAAATCAAATATCAAAATATAATTAGACTTAAACTAATAAGTATTATAAAAAGGCGGATTATTCCGCCTTTTAACGTTTTATAGAATAATTCAATCTAATATATTATATATTTTACTGTTTTATATAATTCTTTACTGTACAATTTTACATATTATATAATAATCAATTATACATATCTACATATTTTATAATACTAGGCTAAATATCTAGGCAATAAATATTATCCTTAAATTTGCAATATTGTAGAATAGTATCCTTTATTTTTTCAGGAGAATACTCTGGGAATTTCTCCCTTAAAAGCAAGCAAAAACCTGCAACTATTGGGCAAGCAACCGACGTTCCACTCATAAGAGCGTACCCGCCTTCGTTACTTAGTCCAACTACTTTTACGCCTCTTGCATATACGTACGGATAATTTTTACCTTCATATATTCCCCTAGACGTAAACTCGGCTATATTTTGGTTTTCGTCCACTGCGCCAACAGAAATAACCTTGCTTGATACGGCAGGGCTCATATAAGTATTTGCTCCACTATTACCCGATGCGCACACTACCGTTATACCATTCTCAACGAGCGCCTCCACACCGTTTACAAGTGGATCGTTTACCATTTGTGGCACAGCGCCAAAACTCATTACGGCAACTTTTATATTATATTTTTCGTAATTTTTACTAACCCACTCCATACCGCTAAGTGCCTTAAATACGTCGCTCTCACCATTTTCGTTCATAATTTTTACCGAAATAACGTTAGCGTTTGGGCAAACGCCCATTATTTTTTTAGCAGAACCCACGCCGTTACCCGATACGATTCCTGCAACGAATGTACCGTGTCCGTTATCATCGTACGGATAAGTATTATTATTTTCAAGGTCTTTTTGCAGTATTATTCTATTATTAACACAGCACAAATCTACGTGCCTATTTACGCCCGTATCAATAACGGCAACACCTAACCCCCTTCCTGAGTAGTCATTAGTGCTAAAAAAATTATTCATAATATTTGCATATTTATCCATAGTTTCTTGTTCAAAATTACCTAACGAGTACACTTTTGCAACCGACGACACATATTTTACGTATGGTAAATACGTAAGGGTTAAAATCTCGTTTTTATTTCCTTCAATCCCAACGGCGTTGATTAAAGAAAATTTATCCACTATTTTCACTCTATTGCAAATTTTATCCATAAATGCAAAATCAGTAAGATAAACTAGCGCTTTTATTTTTGTAGAATTATCTTCAACGATATTTGCATCAAGTTTGGTTATTATCATTTTTCAACTCCTCTATCAAATTTTCTATATTTTCTAGTTGTTCGTTTGGCAAAAACGCCTTTAACGTATTGTAAATATAATCAAGTTCTCCATTTACGTCCGTTCCACTTGCCTTATACTCTCTAACAAAATCGAAAAGCGCCTCTTTTAACTCGGTATTAGACATATTTTTGTACTCATTGTTTAGCCTATCGAACTTTTCAGTTGCTTCTTGCTCGTCGTAATTTTGTAATTCAGCGTTAAATTTATCGTTATTTTCGTAACTACACTCTTTTTTGTTACAATACTCTCTAAAATTCATATTCACCTCTCACATTAGATTATATGTAAACATATTATGTCGTGTGAAAAGGAGATAAATATGTTTTTTGAAAAAGCTGAAAACGACGGCAAAGAAAATTTAGACGAAATCTTAAAAAGAACCGAGGAAAAATACATAAATAATGAAAATTCGCTTAATAGTAATACACTTGCATTTAATAGCAACGATTTGGCAAGCAAAGATAAAGAATTAAACTATTTTAGCACCAATCATAACAAAGAAGAAAATAATACCGACAATAACGTAGCGTACCAACGTGCAAATCAAGAAGAAAAAACCAATACTTACGGTAGCAAAAATGCAAATTCTAACCAAGCAGAAAATGGTTTTGATATTAAAAATCTAGAAAAAACGATTGCAAATATAAAAAAAATTAAACTTGCTATGCAAGGCAATCCTCTTGCTCTTATAGAACTAATGAATCCCAACGAAAAAATGAAAGATGCTGTAAAAGTAATGAAATTACTGCCAGCCGTACTTAGAGCTATGGGTAACGATAGCGACGATAAAGACAATTTTTTTCGTAATAACGCTAAAAACGATGCTAGTATACTTAGTAATTCGAATATAGGCGAACAAAAAATCACTTTTGATTTAAGGGAAAATAAATCGAAATCGGCAAATTTTACTATAAATCAAAACTATTCTAGCACTAACGCAAGCAAAAATTACGACGCTAAACGTATCAAAAATTCGCCAAACGATTATAACGCTACAAGTCCTAGCGGAAATTTTGCCAATTTAAGCGATTACAATAATAACGATAATTACAAGTCAAATTTTGCAACTATTGATAACACAAAAACGAACGATTTTATAGAGAATTATAACTTTGGTAATTTAAGTAAATTACTAAGTAGTTTTCAAAATAACGAAACGTCTACGCAAAATCCACTTTTATCAGCGTTAAATAATCAATTTTTTGCAAAAAACAACCAAAACAAGCAACAAAACCAACCTTTAACGTATGAAACTCTTTCTAAATTTTTGGATAAACACTAGTTAGCTTTAATATAAAACGTTGTTTGAATGTAACTAAAACGTCGAAAAAACCTATATCAATCGACTTTTCGTTTGAAGTAACGATTTTAATATAAGTAGTACTGTCGTTGCATCATTTTTAACGTATAAAAGTGACTAATATCAAATAAAAAGAAAGCACTTTTCGTGCTTTCTATTACGATAATTTACTTTTATATGAACCAAATGGCAAAAATATCAAATACTTGCTATTTTTCACGAATTGCGCCGTCAGAAACGATATTGTATTTTATAGACGTCAATTCTTTAAGCGCAATAGGACCTCTTGCGTGTAATTTTTGCGTTGATATACCCATTTCTGCACCAAAACCGAACTGAAAACCATCGGTAAATCTTGTGGACGTATTTACGTAAACGCAAGCAGAATCTACGCTACGCAAGAATTCTTCCGCCTTTTTACCGTCTTTTGTAATTATTGCCTCAGAGTGATTTGTAGAATGGGCGTTTATGTGCTCTATTGCTTCTTTTTCGCCTTTTACAACCCTTATAGATATAACGTAATCTAAATACTCGGTGTCGTCGTCTTCGCTAGTCATCGGTAAAACGCCGTCGAATTTCGAGCAAAACTCGTCGCCTTTTACGGTAACGTTTTTCTCTCGCAAGGCTTTTACGATACTTGGCACGAAACTACTAGCAATTTCTTCGTCCACTAGCACGTGTTCAAGGGCGTTACATACCGATACCCTTTGCGTTTTTGCATTAAGAATAACCCTAGTTGCAATATCAAAATCGGCAGTTTTTTCAACGTATACGTGGCAATTTCCACCAGCCGACGCTATAACGGGCATTTTTGCATTTTGTAAAATAAACTTTTTAAGCCCTTCGCCACCACGAGGTATAATTACGTCCACGTACTTTTCTTGTTGCAAAAGTTCGTAACTACTTTCACGTGTGGTATCGTCGATAAACTGCATAACGTCTTCGTCGTAGCCGTGCTCTTTTAATGCGTTTTTCATAACGCTTGCAATGGCTCTATTCGTATTTATTGCTTCTTTACCACCACGCAAAACTACTGCGTTTGAACTTTTTAAGGTTAAACCTACACAGTCAACGGTAACGTTTGGTCTTGCTTCGTAAATTATACCGATAACGCCAAGAGGCGCACGGACTTTTTTGATATTTAGCCCTGAATCAAGGTTAAATTCTTCCACCACTTCACCAACGGGGTCCGGCAAAGCTATAATTTGCATTAAACCTTCTTTCATTTGGTTTATCCTGTCGTCGTTGATAGTCAGCCTATCGTAAAACGCCGATTTTTTATCGGCAAAATTATCTAGGTCCACCTTGTTTGCTTGTTTTATAGCGTCTAGGTTATTTGTTAGAGCCTCTGCCATAACTTTAAGCATATCGTTTTTAGTTTCGGTGGTTAAATTACCTAGTCTATAACTTGCTTCTTTTGCTTTTTTGCAAATTTCTTGTACGTTCATATTTTCCTCTATAAAAAAACAGAAATTCAGTATATAAATATAATAACCCGAATTTCTGTTTAATGCAAATTATTTTAGCCTATTATTCTTCGTCAGGCAAAATTGCGTTGTGATATACCTCTTGTACGTCGTCTAAGTCTTCTAGCCTATCAATAAGTTTATTGAAAGAATTTACCTTAGTTTCGTCTAGGTTTACGTAGTTATCAGGTATCATATCAATAGACGCCGAAAGAATAACTACTTCGTTCTTTTCAAGTTCTTCCTTTACTTGATAGAACTCGCTAGGAGCGGTATAAACCTCGAATACGTCCTCTTCTTCTACTACGTCGTCAGCACCTGCCTCGATTGCTAGCATCATTAGTTCGTCCTCAGTTATTGCGCTTGCATCAACGACTATTACGCCCTTTCTATTAAACATATACGAAACGCATCCCGTTGCGCCTAGTGAACCGCCGAATTTATCAAACGCACACCTTACGTCGCCTGCCGTTCTATTCTTATTGTCGGTAAGAGCCTCCACGATAAGCGCCGTTCCACCTGGTCCGTATCCTTCGTAAGTCATACTTTCATAGTTTACGCTGTTTAAGTCGCCCGACGCTTTCTTAATACTTCTGTTTATGTTGTCGTTAGGCATATTGTTAGCCTTTGCTTTTGCAATTACGTCCCTAAGCCTTGCGTTTGATGCAGGGTCTGGACCACCTTGTTTTACGGCGATTGCAATCTCTCTACCTATTTTAGTAAATACGTTTGCTCTTGCAGCATCGGTTTTTCCTTTTTTGGCTTGTATATTATGCCATTTGCTATGTCCTGACATTTCGTCCTCCTATTTATTTCTTGATAGAAAATACAATGCAATTCCGCCTGCAACCGACGCATTAAGCGATTCCATAGTATTTTCGGTAGGCAAACTGACTATTTCGTCTGCCCTTAGTTTACTTTCATTACTAAGACCGTGCGCTTCGTTGCCCACGATAATAGCCGATTTTACATTAAACTTAACGGTAACTAAATCCTTACCACTCATATCCATTGCGTAAAGCGTGCTACCTGCATGTACGTCAAGAATATCCTTTATAGTGCCCCTATACAAATTTGCCCTAAATATTCCACCCATCGTAGACCTAAGCACTTTTGGTGAAAACAAGTCGCAACACGAGGCAAGATAAATTTCAGTTATGCCCATTGCCACGCTTGTACGAATAAGCGTACCTAAGTTGCCCGGGTCGCTAATTCCGTCCAAAATAAGCGAATGACCGTTTGGTGAACGCAGTGGTTTGTCAAAATAATTGACTACTGCAAGTAACCCCGACGACGTAACAGTCCCCGATAAGTCCTGAAAAAGTTTGTCAGTTATTACGTAGAATTTTTTGCCTTCTACTACGCTTTCGTACTTTTCTTGCTTAGAACTTGCTACGACAAAATACTCTACGTCGACGTATGACGGAATATCCATCACACTTTTAACGCCTTCGAACACGAATTTTTTTTCTTTTTCACGCCACTTTTTGTCTTGCAGTTTCCTAAGTTCTTTTATTATAGGGTTATTTGAAGATTCGATTACCATATCAATAAAAAATGCCCTCTATTGAAGGCATTTTATTTAAGCGTTAAGCGCTTTTTTTGCAGTGTCGCACAATGCCGTAAACGCATCAAAATCATTAACGGCTAATTCTGCTAAAACTTTACGATTCAAAGTAACGTCAGCAAGTTTTAGTCCGTACATAAATCTGCTGTAAGACAAACCGTTCATTCTTGCCGCTGCGTTAATTCTTGCTATCCAAAGTTGTCTAAAATCTCTCTTCTTTTGTTTTCTACCTACGTAAGCGTAAGTTTGAGATTTCATAACGGCTTGACGAGCAATTCTATATAGTCTGCTCTTGCTACCGAAATATCCTTTTGCTTGCTTCATTATTTTTCTACGTTTTTTAACGCCGTTAACTGCTCTTTTAACTCTCATTATTCTACTCCTCCGCTATTAACCTTGAATTAAAGTCTTGATAGTCTTCTCTTGAGTTGGGCTTACAAGAGTACCTTGTCTTAAATTTCTCTTTCTCTTAGAAGTTTTCTTGGTAAGAATGTGGTTTTTACCAGATTTTGCTCTCTTGATATGACCGTTCTTAGTTACCTTAAAACGCTTTTTAGCGGCTGAATTTGATTTCATTTTTGGCATAGTTATATCCTCCGAATATTTATTTAATCTTTAGACGGTTTTGCTACTATCGGTGTGATAAGCATAGAAACCGTGTTGCCTTCCTTTTTAGGTTCGGCTTGTTTTGTTCCGTAATCTTTAACAAGTTCAAAAAAAGCATCCATTACTTTGATTGCCATTTCTGGTCTTGCATTTTGTCTACCCTTCAATCTTATAGAGGCCTTTACTTTGTTCTCGTCTTGCAAAAATTTAACTGCGTTTTTTGCCTTGATAGCAATATCGTTCGTGTCAATAGTTGCAGACAATCTAACTTCTTTGGTTTCAACGACTTTTTGTTTCTTTTTTGCCTCTTTGCTTTTCTTGACCATTTCAAACTTGTACTTTCCATAGTCCATTATTTTAGCAACGGGTGGCTTTGCTTGTGGCGAAATAAGCACTAAGTCTAGCTCTTCCCTATCGGCAATGCTTATTGCTTCCCTAGACGACATAATACCTAACATATCGCCGTTAGCAGCAATAACTCTAAGTTCTTTTTCTCTAATTTGTTCGTTGATTAATTGCTCTTTAATAGCAGTATCCTCCAAAAAAAATATGGATAGCAGAGTGCTACCCATAATATACAATAAAAATATTTATCATAATTATTTACCAACAACCCTAGTTAGCGGTTGGTGAGAGCAACTCTACTTCGACTATGATATATTACCATTTAGGATTTTGTTTGTCAAGCGATTTTTACTAAATAGTATTATCTCTTGCTTCAACTTGTTTTCTAACCATTTTGATAAACTCGCTTTCGGTCATCGTGCCAAGGTCGCCACCCTTTCTTGAACGAACGGCAATAACCTTGTTCTCGATTTCTTTTTGACCAAGTACTATCATATACGGCACTTTTTCAAGTTGCGCTTCTCTTATCTTGTAACCAATTTTCTCGTTACGAACGTCGCACTCTACCCTAAATCCTTTTTGTTGCAATTTAGCGGTTAGTTCGATTGCGTCGTCCACGGTTTTTTCGGTTAGGCTAAGTACTTTGATTTGAGTAGGAGCAATCCACAAAGGAATAGCGCCTGCGTATTTTTCAATTAGATATGCTAGCGTTCTTTCGTAGCAACCTAGCGAAGTTCTATGAATAATATACGGTCTTTGTTTTACGCCCTTTTCGTCAACGTAAGTCATATCGAAGTTCTCTGCTAGAAACATATCTACTTGAAGAGTTATAATAGTATCCTCTTTCCCGTATACGTTTTTGTATTGAATATCTAGTTTAGGTCCGTAGAAAGCAGCCTCGCCCTTTGCCTCGGTGTAAGGTATTTCAAGGTGTTTTAGGATTTTTTCCATAGTAGCCTCGGCTTTTTCCCAAGTTTTAGGCTCGTTTATGTACTTGTCGGTATCTTCTGGATCCCAACGGCTAAATCTATACGTTACGTCGTTTTCAAAGCCTACCGCTTTCATCATAAATTTTACAAGGTTTACAACGCCGGCAAACTCTTTTTCAAGTTGCTCTGGGGTACATACAAGGTGTCCTTCGCTGATGGTAAATTGCCTTACCCTGATTAGACCGTGCATTTCTCCACTTGCCTCTTTTCTAAATAAAGTAGAAGTCTCGCCGTATCTAATTGGTAAATCTCTATAACTCTTTATACCATTATTATATATAGTGTATTGGAACGGACAAGTCATAGGACGCATTGCAAGTACTTCCTCATCCTTTTCCTCGTCACCGATAATAAACATACCGTCTTTATAGTGGTCCCAATGTCCAGATATTTTGTATAGGTCGCTCTTTGCCATAAACGGAGTTTTGGTTAAAACGTAACCCCTTCTTTCCTCTTCGTCCTCTACGAACCTTTGTAGTAATTGAACAACCCTTGCACCCTTAGGCATAAGTAACGGCAAACCTTGACCAATATTTTCGTCCGTCATAAAATAGCCTAGTTCCCTACCTATTTTATTGTGGTCTCTAAGTTTAGCCTCTTCAACCCTAGTTAAGTACTCTTCGAGTTCGGACTTTTTGCCAAACGCAGTAGCGTAAATTCTAGTTAGCATCTTGTTCTTTTCGCTACCTCTCCAATAAGCGCCTGCAATAGAAGTAAGTTTGAACGCCTTTATTAGCCCCGTATTAGGTAGATGCGGTCCACGGCATAGATCCACAAAGTCGCCTTGTTTGTAAGTAGATATAACGCTATCCTTTGGCAAGTCGTTAATAAGTTCTACCTTGTAATCCTCGTGTTTTTCAGAGAATAACTTAACGGCGTCCTTTTTGCTAAGTTCATGACGCTCTAACGGTAATTTTGCCTTGATAATCTTGTTCATCTCCGCTTCGATTTTGTCAAAATCGTCCTTAGAAATAGGCGTTTTGAAATCGAAATCGTAGTAAAATCCATCTTCGATAGTAGGACCAATAGCAAGTTTTACGTTTGGATAAATCGACTTAACTGCTTGCGCTAAAATATGCGAGCAAGTGTGTCTATATATATCTAGTCCCTCTTTATCCTTTAAGGTAACTACTGAAAACTCTGCGTCCTCGTCAACTAGGGAATACAAATCTTTTAGTTCCCCGTTCACCTTGATTGCTACTGCGTTTCTAGCAAGACCTTCACTAATATCTAGGGCAATATCATAGCCCGATTTAGCCTCTTGATACTCTTTTTGACTACCGTCTAATAAAGTAATTTTCATATCTCCTCCATATAAAAAAGTCGCCCTTATAAACATAAGGACGACGTAATCATCGCGGTTCCACCTTAATTGTAACCTTTCAGTTACCTCTCTTTTAGGCTATTCGTTGCCAACGTAACGATTTTGCTAGGTGGTATAAATATAAGCTTTGCGTATCACTCTCAGCAACGGATACTCTCTGTAACAAGTGGCTAATATTTACTTGTCCTATCTCGTAAAGTAAATTAAGTATAGACCACTTATCTTTTTTTGTCAACGAATTTTATCGTTTTACAAGAGTAATTTTTTCCAAAATTTCCGTCATTTCTTCCGGCAATTTTAGGTTTTTAACTACTAGCGTTTTGGGATTTGCTAAAATAATAGCGTCTAGTAAATTATAATAAAAATTCGAATAAATAGGCAAAACGTCCACCTTTCTATCACTACCGTAAATAGCAAGCACAGCCTCTCCGTTTCCACCTGAAACAGTCAGTTTATCCACTCGCTCTTTCGAAGTCGAATTCATAAACGACGCAATATAAGTCAAGTCCTCGCTATCGGCATAATAAAGCAAACTTTCCGTCAAGCTTCTAAGTTCCTGCCAATTACTTTTCAACTTTTGCAACCTAAAATTAAAAATCGCATCTACGTTGTAGTCCACCATATCTTTTAGTTGATATTCTAGATATTTTTCTTCGTAATAGCTATCAAAATGAGTAATAGAGGCAAGCGCCGTTATTTTCACGTAGGTATTTGCGTCAAAACTTAGCCCGTCAAAAAGCACTCTCCTTTTGATAAATACCAAAATCACGTTCTTTACTAGCCTTAAAATATCTTCTTTAACGTCTCGTTCATATTCGTCGGCTGTGGCAACGCTGAAAATATATCTTCTTTTTGCAGTTTCCTTAGTAAAAGATAAATTTTTAATATCTTTAAGGCCGTTTGCTAAGTAGCCAAATTCGTTTTCGTATTTTTTATCAATGCTTATTTCACTAATCCACATACTACACCTCTCTCATAGTGTATGCGTAAAACGAACGATTTACACTACCTACCGTAAATTATCAACGATAATTTTGTCGAAAATTTGCTAATATACGTATTTATATTAACACGATAATTTATGCATTTTTTGTTTTATTATGTCGCATTTTGTCGATATTTATCAAAACCCGTCGTCTAATTTACTATTTTTGCAATATTCGACTTTATAGAATAGTTTTCGTAATAAAAGTTTACTTTTTTTACGTAGTTTCTAGTTTCCTTATACGGTATTTCACTAGGCTTTATACCTTCCTTTTCCCACCTTTTAGCAATAGTTTCCCCTGCGTTGTAGGCGATTAAAACGTAGTCAAGTGAATTAAACTTTCGTTCTAAATACGCCAAATACCACACACCCATAGCGATATTATCCTTTTCGTTAAATAGATTGCCGTTTATCCGTCTATTTTCCTTTGCCATACCGCTAATTATATATTCGGCGGTATTTGGCATTATCTGCATAAGCCCTAATGCCCCTTTATTACTTCGAGCATTTTTATTAAAATTACTCTCCGTTTTAATGATTGATAGAATAATTTGTTCGTTTAACCTTGTATCGTACCTTGCAAGTTCCTCTTTTATGGTAAAAAAATATTGCGTACTTAATCCCGCCACAAACAAGGCGTAGGAAAATACGCAAATTATTAGTACGAATATAATTAAAAATGCTACGCCTTTTCTAACTGACAAATAAAATTCTCCACCTTTTTAACAAGCCCGTCAATAGAGCCGTCGTTTTCTATTATGTAGTCTATATTTTTTCCTTGGTAAGAATCTATTTGATTTTTTATAATTGCTTCTATCTCGTCTTTCGTTTTATTATCTCGCTTTACCGCCCTATCTACCCTTACGTCCTTACTTGCCGTAACGAGTAAAATTTTGTCAAAGTCTTTTTCCATACCACTTTCAAATAGTAACGGCACTTCAATAAAGTTAATTTTTTCGCTATCGGAGTTTTTTAGTACGATATCCCTAATAATAGGATGGGCAATGGAGTTCAGTTTATCAAGTTCACTTTTCGAATTAAATACGATGCTAGACAAAACCTTTTTATCTAGTTTGCCGTTTACAACTGCCCCTACGAAAGTTTCATTAAGTCTTTTAAGATACTCTTTATCGCAAATTAGTTTACTATTTACCTCGTCGCAAGATAATACGTCGTAACCTTTGTTTTTTAGTATTTGTAAAACGGTAGATTTTCCACTACCTATTCCGCCTATTATCGCTATTCTCATTTGCATTGTTGCCAATTTTCCCCTTCGCCAACGTCGGCAATAAGTGGAACTCTAAGTTTAGCAACCCCCTCCATTTCTTCTTTTAGTATTCTCTTAACCGTTTCCTTTTCTTCTTTTGGACAATCTATTATTAGTTCGTCGTGAATTTGCAGTATAAGTTTTGCCTTTAAGCCTTCCTTATTCAGCCTATTATATACGCCTATCATAGCAAGCTTAATTAGGTCGGCAGCCGAGCCTTGAAGCGGCATATTCATAGCAGCCCTTTCGCCAAACGACCTAATCTGATAATTGGACGAACTAATTTCAGGTATATATCTACGCCTATTTAGCATAGTTAAAACGTATCCGTTCTCTTTGGCAAATTTTACGTTTTTGTCCATATATTCTTTCACTTTTGGATAGGTTTCAAAATATCTGTCGATATACTCTTGCGCCTTGTAGCGTGGGATTTCTAGGTTAGAGGCAAGCCCGAACCCACTTATTCCGTAAATTATGCCAAAATTCACCGCTTTTGCATCTCTACGCATTTGTTTAGTAACGTCCTTTATATTTACCCCAAAAATTTCACTTGCCGTTCTAGCGTGTATATCAGCCTCCTCGTTGTACGCCTCTATCAACTTTTCGTCGCCTGCATAGTGCGCAAGCAACCTAAGTTCTATTTGCGAATAATCCGCCGACACCAAATAGCCACCGTTTGATGCGGTAAACATTTCTCTTATTTTACTTCCTTCGCTATCTCTCGTTGGGATATTTTGTAGGTTTGGATTAGTAGACGATAGCCTGCCCGTCGTAGTTACCGTTTGCTGATAGGTGGTATGTATTTTGCCACCTTTTACAAGTCCCCTCATACCTTCGATATAGGTCGAATTTAATTTTGCTATCTTCCTATACCTTAAAATAAGTTCTATTATAGGGTGCGTGCCTACTAGTTTATTTAATACTTCTTCGCCCGTAGAATAGCCCGTTTTCGTTTTCTTTCCGCTTTTTAGTCCTAGTTTTATAAACAGCACGTCGCCAAGTTGCTTAGGCGAATTGATATTAAACGGTTCGCCTACTAGTGCGTAAATTTCCTTCGTTAGCATATCTAGTTCCGCACTGAACGATTCGCCGAGTTTATTTAGAATATTGATATCTACCGTAACGCCCTCTTTTTCCATACTGTAAAGTACGTTTACAAGTGGCAACTCTACGTCGTAGTACAAACTAGAAAGATTTTGCTTTTGCATTTCTTCTTTTTGTTTTTGCATAATTACGTAGTACGTGGCTACGTTTACGGTAGTATATCCAAAATCGCTAAACAAATCCACTATCGTTTTGTAGTTTTTGCTATTTATTACGTAACCTGCTAGTAGCACGTCGTAAAAATTTACTAACTCTACGTTATAGGCTGAAAGCAACCGTTTAGTTTCCTTTGCTTCGTAAACCACCTTTTCTATCTTTTTATTTTCTAAAATCGGTTTTAGCAAATTTATCGTTTCGTCAAAAGTTAAGCCTTCGCTAAACAAATCTTCGCTGACTTCTAACGTGTAATATTTTTCTTTACCAAGCGCAAAACTAATCTCTTTATCTATTCTAATTGCTACACTTTCTTCGCATTTTGATAATACTTCTTGTAGTTTTTTGCTATCTTTTACTATTTCTTCTTCGCATACTACTTCTTCTTTTACGGCTATTTCGCCTTCCACCTTAAACCTAGATATAAGCGAAGTAAACTCTAATTCTTGCAATATTTCCACTTGCTGAGCCTTAAACGGATAGTTGAACTTAGCGTCGTCTAGCGTGCAGTCAATAGGTACTTCTGTAAATATAGTAGCTAGTTCACGGCTAAAATATGCCGAATCTTTGTCAAGTTCAAGTTTTTCTTTCAGTTTGCCTTTTATTTCGTCTATATGCTCGTACACTCCGTCGATAGATTGATATTTTTCTAGTAGTTCACGAGCCGTCTTTTCTCCAACTCCTGCTACGCCCTTAATATTATCCGAGCTATCCCCGGCTAGCGCCTTGTACTCGATAACCTGCCAAGGCATAAAATTGGCAGTTTTCATCTTGTCCAAGGTTACTTTGTTTACGTCCGTAATACCCTTTTTTGCAAACCAAACCTCCGTTGATTCGCTAACAAGTTGCAAGGTATCCTTATCACCGCTTATCACGTAGGTTTTATCGTTAAAGCGTTTTGATAGAGTACCTAATATATCGTCCGCCTCGTATCCTTCTAGTTGACAAATCTTTACGCCAAAGCTTGTTAAAACCTCTTTTAGCAAAGGTATTTGCACAGCCAAATCCTCCGGCATAGGACGTCTGCCAGCCTTGTACTCGCTATACTTTTTGTGCCTAAACGTAGACGCTTTTAGGTCGAACGCAGTAACTATATGCGTCGGCTCTATTTCTTCTATCATTTTGTTTAACATAGACAAAAAGCCGTATACCGCCCCCGTAGGTACGCCCTTCTTGTTCATTAAAGTAGGCATAGCGTAGTACGCTTTGTTGATTAAACTATTTCCGTCGATAAGTATTATTCTATTCATAATCTTTCCTTTTACCGTTAATGTCTATATTATAACTTATATTTATATTATGGTCAATAAAGCGTAAATTAAAAGACGCCGTTTATGGCGTCTTTTGTTTTATTATATTATTCGCATACGAAAGTGATTTTGCACTTGAACGATTGCTTTTTGAACGGTGGTAAAGAATATTTCTTCATAGTCGTTCTATACGCAGGGGTATCTCCACTTACACCCGCTTGTTTTCCGTCGATATTTACGGTAAAGTTCTCCGTCTTTACAAGTTCGTGTAGGTGTTGAGCCTCTTGAAGCGCATCCATAGTATAAGGGTGAACGCTAAATTCGAACGGCTTGTCTATTGCCTCTACCCTTACGCCAAGTTTGTCGCCAACTTCAAGATATCTTGCTTCGGTGTGGTTGCCGTTTTCTTGTGGGAACAAATAGTCGTGCAAGAAGTCGTTTACTTGACCTTCGTAACGTGCTAGATATGCCCCGCTATTTCTATCGCAATAGTTCTCGTGAGGACCTTTTGCATAGAATTTCATAACGTCCGCTACCTTAGTAAGTTCGATAGCAAAACCAAAACGTGGCAACGGCCTAAACGTTGGGGTGATTTGCAAACTTGCTTCAATTTGACCTAATGCGTCAATTTTGTACACGCTTTCAATACCGTACGATAGTGGCATACTCCACTTGATTTTTACCACTGCAAAGCCTTCTTCCACGTAAGCAGTTACCTTTTTAGCCTTTAACTTTTTGTACGCTTTGTTAAAGCTATATCCACCAAGGAACGCTCTTACCCATCTAAACGGTACTGTTTTGAATTCGTCGTTATCGGTAATTGCTCTTGCAAAAATAGGTTTCATAGGCGAATTTAGTAATTCCTTGCCCATAATAACGCTGTCGATACAACCCGTTTTGCAGTTAATTTTATAGGTAAAGCCTTCGCCACCTATCGTAATAAACTCGCCGTTGTTATTTACGCTTGGCGCTTTTGCATTTACAAAAGCAACTAGCGGAATTTGAGGATTTAGCACGAATTGCTCTTTTGCAATCGTATCCCCTTGTTCATGAACTTCGTCCGCTTGCAAGGTAACTACTTCCAAAATAACCGACGTTTCCTCTTTTTCAATTATCGTGTTCATTTCGATATTACAACTTTGTCCCGGCTCTACGCTTGGGATATCCTTGTAAGATTGTTTTACAGGGTTTCCGTCTACGTACTTAGTTATTAGTAAACCAAACTGATTTAGGTTGGTAAACATAAAGTTGTTTTTCAAGGTAAGCACGTCGCCCTTTAAGGACATATCTACAAGTTGATATTGTTTTAGCACTTCGTAGAACGCTGGATTAGGGCTTCTATCTGCTCTAACAATACCGTTAAACGCAAAGTTACCGTTGTTAGGCTTATCACCAAAATCGCCACCATAATTCCACTTAATTACGCCGTTTTCAACGGTTTTGATAGATTGGTCTGCAAAGTCCCAAATATAACCCCCTGCTAGTCTGTCGTACTCCTTAATTAAATCCCAATATTCCTTGAAGTTACCTAGGCTGTTGCCCATACAGTGAGCGTACTCGCATAGTACGAACGGTTTGTCCATATATCTTTTAGCAGTCATATATCTACCTAGCGGACGATATAATGCTCTTGCGTGGTTAATTATCTTTTCCTCTGCAATCTTTTTAACGCCGGGTACTAACGTATACATCTCGGAATGTACGTCGGTAGTTTCTAGCTTATTATCTGCTTCGTAATGGAAAGGTCTAGTGTTATCTATTTCCTTTGCCGCTCTCTTCATTTCTCTAAACGCATTTCCGTAACTTGCCTCGTTACCTAGCGACCAGAAAATTACGGACGGATGATTCTTGAACGTGTTTACCATATTCGTCATACGATATACGCAAGCCTTCGTCCATTTTGGATTGCTTTGTGGTATGTACTGACCTAATCCGTGCGTTTCAAGGTTGTTTTCGCACATTACCAAAATGCCGTACTTATCGCATAGTTCGTAAAAGCCTTTGCTATTTGGATAGTGGCAAGTTCTAATATTGGTAATATTGTTTTTCTTTAACAAAATAATATCTTGCTCGGTTAGGTTAAGTGGTACTGCGTGTCCGTAATCAGGATGGAATTCGTGCCTATTTACGCCCCTTATTTTTAGAGGAACGCCGTTTAGTTTTATAAAAGGACCACCCTCGGCAGTTTTCGGCGTAATTTCCACCTTTCTAAATCCAAACTTAATTGCCCTTACGTCCACGATTTTTTCGCCTTCGTATAATGCAACTACCAAATCGTACAAATACGGGTCTTCGTGCGACCATAGATTTACGTTAGTTACGTTCTCTACAACCTCAAATTTCTTATTCGACAAGTTGTTTATAGCAAATACCGAAGCCTCTTTATTGATAATCATATTGCCTTCACGGTCGCTTAGTTGTACTACAAGTTTACCACCGGTAAAAGCCTTTCTTCTGCTTTCGATATTAACTTGCATTTTGAACGTACCACCTAGATAGCTGTCGTCAAGTTCGCTATATGCGTAGATATCTTGAACGTAAGTGGTTGGCTTAAATACCAAATTTACGTCCCTAAAAATACCCGACAAACGCCACATATCTTGGTCTTCAAGATAACTGCCCGTCGAGAATTGATATACGGTAGCGGCAACGCTATTTACACCTTCTAAAACGTAGTCGGTAATATCGAATTCTACTTCGTCAAAAGAATCCTCATTGTAGCCTACGTATTGTCCGTTTACGTATACTTCCAAAGCACCGTTTACACCGCCGAAATGTAAAAATACGTTGTCGCTCGTCCTACATAGTTCAAATTCCTTATAGTACAATCCACAAGGCGCAATATCCTCTTTGATATGAGGTATTCTTAGCAAGTTCTTACTTTCTAACGCATTAGGATATACAAAGTTCGTATAGTTAGGTGTGCCGAAACCTTGTATTTGCCACTCTGACGGTACTGTAATTTTGTCAAAATTCATTCTTAATTTGCTTTCCGGCAAAAAATAATTCGTAGGTATATCTTTAACACTATCTAAATACTTAAACTGCCACTCACCATTAAGTAGAACGGTTTTCGTACCATTACCGTTTACTTCTATCGGGAAACCTGCGCCGTTTCTTTCCTCGGTGTTCTCGCTGAACACGTTTATGTCTTGATACTTTGGTAAACTCATTTGTCCCTCCACTTTACTCTCTAATCTTCCGTTTTATATACTAATCTTCCACAACTTGGGCATTCCACCACAAGCAATCCCGTTTCTCTAATTTTCACGTCAGCCCCAGTTGCCTCCACAAAACAGCCTTGACATACGTTTTCCTTATTAAGCGCAACCACTAGCGGGAATTTGGTCTTACTGTTCCTTAGATTTCTATATTTTTCTATTATCGATTCATCGATATCTTTTTCTAATTCTTTCATTTTTTCTTGCAAAGGTTTTACCTTTGGAGCATAACCTGCTTTCTTTTCTTCAAAATTAGCTTTTGCTATGGTTATTTCCCCTGCGCATTTATTATACATTCCTATGGTTTTTTCGGCGTCTTTTAATAGATTATCCTTCTCTTTGTTCAGTTTATCTATTTCCCTATTAACGCTTTCTATTTCTTGCATAAGCGCCGTAATTTTATTTATATAATAATCAGCCTCGGTCTCGTCTTGCATATCGGTAATATCTTCGTACTCTTTAAGTTCTTCACTTAGTTTTAATACTTTGTCGTCAAGTTCTTTCGACTTTTTTAGTATCTCGCCAGAAGCCTTATCTACTTTTACAAGGTCCTCTTGTAATTTACGCTTCAACATTTTTAATTTTGCGTATTTTTGACTTTCTTCGCTTTCAAGCAATTCTCTTTCAAGTTTATTGATTTCTATATCAATCTTTTGATACTCTAATAATGTTTGAACTATCATAATTACTCCTCTTCGTAAGGATTTTGACTAAACGGACAACTTATCACCCTATCAAAATTCTTACTCAAAATATTTTCCATTATTGTTATAAACGATTTTTCAGCGTTAAAATGGTTAATTTCGATTACTGCAATATCTTCGCTAACTAAGTCGCACAAAAAGCTGTACTTAAATTCGCTACTAATATACAAATCTACGTCGTTTTCTTTTAGTACGGCTAGTAAATCGTCCATTCTTCCGCCAGAACCGTTTACGTGGGCAACCTTTTTTACAACCTTATTAGGTTTTGCAACTAGCAAATTCTTGTCGCCCGTTACCTTTCTCACTCTTTCGGCTATATCTTTTACCAAAACGTTATTAACGGAGCCGTATACAACTTCCCCGTCCTTAACTACGCCGTTGCAACCTATATCCACTAAATTTTTTTGCCCTATCGATTGTGGCGCATTATCAGCCGACGTATGTGCCGAATAAACGCATATATCGTTTTTTACTAGTAGTTTAACAAGTTTACCACTAATGCTATCGTAGTCAACCGACGTAAGCGGATTAAAAATAAGTGGATGATGTGTAAGTATAAAATTGCAACCATTATTTATTGCGTCTTCTATTACTCTTTCGCTTAGGTTAAGCGCAATATACACGCCCGTTACGTCAGTATTTTTGCTACCTACCATAAGTCCTACGTTATCGTAACTTTCGGCAAGGCAAGGTGGGGCAAACTTTTCTATCTCGTTTATTACGTCAATCACTTTTGGCATTTTAGCACCTTTTCAATCATGGCAATTTTACTTTGCAACTGCTCTTTCTCTTCTACTTTTCGTATTTTTTCACAATACTTTTTGTATTTTTTTAACTTTTCGCTTAGCATTTCTTGGGCTAAACCAGAATACAAGTCCTTACCAAACTCCATTTCGATATTAGATAAATTCGTGCTACCCTTAGTTAAAACGATTAGCGAATAGAATTTGCCGTTTTCCTTTACGACGTAATCCTTTTCAATAAAAAACTTACTTGCTAACGTTTCCCTTAGCTCTTTTGCGTTTTGGTGTGGCACTAGGATATACCTATCGAAAGTAACGGTGGCTTTTTCCAAAATCTTCAATATTTCGTATCCGCCCATTCCCGCTATTACCACAACGTCAACGCCGTCCTCTTTGTTTATTACCGAAAGTCCGTCGCCTACTCTTGCATCTATTTCTACGTCTAGTTTTCTAGCAAGTTCTATCGTTTTTTTTAGGCTATCTTTACTTATATCTACGGCGATTACTTTGCTTGCCCTTTTAGTAGATATAAGCGACGCCGACAATTTGCCGTGGTCTGCTCCAATATCGGCAACTACCGAGCCTATCGGTACTTCGTTAAAAACTGCGCTAAGCCTTTCTTTTAGTTTTATCATATTAGTTGGACTTAAAGTCTTTTAGTTTTTTCAGCCTATTTGGATGACGCAATTTTCTAAGCGCTTTTGCTTCGATTTGTCTTATTCTCTCACGAGTAACGTTAAATTCTTTACCTACTTCTTCTAGTGTACGAGGGTGAGAATCTTCTAAGCCGTATCTTAGTTTTAGCACCATTTCTTCACGTGGGGTAAGGGTGTTCAAAACTTGTTCGATTTGTTCTTTTAGAATATTCGTTTCTGCCCTTTCCGTTGGGGATTCAACGCCGTGGTCCTCGATAAAATCGCCTAGATGCGAATCTTCCTCTTCACCGATAGGCGTTTCCAAAGATACAGGGTCCTGAGCAATTTTTTGTATCTCCATTACTCTTTCTTCGGTAATGCCTAGTTCTTCGGCAATTTCAGCAGGGGTTGGCTCTCTGCCTAACTTTTGCAAAAGTTGTCTTGCTACTCTGGTGTGCTTGTTTATAGTCTCAACCATATGAACGGGTATTCTTATCGTTCTTGCTTGGTCGGCAATAGCCCTAGTTATTGCTTGTCTTATCCACCAAGTAGCATAGGTAGAAAACTTAAAGCCTTTCTTGTAGTCGAACTTTTCAACTGCTTTCATAAGTCCTAGGTTACCTTCTTGAATTAAATCCAAGAATTGCATACCTCTACCAACGTAACGCTTTGCAATGCTTACTACAAGCCTTAGGTTAGCCTCTGCAAGTTTTGCTTTTGCCGCCTCGTCGCCCTCTTCCATACGCTTTGCAAGTTCTATTTCTTGGTCGGGAGTAAGTAGTGGCACTTTGCCGATATCTTTTAGGTAAATTTTTACCGAGTCGTCTATCATCACCTCCGGGCTAATTTCGTTAAACGCTTCGGTCTTTTCCTTTTCGGTATTATCGATAATTTGTATTCCCGCTTTTTCAAGCGCAGCGTAAATTTTATCGAACTCGTCTGCTTCGCAGTACAATTTTTCGAATTTGGTTAAAATATCGTCGTATTTAATCGTAGAGCCTTTTTTCTTTGCATTCTCTATCAACTTTTCTATTTCTTGATTGATTTTTTCTTCACGATTAGCCTGAGCCTTTTTCTTGCTTTCTTCGGTTTTCTTCTTTTTCTTAGGCTCTTTTTTAACTTCTTCTTCGAAATCGTCAACGATAAAATCGTCAATGTCGTCTAGGTCGCCCAAATCGTCCAAATCTTCATCGTCTTCGTCCAAGTCGTCCAATTCCTCGTCCATCTCGTCAAACTCGTCGTACTCTTCCGCCTTTTTCTTCTTTACGGTCTTTTCCTTTTTTTCCGTTTTAGCCTTAGCGGTTTTTTTCTTTGAGGTTTCTTCAACTATCAAATCTTTTTCGTCTTGACTCATTTTTACCTTCCTTTACTTAAATTTTTCTTTTCCGTTTGTAACTCTTTTAATTTGCTATACAACTCTTTTTTTACGTTCACGTCCACTGCCGTCTTTATTTGCTCGGACAGTTGTTTTATTTCTTCCTCAACGTAATAGGTCTTCATAGTGGTTAAACTTTGTTCGTACTCCGTTTTCTCGTACTCTTTTTTGTTGTCGTCGTAACTTACGTTAATAACTGCGTTAAGTTCGTCGCTTTCGGGCACTACGTCAAAAAGTTTTCCCACCACGTTCAATTTTTGTTCTTCGTGATTCTTTTTCAAAAACGCAAGAATCTTTTTATGTACTTCGTCGGTTAAGTACCTATCTATATCAACGTAAGGGGCGTACGGCTTGTTATTTAGCATAGCGTACAACACTATCCTACACGCCTTTAAGTATCCGCTATCCTTTTTAGTAGACTGAGCGTTTTCAGTCACCACGTTTATCAGTACGTCTTTTTTAGGATTGTCTAGTTGCAGTTGTAACCTATGTTTTTGTATTTGCGATTTTTCGCACACTTCGTTTAAGTATACTTCTCTAACCTCGGGTTCTTTCACTTCGGCAAGCATTCTAATTGCTTCGCTTGCGTACTTTGCCCTAGCGTCAAGGTTAGACAAATCGTACTTTTCACCTATTTTTTTCAGTTTATAATCAATAAGTGGCAAAGCGTTTATCATAAGGTCTATAAAATGCTGTTTGCCCTTTTGGTTTATTATCTCGTCGGGGTCTAAACCCTTGTCTAGTTCCATCACCTTTACAACAAGTCCTTGGTCAGCAAATATATCCAAACTTCTTAGCGTTGCGTTTTGCCCTGCCGAGTCCCCGTCGTACGCTACGTACACCGTGTCGCAAAACCTTTTTACAAGGTAGGCTTGTCCTTGCGTTAGGCTAGTACCCATACTTGCAACCACGTTCATAAATCCCGCTTTATTTAGGGCGATTACGTCCATATAGCCTTCCACCATAATAAGACTATCCACCGCTTGTTTTTGCTTTAATTTGCTTACTAGGTTTATGCCAAACAAGTTCTTATTTTTTACAAATACAGGCGAATTAGACGTATTCTTATACTTATTCGGTATATGGCTTGCCTCCAAAATTCTACCGCCAAACGCAATTACCTTGCCTTGCACGTTTATAATAGGAATTATTAGCCTACCGCCAAGCGCATCGTAAAGTTGCCCTTTTTCGTTTCTACCGCACACGTTACTTTTTAGAATAATGTCGTCCGAGTAGTTTTTCAGTTTAAGGTACGTCGGCAGTCCGTCGTAGTCAAGCGACGCCCCTAGCCCAAACCTAGTGACGATTTGCGGGTCAAGACCACGCTTTGCAAGGTAATCAAGGGCTGGCTTAGCCTCGGGTTTTGCAAGATTTTTATTATAGAAAACCGCAGTATCTTGTAATACTTTGTAAATTTCGTCCTTCTCGTCTGCCTTTTGTTTAATTTCGGGATTTTTGGTAAATTCGGGTATTTTGTACCCCACTTTGTCCGCAATAATTTTACAAGCGTCCAAAAACTCCACGTTTTCGAACTCTGCTACGAATTTAATTACGTCTCCACTTACGTTACAGCCAAAGCAATGATAATACTGTCCTCTGCTGTTTACTGCAAAGGACGGCGTTTTCTCGTGATGAAAGGGGCAATTTCCCCAATACGTATTTCCTTTTTTCGTCAATGGAATATAGGAAGATATAATGCTGACAATTTCAGCCCTTTCCTTCAATTCGCTTATCCAATCGACTTCGTAAAATCTATCGCTCATTTCACTCCCATATAGATTATACGACCATAAACTTTTAATTCCTACTAAAAAACCTACTTTTTTTAATTATTTAATAAATTTATTATAAAAACGTATAAATATTATAAAAAAATTGCCTTTAATAAGGCAATTTCTTCGTTTTTCATTTTATAATACTTGCCAACTTTTTGGCACGATTAGTTCGTTAAACAGTTTTATTGCGTAGCGGTCGCTCATACCTGCAACGTAATCACATACGGCAATTTCCCTGCCCTCTTCATTTGCAATTTTTTCGTAAAAGATTGGCATTTTGCCCACTCCGCTCATAAAGTATTCGAACAAAAATTCTATCAGCCTATCTGCTTTTTTCTCCTCTTGCTTTGCCTCTTTGTCCTGATACAAAGTGGTAAACATAAAAGTTCTAAGCGTTTTAAGGGCGTTTTCGTACTCGTCGTCAAGTTTTACGTACGGCTTGTCGTAGCTAGTTTTAACTAGGTTTTGAACCAAACTATTTATCCTATCGCCCTTTTTGTTTCCAAGCACGTTAACTACGTCCCTAGGCAAATCTTCTTCTTTTAGTATTCCCGCCCTAATGCCGTCGTCAATGTCGTGGTTTACGTAGGCAATTCGGTCGGCGTAACTAACTATTTTTCCTTCTAGCGTAGCAGGTTTTCCGCTTATTTTATGCTGTAAAATGCCGTCCCTAACTTCGTAGGTCAAATTAAGTCCTGCTCCGTCGTTTTCTAGTTTATCCACCACTCTCAAACTTTGCTCGTTGTGTTCAAAAGGTCTGCCCAAAATTTTGCTTAGCACTTTTTCACCTTCGTGTCCAAACGGCGTATGACCAAGGTCGTGCCCAAGGCTGATTGCCTCTACCAAATCTTCGTTTAGTCGTAGCGCCCTTGCCACCGTACGTGCAATTTGCGATACTTCCAAAGTGTGCGTAAGTCTAGTACGATAGTGGTCGCCTTCGGGGGACAAAAATACCTGCGTTTTGTGCTTTAATCGCCTAAACGCCTTAGAGTGTATTATCCTATCCCTATCCCTTTGAAATTCCGTCCTAAGCGGACAAGGCTCTACGTAAATAGCCCTGCCCTTAGTTTCGCTACTTTTTACAGCGTACTTAGAAAAAAATTGCTGTTCCATTTGATAAATGGCGTCCTTCATAATTACCTCTACAAATATTTTACCGTTTCTTCTATCGGTTTCCTAACTTCGTGTCTTTCGCTTGGTTTAGACTTAGCCGACGGATATCCAAGTGGCAATAGGCACACGGGCTCTACGTCCAAAGGCAAATCAAACTGCTTTTTAGCAAGTTCTTTGTTAAATCTAAGCACCCAACAAGAACCTATGCCAAGACTAGTCGCCTGCATCATCATAGCCGAGCAAACTATACTTGCATCCATTACTAAACTGTCGTCGTCGTTATCGGGATTGGTCCAGCACTCCGTTTTACTTGCGCATACCAACAAAACGACGGGAGCGTTAAAACTGCACGCCGTATTCTCCCTTATCTTTTTAATAGCATCTTCACTTTTCAGTACGTACACTCGTTGTGGTTGGTTGTTTTTTGCCGTTGGGGCAAGCCTACCTGCTTGCAATATTTTGTTTAGTACTTCGTCCTCAATAGGTCTATCGTCGTAGTCCCTAACCGAGTATCTAGTCGTTGAAAGTTCTAAAAAATCCATATAACACCTCATTATCATTATAATACTAGTTTCAAAATAGGTAACGTTTTTCAAAAAAATATTATAAAAAACCTAAAAAATTATAACAAAAAAGCCCGCAAAATGCGCGCTTTTTGTTATTTTTGACTATTTTGCAAAAAATTGCTAATAGTTTTTGTCTTAATTACCTCGTTATTTTAGCATAATCTAAAAATTTAGTCAACGCAAAAAGCCCTCAACTATTACATTTTACTAATAAAATTTAGTAAATAGATCGTATTTCAAATTATACTTACTTTTTTGCAAATGCCGATACATCTAGTTAGATTTTGGAATATCATATATTTAATCAAAAAATAAATACTAATTCTTATTTAGCCCAAATTCTCTTGTCATTAAGATATTTTTCCAATAGGATTCTCTTGATAAAATATAATCATTACCAAGATTCATATTGCATACTTCCAAAATAGAATATTTAAAATTGTTTTTATAGTCTATGCCTTTTTGTTTTAACAACTCCTTTAGTTCAATATTTCCGCCATGCCCATCAATTGCATATTGTTTCCACCTTTGCCAAATACACTCCTCGCCATAGGCACTTCCTACGTATTGATTACCCGTTAGTGTATCTATTATTAAATAAATACCTTTTACATTAGACAATGCAGTTTGCCAACTTGAAATATTGTTTTTAACTATATAGTAAAGCGTTGCAAAGGAAATATTTACGTTATCAAACCCTCCAAAATCATCAATTGTGATTTTTCCTTCTAAAATACAATCGACAGGCATATCTGCAAGAACAACACCTTCTTTTGTTATTAAGTCCAAACAAGGATACGAAGCCCTAAAACCTTTGTTAAAAGTGACAAAAATTCTACCAATCATATCTTTTTGAATGTCCATTAAAGTCAAACTATATTTCCAAAGATTCCTCTCACCATTAAAATAAGGAACAGGATTACCATTTACTTGGTAAATTCCAGCAAAAAGCCATTTGTTTTTTGCATAATAAATGAGAGAAATAACGTATTCCCTCTTAAAGTTTTTATTCGTCTGTTCTGCTTGCCATTCTTCAAACTCATTTATTAAAAACTTTTCATAGGGTTCTCTTTTATTTTTTATTCCAATTGCAAAATGAAGTTTATATTTACTATAATCTTCTTTTTTAATTCCTAGTACGTCTACAAGCCTTAACATATTTTTACTTTTCCTTATCTTAACTACAAACAATATTAGCCAATTTGTTATTTTTTGGATTCACTCTTCATTGTTAAGAGTGGTAATGGTAATAGTGGATTGTTTAGTAAGATTTTTAATATTTTTGATTATTCTGCAAAAATTTACTATTTGTTTTTGCATAACTACTTCGCTATTATAACACAAAGCAAAAAATTCAGTCAACGCAAACTAAAACTAAACGCTATCTATTTTAGCCTAATCTACAATTATTTTGTCTTCCCTAAGATGCTTATAGGGGTCGTTTATTTAATCCAAATTTTTCCGTGCTCTCTCCTTTTTGTTTTCGTCATCGTCTTCGTCGTCTTCACTAAAATAATATTCCATAAGCACCTCAACGTTTCTAGAAATACGTCCAACGTTCTCTACCATTTCACCAAATGCATATAAACCAATACTCAGTATCCACGCAAGCAATGTTCCTAATATGATTATTGTAAAACCGATAAGTAGCCCCGTTATTAACACTGCTTCTTCTTGCCAATAAGCTTTGCTTTGCAATAAACGTCCTGTATATCATCAATATCAATCTCACAGGCATCACAATTTTCAAGCCCCACCAGAAGCGATTTATATCCTTTCAAAAATTCCTTATCAATCACTATCATATCCATTCTTACCCCTCCTTTGTTCATTTTATACTTCTCTAAACCGTAAAAGACATTTGCGGGAGCTTATTTATTCTTCAAACTCGTGAAAAGTGCCGTATTTCATCTCTTCGAATCCTCTCTTCTTTAATTGCCTTATTTCCTTTTTTAGCCTATCAAGTTCAACTCTTTCAATATTTACTTTGTAGTTTAGATAATCCAATTCGTGATACAATTTTACAAATTCTTTCGTTTTATTATTATACGCTAAAACAACTACGTCGTCGTCATTATCTCCAAACTCGTCAGTATGAGCAAAAATATGTTCCCAATCATTTATATTTTTATAAACTTTATCTAATGCGATATACGTATTTTTATAGTCGTCAAGATTATACCAATCATCAGAATCGTCAAAAAACGAAAGACTATCAAGCCAATCGGTAATAAGATCTTCCAAAAACTCCTGAAAGGTTATCTCCGTTTCCTCTTTTTTCAACTTAAATCCTGCCATTATTATCCAATTATATGCGTTCATCCAATAGGCAAGATATTTATCTTCTACTTCCCTCTTTCGTACCGACGAATAGCGTACAAAATTTTCTCCACGTCGTAATATTTTTCAAAAGCGTTATCAAGGTCAAATTCCTTCTTATTAATGTCAATCACAAAATTTTCTAATTCTTCAAACGAACAACTTACGCTTAAAATTTTATTATATAAATCTTTATCGTACATATTACCCCCCCTTATCTTCTACACAACGTTTTGCTACTAGACGTTATGCTACTTTTCTAACAACGCTAGTATTTCGTCGGCGTTGGTGTCGGGCTTTACTTTTGGCATCACTGCTTCAACGTAGCCGTTTTCGTCAATTAGATACGTCGACCTAACTACGCCCATACTCACCTTGCCGTACAATTTTTTCTCTTGCCATACGCCGTACGCCTTAATTACCGATAGTTCGGAATCGGCTAGTAGAATAAACGGCAAATTATACTTGGTTGCAAAATTCAAGTGCGAATTAACGCTATCCTTGCTAATACCTATCACCACTGCATTTTTACTCTCTATTTCACTGTTTTTAACAGCAAACGCACACGCCTGCCTTGTGCAACCCGGGGTATTGTCCTTTGGGTAAAAGTACAATACCACTTTCTTGCCGAGAAAATCAGACAAAGAAACCATATCCCCATTTTTATCCGCTAGCGTAAACTCAGGCGCTTTCATTCCAACTTCTAACATATTTTAATCCTCTCCTTTAAGTTTTTCTAATATATCCTTATCCGCAGGGCAGAAATCATACCTAGAAATTTCTGCTATCGTTATCCATTTTATATCATTATGCTCTAATTTTTGTAAAACACCTTCTACTATCGTTGCGTTATACAATGTTAAATGCACGGTAATATCTGGATATTCGTGGACTACTTCCAAAAATATATCTCCAACGTCAATCGTTACGTTTAATTCTTCTTTGCACTCGCGTATTAAGGCTTGTTCTTTTGTTTCGCCTTTCTCAACTTTTCCGCCAACAAACTCCCAAAGGAGCGCTCTCGCTTTATTGGCAGGTCTTTGACAAATCAAAAATTTATCCTTATTCCAAATTAACGCTGCTACAACTTCAACCATTGAATTCTCCTTCTCTTATTGTAAAATAATTAAATACGTGTAAAAGTACAAAACCACTCTTGCATTTTGATATATATCAAAAAAAGGATATTGCGAATATAAATAACCTGCTTTTTCAGCACCAAACGTATCAGCAAATATATCAATAAATAAATCTTCTGTCACACTACCTGAAATAGATCTAAACTCCGCCACCGTTACTCCTCTATTACCTTTTTTAACAATATCTTTTTGTCAAATCCGCCACGTATTTTTGCCTTTTCTATTCTCACCTTTTCTAAATCTTTAATAGAATATCCACGTACTTTCGCTGCTGCATAAAGTACTTCCAAAATATCTGCAAGTTCTTCAATATTTTGGTCTTTATGGTATTCGGCAAGTTCTTCATCGAGTTTTTTATCTATCATTTCAAGATACTTTGCATCAGATAAAGTTTCTATTTCTACTTGCTTGCCAGATTGCTCTATAATTTCGGGAATATTATCCCTAACAAGTTTATTATATATAATCTCTTTCATCAACATTTCCCCATTTGCATAATTGGCAATTTATTATTACCCATATTTAATTTACCATATAATACTTATAAATACAATATTAAAAAGGTATCATTAGTAGGACAACTAGTATAAAATCAATTAAACGTATCCTTATAAGCGTAGCGTCAAATTAAATTTAATAATAGAACTAAAACATAAAATACTATAACTATTTATTATATAAAAAATAATACTAATTTTACTTCATTAACGAAATCATATTAAATACAATAATTTTATCTTTTAACGATAAATTCTAGATATTTTCTATAAATTTTTCATAAAAAAACCGCCTACCTAATGATGTGAACCCAAAAGTTTAGACAAAAAATTGAATTAATTAATTTGGAATTG
>ENA-ORTY01000462-ORTY01000462.1-human-gut-metagenome-genome-assembly--contig:-NODE-462-length-55196-cov-3.977839_pt1 | contig 55196 bp, 60 predicted proteins | sample MGYA00241917_ERZ509198 | MGnify/ENA primary metagenome ERZ509198 (study PRJEB26280, sample SAMEA2338857) | human gut metagenome | biome: human gut; feature: human-associated habitat; material: faeces...
TTGAAGTGGCGGGATTTGTTGCCCCAGTATCCCTTAGCCAGACCCAGGACTTTATTTCTTCTCTTGCGCGTCATCATTGCGCCTTTAACTCTTGCCATATCTAAAAAGTCCTCCTATTATTTGTACGGGATCATTTTCTTGATCGCGGATTCGTTGGTAGCATCAGCGTAGGTGCCGGAACGAAGTCTGCGGCAGCGTTTGGTATCCTTCTTGTTCAGGATGTGGCGCTTGTTGGCATGGGCGCGTTTGATCTTACCGCTCTTGGTGGTGTTAAATCTTTTCTTCGCGCCGGAATGTGTTTTCAGCTTGGGCATAATGATTTATCTCCTTCCGTGGTTACTCAACCGTTTTGGTTGCCGGCTCAGCAGATTCAGCGGATTTCTCCTCAGTCTGCTTTTTTGCCTTCTGCTCTTTTTTGAGTTGACTCTGAGATTTCGGGGACAGGAACAGAGACATGTTTCTGCCTTCCAATTTCGGCTCCTTGTCCATGTTCGCAATATCCGCACACTTGCGGGCGTAATCCCGGAGCAGTGTTTCGCCGATACTGGTATGGGCCATCTCTCTGCCGCGGAACCGAATGGTGACTTTCAGCCGATCGCCGTCTGCCAGGAATTTCTGTCCGTTTTTCAGTTTGGTATTAAAGTCATTTTCACCGATGCCGGGAGACATCCGAATCTCCTTCACATCCATGACCCGCTGGTTCTTTTTGGCCTCTTTTTCCCGCTTGCTCTGCTCAAACCGGAACTTTCCGTAGTCCATGATCTTGCAGACGGGGGGCTTGGCCGCCGGAGAAATCATCACCAGGTCCAGGTCTTTCTCCTCCGCGATCTGCAGTGCAGCCTCAGAAGACATGAGCCCCAGCTGCTCGCCGGACTCACCGATGAGACGAATCTCCTTCTCCTGGATCTCTTCATTGATCAGATTCACAGTATTTGCGATGACTCAACACCTCCATAAAATAAAAAGCGCGGACAGAACCCATCCACGCACAAACATACAATGATCCCTCGATCATCGAAATGTATTGACCCACACTGGCCTTTTGCCGCGGGGTGAGGATGGTTCCTGCTTTGTTTTGCTCCAATAGTATATAGTCTTTCCGATAAAAAGTCAAGTACTTTTTTCTCTTTTTTATTCCGGGCAGTTTACAGCAAAAACTGCCCGGAATTTGGAGAGGTTTCAGGCTTCTTCCATAGCTGCGGCGATTTTTACGATCCGGCTGGTGCCCAACCGATCTGCGCCCAAGCGAATCATGTCTTCCGCGTCCACCAGAGACTGGATGCCGCCGGCAGCTTTCACTTTCAGATGCTCTGCGCTGTGTTTCCGCAACAGCTCCACATCTTCCCGGGTTGCTCCTCCTGTGGAAAATCCGGTGGATGTTTTAATATAATCCGCACCGGAGTCAGAAACGATCTGGCACAGGCGGATCTTCTCGTCCTGCGTGAGCAGGCAAGTTTCAATAATGACCTTCAGGATCTTCCCCTGGGTACTCTCCCGCACTGCTGCAATGTCCTTCGCCACTTCTTCCCAGCAACCGTCCTTGACCATAGCGAGATTGACCACCATGTCGATCTCATCTGCGCCGTTTTTCACGGCATCTTCCGCCTCAAAGGCTTTTGCCGCAGTGGTCATATATCCATTGGGGAATCCGATCACCGTACAGATGGGCAGACGATCCCCCACATACCGCTTGGCACCGGCCACATGACAGGGAGGAATGCACACACTGGCGCATTCATACTTCATTCCATCATCGCACAGCTTTTGAATTTCTTCCTGAGTCGCATCCACCCGCAGCAAGGTGTGGTCGCATCTTTTCAAAATCTCTTTTAATTCCATGTCCACATCATCCTTTTCCAGTCCATTATACTTTCATTATACCCACTTTCGTCTGCCCTTGCAAGATTGATTTCTTGAAATTTCCCCAAACAGTCCCTCTACTTTGAAAAAGGCATATTACGCACCGCTGAAGAATAGGATGATTCAGAACGACCGGCAGAGACCTTCCCCCGCGGGAAAGGGGCGAAACTCTGGCGCGTTAACAAGCCGGAGGTGCGTTTTTTATGGACGAACACAAGAATCACAATCGCGTGGAACTTTACGGCGTACTGGCCGGGAGTCCCGCTTTTTCTCATGAAAGCAGAGGTGAGCGTTTTTTCACCTTTCCGCTGGAGACCCGACGCCTGTCCGGCACAGTGGACTGTCTGAATATCATTGCCCGGGAAAACCTGTTGGAGCACCTGGATGTGACGGAATCTGCAAAGCTCCACATTTTGGGGGAACTGCGTTCCTTCAACAACAAGCGTGGCCCGGGCTCCCGCCTGGTCATCACCGTCTTTGCCAGGGAGATCTCCCTGGAAGATGGCAAGGACAGCAACCAGGTCTCCCTTTGCGGCACGATCTGTAAACCGCCCAATCTCCGTACCACCCCTATGGGTCGGGATATTTGCGACTTCATGCTGGCCGTCAACCGTCGGTATGGGCGCAGTGACTATCTGCCCTGCATCGCCTGGGGCGCCAAAGCCAAAGAAGTCTCCTGGTGGCCGGTGGGGACTACGGCGGAGCTGACCGGTCGGCTCCAGAGTCGGCAGTATCTGAAACTCATTGACGGGGAACTCATGGAAAAAACTGCCTTTGAAGTGTCCGTGATTGATATCACCGAACATTTCTCCGTCTGAGTGCCGTTTACTCTGCAGATAAGAAAAAGAGGTTCGCCAAAAAAGCGAACCTCTTTTATGTTGCAATTCAGAAAGCTGTGAGGAAATCAGTCCTCGTCTTCCTCGTCGTCGTAATCGTCGCGATCGTTGTTCAGCAGAGCGCGGATAGACAGGGAAATCTTCTGTTTCTCATCGTCGATAGCAGTGATCTTTGCATCCACTTCTTCGCCCACAGTCAGAACATCGCCGGGCTTGCCAATGCGGCGGTTTGCGATCTGAGAAATATGGATCAGGCCGTCCACGCCGGGCAGAACTTCTGCAAATGCGCCGAAGTCCATGAGCTTGACGATTTTGACGGTGGCAACATCGCCGACCTGGTAAGTCTCGGTGAACTTGGTCCAGGGGTTGCCGTTGGGATCCTTGTGGCCCAGAGAGATCTTCTTAGCCTCTTTATCAAAGCTGATGACGTAAACATCCATCTTGTCGCCCACGGACACCACATCAGCCGGGTTGCGCACACGGCCCCAAGCCAGCTCGGAAACATGAACCATGCCGTCCACGCCGCCGATGTCCACAAAGACACCGTAGGAAGAGATGGACTTGACAACGCCTTCATAGTGTTTGCCTTCCTCGATCTCCGCCCAGACTTTCTCGGCAGCGATGCGGCGCTCTTCGCGCTGCACAGCACGGATGGAGCCAACCACACGGCGGCCCTTGACCTCGGTGATCTTCAGACGGACAGTCTGCTTGAGCATAGAGCTCATCTCAGCCTCACGGGGCAGACCGGTCTGGGATGCGGGCACGAACACGCGGTTGCCCTTCACGGAAACCACAACGCCGCCCTTATTGTCTTCCGTCACAACGCCTTCCAGCACGTCACCGCTTTCAGCAGCAGCCACGATCAGCTCCCAGTTCTTGGCTGCATCCAGGCGCTTTTTGGACAGCTGGACAGTGCCTTCCACATCGTTGACACGGACAACGACAGCCTCGATCTTGTCGCCGACTTTCACGCAATCCTCGATCTTAGCGCCGGTCTCCTCCGTAAACTCCGTGGTGGGAATAAAACCGGAATACTTCATGCCCAGATCCACATTCACTTCAGTGGGTGTGATTGCCACGACTTCGCCGGTAACTTTATCACCATTGTAAATGGTCTTCAAAGATTCCTCCAGCAGTTCTTCGAAACTCTTCTCAGCGGTCACTTCGCCTGCTGTGGTTTCTTCGTTTTTGATTTCGTCTGTCATCGTTTGTTTTACCTCCTTAATGATCCACGATGGCGCCGAAGCACCAGCGGTAATGCCGACGATCTCTGCCGTGCGGAGCCGCTGAAGATCCAGTTCCTGTACATTTTCAATGAACTGAACATTCTCGCACTGCTGCCGGCACAAATCATAGAGGTGCACACTGTTAGCGCTGTGCCTTCCTCCGATCACTACCATGGCATCACAATCTGCGGCAAGTTTGATTGCCTCAGACTGTCTCGTGGATGTCGCCTCGCATATTGTATCAAATATTTTTAGGTTTGTACACTCTTTTTTTAACTTTTTCTCACAATCTTCAAAATTGGCCCGTGTCTGGGTGGTCTGCACCACCATCGTCACCGGTTTTTCAACAAAATCGGGGTGGTTTTCCAGAAATTCTTCCAATTCTTCGCCATTTTCGAAGACCTCAGCGCCTTCGCACCAACCGCAGATTGCAATTACTTCCGGGTGTGAACGGTTTCCGATGACGACGACCTGCCGCCCTTCCTGCCATGCCTGCTCCACCAGGCGATGGATTCGCAGGACTTTCGGACAGGTGGAATCCACCACATGGTCTGTCCGCTCCCGCAGCGCCTGTACCACCTGGCGCGGCACGCCATGGGCCCGGATGATCACATTGGCATTTTCCGGAACCTCTTCAGGATTCTGGACCACGCAAAGTCCCTGCTCCCGGAAATGCCGCACCACATCGTCATTGTGGATCAGCTCTCCCAGGCTGCAGCACGTGCCCCCTTCCCGGAGCATCTGCTCTGCCAGCGTCACGCTCCGGCTGACGCCGAAACAGAAACCTGCTGACTCTGCCAATCGAATTTCTTTCATGCACTTTCCTTCCCCAGCTCCGCAATACGCTGCATCAGCTGTTCCGCAAATTCCTCATAAAATTCGTGGCTGCCTGTGGGAACCGGAATGGGCTCCCCTACAATCAGGCGGGCCTTCCGGAAGATTTTTTTATTTCTGGATATGTATACCGGCAGAATCGGCACCTTCAATTTTGCCGCCAAACGCACAGCGCCGCTTTTGGCCGAGGCCATTCCATCCTCCTCCACCCGCGTTCCCTCAGGAAAGATCATCACTTTGTCCCCGGCTTTGATACACTTCATCGCGGTGCGGATCGCCGTAATGTCCGTGCTGCTGTCCCGCTCCACGCCAAAAGATCCCAAGTTCTCAATAAACTTCCCCAAAACAGGTTTGGTCAGCAGTTCCTGCTTGGCCATGAAATGAATGTGATGCTCCGGGCCAAAAGCCTCGCCAATGAGCACGGGGTCAATAAAATTGGAGTGATTGGCACAGACGATCATCGGCCCGTCCGGAATGTTTTCCAACCCGGAAATTTCTGTGGGGTAGCAAAAAGATATCAGGGGTTTCAGCCGTTTCAGCCAGGTGCGGTAATACGCATCCCCTTTGCCCAAAATATCGCTCATTGTTCCGCCTGCCTTTCTGCCCTTGCCTGCCGAATCAGTTCTTCCAACCGTTCCACGCTTTCCTCCAGCGTCATCTCACTGGTATCCAGATGCACCGCATCCTCTGCCGGGCGCAGGGGCGCCGTTTCCCGACCGGTATCCTTGGCATCCCGCGCCTGCATTTCCGCAAGCACTTCCTCAAATGTCACCTGCAATCCCTTTTGCTGCAATTCCAGGCAGCGCCGGGCCGCCCGTTTCTCTGCACTGGCGGTCAGGAACACCTTCAGTCCCGCATCCGGCAGGACCACCGTGCCAATATCCCGGCCGTCCATGATCACATCATGCTCCCGCGCCAGCTGCCGCTGCATATCCATCAAAAACGCCCGGACTTCCGGAATCGCAGAGACATGGGAGGCATAGGCAGAGATCTCAGGCGTGCGGATCTCCTCCGAAACATCCTGTCCGTTCAGGAACATCCGCTGCACGCCCTGCGCATAACGAATCGTCACCTGCAGGGTCGGCAGCAGCGCCTTGACCCCATCTGCATCTTCTTTTGCCACACCGGCATTTTTTGCCGCCAATCCCACTGTACGGTAGATGGCGCCCGTATCCACATATACAAAGCCGAGACGGGCCGCTGCCTGTTTGGCCAGGGTGGATTTCCCTGCGCCGGCAGGCCCATCAATAGCCACTGAAAATCGGTTCATACTCTCTCCTTATTCTACACTGCAACCCGCCACATAGCCCGTGGACCAGGCAATCTGCAAATTAAATCCCCCGGTGTATGCATCCAGGTCCAGCACCTCTCCTGCAAAGTACAGGCCCTGTACCAATTTGGACTCCATTGTCCGGGGATTCACTTCCTCCAGCGCCACACCGCCAGCCGTGACGATTGCCTCGGCAAAGGGGCGCGTACCGGAGACCCGCACCGGAAAATGCTTGAACAGATGCACCAACCGATGCCGCTGTTCCCGGGTGATGGAGTGGACTTTTGTTTCCGAGTCAACGCCGGAAAGGGCGACCAGAACAGGGATCATCGTCCGCCCTGCCAGGCCTCCCAGTGCGTTTTTGAATTCCTTATTTTTCTGTCCTTCAAAATCCCGCAGAATCCGGGCATCCAGTTTCTCCTCGTCCAGGGCAGGTTTCAAATCGATCTCCAATCGATAGGTCCGTTCTCCCATGTGACGGAAGTGCGCGCTGGCCGACAGCACCAGAGGCCCTGTCACCCCGAAATGGGTAAACATCATTTCCCCCAGTTCCTGGTAGATCAGTTTCTCATCTTCAAACGCAGACAGGGTCACATTCCGCAGAGAAAAGCCCTGCATCTGGGCGCAATACTCATCGGGGGATTCCAATGGCACCAGAGACGGACGGCAGGGCCGCACCGTGTGGCCCGCTGCCTGGGCAAACCGATGCCCCGCACCGGTAGATCCGGTGGCCGGATAGGACAGCCCTCCGGTGCAGACCACCGCATTGCGGCACACGATCGTCTCCGACCGCGTCACCACTCCGGTCACAACACCATCTTCCATCTGCACTTCCAAGGCAGGCTCGTGCAGGACACGCACACCGGTATCCCGCATATACCGCGCCAGGGCCTCCACAATGTCGTGCGCTGAATCCGAAACCGGGAACACCCGGTTCCCGCGCTCAGTTTTCAACGGGACGCCCAGACTTTCAAACAGCTGCATGGTGTCCGCCGGAGACAGGCGATTCAAAGCGCTGTACAAAAACTTTCCGCTTCCCGGAATGTTTTCCAGCACCGTTTTGATCTCACAGTTATTGGTGACATTACACCGGCCTTTTCCGGTAATCCGCACCTTGCGTCCCAACTGCCGGTTGGGCTCCAGAAGGATTACATCCAGTCCCCGCTCCGCCGCTGTGGCCGCACAAATCATTCCGGCGGCGCCGCCGCCGATTACAACAACATCACTGATCATCTGTCAAAAACACCGCATATTCGCTCCAGACATCTTCCAAACGACGGAAAGTGTCGGAAATATTTTCCCGGGACCGGAATCCGATCTCTGCCAACAGCGCATTGAGCAGGCTCATGGGCGCCACCAGGGAGTCAATAAAAGAAACCATGTCGCTCTTGGCATACAGGTTGATCGTGGAGATTCCATACAGCGGCGAGGCCTCGCAGTCGGTGATTCCGATGGTCACAGCCCCACGGGCCTTGGCGTATTTCATTGCCGCCACAGTTTTACTGGAGTAACGCGGGAAAGAAATCCCGATCACCACATCTCCCTCTCCGACACGGAACAGCTGCTCATACACTTCGCTGACTGCAGTATCCTGCACCACGGACACATTTTCCATAATCAGACTCATATAGTATCCGAAAAATGTGGCCAAACTGGAGGAAGACCGGGTACCGATAATATACACCCGCTTGGCATTGACGATGGTATTCACCGCCTGATCAAAGGCCGTGCGGTCGATGCTCTCCAGGGTGCTGTGGATTCGCTCGGCATCCGCATTCATCACGGAGTCGATGATGTTCTCCCCGTTGATCTGTTCATTGGCCACTTCCAGACGCTGCACAGAGGTGAGCTTATTGCGCACCACTTCCTGCAGCACTTTCCGCATTTCCGGGTATCCTTCATATCCCAGTTCCGCGGCAAACCGCACCACAGTGGACTCACTGACGCCGACGGTTTTTCCCAACTTTCCGGCAGTCATAAATGCCGCCTTATCATAATTTTCCAATATATACTTGGCGATCAGCCGCTGCCCTTTGGAAAAGCTCGCCGCCTCCCGCTCAATGATGGATAGGATATCATTTTCCATTATTTCCCTCAACTTCACCTCTGCCCGCCGCCGGGCAGGAATTTATAGGAACTATCATACGAGATTTCCCCTATTTTTGCAAGTGAAATTGCAATTTCCCGTCATTTCTCCTGCATTTTCATCGAATCTTCGTCGATTTTTCGCCTTACTCTTCCGTGATTCTCCGGATCTCCTCCGGCGTCAGATACCGCCATTTTCCAACAGGCAGATCTCCCAATTCCAAACTGCCCTCCGAAATCCGAACCAAACGCTGCACTTTCAGGTCACACAGAGCGCACATCTTCCGCACCTGCCGATTCCGGCCTTCGCCAATGACCACTTCCAGTTGTCCCCGGCCGCCGCCCTGGCGAATCATCTGCACATCAATGGCCTGCACCATGCATCCGTCAATGTCCAGAGGTTCCCGCATCCGACGAACTGCGGCGCGGATATTCTCTCCCACAACATCCACTATGTACGTCTTTTCGATTCGGTGAGAGGGGTGCATCAGGCGATTGGCCGTTTCTCCGTCATCGGTCATGATCAAAAGTCCTTCCGAATACATATCCAGCCGTCCCACCGGGTACAGCCGCCGACCGGGGATCTGGACCAATTCCGCAACGGTGGGACGCCCTTCCTCGTCCCGCATGGTCGTCACATATCCTTTCGGCTTATTGAGCATCACATAGGCATTTCCCTTTTTCCGGGGCAGCCGTTCTCCGTCCACCCGAACTTCATCCACTGCCGGGTCTGCCGTCTGTCCCAGAACGGCTTTCTCACCGTTTACCGTCACTCGTCCTTCTGTGATCAGTCGCTCTGCCGCCCGGCGGGACGCCAGTCCCGCGGACGCAATGAGTTTCTGTATTCTCTCCTGCATAAGATCCTCCCTGATATTCTTTCATCTCGATTTCATCTTGCCGGGCAGCGGCAGATCCTGTCCATAGACCATGTCCACCCTTGCCCGCTCTTCTCCGTTCACCCGGACAATCAGATAACCGGCCTTTTCTCCCGCCTTGATCCCCGGGAAAACGAAACGGGGCAGATAATATTCCCGTTCGATATTGTCCCCCGGCATGGTCAGCACCTGCACATCCTGCACCGGGTAGACCTGCGTCTTTTCCCCCGATGCAGACACCACCGGCAGACAGACAGACTCCGCTTTCGCCATGACAACACGATAGCTGCACGCATCGTATGCCCAATCATACAGCGCCTGGTGATCTTTCCAATCCTCCGGGTCATTGAGCGTGACGCACACGTACCGGGTTCCCCCTCGCTCACAGCAGGACACCAGAGTTCGTCCGGAGGCCTTTGTATAACCGGTTTTTACCCCCAACACCCCTTCGCATCTCCAAAGGAGCTTATTATGATTGACAAATGTCTCATTCCGAATCTGAGTGGAACGGGTGCCTACGATTCGGGCAAAGTCCGGATTTTCCATGGCGCATACCGTCAGCGCAGCCAGATCCCGGGCCGTAGAATATTGCGCCTCTCCGTCCAGTCCGTGGGGATTTTCAAAAGAAGTGCCGGTCAGCCCCAACGCTTTGGCCTTTTCATTCATTTTCCCGGCAAACGCTGCCTCATCCCCGGCAATGTGACACGCCACCGCTGTGGCGGCGTCATTGCCGGAAGAGAGCATCATTCCGTAGAGTAATTCCTCCAGCGTATAGGTCTGCCCCGGTTTCAGATACATGGAAGAGCCTTCCACTGCCGTCCATTCCGGTCGAATGGTCACTGTGTCCGTCAGCGTCCCCTCTTCCAGTGCCACCAGAGCTGTCATGATCTTTGTCGTGGAGGCAATTCCCATTTTTCTGTCCGCATCTTTTTCCCACAACACCGCTCCGGTATCTGCGTGCAAAAGGATGCCCGTCTGAGTCGATGTCTCGGGCGCCCCGGCTGCAAAGGCTGGCTGTATCAGCGCCAGGCACAGCGCAGCAGAACTTAAAATCATCCATAATTTCTTCAAAAAAGCACCACCTTTATTCATCAGGCAGTGCTTATTATGGACGGTATCCCGTCAAATTATGCTCAAATCACAGGCTCAGCCGGTTTTTCTTTCACATTCTGGATCATGTGCTCCACCCGGTCAAACAGATCCGGGATCATATCCAGCAGCCGATCCATGGTGCTGTCTCCCGGGGCTTTCGTACTCACAAAGCGGATCATGCCGTCTTTGATAATCAAAAATCCCAAGGGCTGCATCCGCACACCGCTTCCGGTGGCTGCGCCCATGCCCGTGCCGCTGTTTTTGGACGGCACATCTGCTCCGCCGGTAGCAAGTCCCAGGCTGACCTGAGAAACCGGAATCAGCGTGATACCGTCGGGGGTATAGATGGGATCGCCGACCACGGTATTCACATCCACCATTTCTTTGATTTTCGTCATGGAGATATCCATCACTTCGCCCAATTTACTTTTTTCCATGGATCATGTTTCCTTTCCCGCGACTTGCGCGTTTCCCATATTCGTTGCTTTTATGCGTTTTTTCCGCTGCAGGAAGAGTTTTCCGCCTCCCACCAACAGCAGTAACGCAAATTTCATCAAATACCAAATCCGTATCGTAACCGAAATTTCCCCGTCTACCCAGCATTGTGTGGCACTGAAGTCCACCCCGAGCTGAATATCTGCCCCCTTGATCCGCTGCAGCTGCAGCGCACTGACCCCGGCATTGGCATAGCCGTAGACCATGGCCGTGGTATAGGGATCTTCAAAAGCGGAGACAAAATGCAGTTTCAGCCGCCGTATCCGGAATTTCAGTTTCTGTATACTCCGGAGCAGCAGCCGCCCTGCGGCGAGAATCTCTTCTTTGGTCACATCCGGCATCGTCCTTTTTTTTGCCGGCGGCTCCTCCCCGGACACTGCCTCCGGCTGCGGCTCCTGTTTTTTCTGTCGCCGTTTTTTCGGTTTTGCAGGATACAGCCCTATGGTAACAGCGCCCAAACGCAGGCGAATGGTCAGCTGTCCATCACAGTATCCCGCATCCACGCCTACCGGCAGGCACAGCAGCAGAATCACCACCACTGCAATCACGCCCAGAACTTTCAACGGCATCACTCCTCTACCATTGTCCCCGATTCTGCGGGGTCAGCTCCATCCGTTTCGCCCTGTTTCCGGGCGATTGCCTCCTGCAGCACCTGGGTTCCCTCTTCCGGTGCAATCTCCGGCAACGGCGGAAGATCCTCCAACCGCTCCAGGTCCATGACCCGCAGGAAAGTGTCGGTGGTTCGGAACAGGACCGGACGGCCCGGGACTTCCAATCGGCCGCAGGCCTCAATCAGTCCCCGCTCTGCCAGCATACTCACCGAGTAGGAACTGTCCACGCCGCGAACATCTTCAATATAGGCACGGGTCACTGGCTGAAAATATGCCACAATGGCCAGTACCTCCAACGCCGCCTGACTCAATTTCGGCGGTTTCCGATGGCGCATCAGCTTGACCACCGTATCTGCATATTCCGGCCGGGAGGCCAGCTGATAGCCATCCTCCAACCGTATGACCCGGATTCCAGCACCCCGTTTCTCGTATTCCGATTCCAGGGCATCAGCACATCGAATCACATTTTCCCGGGAAATTTCCAGCACCTGAGCAAGGCGGTCCGTGGAAACCGGGTCACCCGAGGCAAACAGCAGTGCCTCCAGGGCATGTATTTCGTCCATTTTTTCTTCTTCCTTTCCCACGGTTCACGCCCCGTCCTCCTGAGCGGGGATAGATGCCAGGATCTCTTCCAGATCTCCGCCCACAAAACGCAGACGATAATCCTCTGCCTCCCGGCTCACTGTGATACTTCCCAAACTGCACAGTTCCAAAACCGACAAAAATGCGGTAATCAAATCCGAACGATCTTCGCACTGGCGAAAAATCTCTGTCATCGCCGTATCCCCCCGCTCCTTTAACCATTCCAGGATTGTACGGCTTTTCTGTTTGACACTGCGGATAATCCGTTTGGGTGCGATGGTTCGCAGAATGTCCGGCTGTGCAGAATCCCGCTCCCGCGTGAGCATCAGCAGCAGACTTGCCGTCAATTCCTCAGGATCGTGGTGGTAGGCATACACCGGTTTCGGCAGCTGCGGCAGCGGTTCAGGAAAGCGAACAAAGGATTTCCCGCCCCGTTCTGCCATTGCCCCCATAGCCGGGACCACTGCCTGGATCTGGCTGAGAACAGACTTGCACTGCAACTGTTCCAGAGAGGCGATCAGCTGCTCCAATTCGGAAACTTCCTCGTCCTCCAGATTCAGCAGCATTTTTGTCTTGATATACAACAAATGGGAGGCCATTTGGATAAATTCACTGGCCACTTCCAGATCCATGGCCTGCATCTGCTCCAGATAGGCCATATACTGCTCCAGAATCTGGGAAATGTTGATATCCCGAATCTCAATCTTATTTTTGGACAGGAGCATTAAAATCAAACTCAGCGGACCGTCAAAATCCGTCTCCCCGGACGAGCTTTTCACCACTCCCGGCAGATGGTACATTGGATTTTCCAGAACCCTCACCCCCACAGCAGACCGCTGATCCAGACCGCCACATGCATCATTCCGTCAAACACTGCGGAAGTCAATCTGGACAAGGGTACGCCCAACACGCCGGTGGCCACCAGAACCACCATGAGGATCATCCCAAACCGCTCATAGCGCATAAGCGTGAAGTACCCCCGGTCGGACAAAAAGGCAAACAGCACCTTGGAGCCATCCAGAGGGGAGACCGGCAGAAGATTGAAAATCCCAAGAGAGGTGCTCAAAAACGCCGTGGTCAGCAAGATCCGCAAAAAGAAATAGCCCACCGCGCTCCCCGACCGCATCAGCGGCACATAGAGCACACCATACAAAATCAAAAATACCAGCGTCAGCAAAAAATTGGAGACCGGCCCAGCCAGGGCTGTGATGGCCATGTCCCGTTTCGGATGCCGGAAATTCCGCATATCCACCGGCACCGGTTTGGCCCAACCAAAGTGAAACACCACCAACATAGCCAGGCCGATCCAGTCGATGTGGCGGATGGGGTTCAGGCTCAGGCGACCGGCCCGTTTCGCCGTGGGATCGCCCAGATAATACGCCGTCAGTCCGTGGCTGACTTCATGAACGGTGATGCAGATCAGTGCCGGAATGGCATAAATCAGCAAGTCCGTCAGCACGGACCAGTCCAGTCCCTGCCAGATGGTATGAAAAGTTCCCGTATCGTGTCACCTCGTCATTTTATGAATGTCTTATTATACCAACTTTTCCCTGGAATTACAAGCGCACCTTTCTTCCTCACATCCTCCCGCGCCTGCCTGTCCATCCCCCAAAAGCATCAGGAGGAACCGCAATCTGCGGTCCCTCCTGATGCTGTTCACACCTGCCGGAACATATACTCCAGCAGTTCCTCCCGTCCGGTGCCTTTCTCCGCGGAAAACAGGAATACCGGTGTTTCCTCCGGCAATTCCAGTTTCTCCCGAATGCGCTGGACATTGGGTTCATATTCGCTTTTCTTCAGCTTATCACTTTTGTTGGCCACCACGATCATGGGACAGCCTGCATCCATAAACCAACGGGCCATGGTCACATCGTCCGCCGTGGGCGCATGGCGGGAATCCACGATCTGGATTCCCAGTGTGATAGTCCCTTCCGTCGCAAAAAACTGTTCCATCAGTTTTCCCCACCGATCCCGCTCGGACTTGGCCACATTGGCATATCCATAGCCCGGAAGGTCCACGAAGTAGAGTTTCCCGTCAATATCAAAATAGTTGATATGCACGGTTTTACCAGGGGTATTCCCCACCCGGGCAAAGTTTTTCCGGTTCAGCAGGCGATTGATCACCGAAGATTTTCCCACATTGGATTTCCCGGCAAAGACGATGCTCACTCGATCCGTCAGAAAATTCCGGGGCGAAACCACACTTTTCAAAAACTGAACATTATGCAGGTTTACATCTGTCATATCTTTCTCCCCTCACTGACGCACTTCTACGGGTTTCTGTTTCTGTTTTCTGCCCGAGGCACTCTTTTTGGCCGGAACAGCCATAGGCATAGCCGTCAGTGCCACATCCAGAATGTGATCCACATGATCCGTGGTCACAAATTTCAGTGCCCGGCGCACATCCTGGTCGATTTCCTCCAGGTCTTTCCGGTTTTCCTCCGGGATAATCACCGTGCTCACGCCGGAGCGGAGCGCCGCCATGGTCTTTTCTTTCAGACCGCCGATTGGCAAGATCCGCCCGCGCAGGGTGATTTCTCCGGTCATGGCCACATCCCTGCGCACAGGGATGCCTGTCAGTGCGGAAATGAGGCCGATGCAGATGGTAATGCCCGCAGAAGGGCCATCCTTGGGCACGGCGCCCTCCGGGAAGTGGATATGGATATCTTTTTTCTGGTAGAAATCCTTTTCCAATCCCAAAAGCTCTGCCCGGCTGCGGATATAAGTCAGGGCGGCTTTGGCAGATTCTTTCATCACATCGCCCAGATTGCCGGTCAGTTCCAACTTTCCGGTGCCGTCCACCACACTCACTTCCACATCCAGCACTTCACCGCCCACACTGGTCCAGGCCAGACCACGCACCAGGCCCACCTCATCCCTGGGATAGAGCAGGTCCTTGCTGTATTTGGGCGCACCCAGGAATTTTTCCAAGCCGCCGGCCCGGACAGAAACGGATTTGCATGCGCCTGATGCAATCTTTGCTGCCGTTTTCCGACAGATGGCAGCAATCTGCCGCTCCAAAACACGCACACCGGATTCCCGGGTGTACAGGGCAATGATCTCCCGAATGGCATCATCGCTGATTTTCAGCTGAGAGGCCTTCAGGCCGTGTTTCTTCCGCTGCTTGGCAAGCAGATGCTCTTTTGCGATATGCAGCTTTTCCTCATCGGTATAGCTGCTCAATTCGATGACTTCCATCCGGTCCAGCAAAGGCCGGGGAACATTGTCCAGGGAGTTTGCCGTGGTAATGAACATGACAGAGGACAAATCAAAGGGGATCTCCAGGAAATTATCCCGGAACTGATCGTTCTGCTCATAGTCAAACACTTCCAACATCGCCGAAGAGGGATCGCCCTTATAGTCCGAACCCATTTTGTCGATCTCGTCCAAAACCATGACCGGATTCATGGTACCGGCCTGCTGCATCCCGGTAATGATGCGGCCGGGCATGGAGCCGATATACGTCTTCCGATGGCCGCGGATTTCTGCCTCGTCATGCACACCACCCAGAGAAACCCGGCACAATTTCCGGTTCATCGCCCGGGCAATGCTCATCGCAACGCTGGTTTTGCCGGTACCCGGAGGCCCCACCAGGCACAGGACGCTGCCTTTCAATTCCGGTGCCAGCTGGCGCACCGCCAAGAATTCAATGACCCGCTCCTTCACCTGGTCCAGACCAAAGTGATCCTCATCCAGAATCTTTCTGGCCTTCTCAATGTCCAATTCTTCCTCGCTATACTGATTCCAGGGCAGTTCCAGGCAAACATCCAGATAGCTGCGCAGAACAGATGCCTCCGAGGACCCCATGGGCTGCTTGGACAAGCGGGTGACTTCTTTGAGCAGCTTTTCCTCGATTTCCGGTTTCAGCTGCAGCGCCAGGATTTTTTTCGGTAGGCGGCGATCTCCTCGTCATCTCCGAACTCGCCCTCTCCCAGTTCACTCTGGATTGCCCGCATCTGTTCCCGGAGATAAAATTCCCGCTGAGACTGGCTCATCCGTTCCTGGGTGGCGCTTTCAATGGTCTGCTCGATACGGGCCACCTGAATCTCCCGCTCCAACAGGTCCGAAAGCAGTCCCAAACGCCGGGACGGCATCGTTTCTTCCAAAAGCGCCTGTTTTTCTTCCGGCTTGAGATAAATGCTCTGGGCAATCACATCCGCCACCAGGGCAGGTTCCTGGCAGGTGACCACAAACATGAAACTCTCCTGGGCAATGGTACCGGTAGCCTCTGCGTATTCCGTAAACTGCGCACTGCATCGACGCAGCAGCGCCTCTGCCAGAATGGGATCTTCTTCTCCTTCATCCGGCAGGCCGATTACATCCGCATAGCTGCAGGCCAGGCTGTGGAGCATACCCTCCATTTTTCCCCGCGCCAAACCGTCTACCAACACCCGCACGGTTTTGATCCCCGGGGTACGCAGAATCTGCTTGACCCGGCAAATGGTGCCGATGGTGTAAATATCTTCTTCTCCCGGTTCCTCTACCGTGGCATCTTTCTGGGCTGTGAGGAAAATGATCTGATCCCCCGCCATGGCCGCCTGCAGGGCCGCTTTGGACGCCGGACGCTCCACATCAAACGTGAGCATGGTGCCCGGAAATACGGAAATGCCCCGGATTGGCAGCAGCGGCATCCGTTTGGTTTCTGTAAACTGGATCTCTTCCATTTTGTTTCCCTCCTTGGGACGATCTCTTCTCTGCCATTCCGGCAGGCTATGAAAAAATGGGACGGAGCCGTGCCCCGTCCCATCCCATTTTACAAGGGCTTATGCCTTTTGGCTCTTAGTCCTCTGTTTCCCCCTGCTCTCTGCGCAGGATGGTCGGTTCCGTTCCATCCTCCACGCAGGCCCGGGTCACGATCACTTTCCGGATCGTTTTGTCCGAGGGCACAGTGAACATGATGTGCATCATCAGCTTTTCCATCACGCTGCGCAATCCTCTGGCGCCGATGTTCATGGCAATGGCCTTATCCGCGATGGCACCCAATGCCTCCCGCTCAAACTCCAATTCCACATCGTCATAGCCGAGCATGGCCTGATACTGTTTGGTCAGCGCATTTTTGGGCTCCGTCAGCACCCGGATCAGATCCTCCCGGGAAAGGCTGCGCAGACTGGTAAGCACCGGCATCCGACCAATCAGCTCCGGAATGATGCCGAACTTCAGCAGGTCGTGCTGCTGCACATGCTGGAAAATCTCTCCCGTGTTCTGCTCTTTTTTACTGCGGATCTCTGCGCCGAATCCCATGGTCTTCTGATCCATGCGCTGCTCGATGATCTTCTCCAAACCATCGAATGCGCCGCCGCAGATGAACAGGATATTGGTAGTATCCACCTGGATAAATTCCTGCTGGGGGTGTTTTCTCCCGCCCTGGGGAGGCACATTTGCCACGGTTCCCTCCAACAGTTTCAGCAATGCCTGCTGCACGCCCTCACCGGATACATCCCGGGTGATAGAAGTATTTTCACTCTTTCGTGCAATTTTATCCAGCTCATCGATATAAATGATGCCCTGCTCTGCCCGGTCTACATCGAAATCCGCGGCCTGGAGCAGTTTCAGGAGAATGTTCTCCACATCTTCGCCCACATAGCCCGCCTCAGTCAAAGTGGTGGCATCGGCAATGGCAAAGGGCACATCCAGCATTTTCGCCAGTGTCTGTGCAAACAGAGTCTTGCCGGAGCCGGTGGGACCGATGAGCAGAATATTGCTCTTCTGCAGTTCCACATCGCTGCTCTCTCCATACAAGATCCGCTTATAATGGTTATACACAGCCACCGCCAGCGCGACTTTTGCCTCATCCTGACCGATGATATACTCATCCATACGGGCCTTCATTTCCATGGGCGTGGGCAGTTTTTCTGCATCCAGATCGATGCTGCCACGCTCCCGCTCGCCGTCCTCATACAGGTCTTCCTGCATCAGTTCCATGCACAGATGCACGCACTCGTTGCAGATATACACGCCGTTGCCGGCGATCAAGCGGTCCACCACCGCCTGGGGCTTTCCGCAAAACGAACATCTGATGGTTTTATCTTCACTACTTGCCATTTGGGAATCACTCCATTCTTTCCCGAGACAACTCTGTCTTACGGGAGCGGATTTGAAAAAATACAAATTTCGGGGGATTATTCCCAATCCCCCGAAAACTGGTTTATCGTTTCGTAATGACCTTATCTACCAGGCCAAACGCAAGGGCCTCCTCCGAGGTCAGGAAGTTGTCACGCTCCGTGGCGTTCCGCACTTCCTCAAGAGTCCGGCCGGTATTGGCAGCCATGATCTCATTCAGGCGCTGCTTAGTCTTCAGGATATACTCCGTGTGGATCTGGATATCCGTTGCCTGCCCCTGGAATCCGCCGGAAGGCTGATGGATCATGATGCAGGAATTCGGCAGTGCCATCCGTTTTCCCTTTGCACCGCTGGACAGCAGGAAAGCGCCCATGGATGCAGCCATTCCCACGCAGATGGTGGACACATCACACTTGACATACTGCATGGTGTCATAAATCGCCATGCCAGCCGTCACGCTCCCGCCAGGGGAATTGATGTAAAACTGAATGTCTTTGTCCGGGTCCTGGCTCTCCAGGTACAGCAGCTGGGCCACAATCAGTCCTGCGGTGGTGTCATTGACTTCCTCCCCCAGGAAAATGATCCGGTCATTCAGCAGCCGGGAAAAAATGTCGTAAGAACGCTCCCCGCGGGAGGTCTGCTCAACAACATAAGGAACTAAACTCATGATAACTCTCCTTTTATCGTACTAACTTATCCAAGAGAGCATAGCCGGGTGCGCTGTTTTTTATTCTGCGTCGGCCTCGGCTGCTGCAGCTTTGACGATCTCTTCCACTGCGTTGTCCTCAGACCAGGGCAGATCGGTGCCAGTCTCGTAGATCAGCTCAGCAGCTTTGCGGAACTTGACGTCTTTCTTTGCGGCGTCCATGTCCACATTCTTCTTCACTTCTTCCACATCCATGTGGTAAGCCTCGGCGATCTCACCGAACAGTTCGTCCAGATCCTCGTCGGTAGCCTCCAGAGCCTCTTTCTCTGCCACCGCGCGCAGCAGCAGGTCAACTTTTGCGTTGTGCTCAGCGTTGGGACGGGTGAACTGATCGAACATCTCCTCGGTCATGCCCATCATCTGCACGAACTGTGCCTTGGAGATGTTGCCCAGGCCGAAGTTCTGAGCGTAGTTATTGGCAATCTCGTCCAGTTTCTCCTGAACCAGTGCCTCGGGAACCACCACCTGCATATTGTCGATAGCAGCGGTCAGCAGACGGCCGTGGAACTCGTCGTCAGCCTGTGCCTGACGGCTGTTCTTCATCTTCTCGCGGATATCGTTCTTGTACTCTTCCACGGTGTCGAACTCGGAAACGTCCTTCACGAACTCATCGTCCAGTGCAGGCAGCTCGGTCTCTTTCACTTCGCAGACATGGCAGCGGAAAGTGGCCTCTTTGCCAGCCAGCTCTTCTGCATAGTCCTCGGGGAAGGTCACGACAACATCCTTATCCTCGCCAGCCTTCAGACCCACCAGCTGCTCTTCAAAGCCGGGGATGAAAGTGCCGGAGCCCAGTTTCAGGCCGTATTCCTTGCCGGAGCCGCCTTCAAAAGCCTCGCCATTGACAAAGCCTTCAAAGTCGATCACAGCGGTATCGCCCATCTGTGCCTCGCGCTCAACGGTGTTGATGCGGGCATTGCGCTCGCGGACATTGTTGATTTCCTTCTCCACATCCTCGTCGGTGATCTCCACGAACTGGTGGGGAGCGCTCAGGCCCTTGTACTCACCCAGGGCGACTTCGGGGTACACATCCACAACAAAGGAAATAGTGCAGGTCTTATCGTCTGCCACATCGTAATCGGTGATGGTGGGGATACCGATGGTCTCGGCGCCGCTCTCTTTCACACCATACTCAAATGCATCGTAAGCAATCTCATTGACAGCGTCTTCATAGAAAACGTCCTTGCCGTACATGCCTTCCACGATGGCACGGGGAGCCTTACCCTTTCTGAATCCCTGAATGAAGATATCTTTTTTGTTTTTCTGATAGGCTGCGGCGACGGCTTTCTCGAATGCTTCGCCATCCACTTCTACCTGAAAGGTCACGGTGCTTTTTTCGGTCTGTTTCTCAAAATTTTTAAAATTCATGGGGTTGACTCCTCCTATGTATCTGTTTGCCTTGGGCAAAATCACACACGTAATCAGCCGTAAACAAGTTTACAGCCATGATATTATATCACACCATTTGGTAAAATCAATGAAAATTTCGATGTTTTTACAATCAGTCCACAATTTTCTGTGGGATAAACCAGACATGGTCCGCAGAAACCAGCTGATACCGGGTGTTTTCGTGGGTCCCGGTAAAGGCATAGGCACAGCCTTTGTCGTGGATATGTCCATACACGCAAAGAGGGACCTCATACTGCCGAAACAACTCCAGGATCTCCGGACATTCATAATTCTGGTATTTGGGCGGATAGTGCAGGAACACATATTTTTTTCGGTCTCCCGCCGCTTTCAGGGACGTTTCCAGACGCATGATCTCCCGGTGCATCACCTTTTTATCATGGGCATCGCCCTTTTCCTCTTCAAAAAACCATCCTCTGGTGCCGCAGATGGCAATATCCTCTCCATAAAAATGGCAGTTGTTGTGCAGGATCTCCATGTCATGAAATCCGTACTCCTGAAAGGCCGCTTTCGCCTTGGACACCGTCGTCCACCAATAGTCATGGTTTCCTTTCAAAAGGATCTTTTTTCCCGGAAGGTCGTTGATCCAGGCAAATTCCTCCCGGGCCTGTTCCAGGGTCATTCCCCAGGCCAGATCACCGCACAGCACCACGGTATCTTCCGGCTGCACGCAGGCAAATCCCGCTTTCAGTTTTTCCATATAGTTATTCCAGCGCCCGCCGAATACTTCCATGGACTTTCCCGTTCCAATGGACAAGTGCAGGTCGCCGATTGCATACAACGCCATTCCATCCCTCGCATATTTCCGGTCATCCCGGGTAAATTATTCTCACAGGTCTCTTCTGTTTTCCATGAGACCTTCAAAAAAATGACAGGAGTGTTCAATCATGTCTACTTCCAAACAGAATTGCAATCAGGTCATCGGCTGCGATGTGACCAACTGCACCTACAACCAGGACGGCTGCAAATGCACCGCAAAATCCATCTCCGTAGAAAACAAGCGGGCCACCACACAGACCGAGACCTACTGCTCCACCTTCCGGAGCAAGGGCAACTGCATCTGCGACTGACCCTGGGCAGGGGCGGTTCCCCGCCCCTACATATCCTGTCATGATGCAGGTGTCACTTCAAAAAAGCATCCACCTGACGCAGCATCTCTTCTTTTTCCACACACTCGGTGAAACGCACGGTCCGGCGGTCCAGTGCCGCCAAAGGCGCCGGTGCCGGCACACCGGTCTTTTCTGCAAGCCGCTCCAACAGCACCGTGCCCGGCGCATCACTGGGTTCGCCCAGAGCCGCCAGCACACTGTCGCTGAATTTGAACGGACTGGCCGTGGACAGCACCACGGCGGGGGCCAGATCCCCCGTTTCACTGCGGTACTGCCGCAGTACATCCCAGGCCACAGCGGTATGGGTATCCATCAGGTAGCCATCCTGCTCATAGACCTCCCGGATCGTCCGCGCCGTTCCCGCATCATCGCAGCATCCGGCCCAGAACTGCTCTGCAACTGCTTTCCGGATCTCCGGAGTCACCGTATAGTTCCCCTGCTCCTTGAGCTGCTGCATATACCCTGCCACCAGGGACGCGTCGCCGGACAGGCAGTACAGCAGCCGTTCCAGGTTGCTGGAAACCAGAATATCCATGGAGGGGGACGTGGTGGTATGGAAGGCTCTGTTCCGGTCATAGGTTCCGGTACGGATAAAATCAGTCAGCACATTGTTGGCATTGGAAGCGCAGATCAGTTTCCCCACCGGCAGACCCATTTGCCCGGCATACCATCCGGCAAGGATATCTCCGAAGTTTCCGGTAGGCACTACAAAGTGCAGCGGATCACCCAACTGAATTTTTCCTGCATTCACACAGTCGCAGTAGGCAGAGAAATAATACACCACCTGAGGCAGCAGGCGCCCCCAGTTGATGGAGTTTGCAGAGGACAGGAACCAACCCCGTTCAGACAGCGCGGCCGCCAGCGTTTCATTGCCGAAAATCTGCTTGACGCCGGTCTGGGCATCGTCAAAATTACCCGCCACGGCGCAAACGCCCACATTTTCTCCCCGCTGAGAAGTCATCTGAAGTTTCTGCACATCAGAAACGCCATCCCGGGGGTAAAATACCAGGATCTTCGTCCGGTCCACATCTGCAAAACCCTCCAGCGCCGCTTTGCCGGTATCTCCGGAGGTAGCCACCAGAATGCAGACTTTCCGCTCTTCCCCGCATTTTTGCAGGGAGGCCGTCAGCAAATGGGGCAGCATCTGCAGCGCCATATCCTTGAACGCACAGGTGGGACCGTGATACAGCTCCAGGACCCCGGTATCTTCCCCCAGGAATCGAACCGGAGCAATGGCCCGGTCATCAAAATTGTCCCCATAGGCTGCCGACACGAAACGGGTCAGCTCTTCCCGGGAAAAATCTTCCAGAAACCGCTCCATAATGGCCACGGCTCGTCCCTGGTAGTCCAGGCCGCACAGCTGTTCCAGCGCGACACGATCCACGCCGGGAATCTGTTCGGGCACAAACAGGCCGCCGTCCGGCGCCAAACCGGATGCAATGGCCCGGGCCGCACTGACATGTTTACTGCTGTCTCTGGTGCTTGTATACATCATGGCACATTCCCCTTTTTTATATTCCAAATTTAAAACGCATTTTCCAAATGCCGGATTTCCGGGTGTTTCCCTTCGCCCAGAATTTCGATCACATCGAACCGGGGCTGCAGATCCAGGTCATTTTGCTGCAGCCAGAGCAGCGCCGTTTTACGAATCCGCTCCTGTTTTGCCGGGGTCACGAACTCCCGCGGCTGGGCAAAAGCATCATTTTTCCGCGTTTTGACCTCAACGAAAACGATATAGGCACCCCGGCGGGCGATTACATCAATTTCCCCGTATCGGCAGGAAAAATTTTGGCCCACGATCGTGTACCCCTGCCGTTTCAAATAACGGGCAGCCAGGCTCTCCCCCTCGCTGCCGATGAGTTTTCTAAAATCCATATCAGTGCATTTTCCGCAGAAAGGAGGGACGGTGAACGGGAGTCGGCCCAAATTCCCGAATGGCTGCGTAATGTGCCTGTGTGCCATATCCCTTATGGCGGTCAAATCCATACTGCGGGTACTGCGCTGCCAACTCTACCATGTACCGGTCTCGGGTCACTTTCGCCAAAATGGACGCTGCCGCAATGTCCGCACACAAGCCGTCACCATGGATCACCGTGCGGCTTGGCACAGTGATGCCCGTGTTCCGATTCCCATCAATCAGCGCCAATTCCGGTTTGACCGACAGTTTTTCAATGGCGCGATTCATGGCCAGATAAGTGGCGCCCAGAATATTCAGTTCCTCGATCTCCTCTACCTCGGCAAAGGCGATACCGTAGCTGACTGCCTGAGCCGTGATTTGTTCGAACAGTTTCTCCCGCCGCTTTTCCGTCAGTTTTTTGGAATCATTCAGCCCTTCCAGTTCCAGGCCGCGGGGCAGGATACAGGCCGCAGCACATACCGGCCCGGCCAGCGAACCTCTCCCCGCCTCGTCCACGCCGCACAGGCAGGTCAAGCCGGAGTCATAGAGCTGTCCTTCCAATTCCCAAAGATCCATCTCAGTCCTCCGGAGGCAGTTCCAGGGTCAGCCGCCCCAGTTTTCCGCCGCGGTATTCGTCCAGCAAAATAGCAGCCATCCGCTCCGTATCCAGTTCACCGCCGGAAATCAGAAATCCACGTTTTCTGGCCGCGGTTTCCAACAGCTCATAGCCGATGGCCTCCGGGTCCGGCACAAATTTATACCGATTTTCAATGACCATGGGGTAGTGGTCCCGCAGGCGCACCAGGAAATTGGCCGCCAGTGTTTCCCGATCCAGAATGTCATCTTTCACAGCCCCGGTAATGGCCAACAGCTGTCCCACGGTTTCATCCTCAAACTTGGGCCACAGAATTCCCGGCGTATCCAGCAGTTCCAGGGTATCGTCAATGTGAATCCACTGCTTGCCCCGGGTCACCCCCGGTTTATCCCCAGCCACCGCCGCTTTCCGACGGGCAACTTTATTGATGAAGGTACTCTTGCCCACATTGGGGATGCCTACCACCATCAGCCGCAGCGGCCTGCCAGCCTGCCCCTTTGCAGCGTATTCCGCCCGCTTTTCCTGCAGTGCCGAACGCACAGCACCGGCAAATTGATTGACGCCTTTTCCGGTCTTGCTGTCCGTTTCCAGAACAGTCAGGCCCTGGGCTTTGAAATATGCACGCCAACGCTTGGTTGCCTCCGGATCGGCCTGGTCTGCCCGGTTCAGCACCACAAGCCGGGGCTTTCCGGCGGCAAGCCGGTCAATATCCGGGTTCCGACTGGCAACGGGGATGCGAGCATCAATGATCTCACACACACCGTCCACCAGTTTCATATTCTCTTCCATCATCCGTTCCGCCTTGGTCATGTGACCGGGGAACCACTGGATGTTGATTTTTTCGTATCCGCTCATACCGTTCCTCACAATGCTCCAAATGATTTCAGCGGGAACAGGACAAAATAAGCCTTGCCCAAAATCTCCCGGGTGTCCACGCAGCCGATATCGTCCGTCCGGCTGTCCGTGGAATGATTGCGGTTATCTCCCATGCAGAACACATACCCTTCCGGAACGGTAATGGGGCCGTCATAATCCTGGGGGTCCAGGGTCGGCTCTGCAATATACGGCTCGTCGATCACCACGCCGTCCACCATCACTGTGCCGGTGGAAAAGTCAATCTCCACCACCTGATTTTCCGTGGCAATCACCCGTTTTACCAGGGGACCGGAGGCATAGTCGAAATTCGGCGCATCAAACACCACGATATCCCCAACTTCATAATGTTTGGACAGATTGCTGACAATCAGTTTCTCCCCGTGTTCCAACGTGGGGAACATGGAACGGCCATCCACTGTAACAATCCGGCCCACAAACACAAATACCAGGACGCACAAAACAATCACATACACAATGCTTTGAATCCAGTCGTAGGCATCTGTTCTCAAATCTGTTTTTTCTTTTTTGGTCTGCTCATTCATGAGCGAACACCTCACATTTCATTCTGTAAACAATACATATTTTGTTATTATACACCAACCCATACTGGAATGGCAACGAAAAAAATCAGGCGTACACCCCGAAACGGAGCGTACACCTGATCTTTTCGTTGAATTACAGTCTCTCTTTGACCTTGGCAGCCTTGCCCACGCGGTCGCGCAGGTAGTACAGCTTTGCTCTGCGGACTTTGCCGCGGCGAGTGGTCTCCACAGAAACGATGGAGGGAGAATGCACGGGGAACACCTTCTCACAGCCAACGCCGTAAGAAATGCGGCGGACAGTGATGGTCTCCTGGATACCGCCATGCTTTTTGGCGATGATGGTGCCGTCGAACGCCTGATTACGCTCGCGGTTGCCTTCCTTGACGCGCAGAGTGACGCGAACGGTGTCGCCCACATTCATCTCAGGCAGTTCAGGCTTCATGTACTTTTCGTTGAGTGTCTGGATCAGATCCATTTTGATACCTTCCTTTTCTGGCGCGTTCGTGCCGAAAGATTCCCGGCAGAGGACCGTGCGTGATTACGGGTTTTCCCCGCATAAGCCAGAGTATTCTATCATACCGTCCTATGAATTGCAAGAGAATTTTCTGATTTTACCGGAAAATTTCCATTTTTTCATCATAGATTTCCAGCCGGGTGAACTTCACAAAATCCGGAACCAGTTCCGGTGCCAACTGGCGCAGCGCCGCAGCCAACAAATCCGGGTTGATGGTCGGCTCATTGACGCTGATCACGGCCTCCAATGTCACATCGCCTGTTTCCTCCGCCAGAGTCAGTTCCCGCACATGAGGCGCAATATCCAGGATTCCTTCTCCCCGCTTGGTGCGGCGCAAAACCGGGATCTGCTCGGCTCCATAAAATTCCCGCAGAGCAGGCAGCCGCTGTGCCCCATGGCCATCATCGTACTCATAGACGCCCCGCACCCGCAGCCATTTGATGCCGCTGGCCTTGCGGCCCGGTTCGTAAATTTCAAGCGCCCGTACCCCTTCCGGCAAGGACCGGTTCAGGTCTTCCCGAAGTTTTGTCAAATCAAGGCTTTCCTCCAGCAGCGCAAAGTCCAACAGCTCGCACACACTGGAGCAGCCCACAGACAAAGGCAGGGCAATGGAGATTTGAGGATGGGGATTGAACCCCTCGGAATATTTCAGCCGGTATCCGGCGCGGAGAAATCCCCGCTGCAAGGTGTGCATCAAATCCAGGTGAGAGATATACACTGCCCGCCCGGTTTTTTCAAATCGCATCCGCAGTTTAAGCATCACACACGCCCTCCTTCAGCAGTTTGGAGGCGCCGCAGCCGGTGCACTGTTTCCGGCAATCAGGAGAGAGGGCTGACTGATAGGCCATTTCCCGCTCATGCCACAAATGCTCTTTCCGCACGCCCACATCGATCACATCCCAGGGCAGCACTTCATCTTTGCTCCGCTCCCGGCAGGCATAGAAGTCCGGGTCCAGACCGCAGTCTGCAAAGGCCTGCATCCAACGGTCAAAATCGAAGTATTCGCCCCAGGCATCCAGACCGCTGCCCATGCGCCAGGCCTTTTCAATGGCATCGCCCACTCTCCGGTCGCCCCGGGACAGTACTGCCTCCACCAAACTGGTTTTGGCATCGTGCCAGTTATAGGTCACATTCCGGGCTTTGATGGAGTCCCGCAGCAGATCCACTTTCCGCATATACTCCTGGATTGGCACCTGTGCCTCCCACTGGAAAGGAGAATGCGGTTTGGGGATGAACATGGAGGTACTCACGGTAATCCGCACCCCCCGGTTTTTCTTCGTGGAATATTCCCGCCAAGTGTGCAGCACCTGGTTGGCGATTTCAGAGATTCCCACCACATCCTCATCCGTTTCCGTGGGCAGGCCCAGCATGAAATAGAGTTTCACGCCGTTCCAGCCCCCTTCAAAGGCAATGCGGCAGGAATTGAGCAGGTCTTCCTCTTTGACATTTTTATTGATGGCGTCCCGCAGCCGCTGGCTCCCCGCCTCCGGGGCAAAGGTCAATCCACCTTTGCGCACCTTCTGCAATCGCTGCATAATGTCCATCGAGAAGTTGTCTGCCCGAAGGGAGGGCAGGGACAGCGAGCAGGAACGCGGCTCACACCATTCCAGCATGGCATCGCAAGTTTCAGACAGTCCCCGGTAATCACTGGAAGACAGGCTCATCAGCGTCGCCTCCTGGTATCCCGTGTTCTGCAGCAGTTCGATGCCCTGCCGGGCCACAGTCTCCGGCCGCTTGGCACGCACCGGACGGTACACATATCCCGCCTGGCAGAACCGGCAGCCACGAATACATCCGCGGAACAGCTCCACATTCACCCGGTCGTGGACGATCTCCGTAGAGGGTACGATGGGATTTGTGGGGAAATAGACACTGTCCATATCCTCAATGATCCGTTTCCGCACCCGTTCCGGAGCGCCCTCCAGCACCGTCACCCCGGCCATGGTACCGTCTTCGTGATAAGAAGGCTGATACAGGCTGGGCACATAGACACCCTCGATCTGCGCGGCAGCTGCCAGGAACTTTCCCTTGCTCCAGCCTTCCTGCCGTGCCTTTCGGAACAGTTCCAGAACTTCACAGTCCACCTCTTCCCCTTCACCGATGACCATCAAGTCCATAAACTCTGCCATGGGTTCCGGGTTGACGCAGCTGGTGCCGCCGGCAAATACCAAAGGCACCAGATCCGGCCGCTCCGCACTGCGCACCGGCAGTCCGGCCAGATCCAACATATCCAAAACGGTGGTATATGCCATTTCATAGCCGATGGAAAAGCCCAGAACATCGAAATCCTTCACCGGATCGCCGCTCTCCAGGGCATACAGCGGAATGCCTTCCTTCCGCATTTCTTCCCGCATATCCCCCCAGGGGGCGAATACCCGCTCGCACCACACGCCGGGCATCTGGTTGATTACGCCATAAAGAATCCGCATTCCGATGTTGGACATGCCAATCTCATAAATATCCGGAAAGCAGAATGCCATCCGCAGATCCACTTCCCCTTTATCTTTGATGATCTGATTGAATTCCCCGCCGGTATACCGGGCAGGTTTCTGTACCCGTGGGAGGATACGCTCCAGTCGTTTATCCATAGTTCACTCCATAAATTTACCCGGCTTGGCCGGGTGGATGCAACTATTTTACAACGAGCAGTGGATTTTGGCAAGTGCGGCCTGTGCCTGAAATAGAAATTCTGTATTTTCCGGTCATCAGGAATATCCCGCCCGTCTCCGCCGCGGCAGCGATGGTGCATCTTGCATCAGCAGGATCACTGCCATCACACCAAGGCCTGCGCCATACCCAGCCCGGAGACACCACAGCCCCATCCAAAGCAGAAAGACACCGCCGGCCAAGCTCACCCCATCTGCCACAGGGCCGCAAACCGACCGGAGCATCCGCCACCCATCCAACGGCTGAATGGGCAGCAGATTGAACACCGTCAGCACCAGACTGGCCCCCGCAAACAGCAGCAGGAATCGGTTTCCAAAGAAGTTTCCCCAAAAAGAGGCCGCCCAGGCTCCCAGTGCGCCAAACAGCGGCCCGGCTGCCGCCGCGCAAAATTCCTGCCAGCGGGTCAGATACACGCCGCTGTAATCCATACAAAGGCCTGTAATATCCACCCGGATTTCCCGCACACGGGCACCACATACCCGCAGCACTGCCATGTGCCCCCATTCATGGAGCAGAATGCTTCCCAACAGCGCCGCCAGCGTCTGCCCATCGCTGAAAAAATAGAGCAGCGACAGCAGCAGAAGGCCACTGGGACGCACATCCAGATGCAATTTCCTCATCCGCAGAAAAACTCCGGATTGGTATAAATGCCGTTGTGAAGTAATTCGAAATGGAGGTGCGGACCAGTCACTTCACCTGTGGCCCCTGCCAGTGCGATTCGCTCCCCTTTCGTCACCTGCTGCCCCGGCTGCACAAAGGTCTCAGAACAGTGCGCGTACAAGGTGGACCATCCATCGGCATGGCTGACCCGGATATAGTTTCCATAGCCATCATCCCAGTTCACCTCTGTCACGGTGCCGTCGGCAAAAACAGAAATATCCGTTCCTGTATTGACCGCATAATCCGTACCATAGTGAAACTTCACAACATCTTCCACCGGATGCAGACGGTAACCAAACCCGGAAGAGGTCATCCCAGACACCGGCGAGGTATAGTCAAACGGGATCTCCAAATAGTCATAGCTGACAGTTTCCGGCAAATCGTACGCGGCATAAGGCGCCTGGGTCTCCAAAAAGGCACTGACTGCCTGACGCACCCGCTCCGGAACGGGGTCCGGGGCAGGCTCCGGTGTTGGCGTGGGATCGGGCAGCGGCGTGGAGGTCGGAACCGCCGGCGCGCCCTGGGAACTGACCCAATTCTCCGGCAAAATGGACACCGTTTCCGCCAGCATCTGCGCCACGGTCTCCGTTTCCCGGAACACTGGCACCGGCTCTTCGCCTCGGAGCGCCGCGATCACCTGCTGCACCGGTTCCCGGGTGAGCACACTGCCCATCTGTGTCAGTACCGCCTGATAGTCCATATCTGTATTGATCACTGCCACCACTTTCTCCCGTGCCGTTGCCGTCACCTCCGGCAGCAATAGTTTTATCACAGTCATACACACGAATATCCCCGCCGCAATATAAAGTCGCATTTCTTTCACAGGCATTCGCCTCCCGGAAAGAGTATATGTACCTTTGGACGGGCATAGACCCTTTTTCGAATCCAGGGAAATCAGGTCTTGACAAACTGAAAGGAAATGCTTATAATAAATAAGCTTATCGGGGTATAGCGCAGTTGGTAGCGCGCTTGGTTCGGGTCCAAGAGGCCGGCAGTTCGAATCTGCCTACTCCGACCAACTAAGGTTGCTGAAAAAGATGCAACCCCTGAAACCCTTGCTGCGGCAAGGGTTTCAGCCGTTTCAGAGAGAAAAATTGAGCACCAGCCGAGATGGAGATGCAAAAGGCCATTTTCGTGATGTGGGGTGATTCGAACCTCTGAGTAAAGAGAAAACAGCGAGAGAAGCCCCCGCTGGTAGTTCAAATCGAACGGCCAAGGGGGGCTTCTCTCTTTGTATTGCGCGGCTGTTTCAGTTGGTGGTATTGCTTGCTTTGTCCTTGGTTCCTTGGTGGTCTTGGTAATAGCTTTCTGCCATAGTTTTGGATATACTTGCGTTGCAAAACGAGGAAAGGAGAGCAGACCATGGCAGACAAGAAAAACCTATGCGCTCAAATCGACATCGCCCTGCACAACCGGGTAATAGAAGAAAAAGACCGCCTGGAGATGACCACCAGCCAGTACATCGCAGCACTGCTCACTGAATACTACAAGATGAAAGATGAGAATGGAGGAATCAACATGACAGGCAGCAGAACGATGGCATTCCAGATTCCCGAGGAACTCTTCCAGCGCATCAAGACCCACCTGGCCAGAGAAACGGCTCGGACCGGCGTAAAGCTCACCCAGCGGGACTTCGTCCTGGGCCTGATCGAGCAGGCGCTGGCGGAAGCTGAAGCCAGCCTGGCCCCACAGGTGGCCCCTGAGAGCACCGAGGAAGCCCCGGAGGACAGTGGAGCCGCCGGTACCACCCCAGACGCCAGCGAGGCCAGTGCGGAGGCGGAGAGAGACACAGCGGACATCGAACAATAACACAAGGAGTCAAAGTAAGGGGCCGGAGAACACATCTCAAGCGGATGTGTCCTCCGGCCCCTTTTTTGTTTTTTCGAGAAGGTGACATGATGCAAACAGCAGAAAGGACGCGCTTTACAGAGGCTGAAATGGCCACTGTCCGAGACACGGACCTTCCGGATCTGTTGATCTCCCTGGGCTACCAGGTGAAGCGGATCGGCAGGTACTACACCACGCAGGAGATGGATAGCATCCGGATCAAGGACAGACGTACCTGGTTCCGCTACTCAGAGGGCATCGGCGGAGATGCCATCACATTCCTCCAGCGGTTCTATAACAAAAGTTTCCCGGAGGCCGTGGAGTACCTGCTGACCTGGCATGGCCGCGCCCGTGCCCCTCCCCCGGTGAGCACTCCGCGGCAGACCAAGGAAAAGGAGGAAAAGGTCCCCTTTACCCTCCCCCCTGCCAACGTGGATCACCGCAGGGTGTTTGCCTATCTCCGCAAGCGTGGGATCGCACCCCAAGTGATCCGGGGCTTTGTGGAGGCTGGATTGCTGTACGAGGACGCCCAACATCACAACTGTGTCTTTGTTGGCCGGGACCAATCAGGAGCGCCGGTATTTGCCAATCAACGAGGAACCTATGATTGGAACAGCAGCAGCTTCAAGGGGGATGTCCCAGGCAGCAATAAGGATATCGCATTTCGACTTCACTGCAGCAAGAAGCATGATGCAGTTCTTGTCTTTGAGGCCCCAATCGACCTGATGAGCTTCTGCACCCTGCACCGGAAAGTAACATCCAACGCGGTGGCACTGTGTGGGCTGTACGAAGGAGGACTGCGGACCTATCTGCGAGACAACCCACACATACGCAGGATTATTCTGTGCCTGGATAACGATGAACATGGTCGGCAGGCAACCCAAAAGCTCCGAGAAATGTTCTCCGCAGAGGACTATGAGGTGTCTCAACAACTTCCTCCACAGGGAAAGGATTGGAATGAGTATCTGCTGCAACGAAATGTGCTCCGGGAAAGGGGGTGACAATTTCCAAAAGAAGAAATAACAATATGATTTCCGGCAAATCAAAAGAAAAATTGTTGTAGGAGGAATCCAGTATGAAACGCATTTTGACCACGATGTGCGCCCTGACCCTGCTCCTGGCGGCATCTGTCTCTGCTCTGGCCGTTGAACCGGAGCAGAGTGCCAGTTACTACCCCACATCGGTGGAGGAGTATATGGAGGGAGACAGCCCCAGGATCAAGAAAGTGTACCAGCTGTCCCTGGCAGATGACCCATCCCAGATTCCCACCGAGGATTTTGAGCGGGATGGCCGCCTCTATTATCTGCTGGATATGACGCGGAAGGACGAGGTTGGGGTGGACATCCAGACCATCACCCAGACCAAAACTCTGGCCAGCGAGACCAACAATATGGAGAAGATCCTCCAGAGTCTGGAACCGCAGATGGAGGTAACCACAGAGGACGGTTATACCGGCACTCTGACACTGGATCATACCACTGTCAAGGTAGCGGCAGACGGTTATGCTACCCGGACAAAGGATCTCTCCGCCACCCGCATCTATCCCAATCTCTCGGAAGCGGATGTATCTTTGATTCCAAAGAGCATTGAGGATAATGGGAAAAGCCTGACTCTGGCAGACGTCCAGTGGGCCGAGACCAGTGAAGCTGGGGCGGATGGGGCCGTCACCCGTTATACCGCCACTGCCAAATATACCGGCACTACCAGCAGCACCTATGCTACTGGCTACACTGTTACGGCAGACTATACCGGCCAAGTTTCCAAAACCAACTGCTCTGTGTTGACCTATACCGCCATTTTTGGCAGCATGGAGATCCCCGCGGAGCAGACTGACCCGGCCCCCACAGATACCCCTTCCAGCGAAAACTCAAACGGGGCCATGGCAGATATCGACATCAAACAGCCCCTCCTGATTGGCGGCGCGATTCTCTTGTTGACTGCAGGTGGGGTTTTCCTGTTCAAGCGGTATAAAGGAAGGAGCTGATTCAACTGAAGCTGAGAGCACTTCTGCTGGCCACAATGCTATGCACCCTGTGCGTGGGACAGGCCAGCGCCCTGGAATATACCATGGAGGCCCCGGACGATTACCTATTCGGCAGACCTACCAGCGATGACACCATCTACGAATGGGAAGATCCCAATGTAGACCGGAGTAAGAACACCGCCCTGATCCCGCCTGGATTTGGCACACCTACCAGTTACCTCCCCGGCAGCGGCGACCCTCTGACGCCCAATCTCATCCCCGGTGCTCTGGATGGTGGCGGGCTGGTGTCCCAGGCCGGGAGCGTCAACTATCCTGTGATCGACACAGGAAATGGGGGCAGTTCTGGCCAGGACGTCGGCTATACAGCCGTCACCAGCGATCTCTACTACTCCGGCGGACACCTGGGGACACTCAAGATCCCGGCCATCGGCCTGTCTACCAAGGTCTACGAAGGGACAGACAGCAACACTCTGGCTAAAGGGGCCGGTCATTTCCCTGGCACTAGTGTCTGGGACGGCAACTGCTGTATTGCGGGTCACAACCGCGGGGTCCGAGATGATTTTGGAGACCTGCATACCTTGGAGCCAGGGGACTCGATCACCTGGACCACCAAGCTGGGCACACGGACCTATCAGGTAGTCAGCGTGGAAAAGGTACTGGAGACAGACACCAGCGACACAGCCTCTACCACCGACAACCGTATTACCCTATTTACCTGTGTCCGTGATCAGCAGGAATACCGCTGGTGCGTCCGGGCCGTAGAACTTTAAGCGCAGTGCGTTTTCTCTCAACACAAGGAAACGCACTGCGCTTTTCTCTTTGCTTCTTCTGAATCTCAACTAAATCATGTTCAGAAAGAGGTGGTGAGCAACGTATTGTTCAACACCTCTTTCCGCCCATTATTAAAGGAGGCGCTATGAAAAAACTATTATCCCTGTTTTTGGCCTGTATCCTGCTGCTTGGCATCCTGCCTACATCGGTCTTTGCCGCAGACAGTGTGGAAGAAGCCCTGGGCGAGGTCAACATCTACAATGGAGACTATGAACTGGGCTATCTCTCTATCAATGGAGCAGTCAAAAAACAGACATACACCTACTTTTTGTACGAATCCAATGATGGAACAACAAAGGAGTCCCCAGCCTACTGCGTCAACCCCACCACCCCCGGCGTCCCGCAGAGTGTAGGCCCTGGTGAGAGCATCAAGTACCTGGCCGAGGAAAAGGCCAGCGACCCCAAGGTGGTAGGCATCATCTCCAACGGCTACCCTCACCGCAGCCTGGGGGAGCTAAACCTGGACAACAAATATCAGGCATATTACGCCACCAAAATGGCCCTTTGGTGCTACCTGCTCCCCAACTGGAATATCGCCAATCTGAAGGTAGCCCCCGGCCTGACCGGCTCTGAACTGGACATTGGCAATCGCATCCTAGCCGCTGCCAAGGACATTTATAAGCGGGGTACGACCTACAACTATATGCTCTCTCCCCGGATGACCGTCACAGCGGACAAGTCTACGGCCTACCCCGTGACCATCGACGGCCAGGCATACTTGCAACAGGTATTTACTGTCTGGAGCGAGACCTGGGTGTACGACTATGATGTGACCGTATCGTTCTCTGATCCCGGCAGTGTTCCGGATGGCACAAAGATCGTGGATGCCAACAACAACGAGATCACCGCCGTTACCACCCAGCCCACCTCGGATGGCTACGCGGGCACATTCAAGGTGCTCTATTCCGCCAGCAGTGTGGAGGGACAGTCCGGTAATGTGCAGCTCTCCCTTTCCGCACCGGTAGCCCAGTATGCTGCCATGTACGCTGTGTGCCAGGAGAAGGACAAGTACGGCGAACTGCAAAACTACATCTGCGACCTGGACAATAATGTGCGGCTGGATGTGGCCGCCATCAGCAGTTATGCGAACGGCGGGGAACCCGGCCCGGACGAGACGGCCCTAAAGATTGTAAAGCTGGAGGAAGGGACCGAGCTCCCTTTGGAAGGGGCTGTATTCTCCATCTATGACCCGGAGGGACGCAAGGTAGGCTCCTTCTCCACCGGCCCGGACGGAACCGTGGTAATCCCCCTGACCCTTGAGGGCCACTATACCGTAACCGAGGAGATTCCGCCCCGGTATCACTTGCTCCCGGAGGAGCGCACCCAGCACGCGGATGTGGAGTATGACAAGACCGCCACTCTGACGTTCTGGAATGCCCCCTATGGTTCCCTGCGGGTGGAGAAGCGGAGTGACACCGGTGACGCTCTCTCCGGCGTCACCATCCAGATTAAGCACATCGAGACTGGCGAGACCCGGACAGGCCAGACCAATAATGGCGTAATCGTCTTCGATGAGTTGGCCCCCGGCGGCTGGGAGGTCCGGGAACTGGCTGGCATTGAGGGTTGGATCGCGGACACGGACACGGTACAGACCGTGGCGGTCGTGACCGGGGAGGAATCCACCGTCACAATTATCAACCAAGAATTGCCCGGCCTGCGGATTACCAAATATGAGCGAGGCAGCATGGAGCTCATGCCCAATGTCTCCTTCGAGATTTTCCGGGACGCCGAAAGCCTGGGCATCTTTCAGACGGACGAGTTTGGCCAGATCCTCCTCACCAACTGTCAGCCCGGCACCTACCGGGTGGAGGAACGGAATACGGGCGGAGACAGCCATGTGCTGGATACCACTCCCCAGGAGGTGGAGTTGGAGGCCGGAGATGGCATCAAAGACCTGGTGTTCTTCAATGACCGCCTGCCCGGCATCCATCTTATCAAGGTAGACAGTTCCGACCTCTCCCAGCCTATCGCCAACGCCCGATTCCGTTTTGAGGCAGTGGATGGCAGCTTCGGGCCGGAGGAGTACACCACTTCCGAGGACGGGACCATCGACCTCTCCAAGCTCCCCGTGGGCACTTATGTAGTAACGGAACTGGAGTGCCCCGGCTATGTGGTAGACGATGCCCAGCGGATCATCCACCTGGACGGCGGTGACCAGGCCCAATTTGTGTTCACCAATTCCAAGCTGCCCTCTCTGCATCTATACAAAGAGAGTGCGGATGGGACACCCCTGGGCGGCGTCACCTACCGGCTGTCCAAGATCGAGGACGGCTCTCGATATTTGGATCGCATCACCTCCAGCACAGGAGAGATCACCTGGGAGGGTCTGGAACCTGGCGTCTATTCCCTGCAAGAGGTTACCACAGTATCGGACCATATCCTGGACCCCACAGAGTATCATGTGCAGCTGTTCCCCGGTAAAGATGCCACGATTTGTCTGCAAAATGACAAGCGGCCCAACCTGACCATCTGGAAGCACGACGCCGATACCGGCGCGCCGGTCCCCGGCACCGTGTTCTTGGTGAAGGGCGCGGACGGACATTCTGTGGCCGAAGTAACCACTGGGCCGGATGGTTCTGCCACTGTCTCCAACCTCATGCCCGAGGTGTACGAGGTGATTGAAAAGTCCGTCCCGTCTCCCTACCTCCCGGATGCAGACCCCCAGTTAGTCACCCTCTATCCCAATCGGGACCGGGATGTGTATTTTGAAAACCACAAGCGGCCCACCGTCACCATCCAGAAAGAAAGCTCCGTCACCCATGACCCCATCCAGTACGCCGAGTTTCACATCACATGGTCCAGCAATAAGACGGAAACTGGGGAACAGCGGGACCTGGGGACCTTCCAGACAGACGAGGCGGGTCAGATCATCCTGGAGGGCATCGAGGACGGCTGGCTGACCATCAAAGAGACCAAGCCAGCCCCCGGCTACCAGTTTCCGGATGACCCTGTTACAGAGGTCTACGTCAAGGGCGGCGAAAATAAGACTGTAACCATTCCAAACACGCCCCTGTCTGCATTGGTGGTTTACAAGCAGGATAGCGTGACTGGAGCTGGGATCTCCGGCTGCCGCTTCCAGCTGAAATACCTGGGTGGCGAGGTCAGCGGCAGCGGCGGCACTGTGATCGGCACTTACACGACTTCGGCCAACGGCTCTTTCACCGTCACCGGACTTAAAAAGGGCTATTACATCTGCGAGGAGATGGAGAGCGACAGCGGCCACGTGATCGACGCCGCGCCCCAGTCCTTCTATATCTCCGGCGAGGACCAGGACATCGTAACCCTCTACTTCTCCAATGCCCCCAAGGGGGCCATTTTGGTGAAGAAGGTGTCCAGCGCAGACAACAGCCCCTTGAGTAATGTAGAGTTCCTAGTGACAAAATCGGACGGCTCCGTGGTGGGTGATGCCAACGGCAAGTTCGTGACAGACAGCACCGGCACTTTCCTGGTGGAAGGGGTAGAACCTGGGACCACGCTGGTCATCAAGGAAACCCGTGCCAAGCCGGGTTATCTGCTGGACGATACCCCCCAAACCGTCCAAGTCAAGGAAGGCCAGACCGTCACGGTGGAGTTCCGCAATCAACCCCTGGGAAATCTTATCATCCATAAGCTGTCCAGTAAGGACAAGACCCCGCTGGAGGGGGTGCAATTCAAGATCACCTATGCGGACGGCTCCTACCTGCCGGACGAGGGCGGCAAGCTGTCCTCCAACGGGTTGTACTGGACCAATGCGGAGGGGCAGATCGTCCTTTCCGGCATCACCGGCACAGTGGTAGTAACTGAAGTGGAAAGCATCCCTGGGTACACCATCGACCCCAACACCCAGAGCCAGACGGTGGTGGTCAACCCGGACGATACACAGGAACTCTGGTTCTACAATTCACCGGTAGGCGGTGTGGAGTTTACCAAAGTCAATGAGGCAGATAAAACGGAAACCATCTCCGGCGTCACCTTTGAAATCCGCCGCGTCAGCGACGACGCTCTGGTGGACACTGTGACCACCGGGAAGGATGGAAAAGTGTTCTTGCCCTTGGAGGCTGACAACTACTATGCCGTGGAAACCGATTGCCCGGATACCTTCAAATTGGACCCCACACCCATCTACTTCACCGTAAAGGATGGGGAGATCACCAGAAAGACTGTGACCAACAAGGCATTCTCCGGCATCCTGCTGCACAAGATCGACGCAGACACCCGAAAGGGCATTTACGGCGTGACCTTCCTGCTCTATGACAGCAACATGAATCCGGTGGATCAGTTCACCACCGACCAGAACGGATACGCCTACATTGACACCCTGGAGCTGTCTGGCAAGGTGTATCTGCGGGAGCTGGAGAACGAGGGCTACATCGTAGACGAACAGCTGAAAACCGTCTATATAAAGCCTGGCGAGACCACGGAAATCACCTGGGAAAACCGGGCCATCACAGGCCAGATCCAGATTGTCAAGAAGTCTGCCGACTACAACCCCACCAACGGCCTGCCTGCCGGAACGCTGCTGGAGGGGGCCGTATTTGAGATTTATGATAAGGCGGGTAATCTAGTGGACACCATCCGCTCCGACAGCCGAGGGCTGGCCGTGTCCAAACCTTTGCCTCTCTCCCGCTATACCATCCGGGAGGTCAAGGCTCCGGCCAATTACGGCGTAAATGAAACGGAACTCACCGCCTATCTGGAACATGAGGGACAGATCGTCAAATTTGAGGTGACCAACAAGAGCCTGACTACCGGCGTGTCCATTACCAAAACCGGCCCCAAGGAGATCATGGCGGGCCAGCCGGTGCGCTATACGTTCTCCGGCATTGCCAACAATTCCAACATCCGGCTGGACAACTTTTATTGGCGCGATACCCTTCCCGCAGAGGTTCGGTTGGATACGGTAGTCACCGGAACCTATAACTTCCCCGGCACCTATAAGATCACCTATCGTGTGAACGGCGGCGAGTATCGGACCCTGGCAGACAACCTGTCCACCAGCAAGAACTACACCCTGGCTGCCTCGGCCACCGCACTGGGCCTTGCCAGCAATGAACGGGTCACAGAGGTCATGTTCGTCTTTGGACAGGCCCCTGCTGGCTTTGCCCAGGTAGAAAAGCCGTACCTCCACTGCACCGCCGTGGCCAACCTGGCCTCCACCTCGTTTGTCAATGTGGCCGACGTGGGTGGTGTCTATAACGGCCAGTGGGTGCAGGCCATCAGCCGCTGGGTGACCACGGTGTACGGCAAGCCCGTCATTCCCACCCTGCCCCGGACGGGGTATTAAGCCCTTGGGGGACTCACAAAAGCTGTGAGTCCCCCTCTTTCTTACAACCAACTATTCTAACTGAAAAAGGAGAAATGAACGATGTTGAAGATCACTGCCACTGGAAATCTGACCAATGATGTGGAGCTGAAGATGAACGAAACCACGGGCAAGCCCTATGCCATCCTGCGCATCGCCTCGGACCGCCGCTATCGGGATCAGGAGGGCAACCGGCTCACCGACTTCATCTCCATCAAGGTGCGCGGCCCCCTGGCCGAGTTCTGTGCTGCCTATGCCTGGAAGGGCTGCAAGCTGGCCGCCTCCGGCGACTTCGAGACCATCACTTTTTCTGACGATCCCACCCGCCAGCCCGGCTTCCTGATCAAGGCTGCGGAGGTGGAGCTCCTCTCCCCCCGTCGGGCAGAGGATGCGACCGCTGCCGAGCAGAACCAGGGCGAGTGTGAGGCCGCCTGATGAAGAACACCGGGATCATTTACAGCAGCACAGAGCACACCCCTGTTGTGCTGCCTGAGATGGCCGAGCTGCTCCCGCCTTTGAGCGAGGAGCAGCTCGGCGCACTGGAGACAGATCTCCTGAAAAATGGGTGCTATACCTCCATCATCGTCAATGAGGATCTGGTCGTTATTGACGGACATAACCGAAAATCCTTATGCGACAAGCACGGCCTGCCCTATCAGATGCTGGTGTTCGCCTTTGACGATCTGCTGGAGGCCAAGCAGTGGGCGCTGGACACCCAGAAAGGCCGCCGTAACCTGGACAAGTGGGAACTGGGCAAGATCGCCCTGAAGCTTAAGCCGGAGATCGAAGCCAGGGCCAAGGCCAATATGTCTGCCGGAGGGCAGGCATACCGCCCATCTGAGGAAGGTTCGGCAACATTGCCAAACCTTCCTCCTGTTGATACCCGCAAAGAACTGGCAGACTCCGTTGGTCTGGGTGAGCGGACCATGGGCAAAGTGATGCAGATCGACGAGCACGCCCCCGCAGCGGTCAAGGAGGCGCTGGACAAGAAGGAACTGTCCATCAATCAGGGCTACCAGATCACCAAGCAGGTGGAGGATCTGCCGGAGGAGCAGCGGGAGCAGGCCGCCCAGGAGGCGCTGGACATCCTGAAAGCAAAAAAGGAAATCCAGGAAAAGGACGCGGAGATCGACCGTGAGGGGAAGATCGCCGGAGTCTTCTGCAAGGCGTATGAAAAGGCGGTCCTGCTGGACCCCACAGAGGAAAATGTCCGGATCTGGGCTAAATGCACCCGCATGACCAGGGACGAGATGGAAGATACGGTGAAAGAGTCTCGTGAATTGGCGGAGGTGTTTCGGACCATTGCCGACCTCATGGAGCGCCTCCTGCCGGAGAGGGGGACGCTATGACGGAAATGAGTGTCCGCCAGTGGCAGGAGCGGTTCCGTGCCGGGGATTTTTCCTCGAAAGATCGTGCCGTTCAGTGTGAGGCCGGGTGGTATGACTGGTTCTGTCAGGATGACGCGCTGGCCGGACGGCTCCAGAAGTTGAGCAAGGTGGTCATGGGGATCACCGACCCATATATCCTGGACCATTACTATGTCTGGTTCAAGAACAACTGCCCGCTGTCCGGCCCGCTCTATGATGATGTGCGGTTTGAACCGCTGCATGGTGACCGCAACGGGAGATATTTTGTGGTCATCCGGGACAGTCCCCATGAGACCCATAAGTGGACCATCTACACGGAGCGCCATGGATTTGAACAGCCGGAATTCACCTGTGCAAATGTGCGGGATATGCTCCGCCATATCAACACCATGGCCCCGGAAACCTGGCGCGGTGATCCGCAGCCTGCAAAAACACCGCGTTCCCCTCAAAAAAAGCGAAAGGAGGCAGAACGATGAACCGGGAAAATGAGGGTGCCAAGCCGACTGCTCCGCCCAGACTGCCGCCAGAGGCGGAGCAGGAGATCCTGGAGGCGTTGTTCGAGGGAATGGATATCCACTCCAGCCAAATCGCCGCGATCCTGAAAAAGCATGGGGTGTGCGGAGATGCGGAGGCCCTCCAGGACAGCTACCGCAAGCGCCTGGGCCAGCGGCTCATGGCCAGTCTCCGGGATGATACCGGGCGGCGTGAGGTGCTGGCCAACGGAAAAGGCAGCTATGTAGTGCTGGAGGGCTGCGGCGACAGGCGGCAGCTCAAGCAGATCCACCGCCGTATCCAAAACCAGATGAAAGGGCTGGATCTCTCGGCGCGGAAAGTGTACGGCAGGCTGACTGTTCTGGAACGGCTGACCCAAAAGTGGAGAAGGGCTGGTTGAGATGGACGCAAAGACATTCTATGAGCAGCTCGCCCCAGAACTGGACCCAGGTGGCTTCAAGCTGTACTTCACAGCCCAAAGGCTGACAGGCTTTGAGCTATATAAGCAGTTCCCTTATGAGGACTCCCGCGGGATGTTTGAACTGATGAACGGTCATCAGCTCATGCGCTATCTGCTGGCGGATCAGTTCCATGCCATCCGCTGGGAGATCGTACCTGGAACCTGCTACGAACGGGCCGTCCTTCTCCCTATCGACCGCACCACACCGGCATATCGGGCATTTGAGCAAAAGCTGTACACAGCGATACTGCAAAACTACCATCTAAATCCTCAGAAACAACATGATCGGAAGGAGCACGATACCAGATGAATGATGTAATTGTGATCGGCGTGGATCATGGCTATGCAGCCATGAAAACTGTCCACTTCTCCTTTCCCACCGGGTTAGTAGAGTACGAATACGAGCCGTACACCCAGAAAGATGTACTGGAGTGCGGCGGCAGATACTATGTGGTGGGCAGCGGTCGTCAGCCCCTTCAGAGAGATAAGACTCAGACGGAGGACTACTATCTGCTTACCCTGGCAGCCATCGCCAAGGAGCTGGAGCACCGGGGTGCGGAGCACACCGCCAGCATCCACCTGGCGGCGGGTCTGCCCCTGACCAGCTTTGGCCGGGACAAGAAGTCCTTCCGTTCGTATCTGTACCGGGATGGGAGCGCCATTCCTTTTCGCTATGAGGGGCAGGACTATACCATCACCATCCAAGAGGTGTCCCTGTTTCCCCAGGGCTATGCTGCCGTCCTGACCCAGACGGAGCTGCTGGACGAGCCGTCCGTCATCGTGGCCGACATAGGCGGCTGGACGGTGGATCTGATGCGTCTGGACAACCGCATCCCCAACGCTGCCTCCTGCCGGAGTCTGGAACTGGGCATGATCCGCTGTGTCGATGAAATCAGCGAACAGGTGCGCCGGTTGTTTGGGCTGTCCATGACTACCGCTCAGATCGAGAGCGCCCTGCGGGGTAGCTCCGGCGGGATGGATGAGCGAATCAGGGCGGTTATCCACGCCCAGGCAGGTAAGTACGCCCGAAACCTGCTCTCGGCAGTCACAGAAAGCGGCTTGGACATCCGAGCCATGCCCACCATCTTCCTGGGCGGCGGAGCGGCGCTCTTAAAGCGCCACCTTTCGGCCACAGACGGTCTGTGCCGCCCACTTATACTGGATGACGTATCCCTGAACGCCAAAGGATATGAGCGCCTTGTGGGGCAGATGTCGCGGGGTGTCGGCCATGGCGGGTAAGCGGCGGCTCAACCTTTCTTTTTCTCTGACATCGCCCCAGCAGCGGGAAGCCTGGCGCATCTTGAGTTCCATCCCAGCGGGGCAGCGGACAGACACCGTGTGCAGGATGGTCTGTAAAGCCCATGAACAGGACGCCCTGTTGTCCGCCATCCGGGGGCTGATCCGGGAAGAACTGCGCCATTTAGATCTGACAACAGAAAAAAGCCAGCAGGCACAGGCCGGGGACATGGATGAGAATGTCCTCGGCTTTCTTCTTGCCCTGCAGCAGGAAGGAGATGAGATCACCTAATACGCCATTTTGATATGTTCGCCGGGATCAGCGGTTTTCGAACGGATACAGTGTTTACAAGGTTTTGAAACATCTTTTAGAAGGGAGCAGTGACATGAATGAAGTAGGACTGAAAGATCAGTGCTTCGGCGTGGAAGTGGAACTGACCGGAATTACTCGTGAACAGGCGGCCCAAGCCTTAGCGGATTATTTTGGCACAGTGCCTCGCCGGGACGATGACTACTACGATAGCTGGTATGTGAAGGATGAGATGGGCAAAGAATGGCGGCTTATGAGCGATAGTAGTATCCGTGGAGAACAAAAAGTGGGTGCCAGATACACCTCCACCTCAGATCCGAGGTATCGTGTGGAAATGGTCACGCCCAAACTGACCTATGCGGAATTGCCCAAATTTCAGGAATGCGTCCGCCGCGTCCGCACCGCAGGGGGAAAAGTCAATTCCTCCTGCGGTATCCACATCCATGTGGATGCTGCAAACCACAACCGGCAGTCGCTAAAAAATCTCATCGGGATCATGTATTCCAAAGAGGATATTTTGTTCAAAGCATTGCAGGTCAATGAGTCTCGGGCCTCCAGGTGGTGTCAGAAGGTACGGGAACCCATGCTGCAAAAGGCACGCAAGCTTTCATCCGAAGAAACCAAAAACCTGACACAGCTGGAAGCCATCTGGTACGAGGGGGACAACGGCAGTACAGAGCACTACAACTGGACGCGGTACTATGCGCTCAATCTCCATTCTGTGTTTTACCGAGGGACCGTGGAATTTCGCTGTTTTAACTCCACTCTCCATGCGGGCCGGGCTGCTGCTTATGTGAATCTGTGCGTTGCCATATCGGCCCAAGCCATCGCCCAGCGCAGCACCGTCATGCGCAAAACGCAAAGTGACAACGAACTGTTTACCTTCCGGGTGTGGTTGGTACGCCTTGGGTTGAATGGACCGGAGTTCAAGCACACGCGGGATCATCTTCTGGCCAACTTGGACGGGGATCGGGCATGGCGCTATGACAAGGACAGCTATGATGTCAATAAGAAAAAGAAAAACCGAAGCAGTGAGGTGGCACGATGAAAATACGCATTGAAGATACCGTGTACGAGGGTACCGGGACAGAAATCATGGATCAGCTTCGGAAAGCTGCCTTTGACCCCACGGAGTTTCCGGACACAGAAAGCTATATTTGGCAGCTTCGCAGCAACTTCATCCGCATGACGGATCAGGACTGCATTCTGCCGGATTGCGGTGTAGAAGCACAGGCGCAGACCATGATCATGGCGCTGGCGAAGATCGGCGTGCTGGAGGTGTTGGACCATAACTGAAGATAAATTGTATTTCGCCTACGGCAGCAACATCAACCTGGATCAGATGGCCTACCGCTGTCCCGCGGCCCAGGTGGTGGGGCCGGTCGTGCTGGAGGGATATGAACTGCTGTTTCGTGGCAACGCAAGCGGAAATGGCGTTGCCACCATCCAGCCCAAGGAAGGTAAGCAGGTCCATGGCCTGCTTTGGCGGATCACACCAGGCTGTGAGCGGTCTCTCGATCTCTATGAGGGATATCCCCACCTATACGAAAAAGAGTCTGTTGCTGTGCGGGATAATGCGGGGCGGCAGCTGACTGTCATGGCCTACGTGATGACAGATGGGGATCGGTGGCGCTCTCCCGCCCTGCCCTCGGAATATTATTACCAGGGCATTCGGGATGGCTACCGCCAGAACGGACTGCCACTGTCCAAATTAAAACAGGCATGGGAGTATTGTGCTAAGGAATTGGATCAAGCGAGCAGTAAACTCAACCGTATCTGCGGCGGGCAGGCCAAATTGCCCAAGAAACAACGTGGGAAAGAGCGATAGGGGGAATGAGCGCACATGAAAGTATTAGGGCAATACCGCACAGAAAAGATGCGGAATAAAGGTAAGTGTGGTAAAATATAGGCATGGATAAGCAAGTAAGTCTGTCTGGCCTGAGCGATGAATTGGCGCAGGTGCGGACAAAGAAAAAAGAATTTCTATCGCAGATAGAACGCATCGTCCCGTGGGGAGAGTGGCTCACACTCATCAGGCCGTGCTACTACAAGGGGGAACGCGGCAATAAGCCCTACGATCTGGAGCGGATGCTGAGGATCTATCTGCTGCAAAACCTGTATGATCTGGCGGACGAAGCAACAGTGTCTGAGGTCATAGACAGCCGAGCCTTTTCGGAGTTCTGCGGAGTGGACTCCAGCAACCAGGTGCCGGATGGCGATACACTGGGGCGTTTTCGGAATCTGCTGATACTCAATGGGCTGCAGGAGAAGCTGTTCCGCCAGGTAGTGGAGCTTTTGCAGCAAAGAGGACTTATCCTCAAAAAAGGGACCATTGTGGACTCCACGATCATTGCAGCGCCATCCTCTACAAAAAATCAGGAAAAGCAGCGGGACCCGGACGCGCATCAGGTGAAGAAGGGAAATACATGGCACTTCGGCTACAAGGCGCACGTTGGAGTGGACAAGGATACCGGTCTGGTCCACACCGTTGAGGTGACTGGGGCCAATACCCATGATGTCGTTATGACCTCCAAGCTGCTGACCGGTGACGAAGAAAGTGTCTATGGAGACAGCGGGTATCTTGGTGCGGACAAACGGGAGGATAGCATCCGAAGGAATCGCCAGGGAAGGAGCATCCGCTACAGGATCAACCGCCGCCCTTCTCAAATCAGGAAGAAACCAGCCAGGTCACAGGGCCAGCTCAAGCGCAGAGAGCACGAAAAGTCATCTATTCGCGCTAAAGTGGAACACGTATTTGCGGTCGTCAAGGGTCGGTTCCGATACCGAAAGACACGGTACCGGGGCCTGCGGAAGCAGACCGCTAAATTGAATATGCTGTTCGCCTTGGCGAACCTGATCCTGGCTGACAGGCCCTGCTTGGCAGTCTGAGTTGATGCGCCCTGCCAGGCGAACTGAGGGGATAATACTGGCTGCCCTACAGACGAGCTTACTATGGCTCTCCCTATACGCTATTTGTGCGGTATTGCCTTAGTTGTAGAACCGCAAAAGCCCTGCCGTGTGCAGGAGATCAATAGTCTCGCAGATATGCAGCGGATCGTAGGCGGAGATATTGAAGCCGTGTACCCGTTCCAAGAGCCGGTTGCCCTGGTATGCAATTCTGAGGGAAAGCTCCTTGGTCTGCCGATGAACCGCCCATTGCTGGATGAAGATCGCCTGCCCTATGACATCATCTGCGGGACCTTCTTCATCGCTGGGCTTGGTCAGGAGGACTTTATTTCCCTGACGGATGAGCAGATTCAGCGATACAAGTCCCTGTACGACAACATGCAGATCCTTCCTGTGCGAACGGCAGCCGGAGAACAGGGACGGATCGTTGGCGACCAACACATAAAAAAGAAAGGGAAAACTGACTATGAGAGATAAATACATTCTGACCGCAGAGTCTGTTACCGAGGGTCACCCTGACAAACTCTGCGACACCATCGCGGATTCTGTTCTGGATGCCTGTCTGAAGGGTGACTCCTCCGCCCATGTGGCCTGCGAAGTACTGGCCACAGCTGGCAAAGTGCTGGTGGCCGGAGAGATCTCGGCAAAGGTCATGCCGGATATCCCCTCCATTGTCTGCCGGACCATCCGGGAAGCTGGGTACACTGGGCTGGACTATGAGATCGAGGTCATCACCCACGATCAGAGCGATGATATTGCTCACGCTGTGCGGGAAGGAGTCCAGACCGGGGCTGGCGACCAGGGGATCATGTATGGCTTTGCCTGTGATGAGACAGAATCCTATCTTCCTCTGCCGGTCATCCTGGCCCACCGGCTCACCCGGCTGCTGACCAACGCCAGAAAAACCGGGATGATCCAGGGCCTGCGTCCGGACGGCAAGGCGCAGGTGTCTGTGGAGTACAACTTCGATATCCCCGTACGTCTTGCATCGGTGGTTCTGTCCTGCCAGCATGACCCGGAGAAAGATCTGGGCCAGCTGCAGGCGGAACTCATGGACCATGTGATCCAGCCCGCACTGCGGGAGCTGCCGCCCGATACGAATACAGAGATCCTGATCAATCCATCCGGGCGGTTTGTCTACGGCGGATTTGAGGCGGATACCGGCCTCACGGGCCGCAAGCTGATGGTGGATACCTATGGCGGACTGGCCCCTCACGGCGGCGGCGCGCTGTCTGGTAAAGACTCCACCAAGGTGGACCGCAGCGGAGCCTACATGGCCCGCTATATTGCAAAAAGCATTGTATCTGCCGGTCTGGCGGATCGCTGTACCGTCGCCCTGGCCTATGCCATTGGCAAGGCTGAACCCGTGGCGGTCAACGTGGACACCGATGGGACCGGCGAATACCGGGATGATGTGCTGGAACAGGCCGTCCGGGCGGTCTTTGACCTGACCCCCGCCGGGATGCGTCACACCCTCGGACTGGACAAGCCCATCTTCGCTCAGTTCTGTAACTATGGCCACTTTACCCATCCGGACGCTCCCTGGGAGCAGACGGACAAAGCGGAGGTACTGTGCAACGCCTGTCGCATCAAGGAAGCAGGTGTGTCGGACCGTTGAAACATATCGCCTCCTGTTCCTTTGGTAAGGACAGTCTTGCCACCATATTACTGGCTCTGGAACATGGGGAGCCTCTGGATGAGGTAGTATATTGTGAGGTCATGTTCGACAAGGAGATCTCCGGCGAGGTGCCGGAACACCGAGATTTTATCTACACCACCGCCATTCCGGCTTTAGAACGCAGGGGTGTGAAGGTAACCGTCCTGCGCAGTGAGAAAACGTATGTGGATCTCTTCACAGGCAAAATCACCCGCGGTCCCAAGAAGGGCCTTCTGCGTTCTTTCCCCATCTGCGGACGGTGTGCTGTTCAGAGAGATTGCAAGCTGAAACCGATCCTGCGATACCAAAAATCGCTGCCGCCCGACACAGTTCAGTATATTGGGATCGCCAAGGACGAGCAGGAACGGCTGCTTCGATTGGCCGGGAACCGGGTCTCCTTACTGGACAAGTACAACTGCACAGAGGGAGATGCAAAGCAGCTCTGCCAGCGGGCAGGGCTGCTTTCGCCTGTCTACACATTTACAACCCGCGGGGGCTGTTGGTTCTGCCCTAACGCCAAAAGAAAAGAACTGCGCCATCTCTATAACTACCACCCAAACCTGTGGGAACGGATGTTGGAGCTGCAGGCCTTGCCCAACAAGGTGAGCGAGAAATTCAATCGCAGTGAGACCTTCTCCGACATTGACGCGGAGTTCCGTCTGGAAGATGCGCAGGAGAGTCTGTTCCAAAATGCTGCATAAAAAAGGAGATGAGAACAACGAGCAATCAGAAATATGAGATCACGGAGATCTCGCACGAAAAGTATCCCTTCCTTCATCGTATCCGGGCACTCCGAGATGTGAGTGCGGAGGTCAGAGCCGGTGATTTAGGTGGCTTCGTGGAGAGCGAGAGCAACCTTTCCTTTGAGCCGGACGATACCGCATGGATCTTTGACGATGCTATTGCCTGCAATGACGCCTATGTTGACAAGGGGGCTGTCCTGCGCGGAGAGGCGGTCGTCTGCGACAACGCTTATATCTCTATGGGCGCTGTCCTTTCCGGCCATGCGCGGGTAGAGGACAATGCCTATATACGCGGCGCTGTACTCAGCGCCTCTGCCAGGGCCTCCGGTTTTTCCATGATCCTCAATGACAAAGATACCATGGGCGTTCCCATTCTGTCCGGCCACTGCGCGGTCTATGGCAAAGTATCCGGGGATGTGCGTCTGACAGGCAGCGCATTGGTGATCAGCGGTGAGGAAATCCGCAACGATACACTGGACACCCTGGTGATCAGCGGGAAAAACCGTTCTGTGATCCGGGATTCGTCCCGAGACGAACTGGCTCCTCAACAACCGTCCCCTCCCACGCCCCAAAAACAGAAAGGCTGTGAGATGAGCAGATGAGCAACTTTTTTGAGCAGGAACTCCGCAAACTGTTTGCGGACGGAGCTGTGATCCATGATCCGGTCTTTGTAGGCCGTGCCTGCCTGGGTGGCTTGGACAGAAACCGTCAGGTGAGGGCTGAATTTGTTACACTGGGTCATGCGGATCACTATGCGGCTCTCCGCCTGACGCTGCTGGACAACGACCAGGGTGTGGTGGACAAGCTGACTCTTCGGTTCAAGGATGTATGGGGGAAACAGAATATCCCCAACAACCCCTACCTGCGGGATGGCGTTGATCCGCATATTTGGGTAGATGGTAACCGGATCGATTGGTATGCCTACCATCCCTCCCAGGAGGACTACCGGCAGCTCCGGCAAATGGCCAGCGACTATGTGGAGACCTTCCGTATTCAAGTCCCGGCGAAGGACCATGGCCCCAAATTGGTGTACATTTGTGCGCCCCTCCGAGGCGAGGTAGAGAAAAACATTGCGTTCGCCAGGCAGAAAGCCCAGGAAGTCTTTCAGGCGGGCGACATCCCAGTCTGCCCCCATCTCATGTTCCCGCCCATCGCAGATCCGGGCGATCCGGTGCAGGATCAGTCCGCACGGGAGATGGGCCTTCGGCTGGTAGAAAAGTGCCAGCAGGTCAATGTCTATGGACCGGTCACGGAAGGGATGTGGGCGGAGATCCATCGCGCCAATAAACTGGATATCCCAGTGGTAACCGATTTGAAAACGAAGGGACGCACTTCGCCCAGAAGAAAGAAAAGCGCCAAGCGCGAGGAGGTCAAATGATCCGAGAAAAGACCACGGAGGACTTGCGGCACATGACCGATGAGGAGGGGCTGATCCTCCAGGGCTGCGGCGGCGACCTTCAGGAATGGGTGGACGGCATCAACGAGCTGCTTACTCAGGAAGGAATCCTGCTGAACGGCTCCAAGTTCGAAAACGCGGCTACATTCCAGCACGACGGTCTCACAAACCTGCTGTTCTCTTTTGAGGGGGTTCAGCTGAATGTGGGAAAGCTTGCGATGTGGCGGATTCAGACACACAGCCAGTTTGGAGGCACTTGGCTGTCCGACTATGTACCCAATCGGCTGGGTGGTTTCCTGGAGCAGCCCCACCAGCAGGAGCGATCGAAACCGTACTGTTCGCTGATTGAACAAGACGGTAACATCTTCAACCTGATGGGGGCAGCGTCCAGAACGCTCCGGGAGCATGGCATGGGCGCCCAGGCCAAAGAGATGTGTGGCCGCATCACCGGAGGGAATTGCCACAGTTATCATGAGGCGCTGTGTATCATCAGCGAATATGTGGAGACGGAACTGCCCGCGCTCCAAGATCAATCCAAAGGAAAGAAGGAGAAACATGCCTATGAGCGATAACATCACTGCGATCCGTCCCAGTTGGGAGATTATCCACGGCGACGCGCTGAAGGTCCTGCGCGAGTTTGCCCCTAATACCTTCGATGCGGTCATCACCGACCCCCCCTATGCCTCCGGGGGTCGGACCCAGGCGGAGAAAAACAAGTCCACCGACAAGAAATATTCCAGCATGGGGGAAAGCGCACCCCCTCCCTTTGACGGCGACTCCAAGGATCAGCGATCCTGGACCCGCTGGGCCGCCGAATGGCTCTATGACGCCCGCAAGGTCTGTAAACCCGGTGCCCCTGTGTGCATGTTTATCGACTGGCGGCAGCTCCCCGCAGCCACTGATGCGCTCCAGTGGGCGGGGTGGATCTGGCGCGGTACCGCTGTATGGGACAAAGGCAACAGCCGTCCCCAGAAGGGCCGTTTCCGCCAGCAGGCTGAGTACATTGTCTGGGGTTCCAACGGGGATATGCCTATCAGCAGACCTGTCCCCTGTCTGCCCGGCGTATTCAAGTATGGCAATCCCCAGAACCGCATCCACCTGACGGAAAAGCCCTTGCAGCTCATGCGGGATGTGGTGAAGATCACCGAGCCGGGCGGACATATTCTGGACCCCTTTGCCGGTTCCGGCAGCACGGTGCTGGCTGCCGTGCTGGAGGGTTACTCCGCCACCGGCATTGAGGTTACGGATGCCTACGCCGCCCTGTCCAAGGAACGGATTGAGCGGGAACTGGCCCAGGGTGCGTGACGGCGTACTATCTGCCGATTGTCGTTGATGAGTTTTCTGATAATATATTATAGTTTGGGCAGGGTGTCACATTAGACCCCCTGCCCGGATTTTTTAACCTTCAGGGTGCTAACATAGACACCCTTGTACGGAGATGAGCATGTCAGAGGAATATTGAGCATTCCAGCCTGCAAGGCAGACATCACCGCTCTGGCCCAGAGCGGTGATTTTTCTTTTTCGATGAGTTGGCAGGCTCTGCCTGCCCAGATCATAAACCACCTACCGCATGAGAAAAGGCCCCGCTTCGGCGGGGCCGAGCCAACGCCGCCAGGGGCGGCGTTGGGCAAGCATAGCGCAAATGTACATTTTGCGCGCTTGCAGGGGAAACCCCTGACCCCAATGCCGCCTGCAGGCGGAAGGTTTGCGGCAGAGCCGCAGAAAGGAGGCACGCTTGGAGCTCCCAAAAGAAAAACACCATCTGCACATTGAGCTGACGGCGGAGCAGTATCAGCAGCTCTGCCGTCAGGCCAAACTCTGCGGGCTGTGTAAACGGGCTTATATCATCCGGCTCATCGACGGGACTCCGATCCGGGCCAGACCCTCCCAGGAAATCAAGGACCTCCGCACGGAGATCCATCACATCGGCAATAACATCAACCAGATCGCCCGCAGCGTCAATGCCGGTATCGCCACGGCAGAGGATGCCAGGCGTGGACTGTTCCTGCTGGATAAAGTCTATGAGTTGATGTACCAGGTGGCCAATCCGTAATGGCTGTCACGAAGATCCTGGCCCGAAAAGGTCGGCTGGATATCGGGATCGACTACATCCTCAACGGCGATAAGACGGAGCAGAAGATCCTCACCGCCCATCAGGGCTGTGAGCCAGGCCGGGAATGCCGTCAGATGCTGGAGACGAAACGGGACACTGAAAACATGGGGGGCGTCCAATATTACCATATTGTCCAGTCCTTCAAGCCCGGTGAAATCTCTCCCGAGCTGGCTCTGGAAATTGCCAAGACTTTCGCTGCGGAGCATCTGAACGGTTACGAGGCAGTAATTGCTACCCATGTGGATCGGGGGCACATCCACTCACACATTGTGTTCAACTCCGTGAATGCGGACACCGGCGAGAAATATCATAGCAATGCCAGAAGCTATTACTGCCAGATCCGGGCCATCTCAGACCGGCTGTGCCGGGAGCACGGCCTCTCTGTGATCCTCTCTGGCGAGACCTCCAAATCCATGAGCTATGTGGAGTGGCTGCGTCAATCCAAGGGTCAACCTACCTTTCGCTCCATGCTGGAGGCGGATCTCCAGGAGTCCATTGAGGACGCCAATGACCTGGGACACTTCTTCCTGCTCATGGAGCACAAGGGCTACGAGATCCGCCACGGAAACCGTCTGGGATTCCGTCTGCGGGGGCAGGAGCGGTTTCAGTATCCAGGCAGAAAAAATGCCGCATTCACAGAGGACGGTATCCGTGCCGCCATCCTGGGCAATTTGGAGGAAATCGAGACAGGTCAACGGGCCGCTTTTGCGGACAGACCCATGTTTCGTCCCTACCGCAGACACCCCAAATACACGGGCTTTTTGGCCCTGTACGTTCATTATCTCTACCTGCTGGGAAAAATCGAACAGCGACAGTATCCCCCCAGGATGACGCCGCACCTGCGGCAGGAAGTCATGAAGTTTGAGAAGTATCGAACACAGTTTGCTTTCCTGCGAGAGAACAACATTTCCACCACTGACGAAATGACCGCCTACCAAAGCCGCACAGAGGAAACTCTGGCCAATCTGATGAAGCAGCGCACCATCCTCAATGTGCGCAAAAAGAAGCGGCAGGCGCTGTACGACGCCCTGGCGGATGTGGAGGCGCTGGCACCGGCCAAGGTATGCTATGAGAAGGGGCTGTCCGGCATGGAGGAAGAGTTTGCCCGCTACATGCAAGCCGTGCGCCTATTGGAACGGTGCGGCATCCCCTCTGAGCATCTGACACAAGAAAAAACGGAGGTGTATAACCAGCTTGCCGAGCTAAACCGGCAGATCCGCGCAGAACGCAAAAAGCTGGCCCTGTGCCGGGAAATCCAGACGGCAAGTAAGCAGATGGAAGAAGATATCCGCAAAACTGAAACAAGAGGAAAAGAGGTGGAGCACGATGAACATCGGAGGCGGTGAGGCTGCCGACCAGATGGTTCGCATGATGTTGACCGGCACAGAAGTGACAGTTCGGTTGGGTGCATCTGCTCTCAAAAATCTACTGGCCATCACGCTGGCTTTGGCAAAGCATCACAAGACCCTATCCGGGAAGGTCAACATGGGAAAAATGCTCCGGGAGACACGGGATATCCGAATGTTCCCCATGTCGCCGGAACAGTATCAGGCATTCAAGCAGAGAGCGGTCAAACAGAAGATCCTGTTTTCTGTCATCCGGGATTCAGATGGGCGGGGCAAGGTGGTAGATGTGGCCATGCCAGTCACAGAGCTGGAGCGAGCCAATCTCATTTTTGAGCGCATCCGATACCTTCCGCAGGATCGCCAGAGTACACCAGCCAAGGAGCAAGCCCCCATGCGGGATTCCGTGATCCGGGAGGAAAGAACGCCAAAAAAAGAGTCTCGGTCGGAGTTCGACTTGGCCGGTATCAGCGGCAGCTCCAGTATCTCCAAGAGCAAAATCAGTACGGAGACGACTCATAAGCGCCCCTCTGTTCTGGCACAGCTGAAGGGATACCGGGAACAGCTAAATCGGCAGCACAAAGCGGCTCCGGCCAGAAGCAAACAAAAAGGACGCCCCAAGCAGAGATAATGCCCCTACGGTTGGGGCGTATGTTCACACTCACAATCGATTAAAAACAAATCATTTGGTGTGCAGTTTAGCAATAAACACAGGGTTTCAATTCGCTCCAATTTGATAGACTGAGTTTCATTGTTCACCATGCGGTTGAAATTCTGATAGCTCATTCCAAGTTGCTTATAGAGCCAATATTTTGTTCTGCCCTGTTTCTCCAGCAATTCCAACACATTCAGTTTCACCATATCTCATGCTCCTATTATCTAATGTTATGGTTAGATAATAAGGAATTGCTCACTCGAAGGTATAGACTATTACATTAGATAATGTTATAGTCTACGCCGAAGGAGGAGTGGTTTATGCATGAGCAAGAACTACGGCAGCACCGTTGCTGCTTTACGGGACACAGACCAGAAAAGCTGAACATCTCAGAAGAACAGTTATGTGTACGATTAGGATTGGAAATCGACCGAGCGATAGAGGATGGGTTTACTACCTTTATTTCAGGTATGGCAAAGGGGGTAGATATTTGCGCGGCAGAGCTGGTTCTTAAACGCAGAGTATCAGATAACCGACTGAAGCTGATCTGCGCACTTCCGTATGAAAACTTTGGGCTTCATTGGAGTGCGTCTTGGACTAGTCGTTATGTGGAGGTGATACGGCACGCAGATCTGGTGCGCTGTATTAGTCAGGAGTTCTCCTATTCCGCATACCAGCGCCGCAATGAATGGATGGTGGATCACTCGGGGCGGGTGATCGCGGTTTATACAGGCGAGAGCGGAGGGACCAGAAATACCATCGCTTATGCCAAACAGCAGCACGTTCCGTGTGTTATCATCACACCATAATTGGGGGACTCAGCAGGCAAATCCGTCTGCTGAGTCCCTTCCATTTTGTCTGGAGGTGAATCTTCTGAAACAAAGTTCCAGGGCCGGGGACATCGTCCTGGCCCTGTTTTTCTATGTTCCGGTGGTATGGGGCGCGTTGCTCATCGCGCAATCTCTGGGGCGTGGATTACCGGAACTCCTTACCAATCTGACTATGGCGCTCCAGCATCCGCTGGAGATCCGATGGACCGACAAAAGCCTACTGTCTATCCTGATCTGTACCGGCCTCTATATCATGGGCCTATGTATCTACGCCTCTGAGCAACGGCGCACTCGGGACGGTGAGGAGCACGGCTCCGCCGCCTGGGGCTCTCCCCGGCAGGTCAACGCCATGTTCCGCCAAAAAGAGAACAAGATCCTGACCCGCCATGTCCGCCTGGGCCTGGACACCCACAAACACCGCCGCTCCCTCAACGTCCTGGTTATTGGCGGCAGCGGCGCGGCCAAGACCCGCAGCTATGTGAAACCAAACATTCTGGAGGCCAACACCAATTATGTCATTACCGACCCGAAAATGGAGGTGCTCACAGCCACCGGAGGGTGGCTGAAAAGCAAGGGATATGACATCCGGGTACTCAACCTGGTCAACCTGGAGGAGTCGGACGGGTATAACCCATTCCGCTATCTGAGAGATGAAAAAGATGTCCTCAAGCTGGTTAATAATCTCATCCAGGCTACCACACCAAAGGGCAGCCATGAATCTGATCCGTTCTGGACCAAGGCGGAGACGGCGCTCCTCCAGGCCATCATCCTCATGCTGTTCCAGGAGGCCCCGGAGTATGAGCAGAACTTCTCCATGGTCATGCGGGTGCTGGAATACGCGGAGGTCCGGGAGGAGGATGACGAGTATCTCTCCCCCCTGGATCTGCTATTCCAAGCCATAGAACGGGAGAACCCGGAAAGCGTGGCTCTCAGGCAGTACAAAGTATTCAAGCAGAGCGCGGGCAAGA
>ENA-ORTY01000484-ORTY01000484.1-human-gut-metagenome-genome-assembly--contig:-NODE-484-length-54218-cov-11.582926_pt1 | contig 54218 bp, 49 predicted proteins | sample MGYA00241917_ERZ509198 | MGnify/ENA primary metagenome ERZ509198 (study PRJEB26280, sample SAMEA2338857) | human gut metagenome | biome: human gut; feature: human-associated habitat; material: faeces...
ATATATCGGCATTTACCAACTTATGAAAAGATAATCAGAAATTTAGTAAGTTTTTGAAAATAAATTCTTATTTATGGTCTCTGACCCATTCCACCTTCCAGTGTCAGTGTCTCACCACTCATATATTTGAAGTCTGGAGATGCAAGCTGTACACACACTCTTCCGATCTCTTTCTCTGCGTCTGCATAGTGACCTGCTGGCGGCATCTTTACATTTGCCTTAAATGCATCTGGATAAGCCTGCTCGAATTTCTCAAGCTGTGCAGTCCATGCAAGTGGGCATACGATGTTGACATTGATTCCGTCCGGTCCCCACTCAGTTGCTGCAACTCTTGTAAGTCCACGGATTCCTTCTTTTGCTGCCGCATATGCACATTGACCATAATTACCGAAAAGTCCTGCACCGGAAGCAAAGTTGATAACGCTTCCTTTTGTCTCTTTCAAGTATGGATAGCATGCCTGCATATAATAAAATACTGCATACAATCCTGAATACATTGCCAGATCGAACTGTTCCTGCGTATGATCTGCCAGTGTAACTCCGGATGCTGAAGCCTGTGCATTGTTAATCAGCACATCGATTCGCCCAAATGTATCGATCGCCTGTTTCACAACATTGTCAACAACTGCTTTATTGTCTGCGCCTGCAGATACGTCTGCCTGTACCGGAAGTACTTTTATTCCGTACAGTCTCTCTAATTCTTCTTTTGCATCTGTCAGTTTCTGCACATTACGTCCTGTAATAACAAGATTTGCCCCCTCTTTTGCATATGCAGTTGCGATTCCATATCCGATAGATCCACATCTGCCATCACTTAATACCGCGCGTCCCGCTCCTGTGATAATCGCTGTCTTACCTGTTAAAAATCCCATATTTTCTTCTCCTTTCAGTAAGCCTTTTCTTGTATAACGTACCATATCACATTTTTACACTCAATTCAATGTTATTCTAATATTTTTCACAATTTTCTATAAATAATACAATTGATAGTTAAAAAACAAACTATTTTTATGAAATTGAGTTAATATTATATCAAATATAGATAATTTAACATTTCCTGCTATGTAACTAAAAAAGGCGCCATACAGCCAATGTCATGAAGTTAACATTAGCCATACAGCGACCTTATACTTACATTTCTTATTACACTTCTATTCTTACATGTCTTTTTCTTCGTATTTTTTATATTCATCAAACTGCGCAAGAATTGTCTCGTCCGGTGCTTTTGTAACCATACTGACGATTACGATAAAACACAGGCTGATAACAAATCCGACTAACAAAGAATAAATACCTGTTGCATTTCCAATCGTCTGTCCATTTACAATTGGAAGATAATCCCAGATCAGCACAGTTGCTGCTCCGGACACCAGTCCTGCCACTGCTCCCGGAAGATTCGTTCTGCGCCAGAAGAGGCTCATAACGACAAGCGGACCAAATGCCGCTCCAAGTCCTGCCCATGCATCAGATACCAGGTCCATGATAGAACTGTTCGGATCCCATGCGATGAAAAATGCTACTACAGCTACTCCAAACGTTGTCATACGTGCTACATTTAATACCTTCTTATCAGAAGCTTCCGGATTCAGAATGTTCTGGTAAATGTCTTTAGATACGGAAGAAGAACATACCAGAAGCTGTGAATCTGCAGTTGACATTACAGCTGCCAGGATTCCACAGATAAACAATCCTGCAATCAATGGAATCGGAATCTTTTCAATGAAAACCTTCTGGATCATCTCAATAAATACTGACTCTGCTGACGGTGCCCCCTCCGTTACTCCGAGAATCTCTGGATAAAGGAAAGCACGTCCGAGCAGCCCGATCGCAATCGTAAATCCAAGAGAAAGCACAACCCACACAATTGCAATTGCAGAAGATTTCTTCAGTTCTTTCTCACTGCGGATTGCCATAAAACGGATCAGGATATGTGGCATACCACAATATCCAAGTCCCCATGCCATATTGGAAATAATCTCTACCGCTGTGATCGGATGATCTCCATTATATGTAAAGCTTAAGTAATTGTCCGGATTTACTCCTGTATTTGCAAGCATGTTATGAAAATCCCCGCTTACAAATCCCCATGTCAGCACCGGCACTGCAAGAATTGCAATCAACATCAATAATCCCTGGAAGAAATCTGTAGAACATACTGCAAGAAATCCTCCCATAAATGTGTAGATCAGAATAACTGCCGCACCCAGAAATAAAGCTATATGGTAATCCAATCCAAATACAGTGTTAAAAAGCTTACCTCCACTTGCCAGCGCGGAAGCTGTATATACAAGAAAGAAAATGACGATAATAACTGAAGAAATACCAAGTAAAATCTTTTTTTCATCGTGATAACGGTTTCCGAAAAATTCTGGAAGCGTCATAGAATTTCCCGCTACAATTGTATATGCACGAAGTGGTCTTGCGATAATAAGCCAGTTAGCAATCGTTCCAAGTCCAAGTCCTACGGCGATCCATGCCTGCCCGGTTCCAAGTGCATATACAGAACCCGGAAGTCCCATCAGAAGCCAGCCGCTCATGTCAGATGCCTGCGCAGACATCGCAGCTACCGGAGCGGAAAGTCCTCGTCCTCCGAGAAAGAAATCGTCTGCCCCCTTCGTCTGTCTCAGGCTCCAGATCCCAATTCCGATCATTCCCAAAAGATAGACGCCAAATGCAATTAATATAGATACTGTTGTTGTCATGTTCTCTCTCCTTTTCTATAATTAAAGAACGCTCTCATTTCCGAGAGCAATGTATTAATTATACTAAAAAATGAATATTTGTCAATATATGCTTTCTTACCCGTTAACGTTATTCATCTGTTTCATTCGTTATACATGAAACATTAGACCTTAGTGCTTTGTTTATTTTGTATAATCTTTTTCTCTGATTTTTATTTTTTTTGGTTAATCATAATATTGCGCAGGTGCTATACTACAGTTGTAACAGATAGAACTCATAAAATTATTCAGACTTGGAGGAAAAGATAAATGAATACTTTAAAAGCTGAAAAAAGAACACTTGACGTAAAGGCAAAAAAATTAAGAAAAGAGGGCTATGTTACCGGTAACGTATTCGGCAAAGAGATGAAAGAGTCCATTCCAGTAAAAATGGATGCTGCCGCAGTTGACCGCCTGCTTAAGACGAGCAATAAAGGAAGCCAGATCATGTTGGATATTGACGGCGAATCCCACAATGTATTAATCAAAGAGGTTGATTATAACCCATTAAAGGGCAGAGTAGATGAGATGGATTTCCAGGCTCTTGTCAAAGGTGAAGTTGTACACTCTGTTGCAGAGATTGTTCTTGTAAACCATGACAAACTTGAATCTGGTGTATTGCAGCAACAGTTAGAGGAAGTTTCTTATAAAGCACTTCCATCTGCACTTGTTGACAAAGTTGAGATTGATGTAGCAGAACTCCGTATCGGCGATACGATTAAAGTAAAAGATCTGTCACTTGCACAGGATAAAGATGTCCACTTGGTTACAGATCCTGAGGCAACTGTTGTTACTGTAACTGAATCACATATTGCAATTGCTGATGACGAAGACAGTGAAGAGACTGAGTAATTCCAGTATCGGATCATTTTCAAATTGAATATTTTGTATCTGAACAGATATCATAATTGAAATTTGTCAGACACTCATAAAAAATGAAGGCTCCTTAAGTGGGAGGCTTCATTTTTTATAAAGAGGACATAGCATTTTAAATAAACACTATGTCCTCAATTAACATTCTTATTCTATTATTCTTATTCCACTGTTACACTCTTTGCAAGGTTTCTCGGCTTATCTACGTCTAATCCCTTTGCCACGCTCACATAATATCCCATCAACTGTAATGGAATAACTGCAAGTGATGTTGCAAAATGTGGATCTGTCTTTGGAATATAAACAGTGAAATCTGCTGTATCCTCAATATTGTAATGACCAAATGTAGTCAATCCCATAAGGTACGCTCCACGACTCTTACATTCTACCATATTGCTGACTGTCTTCTCATAGAGATCTGGCTGTGTCAGCACTCCGATTACCAGTGTTCCATCTTCAATCAGAGAAATAGTTCCGTGCTTCAATTCTCCTGCTGCATATGCCTCAGAATGGATATAACTGATTTCTTTCATCTTCAGGCTGCCTTCCAGACTGATTGCATAATCAATTCCTCTTCCTACGAAAAATGCGTCTTTTGCATTAGCCTGCTTTGCTGCGAACCATTGGATTCTCTCTTTATCTGCAATAATCTTACTGATCTTATCCGGAATCGTCTGTAACTCTTCAATATATCCTGTGTACTGTTCTTCCGTAATCTGTCCACGAACCTTTGCAAACTGAATTGCAAGTGCATAAGTTGCGATCAGCTGTGTGCTGTAAGCTTTTGTTGTAGCTACAGAAATCTCCGGTCCTGCCAGTGTATAGAATACGTTGTCTGCTTCTCTTGCGATAGAAGATCCGATCACATTTACAATACCAAGTGTCTTAATTCCCATCTCCTTAGATTCACGGAGTGCTGCAAGGCTGTCTGCCGTCTCTCCGGACTGGCTGATGATAATGACCAGACCTTTTGGATCTAAGATTGGATTACGATAACGGAATTCGCTTGCCAGTTCCACACGTACCGGAATTCTTGCCAGGTCTTCGATGACATACTGTGCTGCCATACCTACATGATAAGCAGATCCGCATGCTACGATATAAATCTGGCTGATCTCTTTCATCTCCTCTTCGGATAATCCTACTTCCGATAAATCAATCGCTCCATTTTTCAGGACAGAATTCAAAGTGTCAGAAACTGCTTTTGGCTGCTCATGGATCTCTTTCATCATGAAATGCTCAAATCCAGCCTTTTCAGCTGCTTCTGCATCCCACTCGACCGTCTTCAACTCTTTCTGAATCTCGTCTCCGTCCAGATTATAAAATGTAATCTCTCCTTTTCTTACGCGGGCCATCTCAAGATTTCCGATGTAATACACATTTCTTGTATATTTCAGAATAGCCGGAACATCAGATGCAATGTAAGAATTCTCACCATCTACACCAAGTATCATCGGGCTGTCTTTTCTTGCCACATAAATCTCTCCCGGATAATCCTTAAACATCATTGCCAGTGCATAAGAACCACGAATACGGATCAATGCATGATTGATTGCATCAACCGGTGTACCAAGATATTTCTTATAATAATAGTCAACTAATTTTACAGCAACTTCTGTATCTGTTGCTGAGTAAAAAGAATAACCTTTACGGATCAGCTTATCTTTCAGTTCCTGATAGTTCTCTATAATACCATTGTGAACTGCTACAACATTGCCATCATCACTGACGTGCGGATGTGCATTTGTCTCAGATGGCTCTCCATGAGTCGCCCATCTTGTATGTCCGATACCACATGTTCCAGGTACGGATTCTCCGCCATTCGTCTTCTCAGCCAGAACTTTCAGACGACCTTTTGCCTTAATTACTTCTGTCTCTTTCTCTCCATCTCTTACTGCGATTCCTGCTGAATCATATCCTCGGTACTCCAACTTAGAAAGACCATCCAACAGAATTGGTGCTGCCTGCATATCACCTGTAAATCCTACAATCCCACACATACTATAACTCCTTTCACTGTGTCTCTTGTATATGTACACTTCAAGACTCCCTTGTGAGCCCCGATACGAAATCCGGTATCTAAAAAAGCTTTTTTGCAACCGGATTTCTCTTATTTGTCATTATATAGTCAATTCTACAATCCGTGTAAGTATACCATAGAAGCTGCGCTGGCGCAAGAGATGAAGCTGATTCGAATATATCTTTGTAATTGAGACTCAATTGTAATTGAATTTGCTTTGCCAGAGTGTATATAATATGATGACTGTCGATGAGATCGAGACATTTTTATATTAACATCTCCTGCTCGATTTCCATCTTATTTTCCAATATACACTGTTTCAGTACTTCTAATTTACCGGCATTCAATGCTTCTAACTTTTTCTGCTTTTTGCTGCATAGCTTAATTCCTTTTTCCTTTTCCAACGCTGCCTTATAAGAGGGAACGTCCATCTTCCATGGAATCAGATTTGGGAAAATATTCTTTTCATTATACAAAAAAATCTGTATTCCACCGTAATCCATATCTCCCCAATGATAACACTGGATTTCTTCCGGTGCTGTCTTCATTAACATTTGCAAAAAGCGAACTTCCTTTGGCGAAAAGTAGCCATGACAAAAGATATATAAAACTTTTGGATCATATTCCATGCTTTCATAATTCGCTTTATTCTCAATCACAATGATTTTTTCAACACTATTTCGTAAGTTTGGTACGGCATGCTCTAATGTCTGTGCATTAAGTACCGTTCCATAATAATTCAAGGAAGTGTCGATTTTCTTCTCTATCGCTGTGCCATTTCGATCTGTCATGCAATACTCCACAGCACCTTTCCATTCTAATGTCTGGGAATAACTTAATATTCCATGTGCTGCCAGTATCTCATCATCTGACATGCCTTCTTCATATTGCGGAGAGTATTTCAAAGCTTCGATAACTGCACCTTGATAAATGCGTTCGAAAACTTTAGATGGCGTGATATCATTTTTCTTTTCAAATACTTTGGAGCTGAACACGCGCTTCCATTCCGGTTCTTTCAGATCAGCTAACGCTTTCAGACACTTAAGGAATTCTTCGTCCTCCGCTTTGGATAACTCTTTCGTATTCCCTTTATTCAACTGTTCCAGCACATGATTACAATAAGCGGACAGACAGCTTCCGGATACATCCTCCTGCAGTTTGCACACTCTTGTTATTGCCTGTAACTGGCGTTCTCTAGGATCAATGACCCCAATTAAGTCACATAATCCAGGAATTACTTCTACCCGATAATCAATCTTCGTGATATCTGTATTCATTTCTCTCCAGTCAAAATGCAGATATTCTTCTCCGCCTAATGCTGGAATTCTTTCTAAAACTTTTGCCTGTCTGACCAGTTCATCTCTGCCACCCACTATTTTCAAAAGATCCCCATCCACCTTTGGGTGCTTCATTCCTAAGAGATTTCCTATGCGATAGTCCTTTGTATTTGTCTTATCGATCAACCATTTTGCCAACGGCAGATTCTTTTCATTATATTCCATATTTTATTCTTCGCTTTTCATCCTAACCTTACATTTCTTTTTATAACATGCGATTCCATAACTACTTGCTGAATGAGATTTATTTCATTTTGCATTTCTGGCTACCAATTTTATTGTACCATTCTATCAACCGCTTCTTCTATTTCTATTGTCTTTTCAATATACAAAAAGAGACCGAATTTTTTCAATTTCTGCCTCTTTTCTCTTGCTCTACTCTTATTTTATTCCTGCACTCAATCTCTAATCTCTCTTAAAGATATCTCGTGTGTATACTTTTTCTTTTACATCGTCCAGACTACTATCATATCTGTTGGCGACAATTGCCTGGCTTTGTTTCTTAAATTCTTCCAGATCATTGACTACTTTACTTCCGAAGAATGTTGTACCATTTTCCAGTGTTGGCTCGTAGATAATTACCGTTGCTCCTTTTGCTTTGATACGCTTCATAACTCCCTGAATAGATGACTGACGGAAGTTATCGGAATTAGATTTCATTGTAAGACGGTAAACGCCTACGACTACTTCTTTTTCTTTACTTGCATCGTAATCATCATTAGCCTCATAAGCACCTGTCATCTCTAACACATGTTCGGCAATGTAATCTTTTCTTGTTCGGTTAGATTCTACGATTGCAGTCATCATGTTCTGTGGAACATCCTCATAATTTGCCAAAAGCTGCTTTGTATCTTTCGGCAGACAATAACCACCATAGCCGAAAGACGGGTTGTTATAATGACTTCCGATTCGTGGATCCAGACATACACCATCAATAATCTGCTTCGTATCCAGCCCTTTCATCTCTGCATAAGTATCCAGCTCATTAAAGTAAGATACACGCAGTGCCAGATATGTATTGGCAAACAACTTCACGGCCTCTGCCTCAGTGAATCCCATAATCAGAGTATCAATGTCTTCTTTTATTGCACCTTCCTGTAATAATCCAGCAAATGTATTCGCTGCTTTGACAAGTCTTGCATTCTCCACATCTGTTCCAACAATGATACGTGATGGATACAGATTATCATAGAGCGCCTTAGACTCTCTTAAGAACTCTGGGCTGAAAATGATATTATCGCAATGAAATTTTTCTCGAATGCTTGCCGTATAGCCTACCGGGATTGTAGATTTGATCACCATAATCGCATCCGGATTATACTCAATAACTAATTTAATAACAGCTTCTACCGCTGATGTATCAAAGAAATTCTTTTTAGAATCGTAATTTGTCGGTGCTGCGATTACAACAAATTCTGCATCTTTATATGCTGATTTCGCATCTAATGTTGCTGTCAGATTTAAATCTTTCTCTGCCAGATATTTTTCAATATATTCATCTTGAATTGGTGACTTCTTCTGATTGATCAATTCCACCTTTTCCGGGATAATATCTACTGCCCATACCTCATTGTGCTGTGCCAATAATGTCGCAATTGATAATCCTACATATCCTGTTCCTGCTACTGCAATCTTCATGACTTTTATTTCTCCTTTTACATACCTTTCATATTTTTCTCAGGTAATATGTACCTATGCCTGGTTCTTCATAATCTCCTGCACCGCATCATAGCTGGCACGGTCTCCAATATCACGCCTCTTTCCGCTCATCGTCCATGCATAGACATCTGTCTGATGGCTGAGCCATGCTGCGAAACTTCCCGGTGCATCTGTACTGCAACCAGCTTTAATTGCCTCATCGATCCGTGCCACATCTTCTTCTCGATAACAATAAAATGGCGGCACTGCCAAATTCCCCTTCGGCACCTCTGGTTTTTCTTCATAAGAAATAATTTTGTCTTCTGCATCTTTTACAATAATTGCCGTCTTCTGCTGCCGCTTCAAATCATTTTCCTCATGACACATCACACACGGCGCCTGCTTTTTCTGGCTAAACTGAATGAACTCACGGAACGAGAAATCTAAAAGATTATCTCCTGCAATTACAAGAAAACTCTCTCCACTTCTCCCTTTTATAGCCTCCAGCGCAACCTGGATATCCTTCACTGCCCCAAGTCTGTGCTCATTATCCGTAGAACCATCATCCACAAGAATTACCGGCTTTTTATAATTTAAAGTCTCTTTCCAACCTTCAAAATATCCAATAAATTTGTGATTACTTACAATCACATATCCCGTAATCTCTTCCTGCTCTTCTAAGTCATCTAAAAGCCAGTTCAAAATCGGCTTCTCATTCACCGGAAGCAGCGGCTTCGGAAAATTCTCTGTCAACGGGTACAATCTCGTAGCATACCCAGCTGCTAAAACAATTGCTATCATAATAATACTCAACCTCTTTTTAAGAAAATCTTAAGAGGGTCTGACCCCCTATTTATAAAATTCCGCATACCACTGTGCAAATTTTCTTAAGCCTTCTCGCAGGCTAGTCTGTGGTTTAAATCCAAAGTCTTCTTCTAATGCTGTGGTATCTGCGTATGTTACCGGCACATCTCCCGGCTGCATTGGTACTAATTTTTTGTGCGCGTCAAAATCATAATCTTCCGGAAGTACGCCTGCGCTGATCAGTTCCTGTTGTAAAATGTCTACGAATTCCAGTAAGTTTTCCGGATGACTGTTTCCGATATTGTAAACTGCATAAGGTGGAATCGGTAACCCATCCTCGCCATTTTTCTTCTCCGGAGCTGCCTGCATTACGCGCTTTACTCCCTCTACAATATCATCTACATATGTAAAATCGCGCTTGCAATTTCCATAGTTAAAAATCTGAATCGTATCTCCGGCGCGAAGTTTATTTGTAAATCCGAAATATGCCATATCCGGTCTTCCTGCCGGTCCGTAAACTGTAAAGAACCGAAGCCCTGTCGACGGGATGTTATATAGCTTGCTATATGCATGTGCCATCAACTCATTGGATTTCTTTGTAGCTGCATATAAAGAAACTGGGTTGTCTACTTTGTCTTCTGTCGCATATGGCACCTTTTTGTTGCTTCCATATACAGAGGAGGATGAAGCATAAACCAAATGCTCCACTCCATTAGCTCCGTCATCATAAGAATGACGGCAAGCCTCCAAAATGTTATAAAATCCGATCAGATTGGACTCAATATATACATCTGGATTTGTAATTGAGTAGCGTACCCCTGCCTGAGCTGCAAGATTTACAACAACTGCCGGCTTATCCTCTGCAAATATCCGATCGATCAGCGCTTTGTCTGCAATAGATCCTTTGATAAATTTCCAAGTAGAACTTTCCTGCTTTCCTACCAGTTCTTCTATCTGGTTCAGACGATACTCTTTAATAGACACATCGTAGTATTCATTCATATTGTCGATTCCTACAATATGTACCGGATGTACCTCCCGCAAAAGCTCCATAACAAGATTCGATCCAATAAATCCAGCAGCACCAGTTACTAAAATCACTTTATTCTCTAATGACACATTTTTAACTTTCATGATATTACCTTTCCTATACATTATGTGCATTTTTTGTCACTGTTCCATTATAGTACATATATGATATTTTTTCTATATTAAGAAGTTCCTTTTCTCTTTTTCTTAACTGTTTGACAGATTCTGTCACATATAATAAGGCAGGTAATACAACTTCCTGCCTCGCTCAATATTCTATCCTTCGCTTCTTTAATTGCGTATATATCTCTACTAAAGTCTCACTCCATCCGCACTCTCACATACATATGCAGAATATCTTCCTTCTAACTCTGGAAATGCTTTCAAATATTCTTCTGTGACTTTCGCTTTAATGTCTTCTACCTTTTCCGGATCAACAAGAGCCATACAACACCCTTTGAATCCTGCCCCTGAGAAACGTCCACCGTAAATGCCATCTGTATTCCACATGATTTCATATAATTTTTTCAGTTCATCACAGCCACATTCATAACTGTATATAGAAGACTTTCCACTTTCAAACACAAGCTGTCCATAACCTTCCAAATCACCTTTTCGCCACAACTCGGCTCCTTTTTCTGCCCGTGCAAATTCGCTGTAGTAATGTTCCGCACGTCTGCGCCATAGCTCTGGCAAATGATCCTTATAAGCCTCGAATACTTCATACGGCACATCACGTAATCTTGTATCTGCAAATGTTCCATAATCCATGCCAGCATATCCCATCAACGCATACGCTGCCGCCTTACATTCATCCTGACGCAGGTTATATTTTGAATTCTTCAGCGAACGCTCCAGACCAGAAAAGAAAATCGCAATCTTATACGGCTTCATACTCTGACTGGTCGGGATCAACTCATAGCTGTCATCCTTCGTATCCAGATACAGAAGATGATTCTTTTTAGAAAGCACTTCACAGCTCTGGTCCAGCTTACCGCAAGACACTCCTACATACTGATTCTCCGCTGCCTTTGCAGTTGATATAAGTTCCATCGGCTCCAGATGAATATCATTCACCTTACATAATGCTGACAAAAAGCAGATAATAACTGACGCTGAGGAAGACAGTCCACCAATCGGAAGACTCCCTTCAATCACACCAGACAATCCTATCTTCAACCGATACTTTTCTCCTAACATCTTAGCTGCACCACGAAGATGATCCGCCCAATCTCCCTGCTTCTCCTCCGGCACTGCATTTACAAAAAACTGCGCACGCTTCGGAAAATTCAAAGACTGTAATTCAATGATACCATTCTGCTTCGGATGGTAAGCCATATGTATTCCTTTATCAATCGCAAGACCATTGATCTTACCGTATTGGTGATCGATATGCGCTCCTAACGGACTGATTCGATAAGGACAAAACGCCACATCAAACGGTTCCTGATGGTATAATCCCTCATATACTTCTACACACTTCATTTTCATAATTATCCTACCTTTAATTTATCAAATCTTTGCATAGTGTAAGCTCCACCATGTAATATGTACCTTAATATTCATTCCCTCTTGACTGCTCTATAATATCATAACTAAACATAACATTTTAGGAATATTTCCATGCAAAATATTTATTTTTTTTGGGAATATCATACTATTATAAATTACTCACTTGATCTATTAACTTTCGTACTTGATCAAATGTATCTTCATTTTCTCGAAAAGCAACTGTACAATTATGCTCCGGATATGTATCTATCTCTCCTTCTCTAACGCTATAATTTTCAATCCTATTCTTAGTTCTACTATAACGCAATGTATAATTTTGATTTGTATAATCATAATAATTTAAATCAATGTATCGTGTATTAGATACAACTGTTTCATTTCCAAATTTTTCCTTTATATATTTATTCATATATTTAAAAACTTCATCATGATCAAATCCCGTATTGCATACTTCATAATCTAATGTTGCACCTTTATCATACATATTAACTTGTCCATTTTTTTCCTTGCTCAAAAAAACAAATCTAACATCATATTCTTTTCCTTCGTGAAAAAAAGTATATTTTTCATATCCCCGCATTTTTACGTAAGCTGCTATTCCATTCTCAAGTCGTATATTATACCTACTCTTTTCTTCAGTATTATCAGAATTTACTACAAACATCGGTGATGCTTCATATTCATTATTTTCCTGTAATCCCCCACGATTTTGTAAAAAATTCTGAGTCATACTTACCATCATTACAACACCAAATGCCACATAAACAAATCTTCTTTTTTGACAATTATTTTTATTTCTTGCTATTAGAACTGTCTGATTCATAATGTATTCCACTGCATCACATACCATGCTTTGATTATAAGCAGATATTGACATCTTGGAACAAACTAGATTTAATCTTTCTTCCTTTATCACATTTTCATCTAGATTTCTGTCATAGACTTTCTTCATAATCCTCTCTAAAGTGTTATTTTTAAACAACACTTGACATAATTGATCATAAAACGGTTCTCTTCCATATTTTTTTAATACCATTTCTTCTAAATCTTTTTGATATTTTTTTGTGATAAATTTTCTTTCTACTTTATTAATTTGTCTCCTTACAGAATTCTCTAATAAATAATCAACTACCTTTTCTTCAATATATTGTATAATTTCATCTATCCAATAAACTCTCATGTACTCTCCTCATATACTTGATCTGACCAAACACTTATCAAACGATTCCTTTGAAGAAATGTATACCTTCCCTATTATTTTTTCCATATGTTTCTCATCCTGCTTAATCCGTTCAAGCCACCTGCAATGGTGGCTTTTGTCATAGTAATTACATACTTTTTCGTTTTCTATCATACTCTATCTTTTCATCCGCTGATAACAACTTTTTAAATTGCACAACCACCTTTCTTTCTATAGTCACTTTTACTACTTGCTTCTGCAATTCGTCACTTGAAGTATTATAATAAATCATATTGAACAACTTAGCAGCATTACCTTTCTCAATCTTTTTCTCATTTAACTTCTTATTCAATAAGTTCAAAATTTTCTTATTTTGTTCTGTTTCCTGATTGTCTGTTAAATAACCTTTTGCAATTGCATACCAAATTTTCTCATTTTTCAGTCCGTATTGTTCATACATGTCTAAAGCTTCTTCTAACTGTACTGTTGTATAATCGTCTGAATCTTTTCCAATTGCTTCCAAAACTTCGTCTATCGTTCTTGTCGTATCTGTATTAAATAATAATTTTCTAATATTCTCAGGTGTATTATTAATATACAGTTTTAAGATAAGTTTTGAAAATCTTGTTATTGATAACTTATTATAAAATTTCGCCATATCTTTTGATAATGCAGTAATTTCTTCATCAGCATTCATAATTTGATTACTGATAATTTCCAGCCCAGATTCTCCCAAACTACTATATATTCTATTCACTGTTTTTACTGCTGCCTTTTTATCTTGCAACTGTTTAAAATTATCCTTAACAAAATTCAGAAGTTCACTAAGATTTTCATTTTTCTCGTTAAAAATAGTGTAATGCGCATACAGAAATTTCGCAATGTCATCAATAACCTCTTTTTTTGGTGTTGCTATAAATATCCCCGCAGCCTCCACTAATATTTCCTCACTCATATACTCACTCAACGAATTATATGCTTCTACTACTTCTACAGGGAATGTGCTGTAATGTCTGAGAATCTCCTTTGCATAATCCTCCATCCTCTTATCTGATATTTCTTCTTTTAATTCTATCAACTGCTGTACTGCAAATGTAAAGTAATTCTGATATTCTCCATATAAACGTAAATGTGGGAATATGGTTTCTTCACTTATTTTAACTAACTCATCATTAACACTATTCGTTTCATGCAGTTCTTTCATCAACATGGTCAATTCATCATATTCTCTACCTGAAGAATATGATGCTTTCGTATCCAATGTCGTAAATAATGTCTGAATTTGCTTAGTTTCACAATATTTCACAAGCCTGCACACCGCAGATCTGTGTTCTTCCTTTTCAGGTGCATCACTGAATATTTTCTGTATAATACTATCAAATATTTCAATAACATTACCATAGTCTACAAATGTGCAAATTATATCTACGACCTTATCAGCGTCTTTGATTTTTCCTAGATATGAAACATATTTTGTAGTTTCATCTTCTCCCGGTTCTAAATCACATGGATATTCTATCAGCAAATTATATGTCTCAGAATTACTTTCATCAGGATCCATTGCTGCAACTGTGTTTATAATTACTTGTCTCATATTTTCCGGGATTTTTTCTCCAAATGGCGATTTAACAAGTAAATCTAATAATAGTCCATGATACTCCGCATCTCCTGCAAGATATTTAATCAACGCCAGATACTCCACATAATTGTCTTTTGTAACATAAATTGTAAAGAAATGTGTTAATGTCTCACATTCTTCATCACTGATATCAGCCCTATCTTCAACTAATTCATTCGTAATATGTACAAACATTTTTTCCGGAATGTAATCTAAAGTCTCTTCTATCGATAAATCCTGTCCCATAACAGCCAAGTTCATCAAGCCATAGGCTCCATCATCCGCATATTCCTCTATCACTTTCTTAACACTTTGCTTCACACCTGCTGAAAAATCATTTTTATATTTCAACATTGATATAATCACACGTTCTACATCTTTTTCTTGTTCCAATTTGTTCAAATACTGTTCCATTGAAACATCAAATACACTTTTATCCTCTGCGTGATTTCTAACCCAGTAATATTGATTGATGTTCAACCATTCTATCCCTGTATACTCTACTGTTTTTGCACAGCCTTCTATACGCCTTGAGATTGCTCGAATAACTTCATCACAATATTGCTGATTTATACTCTCAATTAAATTAATTGCCATATTACATACTGTGAGTACATCATCTGCATCATCTTCCAAATCCAAATATTGACATATCTTTTCTGCAAAAACAGGTGTATTTTCCAACATTTTCTGCGCTGACTGCATATTCTTACTAAGCATTGTTTCCATGAATTCTTGCTGTTTTTTATCTCCAGTTAACGCACTTATTTTATCCTGTGCCATGTAAATATATGAAGCAAGTGACGGAACTTTATTATACTTCTCTGTATGAATCAAATAGTTTATAAGTGATTGATATTTAGGTTTCAACTCATATCTCTTATCTATATTTTCAAAAAAGCGTCCCACTTCTTCTGACGGTGAATCATTTTCCCCTCGGTACACTTCCACTATCTCTTCCATAGCATTCATATTAAGGAATAAGGTATCATAAAATTCATTAAAATCTGCCTGCAATACTGAAATTTTTGCAATCATGCGAATGCTATCCAATTCTGTTGCAAATCCTTTCTGAACAGTCTGCTTCTTTTCTCTCTTGCATGCAATAATCATATTATTGATAAAATTGTTAATTAGCTTCTTTACTTGTCTTGGTGTTGAAACATGTTTATGAATGACAATATTTTGAACAATTCTGCATGCCTCTTCCATGTTTCCATTCATATATTCCGTTATAAAATCCTGGCAATTTTTCTGGAACAGCTCGACTGCATATTTCTTAATATTAATTTTTACCAATTCAGGAATGTATACCTTATATTGGAATAATTTGTCCAAGATAAGGTCACTGTCAATTTCCGATTCTGTACTTGTTAAATTGCTGACTCTTTTTTCTTCCAACGCTTTCTTCAAAATAGCATCATCAAATGGCACAATAAAAATGCATTTATCCAAATCCATAAACACCTTTAATGCATCTAAAGCTTCTACTATTTTCGATGAATCCAAACGATCCAAATCGTCAATAATTGTGATTATTTTCTTATTTGCATATTTCTTTTCCCTTAGTACTGATTTCAAATAGTTCTCATAATCATCTCTTGTCTCCAATGGAAAATTCAATCCCACCTGTACATTCTTCTTTTCTGCCAGTTTATCCATGTATATCTTTCCATACCAGACCATAATCGGCACGATAAGAATAGTAGCTACATTTTTACAAAAACATATAAATGACGCACGTAATAGCTCTGGAAAATGTCCCCAAAACAAATTCAAAGCAATACACTTATATATAAACACCAGCAAAAAAATAAATCCGGATATTCCCAAAATTCCCCGAATAGTTTTCTTCCATCTGTGCCACCCGCTTTTTATCTGTTCCGGCGCTTTGACATGACTTTGATCATTTTCGATTTTAACGTCTTGATTTAAATATTTCTGAAGGATATGCTCAAACTCTTCTTTGCTATTAAATTTTCTTCCTTCTATACCTTGTAACAATTGTTTTAAAAAAGCTCTTCCAAACTCTTCCTTCTGATATTTCCAGGCATTGATTTCCTGAATCATATATACATCAGTCTGGTCTTGTTCTAAAACCTTTTTTAACATATTTATTAAAGAAGATTTTCCCATACCCCACTTGCCTATAATTGCCACATTAAATGGCGCATCCGTATACTCAATCATATTTTTTATATTATTAGCAATATCAACATGCCCAAAAGAATCCTGATCAACTGACTTTAATGCTTCATCTTTTATAAAATAGTTTTTCATAGCCTTTTCCTTTCGTTTAATTCCTGTATTATTATAAAATATTTTAGCCATTATACTCTATGTGGTTACAAATCCCCCTTGTTATATGATACACTTCAACCAATAAAAACTGACGCTATTCGACAAAATAAGACAGAAAATTTCCCATCTTCTGTCTTATCTCCTGTCTCATTATTCTTTTTCTCTTTTCTCCCCGTCGAATCTCTTCTATTATTTCTGGTTTATATTGTAGCAATTCCACGCTAAACGGAAGTTCTCCTGACAACCAATCTCAATTAAACCTTACAGGTGGTAATATGCTTGGATCCATACCTGCTTTTTTTAATGTGTCATAAAAATATGTTCTTATAAATGAGTACAAAATCTCCATTCCTTCTTGAATCTCTCCATATGTATTCAAAAATGCGCTCTCTTCAATCTTGCCCCACTTTGCGACGCGATATACACAGCTATAATGTTCATTCCCTCTTGCCCACTCTATAATATCATAACATAACTCTTCAGGCATATTATCTTCCAGTCTTAATTCTTCAGGCAAAACATCTCGTGTATCATCTTTATTCCCCACTTAATATCCGCCCTAAATTCTTTTGTTAAACACTTAGCCCACTCGTATTCTCATTTATACTTTATCATATTTTTAGTAACCATTCAACTCAACTTTTCTTTCAACTTATTTCCATCAAATCCAATCTGTATATATGTTAACTTCCAGTATTTTTACGACTTATTTTACCGATAAAGATATACCGATTTATTAATCAAATGGTAACTCCTCCGCACTCGGAATTTACCGTTTACCACCAATTGACGTATCACTTCTGAAGAATCCTGCTGTTTCTATTTTCTCATACTCTTCACATTTTATTTTTTGTTGGCATCGGAACAAATTCCAGTTTTAATTGCATCCCTAATCCATGTGCAAGTTTTTTTACCATACTCAGGCTGGGATTTCTTGTTCCGTTCTCGATCCGGCTTATATCTGCCTGCGTAATTCCGGTTTTAGCTGATAAATCTTTTTGTGTCATATTCTGCTGCACTCTTGCATCAATCATCGCCTGGATAATATCATATTCCGGTTGCAGTGCATCATATTCTGCCTTTACCTCCGGATTCTGCAATGCTCTTTTTTTATAATCTTTATAGCTACTCATTGCCATACCTCCGTTCATAATCTGCTTTATACTTCTTTGCCAGTTCTTTTTCTGCCTTTGGTGTCTTCTGCGATTTTTTTATAAATCCATTGGTCAGTACCGCCTTCTTGCCTCCAATAAAGAAATACAGTACTCTTACAATATCTGATTCCTGCTTGGCACGAAGCTCAAATATCCCATTCTCCAATGGTTTTGAATATGGCTCACGAAGCAATGATCCATTCATTTCCAGCAAATCAATTGTCCGCAATGTTTTTGCCAGCAACTTAGGCTCCAGGGAATCTAATAGTTCCTGCACAGGGCATCTTCCATCTTCTGTATCATACAAAATGATCCCGTACATTAATATGCTCCTTCTTCTTTATAATCATAATATGTCGTATTCAACATATTGTCAAGATGGTTCCAAACACCTTTTCATATATGTTAACTTCCAGTATTTTTACAATTCGTTTTAAGAATGTCTTGCTATAACTACTCATTACTATGCCTCTGTTCATAATGGCTTTAAATTTCCTTGATAATACAATAATATTGGTGCATCATCTAATATCTTTGCCTTATATGGATAAAAGGCAGCTTCCTGTGTAAGAATTGATATTTTATTTTTCTACAATTTTATAATATATTCTTGGCCTGTTCTAATGACCGATAGGTTGACCTTCCAGCATCTTCGTCTCAATGTCTACACTGTATCCATCAATTTCCTATATCGCAAAACTCTTTACCACGGTATCCATAGCTCGTCCTCCTCCATACTCTTTTTGATTTCGTGCTCTTGTACCACATATTTATGTCCAATATCCTCTACAAAATCTCGATACCGCAATATGCTATTGTCTTTAAAATATGCAAGCGTCCGATTCCTTTCTGTTATTCTGTCATCTTTTAATGCAATCATTGTCTGATAGCTGCTCCATCGGTAATCCTCTGGTTTTACCACCATTCTGGCTTTCACCGGGTTCAGATGAATATACCTGCTTGTCTGTAAGAAATAAGAATCTTCCTTCACAAGACATGACTTATATCTGCTTTCAAACAAATGCCCTCGATACTGGTACTTGTGATTAAAATACATTGCATATCTCTCAGACAAACACTTCATGAACCTTCCAATCTCATCTTCACTAGTTTCCAGTAGAAGATGTATATGATTCGTCATCATACAATATGCATGTATCTTACATTGATACTTATCTAATGCCACCTTCAATATTTCTAAAAACATCTGATAATCTGTTTCATCTGAAAAAATCTCTGTTCTCCTTACTCCTCGGTGCATCAAATGATAGATTGCACCCGGATACCATTCTCTTAATTTTCTTGCTATTTTCGAATCTCCTTTTATGATATTATCATTTATGATTATCTTTAAAGTAATGCGTCCACATCCGCATTACTCTTTATCACTTATACTTACTTCTATGTGTTTTCCCAATGCATTCGCATATTTTTCCAGCATCAACAATGTCGGGATTCTTGTCCCTCCCTCAAACCTTGCTATATTCGATGTTCTCACACCGGTTATATCCGATAATTCCTGCTGCGTTAGTTTCTGTCTCTTTCTTTCCTCCACCAATTGTCGTATCACTTCGGAAGAATCCTGCTGCACTGCTGATTGAATCATATCCGCATATGCCAGCAACCTTTTCTCTCTTTTTTCCTTTTCATTCTGATATTCTTCACTGTTCTCTTTCATCCGATCCGCTTCCTGTCATACAGTTTTTCACATTATATCATCAATGATATTAAAATGCAATCTTTTTTAGCAACTTAAGCTTTTCTTAAGGGGGTCTGACCCCTCCAGTGACCAATTAACAACATAACATTGTCCCTGGCATATGTTCCAAAAACACTTCTCTCTTCTTATCTATGTCTGATTCTGTAATATTAGCAATCCTATATTTTTCTTTTCTCTTCACACTTGCACACGGATAAAGCTCCCCCTCATTTGTAACATAAATCAACCCTTTTCCCGCTGGACACTCTGTGCCGCCTGCTTGTCTGCATGGTAAAATATCTACTGCTCCGGAAGCTGTAATACGGATTCTGTTTTGTCTTTGCATAACATCTAATATGACTTTTCGGTATTGTGATTCTGTAATGCCTATTTCTTCCCAACACTCCTCTGCTCTCCCCTGTTTGATCAACTTTAACATTCTTACTTCTGCAACGTCCATAGTTTCAGCAAGTTTAATGATCTCTACAAAAGATTCCATATTTTTCTTTGTCACTACACAATTGAATCTGATTTCAACTCCTGCTTTCTGCAAATGTTTTATTGATTCTATCAACAGCTTAAAAGAGCCCGGTGATACTGTCATCCAATCATGTTCTTTTTCTAAATGACTATATACAGATACATAGCATACCTTTAATCCAGATTTTGCCAGTGTAGATGCATACTCCTCAGAGATTGATTTTATATCTTTTTCTTTATTTGCAATAATTCCAGTCGTAAACAGTCCCAGCTTAATATCTTCGGTTTCTTCCTGCAAATACTCCAACAACGCTTCCAGATTCTCATATAGAAGTGGTTCTCCTCCTGTCAAAAATACTTCTTTAGGACCATTTATACTCTTCAACAATCTTGTCATATCCTGTTCAGAGTATTTCATTACATCTCCGGCTTCCGATGCCATTGAGGAACAGTGTCTGCATTTCAGCATACATCTGTCCCCTATCTCGAAATGAATCTCCATTCGCTCTCCTGTCTCCATTTAAACAAAGTAACTTTTTACTTTATCCCAAATCTCTTCTGCAATTTCTTCTTGTGATCTATTGCCATCAATGATAACAATATTTTCTTCATCCTTTAATTTTTCAAATGCTTCTAAATATTTTTCTCTCACCTTGATCAGTCTTGATTTTTTTTCAAATAATTCCTGATGAAATCTGTTCTTTGCAATTCTTTCAACTGCATTATCAGGATTCACGTCAATAAAAATCGTGACTGTTGGCTGCAACAATTCTTTGCTCTGTGCATTCGCCTGGATTACCCAATCCATTGGCATATCTACACTATGATACGCATAGGATGAAAAATAATATCTATCTGTAATTACTGTAGTTCCCTCCATTATTTTGGAAAGAACACCGTTCACATCATTTAATAAATGATCCAGTCTATCCGCAACAAATAATCCAGCAATTACTTTATTATCTGTTTTTATTCTTCCAGTCATAATTTGATGTATCAAAGAACCTATTGGTGAATCTGTCGGTTCCATCGTTGTATAACAATAAACGCCTATCTCTTTCAATTTATTCGCTAACAACCGTATTTGTGTACTTTTTCCACTTCCGTCAATTCCCTCAAATGCAATAAATTTCCCTTTTTTAACCTGTTGAATCTTTGGTGCCTTATTTTTCATATTTCGAAAACCTTTCCCAATTTTTTTTCATCTTATCTGCATATGCCTTTTCCAAATCTATGTCCAGTTGATAAGATAATTTCAATAAATATATAAACACATCTGTGATTTCTTCCTGTAATTCATCTTTTTTTTCATCCAGTTTGAAATCACCTCTCACTATTTTTTTTACAATGTTAGCAGTTTCTCCTAACTCTCCAGTAAGAGAAACAAGCAAAAATTCAAGAATTTCAATATTAGAATCTGTAACTTTTTCATTCCATTTAAAATTTCCTTCGTGTTGACTATCAAACTCTTTCTGATATTTTGTTAATTCTTCTAAAGTCATTAATCATCCACCTCTTTAAGTTCTGCTAATTTTTTTATAATTTGATCTAATAATTCATCTATCTTTTCTTCACACTCATTCTCTTTTTCACTTTGAATCGATGATGCCTTATGTATTCCATCTAATTCTTTATATTTATCCAGAAGCTCTTTCAGCATTTTTATAATGTCTGTACTGTATATTGGTTCACCTCCACACTCTTCCATTACTTTATTAGACGCCTGCATCGCTTTGTAAACTTTGTCTACACCATTTACTTTCGTAATCGTTTCTTTGGCATCCTTTTTTTCCACAAAAAGCCAATACAGTTTTTCAAAATTCTTGAAATTAACATATGTAGTTAATTTTTCCTCTGCCATCATATCAATCTGCGCCTTTAAGAAACAATTAAATTTTTCTTTTCGCTGTACTCGAAACGCCGATATAATCACCTTCACATCATCAAACTCAACATATCTGGCTCGTATTTGATTTATCAAATATTGTATCTCACAAATATTAATTTTCAAAAATCTATTTGCTTCCAATGCACGCAAATGCATGTGCACAATCAATGTCTTATCATTTTTTCCAAACTGAATTGAAACAAGCGAAGGCAGATAGTTCTTATCATCCAATGACTGATTCACATTCTCCATATTGTATGTCGGCAGAACAATTCGATTACTTGTCGGTTTTCTCTTTAAAGATTCTACTACATACTCAATTCCATTTTGCTCCCCCACTTTAAAATATGAACCATGATTAAAATATAACTCTTCCGGAACTACCTCTGCCTGCCACATCTTGGCAAGCTTTGGATAATCCCACTCTGTATTTCCGATTTTCAGACATTCTGTATGAAAAAAAGTATTTAAATCCCGCTCAAAATTTTCATAAGCACTGTTGATTTCCATTCGCATATTGTAAATTGGTGTAGATACACTCAGTGCATTTATCAATTCCCCATATACTTCTGAAAATCTATCTCCCGTAAATATATTTTGAACATTCGAATGATTCAATTCCTCCACATCCCATGGATCATTTCCACCGTCTGCATGATACCGGCAATTTAAAATTTTGAGAAATATGTTCTTCTTTATTTCAATTATATTAAATTGGGAATTAACATTGGGATTTCCTCTGCTCAACAATGCCCCAGTTCCTACAATCTTACATTGTTGTTCTCCCAGCGTCAAAATTTCCCTTCCATGAATGTGACCATGTAATACACCTATAACATTATATTTGTCAATCAGATTAACTAACTTTGCAGCATTTCTGATTGGCGAAGCATCATCTTCAAACATACTCATGACTGTATGATGAAGAACAATTATCTTCTTTTTATCTACTCCTACTCTGCTTAATTCCGTTTCCAATGCCTCATAATCAATAGAACCTTTCTGATATTGATCTCCATGACAGGAATTTACAAATATAATGTTCTCATCTTCTTCACTAATTGTATAACATGAGCCTAGTTTCTGCCTCGATGGTGGTGTATTCTTATCCACTTTTTTTACAAATTCCATCAATTCATCCATATGTGTTGCATCATGATTACCGGGACAACACTTTATCATAACCTGATAATCATCTTCAAGACTATTCACAAATGCACCTATGATCCCTGCCGCTGTTTCGTAATCAGACTTAACTTTATCAGCGGAAGTATTCTTACTGTCTATAATGTCTCCACATAAACATATTAAAATCTTCTCATTTTCAGGAATCCGCTCTTTTATTAATTCAACACTTTTTTCAAGAAATTCTTTCTCTTCCGGCACAGTTGGTTCACTTGAACCTATATGCAAATCTGCCATTTGTATAATATACATATTTTATCCGTTTCCTTTCACTTTATACTTCCAAATTATATCAATCATAAAAAGCAGGATATTCTGAATAATTAAATCCCCCTAACGCCTCAAAATCATATAATGCATTCCTTCCCACTGCTTTTAATTGTTTTTCAATATTCTCTTCGGAAAGCCAGTTTTTCTGCTGATGCCAGGGAATCACCTCAATATCTATTTGCTCTTTTCCTGTTATATTAGCAGCAAGCATCTCATAATTCCCTTCCCAGATAAAATAGTATCCTCTAAATTCAACAACTTTAATTGGTGGTATTCCTGCTCCATTTTTTGTTTCTTTTACAATACGTTCCAAAGTGTCCGGATCAATGGATTCTATCGTTACCAATGGATAAATACTTTTTGGACTTACAGTTCTTTGCTCGTTCATATGCGCTCCTCTTTTTCATTCAATTATTCTTTCCAGCCTCAATTATTTATTTTAATAATTATTATAGCAGATTTTTTTCAAACGCACCATGGCAGGTGATATTAATTAATATTACCTGCCATGATCCATTCTTCTTTCCTAATTCATATTTTATAACCTTATTCAAGCCTCTCATACCTGCACAAATATATATGTAATAAAAATTACAGGTTGCATCATTCATTTCTTTTATTTCTATTTTATTTAATAAATATAACAGTAATAGTATAAAATAAAACTAATCTTATTATTAAATTTCTTGTATTACTATTTTAATAAACTAAACTGTAATCTCCGTCATCGGAGTAATCTGTGTAATAATAGGTGTATACAAATCCACACCAACTTTTGGTGTAGACAATGTAACCACTAATGAATACCTCGCCTTTTTATCATATCGCTTCAAATATGTCCTTTCTTTCCACCATCCACTAATCGGATACACAGCAATACGATTGCACTCACACAAATCAACCGCATTCATTGTACAGTAATCTGAATGAATAGAACCAACATCCCGATTATTCCCACCCAGATACCATCGTTCACTGCCGCTGGTTCCATCACCACTATCCTTTTTATCTTCACCGCGCATCTTAACATTCACGCGCTTCTTAAAATCATCCTCAGTCTCATTCGCATTAATAAGATCAAATCTAAAAGCATGTGATGCATAACGGTATTTATCTTTCCAACCCACTTCTCCTGGGCTCGGCTCTATAAAATAAGACAACGTAACCCGCAATGTAACCGGCGTTTCACCCATTGATCTTAATGTGTCTTTCGGCCATGGTAACGTATGTATATGCATTTCATTCATGCCTTTTTTATTATACGGCTGCAATTCGCCCTGAATTACCATATTGACACTATTATCCATGCACTGTATCGCTCTTTGTAAATTTGGAATTCCATATCCACACATTCGAAGCAGTTGATGCCGTCCTTTCGTTTTTGTATCTTCATTGCAAAATTGACGCTTCATCGCCTGCGTCCATTCTGCCGAATGCACCATCAATGCCCGAACTGTCTCTGGCCACATATCTGGATATTCATTCCAAAGCTGCGCACAAAACCACGCCGCCTGTGCAGTAGCTGAGCTTGTCGCATTGATAGTCCCAAACTGTTTCCATATCGTTCGATAGTATGTCGTTAACAGAGACAGATCTGAACAATCTGTATAATCCTCTCCATTAAACGCAACATTCCCACCATCAAACAACACTTCCGGCTTAACCGGCCATTTAGACTTCCACGTCATACTGCTCGAACTATACGGTGATAAACCATCCTGTTCCGCAACCGCCTGAAATCCATCATAATCCGAATCTTCTATATTGACTTCACCCGCATATGCACCTACCGTAACTGCATTCCACGCCTGGCCAGGATTCTCCACTCCATGAAGAATATTCGCCTTCGGATATTCAACATCATATAACTCGTCTGGACATACATTACCTGCACTTACGAGAAATAATCTCTTAATATCCTCTTCCATTGCGCCAGAAGTAATATTATCCAGATTACCCGACCAGGAAGTCGGACTTCCATCAAAAGTATTAAGTTTCGGTGCCGTAACCGCCATGCAAATCACTCTTTTTACCTGAGGGTTCGCAATCTCAGCAGTATACACTGCCTCCTCAGTAACAGTTCCATATAAGTCCGGTGGATTACTTCCCTTTGGCGGTAATATCTTCACGGATTCAAGTTCATGTGGCACTGTTACATTCTCTTCTGATTCCAAAGCTGTTTTTAAATCATTATATAACACAATTCCAGCCATACCTGTTCCATGACCCTGATAATCTAAAGCACCCCAGCCACTCTCCAACGCTTGAATATGGTTCGGATCTGTGGCTGGTTCCACCAATGGATGTCCTACATTGACCCCTGTATCAAGCAAGCACACTGATACACCATTCTTTTCAAACAAAGTACGTGACAACAAGTCATCCATCCACTCTTTTTGTTCCGTATTCGTTAATTCTTCAAAAAATGTAGTCACTGTAGGTGCCGGACGAATCTCTGTAATATACGGGTTCATACGAATCAGATTCTGTAATCCCTCTCCGTCAGCATAGATTAATTTGACAATTCTTTCTGGAAATAAGATAGATTTTTCATTAATCGGAATCTGACATTCCATACAATCCTGTGCAATACTGTTTTCTGTTTGCTTCCATGTCTCAACACAAATATACTTCGATTCCTTATATTCATACCGTAACCACACTTCGCACCACCTCGGCGTGTCTGTCGGAATGGCTCTCTTATCCCCTATCCAGAAAGATTCCAATATTGCCAAACGAATATCATCAATACTACTAATCAAATCTTTGTTCTTCGGATTACCTTCTTTTGTCACTTCGTTTGCATATGCCTCCGCCTTCTCCAGAAAATAATTTTCCTTTCCAGCAGGGATATATACTGTAGCCCTTGTGCAGTCCATTTCCTCATCCTGACGTACATTCAACAACCGAATACCCTGCGCTTTATTCTCCAGGCTTTTTACATTTAATTCATATCCCGGTTCTCCTGAAAATTCCAAATATACGCCTTCTTTATATCTAATAGCAGCAGCCTGGCGCTGTACATCAGATCTCTCATAGCACTCTTTTAACTTCTTTTGCACAAAATCCGCATGAGGCTTAACGTCTCGTTGCGGATAATGATGTCCTATCGGTCTAGACTCTCTGGAAAAATCCAACGTCTCTTCTGTACCGGATAAGAATATATTTCTTTTGTCTACTGCCATCTATCCTATGCCTCCTTATAGGTATAAATATCCTTTCGCTCCTGTAACAGCGTGGATAGCTTCTCGGATGTCATAGGCTGCATATCCAAAATGGATAGCTTGATTGCGTCATCACACACCTTTACAATCTCAGCATGGCTAAGTCCCTCTGCCGACTTAATAAGCTCCTTTGTAATATAAAAATGTTCATCATAATTCATTAATTTATATTCGAACAATCGTCTGATCTCACGATCAGTTGGCAATGCATAGTGCAACACATCATCAAACCGTCGGAACAACGCCTGATCCAGCAACTTCTGATTATTCGTCGCTGCTATAATAATACTTTCAGATGAATCCTGCTCAATGAACTGAAGAAATGAATTCAGAATTCTTCTCATCTCACCAACTTCATTATCAAGGCTCCTGTCTGCACCGATTGCATCAAATTCATCAAACAAATACACCCCCGTCATAGACTGCATGCTGTCAAATATTTGACGCAGCTTCGCACTGGTTTCTCCCATAAACTTCGTAACTAACTTATCCATCTGAACTGTATACAGCGGAAGCGACAATTCCGAAGCAATAATAGAAGCTGTCAATGTCTTACCTGTACCAGGATCTCCTTCTATCAACACCTTGCGTCTATTCGTCAATCCATACTTATATAACTTATTACGATTCCTGTATTCATTCAAAATACGATGAATCTTCTCACTGATCTCCTCTGACACAATAAGCTCGGACATATCATAATCAGGAGCAGACAATAGCAGCATCGGGTTTTGCGGTGTGAGCTGTACAATGCTTCCCCGCTTGCTTCCCAGCTTATCCATCTGTGTCTTCAATTCTCTCGCCAGATTATCATGACCTATCTTCGCTTCATGAGCGGCTATCTGTAGCACAACAGTCTTAAATTTATCATCATTATGATCAACATATGCCTTTACCAGACTCTTAATCTGATCTCCTGTTGCCATACATGTCACCTCCCATCTCTATTAACTCTATAGTATCACAAGTCTTTCTTATCTGTCCAGATATATCACATTCCGGCTATCGATACGGATATCGATAGCCTTAGGCTCTACCACTGAAGATTGTCATTTTTGACAGATGAACAGCATCTGTCTTATCAGCATGCTCTTTTTCTCAATCAGCCTTATTTCCTAGTTCTTGAGACATTCTGCTATACTCTTCCCGAACCCATGATGCATAATGATTCAAAGACAACTTACATTCACAAAAAATTTTAAAAAATTTCTCAGCTTCTTCTTTTCTATCCAATGCCATCAAAAAATGTGCTATATGAAGTGCAAACTCATATTTAGCTGGATGGTTATCCCAACTTTCTACCTCTGGCATGATAACAGCGAGGACGTCCGTCAAAACCTTATCATTAGTTGGTATTATCTCAATAACTTTCGGCATAAACATTGGATATAGCAGTTCGATTCCATTTTCCATTAGAACAGGTTCAGGAGGATTCTGTATACCATCGATCACATCTTGGTACAACATTGGCGGCATCCACGGATTGAACCTAACTTGCACATTATATGCAGAGATGCATTCGTCAGCTAATATCATTAATGTATTTATCGATTCAATCATGAATCCGGCATCTTTCCATGTCTTATACAAATCCAGATATTTTTGTTTACTTTTTTCTATATGGTTAATCTCGCTTCTGCAAATGTTCCATAATCCAGACCAGCATATCCCATCAATGCGTACGCTGCAGCTTTGCACTCATCCTGACGCAGGTTGTATTTCGAATTTTTCAAAGAACGCTCCAGACCCGAGAAAAATATTCCAATCTTATATGGCTTCATAGCTTCACTGGTCGGAATCAATTCATAGCTGTCATCTTTTGTATCCAAATATAATAAATGATTTCTCTTCGAAAGTACTTCGCAGCTTTGATCCAGCTTTATCTTCCCAGTCGATATCATTTCTGCCATTCACCTGTGCAAGTCCTGAAAGTCCTGGTCTTACATCATGACGTTTTCTCTGTTCACTCGTCATAAATACCATGTCTCTGACAAGCTGCGGCCTTGGTCCTACGATACTCATATCACCTCCTGATGTAAAGATAGAAACAACTTTTTTTCAGAGAAAATTTTTCAGCACCATACCATGCAATTACCCTCAAAAACAGCACAAAAAAAGAACCTCTGATTTCTCAGAAGTCCCTATTTTACGCTGTTTTCTTAAAATTCTTCCACAGTCAGCACCGTTGCCTGCTTCATATCAAATTCCACCAGATTGTACTCTGAATGGCATATCCCCGTCAAACGATACGTCTTTTCCGTATCCCATTCGCACGTTTTCCATATCATTCGCAGCATTGGCACACTGCTGATCTTAAATTCCCAATTCTCCGGGTTATATTTAGGCACACGAAAACACTCTGCTTCTTTTCTGGCACATGCCTGCACCACCAATCCCCGCTTTTCAAGGTTAAACAAAAATCGTATGTACTTTGGCTCGCCCAATGCGACTATCGTTGAATGAAAAATCCGTATCTTTCCCCATTTTTGGCATAGAGAAATCCCCGGTATCACAATATTATGTTCCTGCACACTGATACCTCCGATCTTTAGGGCAGACTTTCCCCTTTAACTATTTCCCTGTTGTAAATTCTGCATAACCATCCAACATATTTATTTCCAGTGCTTTCCTATGTTCTTCCACTGGCAAGCCAAAAGAATCTTTCCATTCCTTTGGATAAAATGGTATTCGATTTTTCCTTTTTATTTCTTCCACTGAACGCTCATTATCTGTAGAATTTGATGCTGTTTCTTCTATACTATTAGCCTTTTCAGTGGTAAACTGACTTTCTGTGTCTTTTTTCGCTCTTTTCCCTTTAATGTCAAGAAATATCTCCGTTTCCATCAAGTCAAACACATAAATTGTTTCATCTTCAAAAGTAATCTTGTGTCCCAAAATCTTATATCGGCAATCCAGATTCCATCCCATCATTTCATACATCATTGCAGAAAAGATTTTATTTGTCATTTTTCTGCTTTTACGCTTATCTGGTTTTGCCACACACCAACGAAGTGCATCTTTATCATTTTCCTCACATTTTCGGACAACCATTCTCCTACTCTCCTGGTTCACAAGTATCTGTATGTAAACTGCATCCTCTAAACCAGCAATGCAGGCTGTATTAAATGTCACACTATCTCTACGAATTACGACAGCCGGTTCCCTTAGATGAGCAAACAGTTCTCGCCTGACAACCTGATACCCCTCATAGCTAAAATCCTCTGCCAACTCGATTGCTTTCTGATCAACAATTTCTTTTTCGTCCGTATACTCCGCTATATCATGCATAATTTGCACACCTCATTTTATCTATCAATTTTTCTGCTGACTCCAACAGATCATCAAGAACTTCTCTGGTTATAATCTCCATCCCTTCAACAGTTCTTGCAGGACGCAGTATGTCCCAGTTTCCTTTATATGACACTCTCTGTAAAAATACTGTTCTATTTGTAGACTCTCCGAAATTATATGCCCAGGCTTCCGGATAAAGTATTTTCTTTACTGGCTTCTGAGCTTCTTCTGGCTTTTTCTCCGTTTCTTCCGCAAATTGTTCCGCATTTTTTTCCTGTACAAATACCTCTGGTTCTCCTAATTCAAAAATCATTACCTGCTCATCTGCACTACCACAAAACTGTCCTCGCAATTTATACTTACAGTCTTTATTCCATCCCATAAGCTCATATAATGGCTCTGAAAATCCTTTACAGCTTTTTGGAAGCACCGCCCAACGTCCATCTCGTATAGTTCCCCATTTTATAGCATTTATGCTGCTTCTTTCGCATGGACGAACTGCAATGCACTTTTCCACAGAATTAAAGAGCAATTCTACATACTCTACATCTTCAAATTTTTTCAAACAAGCTGTATTAAATACAATTTTCCCCGAAGAAATCGTTACTGCCGGATCGAATCTTGTTGAAAAGAACTGCGCCCTCACAATTTCGTAACCACTTAAATCAAATCCTCGGTTTTCCGTTTTCTCTGCACAAATTTCATTATTGTTTTCAGAATAAGCACTTAATGATGCCTTTTCATAATCTGCCGACGAAAATCCATTCCATGCACGATTTACAGGCACAAAGCCTTTTAAAGCTCCCTGATCCACTACCTGTAAAGTTGGCAATGGATACCCTTTTTTCATATATTTGCTTGCATCCAGCATTTTTTGCGCCGCATTATAAATCTCCCGGCTCACAATAGCCTCATGGTGGTCGGTCTGCCTATATTGATTCCGATCATGGTTATTTTTCTTTGATTTATGATCCAGGTAATTAGGTGTAAAAGTTTTTCTTGATAAAACATCCCCACAATGCCTTTCATTGCGTAGAACATTTACAACTGTACTTCCTGTCCACTTTGTATTTCCTAATTTAGTTTTACGTCCTAAATCCATCAAAATTTCAGCAATTTCAGAAGTAGGAAAGCCGCTCAGGAACAGATAGTAACACAAGCGAACCGTATCTGCTTCTGACTCATTAATAATCAGATTCCCATCCTCATCTTTATCATAACCTAAGAGTTTGGGTGTCAGAAATATCCCTCTTGAAAACCGCTGTTCAATAGAGATATTCATTATTTCGCTTTTCGTATGTGATTCTTCCTGGGCTGCTGCCGATAACACCGCAAGCATCATTTCGCTCGTATTATCAAGCGTATAAATATGCTCTGTTTCAAAAAATACTCCTACCTGTGGTTTCATATTTGCTAATTCACGAACTTTAGCAATACAGTCCACGATATTTCTGGCAAATCGTGATACACTTTTGGTAACTATTAAGTCTATTTTCCCTGCTTTGCAGTCCTCAATCATACGATTAAATTCATCCCTATGCTGTAAAGAGGTGCCAGAAATTCCTTCGTCCGCATATATGCCAACAAGTGTCCACCCTGCATGTTCCTTTATCATATCCTCATAATGATTTTTCTGCAGTTCATATGAAGATGTCTGATTGGCGTCATCTGTAGACACACGACAATAAGCACACACCCTTTTGGTACCTGCATCTTCAAATAATTTTTCTTTCTGTTTCGCAGGAATGAACTCTAATTCGCTGCGATCCACGCCCTTATACCTTGCACGAATCTTTTCTTTCCGTTCTTCCTGGCTTGCAGCATGTTTTTCCTGTTCGTTCATATGCTGTCCCCCACTTCCATATGCCAGTACCAGATCTTACCTTTTTTATATGCTTCTATTTCAGCAATTTTTTTTGCTTCCTGTACCGTTCTTTTTGCAATACCATACTCTTTCATTTTTTCATAAATATAGGTACTTGGTAAATCTTCTGCTAATAATAGTTTTTGCAGATATTCTACAGCTATATCTTTCTTTCCTGTACTTTTCTCAACATTCAACAACTCTTCCACATTTATCTGGCATTTCCCAATCCATCGGAACCCTTTTTCTTTATCCAGTTCAAACCCTATCGGTTCTCCTTCTGGTGCAAGGCTTGATTTTACCGGAAACATATACCTTTTCCAAGGTTCTTCTTTATCTCTGGATACCATAAGAATGCTTCTCGCTGCTGCCGCAATATCAATGCTGCCTAATCCTCTGTATAATTGGTTTCCACCACCACTTTTGTTCATATGTCCAACTAATACTATTGCACAATTAGTTTCTTCTGCCACCTTGGATAACTTCGATAAGATTTCTCGCATTTTTACAGCATTTGTCATATTTCCATTATGACCGATAAATGCCTGTATCGGATCAAGCACGACCATTTTCGCACTAATCTGTATAATAGCATTTCTTATACGTTCATCTTCCAGTGTCAATTTATCATTATCTTCCTTTATAAATGCAACTCTATTACAATCAGCTCCAGCCTGTTCCAGTCTTGGTTTTATCGTATCTCCCTTTCCATCTTCTGAACACTGATATATTACCATCTCTGGCTTTTTTATCTTCTGTCCATCTGGTAAATATCCGCCTTTTGTTAGTATTGCTGCAACATGAATAATCAGTGTTGATTTACCCTCTCCCGGATCTCCCTGCAACATTGTAATCTTCCCACAGGGAATATATGGATACCATACCCATTCCACCTCCGAGGCTTTCACATTTGAATAAAATTCAACACCCGTATTTATACTTTCCAAATTGATGCCCCCGGTGTCTTTTGCCTTTTCTTCTACTACATGTGAATAATTGCATTAAACTTCTACTTATGTTTCATTATAATATATCTTTTTTGGGAATACAATAAGGAATATCAAATGTGTGTGGAGTTTCACAATGAATCTTAACTAATAGTCAAAGTCTAGGAGGTGACAGGTTTGGAAGTAAAAATTGATTATCTTGCTATCGGTAAAAGAATCCGCACTGCACGTCTGTCAAAAGAAATGACTCAGGAAACACTTTCAAATATGATTGACGTTGCCCCTACCTATGTCAGCAGTATCGAAAACGGGCATACCAAATTAAGTCTTGCAACATTACTTGGTATTGCTCAAAGCCTTGATACTACTGTAGATCAGCTTTTATATGACAATACACCTGTACTGGTTTCCAAATTCGATGCTGATATAAAAGAGCTTACTTCTGATTGCAGCAATCAGGAAAAAGAATTTTTACTGGAAATCATTAAATCAACAAAAACTGCATTACGCAACTACAAGCCAGGCAAATAATTTAAGGGCGCAGAAACTTTGTTATTTCTGCACCCTTCTTCTATACTTTTGCGGTCTTGCTTCCTTGCGGTGTTGTCCATTACGATTTTATATTGTAGTTTATTCCGTCTATCTAAACCGAATACATCGAATATAGCATATCATCTACTTCATTTTTGATTTTTCTTAAATTATCCATATTTTTAGAAATCATATTAAAAAATGAAGACCAATAATTATTAGCCATTCCTATACCATCATCATAAAATTTAAATGCTGTCAATTGTATATATTCATTCAATAAATCCACTATTTGTTTCCCCAAATCAAGAGAATGTCGATTTAACACTTCACAAAGTTCATTCCTTTTTTCAATGTATTCACTTATATTAAGCAGTGCGTCTTTATACATAAAGTAATGTGTATCTAATTCATTTTGTAAATCAATCGGATTAGAAAATGATTTTGCAAAATTCATTTCCCAATATTTATATGCATATTCCAATACGTCGTGGAGGCAACCATTTGCATACTTGACCTGATTTAATACTTCCCTTTTTCTTTCCATCTGCTGGCTTTGAAAAGGAACTCTCTCTTCTCCTTTCAGACGACAATCTTGTTCATATTCCGCTATTATTTTCCATTTTTTTAGTTCTTCCGCAGGATATTCTTCTGAATTTTGGTCAATTAATGTATGACAATCACTACATAACCAAATTCCGTTATTTATAGATGCTCTTTCTTCATTTGTCATCCTCGGATCATACCTAGCACCCTCCGGCGATGCAGCATAAATATGTGCAGCTTGACCTATTGATAATCTTTTATCCGCTTTTTTATGCGGCCCAAGTGTTTCTCTTCTACACTTTGGATTTGAACATCTTCCCCCAACACGTTCACAAAGAACTCTCTTAATACGTTCTGAAAAATCGGCTTCTCTCATATGCAACTTCCTCTTTCTATAATTCCAAGGTTTCCTTAGTCATAAAGGATTTTAACTTATTCTATCATATCCCAATACAATGCTAGCAATATAGTGTCAACTTAAGCCAGTTATATTGGCTCATCTGTTCCTTGAAAACTAAATAGTAAAAATATACAATTTTGTGCGACAAATATCGGCACTATGTACACTTGACAAAGTGGCCAAAATTTGCGGCGAAGCCTTTTGAATATACACTTTCAGGAGGTACGCTATGAATTATTCTGATTTAATTACCCTTATTTTGACACAACTGCGAACCCACGTTAATTCAGACCAGTTTCTTGAGCAGTTCCGACGCTCAAAAGCATTTGTAAGACACCGCAAGCTTACATTAAAGCAGGTAGTTGCCTATCTTATCTATTCAAAAAAGCGCTCAATGGATATTGAATTGTCCGCACTTCAACGGCAGATTCCTGACATCGAGTTTCCCGATGTTTCACGACAGGCAGTCTCCAAAGCCAGGCGTGGCATCCTGCCAGATCTTTTCAAGGAACTTTTTGATGAACAGGTTGAAACTGTATACAAACATGCCGCTTGTTCAAAAAGCTGGTTTGGATACCGTGTTTTCGCTGTTGATGGATCTACGCTGGAGATCCCATTATCCAACGACACATCCTCTGAATTTGGAACGATTACAAGCTGTAATAACCAGGATATTTGCTGGGTGGAGGGTCTTCTTTCCACTATCTATGATGTCTTTCTTGATCAGATAGTCGATGGGCAGATATATACAAAAGGAACTGGAGAGCGTGATCCTTCGAGGGAACATTGGACCAGGTTACATGAATTAAATCTTGCCCAGAATGCACTGCTCGTCTTTGACCGTGGTTATTATTCAAAAGAATTATACGAGGATCTGGTTTCTGATGGCTGTCATGTTCTGATGCGTTTAAACAAGGGGAATCATCTTACCCGGTTAGGCTCTGATGATTTTTCATGGACTGCTGCTTCAGCAGATGGCAAACCGGTCCTTTACCGAATTGTAAGAGTACCACTGCCAGAACAATCAAACGAGGAAGCGGAATATCTGGTCACTAATATCACAGATCCGTCTATTTCTCCTGCATTGCTTTATAACCTTTATTTTGAAAGATGGAATATCGAAACAAAATACCGGGAACTCAAGGAATGGTGGGAACTGGAAGAATTCACAGGAACAAGCTGTAATTCCATTGAGCAGGAATTATACATAAACCTGTTGTTCTCCAATCTTGCTGCGCTTGTTAAAACAGAAGCAGACAGCATAGTAAAACAGAAAGCATTTATCAAAAACAAGTGGGCCTACCAGTCAAAACGGACTTTCATTATCGGTGAGGTAAAAGCCCTGGTGCCACAATTACTTTTTATGTCCATAGAAATTCTGCCAGTCATTACAAATCTGATCCTAAAAGCATCAAAAAAGCGTTCACAGATTCACCCTGGCAGATGCTATGAACGCTCTAAAAAGAATAGAGACCGAAAACATCTTCGCACAAGAAAATCGGTACTCTAACTCCTACACAAGAGAAGACCATTTTTAAAGGCCTATCCCGTATAGGTCTGTTTAACTATACCATAAATCCGGCAATAAGGCGAGATACTATTTTTACTATTTAGTTTTCAAGGAGCGAAATTAAATAAGCAGAATCATAACGATTTTAAGTTGACACTATATTGCTAGCATTGATATCCCAATATAACAAAAAAGCATAAAAATACCGCCAAACAAACTTCTTCTATGTTCAGCGGTACTTTGATACCTTTTAAATTTCGTTTTCAAACATTGACATTCCTGCAAGCATCATATCTTCATCCATATCCAGATTATCACTATCTTCTGGCTCTGTTTCCTCAACTTTGCGACAACTTATTCCACCCATTGATTTCTCTATTTCTGACAAAAACTCCTTGTCTTGAAGTAACTGTTTTTTGATAGCGTCTATGTTCATTGCACCTGTGGATGTTCCTGTTCCTGCTCCTGTTTCTCCGTTCTTCATCCATGCCTGAACCAATTCTGTCACAAGTGCTGTCTTGCATCTTTTCTTGGTTTTTAAATATTCTCCTGCTGCTCTCTGACGCTCATCATCTTCATTAAATATCAATACAACCTTGATCTGTCCCATGATCAGCACCTCCTACCCTCTCCGCAGACGTGCTGTTGTCAGTTTTTCATACCCAATCGCATTCGCCCGGACGTCATCAATAAATTCCACATATTTAAATTCCGGTGAATTTTCAATCTGTTTTCTGAGTAAAAGACTTCCTCCACCAAGAAAGACCGCCGGATTTGTTCTAAAGTCTGTTACATGAGTATGTAGTTTATTGATAATTCTCTGTAACCAGTTTTCTGCCATTCGCTGAATTTCCAGTATGATTTCTTCATCTAATATGGTTTCTTCCTGCATTAAAACCTGTTCTACGTCTGACGAATCTAAATGAATGCCATAGTTCTGTTGAATCGCATTGGATATTTCAGACCGGAGGACAGCCATACCAGAACGATCACTGACACGAACCGATAAATCCGGTTTTCCATTTCTGATTACTAAAAGATCAACAGTTCCATCCCCAATGTCAATACAGTTTACGGTTCTGTATTTCTTCAAAAGGCTTGCCTTAAAACACATGACTGCTGCAAAATTTTGTGGGCTGACAAATACATCTTTTAAATAGAAATTAACGGATTTTCCATTCATCTTAAAACTGATTCCATGTTTTGCATGATCTAAGAAATATTTCTTAAATGAAGTTGCCTGCTGACCGTAATCTGCCGGTGGCAATCCCACGCCAAGCACTACATCTTTTCCCGTTAATGTAATTCCTTTATTACGAGCTTCCATTGCAAGGGCATACAATGTGAGAATAAAGTAATCATCATCTACTGTCTTATCAGCTTTAAACGGCATTTTTGTATCTGACAGTGTATAATATGTTCCCTGATACTCCAGAATATCTTCATTCATAAAACGTCCCGGTTCAGACACATATCTGACAAGTCCACATGGGAAACATACATTCTCTCCCTTCATATTTCCATTTCCATGATCAATTCCAAAAATGATTTCTGCCATCGCTTTTTCCTCCTGTTTTTTAACTGTACTTTAAGTTGCACTAACATATATTTTTGTTCCAAAATTGCTTCTATTTAAGTATCACTTAACTTATTCTTACTATCACTTTTGTATGTTTTGTTCTACTTAAATATTACTTTTGTATGTATTTTTAATATATACCATACATTTGTATGTGTCAATACATTTTTATATATTTTTGTGTATTTAGCAGTAAAAAATATGTTATAATCCCTTTATGGAGGTAGCAATAATGACTGTTGGCGAAAAAATCAAATACTTTAGAACTATGCATGGGTTCACTCAGGAACAACTTGTACAGGCTACTGGTTTAAGCATAAGCACTTTGCAAAAATACGAGTCTGATGAACGCAAGCCCAAGCCGGAGCAGCTCTTGAAAATATCACAGGCCTTGGGCATTAGTATCAATATTTTTATGGATTTTGATATTCATACAGTTTCCGATCTGCTCTCACTTATATTTAAAATGAACGAGCAACTGGATTTAAATTTTGATTCTCAGAAAGATACAAGCGGAAATATCATTCCTGACACCCTTACTCTTTCATTCAAAAATCCAATAATCAATCAGAAGCTCAGCACTTACGTTTCTTTCTTAAACAAAATGACAGGCTCAGAAAGGGAACAATATACTCAAACGCTCCAGGAATTAGAGAATCAGCTTCTTGATGACAATACAGAAATTCACAAAACTGCTCCTGCGAGTAATTCCGCTAATAACGTACCGGATTCCACTTTTTCAGATCCGTCTTATCAGAAAATACAAAGCCTGTTATCTGATTGCACACCACAGGAGATGGAATGGATTTTAAAATCCGTTCAACTCATAAAAGATTGTCTGCGTGACACTAAATAATTTTCGGGAGGATTCCTTATGACTATTACTGAAAATGATTTTATAGAAAAAATGATTGAAATAGCTAAAACAGGTTATGAAAACATGACACAGCTTCAATGCGTGTTCTTTACCTGGAATGAATTTTTCAATACGGAAGAAGATGCTTGCAGAGCTTTCGAGGTCGCTTCTCAGATTTTCTCTGCTGCCTATCCAGATGAAGCACCTTTGGACGAAACTAACGATTTCTGGGGAGAACTCGCCTGCTATTTATAAAAAAATTTGAGGGAAGCGTCACAAAACGTTTCCCTCACTTATTATGCGTAATCTATTTTTTCAGATCTTCCAGTATCTTTTCTACATTAATTCCGACTCCATTTAATTGTGGTTGCAATATCAGATACTTCTTCAATGGACTTAACTTATTGAGCAATCGCATAATTTTACCACTTTTCTTTTCTAACTCTAATTCTAACTCTTTCAAACCAAACTTATAATATGGAACTTCTATATTTATTTCCTTGAGATAACGTTTTATCAGTTCTATACTATCGTTATCATTAAGCTGTATAGCTGCATTACCTACAATTATAAGAAAGTCTATGCTGTCAACACCCATATCTTCAAATTCTACACTCTCCAGATACTCTTTCAGGTTTTTGATTTTCTTTTGTTCTACCAAACAATCCAACAAATATATCTGTGCAAATGCTGTTTTTTCATACTCAAGACTTGTGCAAAAATTCTGTTCTGCAACTTCATAATTTCCCATTTTCCAGTATGTATAGGCAATATCAGAATAATATTTTACCTTTCCTGCTTCAGTAAACTTTTTGATGTCCATTTTTTCACGCACATACAAGGCTTTTTCCAACCACTTTGTGTCTGGATCAAAATTGTAATACATTTCATACATCATCGCAGTAACATCCTGTGAATACACTTCATCTTCTGTATATAAATCTCCTTTTTCCAGTTCTCCTATTACTTCATCTGCAATCTTTTTCGCACTTGTATTATCAGAAACCAATTCAAGCTGTATTGCCTTATCAAATTTATATTTCAATTTCATTAAGGAACTATCCGTCTTTTCAATCAAAATATCATCCAATTTAAGCAACTCCATTAATTGTCCTGTCGGTAAAATGACTGATCGTAACAGTTCCAACATTCTCTGGTCCGTATGTACATCCACTTTTATATTTTTTACAATAGCCTCAATCTGCTCTGAGAATTTCCCCTTATCATTATTCAAATCATAATATAAAAGCTGATAATATTCGCATTCATTCTTCCAGTCCTCTGCATCTACTAATTCTTTTATAGATTCAAATCGTTCTCCCCAGTTATCTGTATTTCCTTTCGGTATACTGCGAAAAATACGATCTGCCAACTCCGACAGAGCATTCACATCATTATGCAACATAAATCTTCCAATTACAGGGTTATCCTTCAATATTCTATTCGTGTGCTTTCTTACATCTTCCAAATAATCAGAAAGCATCGCCACAGCTATATAATACGCTTTAATATAATTTTTGCTGTCGATTTCTTTTTTATAATTCTCTATTCCCTGTCCACTAAACGGTTTACAACACATGGAATACAAGCGTCCTGAACCACACAGGCATTTTTCATCATCTAACATATCTCATTTCTCCCATTGATTTATTGATTGATATTTTATCACATCTTCCGCATCATATAAATGGCAAAATAAAACCACAGGCATATCACTTTACACCTGTGGTCATATTTCATACTATTATTTTTAACAAACCCTTTTATGTATCGCCACAATCTTACTGATCGGAAATCCCACTATATACCATACTGCCCGGATTCCGAGCCATGCTGCAATTACACAACCAAATACACCGCCTACTATCACGCACAGAGCAGCCATTCCAAGAATACCGGATAAATCCCAATGCCAGGGAATTATAATAAACATATGTGGGATTCCCACTGGCACTCCATATACCAGCATAAATCTGAACCAGTCAATTTCCCCATCCACCATATAAATATATTTTCCAATCCATCCAAGCAGAATCAGCCCTGCAAATACTAAGATTCCTTTACATACAAAATTTTTAAATGTCATGCTTCCTTTACCCCTTTCTGGTATTTTTCTATCGTTTTCATCAGAACGTCATCAAAACTGAATACTACCTCTATCCTCTTTTTATCATATACATAAACCGTATCAATCGTGGCATTTACAAGTTCTTTTGTAATCTTCTCATGCTGCATTTCCCCTTCCAGTAATTTAACAGCCGATGCAACTTTACTTTTATATGCTTCTTCCTCCGCTGATAAACGTGTCAGTGTTTCTATCTCTGCCTGTATGCCATTTATCCGATCTGTAATCTGTGTCTTTTTCAGCATATACTTTTCTTTCGTTATAACGCCTTCTGCATACGATTCATACTGTCGTATTCTCTCACTTTTTAATATATTGCTTTCAGCCTCTAGCTGTTTTATCTTTTTTCTCCTGACACTATCCAAGTTGGTTGTCTTTTCCTCAAAATCCAACTGTATAGCATCCAATACATAAAGGACACGTTTTAAGGCATACCAGACATGACCTTCTATAATTGAAACAGAAACCATCTCGTCCGAACACTTGGCAAATTTCCCTGTCATCTTTTTGTGTGGACAATATACCCTGTCATTAGCACCAGATTCCATCAGCACCATTGATCGCCTGCAATTCCCACATCTGACTTTTCCTTTCAATGCAAATTTTCTTGTTCCCCGGTAATCTGGTTTTTTCATAAATGCGATAGTTGCTTTTGCTATTTCATATTCTTCCTCTAACACGATTGCCGGATGAACATTTTTTGTAATGACCACATCTTTATCTCTTGATTTTCTGGTTACTTTACTGCCAACCGCAATACTCTGTCGTTTCCCCTGCACCAAAGCTCCTGTATATTCATATCTTCCAAGAATGGCTCGCACCATGCCACAGTCCCATAAAATTTCCGACTCTGGCATTTTTTGATTATATCCATAATGCGTAAGACCATTTTCTTTATTATATCTTCCCGGTGTCGGTATCTTCTGTTCATTCATATAATAAGAAATCTGGGAAGTACTGCATCCCTCGATTGCCTTATCAAAAATCGCCCGCACATATTTCCCTGCTACCGGATCTATCAGCCATTCCCCTGTTTCACTATCTCGTAAATAACCAAAAGGCGGTTTTCCCCCTGTCCATTGACCATTCTTCCATTTCACTCTCAATGCACTTTTCAGTTTTTTAGAAATATCTTTGCTGTAAAGGTTATTGACCAGGTTATGAATTGCCATATCCATTCCCATTGTTTTACCTAAATAATCATTACTGTCATAATTGTTATTCAATGAGATAAACCGGATTCCCAGTATTGGGAGTACCTGCTCCAGATAATCTCCCACACCAATATAATCTCTGCCAAATCGTGAAAAATCTTTTACAATAATCGTATCTATTTTTCCTGTTTTTGCGTCCTCTATCATACGCTTAAATGCCGGACGTTCAAAATTAGTTCCCGAATAACCATCGTCCACATACTCTATATATTCGTCCGACAGATCATCCCTGTCCTGAACAAAATTTACAAGAAGCGTTCTCTGGTTATCAATGCTGTTACTTTCATCCTTATTGTCTTTTCCCAAATCTCCATCTGCAATAGATAACCTAAGATACAATCCATTCTTACGCACTTTTAACACCCTCTATCAGTTCTGCTATCTGTTTAAATTTATCATCACACTTGAAGCACACATGAATGCTTCCGTTTTTATATATCTCCACATATTCTACAAGTTCCTGTACCAGTGCTTCATTGAAGCTCCGGTCAGAAAGATATTTTTCCAAGTTGCTGACCATATCCATATATCTGTCAGTTTTCTTCTCCAACATTCTTTGATCTTGTTTTGCAATTTGCAAATCGTCCCTCAGATTTTGTAACTCCCGGATATAACACTCTTTCATCATATCGAAGTCCTCTTTTTCTACAATCCCGCCCACATAGTCCTCATACAATACAGTGTTCTTTTCTTCTGCCTGCGCTATTTTTCTTTCTAACATTCGCACTTTTGCGCCTGCTTCATAAAAAGCATTTTTCTCACTGGAATCACTTTTCAATTTCTGTAACAGCTTTTTTCTGTCACACATACTTTTTATAAGAATCTGAATCTGATCCATCACAAGTATCTTCAGCAGATTTTCTTCTATCTTCTGACCGCAATAGTTATTCGCATAATTCTGAGCAGAACAGGTATAATAAATTCCCACCTTCTCCATTGTCTTATAATTATGGGTATAGCGGACACAATACATTGGACGACCACAATCTCCACATCGAACCATTCCTGGAAAACAGTCTTTGTATTTTTCTCTGTCCTCCATATATTTTAGATGCCAGTTTCTTGTAACCTTTCTTATTTTGTTTGACCTCTCCTGCAGTTCTTCATAATCATCCCTTGCGATCATCGGTGTATGCATATCCCTCTGAACATTCCAGTCCTCCGGCGAAGTTTTATACTGCTTTATTCCTTTATATAATGACTGCTTCAACTTTCCGGTTACAATATCTCCAGCATATGTAGGGTTATTCAAAATCTTATCTACCGTATCCATTCTCCACTTTGTCTGTTCCAACGGAACTGTCAATACACCCGTTTTTTCTCTTTGACCAGGTGTAGCAATTCCCATAAGATTTAATCTGTCAGCAATCTTCTTTTTGCTGACGCCCATCATATACCACTGAAATATCATCCTTACAAATGGTGCAACCTCTTCATCAACAATCTGTCTGTGCCTATCCTCTGAACGGACATATCCAAATGCTACTTTTGATAAAGTAATATTTCCCTTTTTTCGCTGTGCATCTTTTGCAGCCAGAATCTTTTTTGACATATCTTTTGCATACATGGCATTAACCATATTTTTTAATGGAACACTGATATTTTCCCTGTCCTCTTTTCTGGAACTGTCATAATCATCAGTGATTGCAATAAACCTTACATTTAATCTTGGTAAAATTGTTTCCAGATAATATCCTGTTTCCAGATAGTCCCTGCCAAAACGTGATAAGTCTTTTACAACAATGCACTGAATCTTTCCTGACCGGACATCTTCCATAAGTCTCAAAAAACCTGGTCGTTCAAAATTAGTTCCGCTAAATCCATTGTCTATATATGTACCTGCTAATTTTAAATCTGGGTGCTCCTCTATGAACTTTTCAACCAGCATTTGTTGTACAACTAAAGTTTCGTCCGTTTCATTTCCACCATTTTCAACAGATAATCGAATATACGCTCCTGTATCTATCAGATTCTCACAGTTTTCTATAATCTGATTACTAACAGCCTCAATATTTTTATTTCTTCTGCTTTTCCTTGCCATTGCTATTCCTCCATCCATTCTTCCGGGAAATAATTCTTCCAGTTCTGCATTGTCAGGTATACATGCACATCTCTTAAATCTGAAACAATTATTTTATCTACCCATTTTTTAACATGTTGACTTTCCAGCTTCTCCGGTAACTCTTCCTTTTGAAATGTTTTTATCCATTCATTTTCCTCGCTATAAGCCTTTTTCATATTTGCAAGCCTGTCCATCAGTCCTTCAAAATCGTTTTCATACATTTGCAACTGCGCCTGTATTTCTTCTTTTTTCTCCTGATATTCAGTCTGACCAATCTCATAGTCCCGGAATTTTTCATATAAAGGAATACGGTCTTTCTCTACCTGCTCCATTTCCTGAAATATCATCCATGCCTTTTCTGAATATTGCTGAGTCTCTTTCTGTAATAGCTGTTTCATTTTTTCTGTCTGCAAATATGCTTTCATTTTTTCAACCACATCCATTTCCAGAGAAATTGCATTTTTTACTGCCTCTGTAACCTTAGCTTCTTCTATATAAATTTTTCTTTTCTTTGGTAATTCACCCATCTGCGGATTGAACACAAAAGCAACGTCACCACTTCGGAAATTTCTCAGGTACAACGGTTTTCCAGTTGCTTCATCATAGATTTTTCTTACATATGGTCCCGGCTTCCCACCTATGATATTATCTGTAGTTGTTCGACTTTTAATAAGTCTTCTAGCCTGATCAAAAACTCCTTCATCTAGTATTGGTGTTATTGAAAGCGTACAAACTTCTCCGTTGATTGTTTTCTGCCAATAGCCATCATATGCTGTACATTCTAAAATCCTCCGCAAAGCGCCCTCGCTCCACCTATTTTCATAATGCGGCCAATGCTTATGCCCCACTCTCGCATTATGTACCATTGGAGATTCTTCTCCTCTCTCATTCAGAATAGCTACTATTTTTTTTATAGATATTTCTTCCAGTGTCATTTGAAATATCTCTCGTACAATCTTCGCAGCCTCTTCCTCGACAATCAATTCTTTTCTATCTTCTGAAAGTATGTATCCGTATTTTTCATCGTGAACTGTATAATAGCCCTCTATCTGCTCACGAATCGCATATTCACGCATACTCTTTACCTGTACCGCAATTTTTTCTTTTCTGAAATACTCGTCTATTTCTTCCCTGCTTTTTCCAATACTGCAAAAATCGCTCTGCACTATCGCAAAGTGAAGTCCCGCCGGGAAGAATGTTTTAACCAGTACATCTTCCGCACAGGAAATATATTTTCCACAACGGTCAACACTATCTACTACCACCATATCAAATTTACGATTGATTCCATCTGCCGTCATTTCTTCAAAAGCTGTATTTTCATTTTCATCCTTTTTCCGGTCACTGTATTTTGCTACCAGTTTCCAACCATGTGATTGTATATAGTTCTGAATATGCTCATTCTGCTGTTGGATAATATCTGATGAAATTTTCTTTGTATTCTTGCACGATGTAGTCCTTGTATAACTTACGCACCGCATTTAAATCTACCTTCCCTTTCTTCCATTTCCCGAATATTCTGAGCTGCTTCTGTCATTTCCTGTATTTCGTCTGCATACTTGAAGCAAATTTCCAGACGATCTTTCCCGTACACAATGACTTTATCAATTAGAGTAACTACCGCTTTACGGTCAAGCTGTGTAATATTCTGATAGCACTTGAAATCCTCAATCCAAGGGTGTTCCCGTTTTCCCTCCGCAGATGCCTTTTCTTTTCTCTGCTCTAATTCACGTTCTGCTTTTTCCGCATTATGCAGCTTTTCTGTAAATCTCCGGTTATACTCATGGTATTCTTCTCTCGTCACAATGTTATCTAACATATCCTGATACAATCGGGTTTTCAAATCCTTATACTTCTCTACTTCCTCATGCAGAACCACCAACTGCTTTTCCAGTGAATCCAGTTCTGTCTTTTTATAATTTTTCATTCCACTGTTCTGAATGATATTCTCCGCATTTACCAATAGAGCGATCTGCCTTTGTATAGCATCCAAAACAACATTATGAACCGTCTTTTCACTAATCAGATGGGAACTACAGCCATCTCCATTTTTATATGTAGAACAATGATAGTAATAATACCGCTTTCCATTTTTTGTTGTACTTCTCTTTACCATGTTCTGCCCACAATCTCCACATCGTAAAAATCCCGAAAAAATATATACGGATTCTTCCTCTGGTGCTGTGCGGGTATCCAGTTCCATCAATGACTGTACATATTGAAATACTTCCTCTGCAATAATCGCTTCATGCATTTTCTCTACACGAATCCAGTTTTCTTCTGCTACTGGTCTGCACTCTTTTACTTTATAGTTGATTTTGCGATTCTTTCCCTGAACCATTGTTCCTGTATATAACTCATTTGTCAAAATGCGATTTACAGTTGTGACCGCCCATTTAGGCTTGGCTCCCGAACGAAATCCACTATTATAGTTCATACCACAACTTCGCTTATACTCCATTGGAGGAAGCACTCCCATTTCATTCAGCTTCTCTGCAATCCTCTGAGAACTGTATCCGTCCATTTTCAGATTGAAAATATATCGGACTATATCTGCTGCATATTCATCTATGATAAGATGATTTTTATTCTCTGGATCTTTCTGATAGCCATATCCGGCAAAGCTACCGATAAACTGTCCATTTTTTCTTTTTACATCTAACTGACTTCGGATTTTAATTGAGATGTCCCTGCAATAAGCATCATTTATCAGATTCTTAAAAGGAACAATGATCTGGTCTGCATCATCCGATTCTGCTGCACTGTCATAATGGTCTGTAACTGCAATAAACCTTACTCCAAGAAACGGGAATATCTTTTCCAGGTATCTTCCTGTTTCAATATAGTTTCTTCCCAGTCTGGATAAGTCCTTGACGATAATACAGTTGATTTTCTTTTTCTTCACATCCTCAAGCAGTCGCTTAAATGCAGGACGTTCAAAATTTGTTCCGCTGTAACCATCATCAACATATTCATCGACCAATGTGATCTCCGGGTGCTGTTTTACAAAATCGTTAATCAGACTTCTTTGATTGCGGATACTATCACTTTCCAATTTATCTCCGTCTTCTCTGGAGAGTCTTAGATAGTCCGCTGCTAATATAGACTTTTGATTGAAATACATAAAGCCATCAACCTCCTAATTTACTATGCCGTCCGGCAGTGTAAACCAAGAAATTCATGGCTTCTTGAATGCTTTTAAATTTTGACCCAACACCATATTAACATAACTTCTGGCTCACTGCTATACCTTTTTTCATTCTTTTTTAAATTTCTTTCCATACTGTTTTTCTTCATTTTCATAACGAAATACACCTGCTCAGGCTTTCTTCCAGTGTACATTTTCCAGTAAAACTTATTTTTACCGCTACTCCATGAGAGATATAGCAATATGGATTTTTAATCTGCCTGATATAATCTGTAATCCGTTCCTCCTGTGGCAGTTCTGTTTGTATCTGCACCTGCTCTATATCTACCAGACTGCTTGTGTCCACCGTTCTAATATCTATCTCTGCCATCTCCTGCATTTCTTCTGGTGTTGGTAATTCTTTCTCTGCCATTTTTACACCTCCCGGAAAAAATTACTTCTACCTATAAAGCTCGGCAGAGGGTATTTACCAACCTGCATTTCCTGTTTTTTTATTTTTTTCATTTTGAGGGTTGGTAAACAGGCTTTCCAAAGCCTTATTAGTAGAGGGATTTCTTTCTTAGAGCAAGTTTCGCTTTGTAGCACAATAACCCGCTTTGCGGTTATTGGCTATCAGCAACTTGATGGGGATTTCGTTTCCCCATACCCTCGACGCATATAACAAATATGCTTTTCTGGCTCCTACTATCGTATCGCAACGTGATATTCCCTATCACTTTCCCTATGTACTGCCAGAGCAGTTTGTATGGATTCTCTTTAAGCAAATATATAAATATGAAAGGATTTGATAAGCATGGCTAGACCAAAGAAAGATAAATGTATTACCTATACCAAAGACGTACACTTCCGTTTAACTGAAACGGAATATGAGATTTTACAGAAAACCGCCCAGGACGCAAACCTTTCTGTTTCAGAATATGTCAGAAAGGTATTGAATAACCAAAAGGTAATTGTGAATTACAACCTGGTTGCTGATGTTCCAGAAATAAAGAAACTACTCGCAGAGTTTGGAAAGATAGGCAGCAACCTCAATCAGATTGCAAAATATTTTAATCAGGGTGGAATTCTTTCTCAGGAAATGCGTGGAGAAATAAATAAGCGACTTCGAGATTTATATGAAATGAAATATAAGGTAATGGAAATGGCAGGTGACTTTCATGGCAATACTGAAACATATCGCAAGTAAAAACGCAGATTATGGAGAAGCTGAACGTTATCTGATCTTTCAGCATGACGAATATACGCAGAAACCTATCCTTGATGAAAACGGTCATATGCTTATTCGTGAGGAATATTACCTTGATGGTATAAACTGCGATCCATTTACCTTTGCAGCGGAATGTCAGGAAACAAATGCTTATTTTCATAAGAACCAATCTTACAATGAAATCAAGTCACACCACTATATCATCAGCTTCGATCCTAAAGACCGGGACGAACATGGATTAACTGGAGAACTGGCACAGCAACTTGGCGTGGAATATGCCAAAGAGAATTTTCCCGGACACCAGGCACTTGTCTGTACTCACACTGACGGTCATAATGGCAGTGGCAATATTCATGTGCATATCGTAATCAACAGTATCCGCAAATATGACACTGAGCCTCAGTCCTATATGGAATTTGACCGGGATTCCAAAGCTGGCTATAAACATCATCTTTCCGATAGATACCGAATCTATTTGAAGCAAAAAGTCATGGATATGTGTACCGCCAATGGGTTGAACCAGGTAGACCTTCTAACACCTGCGGAAAGGAAAATATCTGAAAAAGAGTACTGGGCAAAACGCAGAGGACAAAAAAATCTTGATAAACACAATGCAGAACTTGAAAAGAAAGGACTGACTCCAAGGCAGACTACTTTTCAAACCGAGAAGCAATATCTTCGTGATGCTATTGATACAGTTGCTTCACAGGCAACATCACGAGAAGATTTTTCCAGATTGCTGTCTGAAAAATATAATATTACATTCAAAGTCAGTCGTGGCAGATACAGCTACCTGCATCCCAATCGCAGTAAATACATTACTGGAAGAAGCCTTGGTACGCTTTATGAGGAAAAACATCTTCTGCAAATATTTCAAGAAAATTCTACTGCACAGATTACTGAAAATCCGGTTCCTGATATTTCTCAAGTTGGCAATTCCTCAACTCCACCATTTTCTGTCCACACTACTACAACTGCCGAAGCTCCACATACTTTCCTTTTTATAAAATCTGATTTACGGTTGGTAACAGATTTGCAGCATTGTATTAAAGCACAACAAAGTCAGGCGTATGCTCAAAAAGTAAAACTGTCTAATCTAAAAATGATGGCTCAGACAGTTGCCTATGTACAGGAGCATGGCTTTCAATCCAAGGCAGATTTAGATGCAGCTCTTTCCGCTGCCTCTGCTCAAAGCACTGATGCAAGAAATACACTAAAATCCACAGAGGATACTTTAAAGAATGTCAATGAACAGATTCATTATACCGGACAATATCTTGCCAATAAATCCATATATTCTGATTACCGCAAAAGTCGGAACAAAGAAAAATTTTATGATGATCACCGGGCAGAACTTACACTCTATGAATCTGCTCTCCGAATACTCAAAGAAAAATCACAGGGCAATAAACTTCCTACATTAAAAATGCTGCGTGAGGAAAAGAATCGCTTAACAGAATTACAGACAATGCAACGTGAGGATTTTAATGCCCGGCGTGAACATGAACGGGAACTCCGCACAGTATGTTCCAATGTAGATATTATTCTTGGGACCTCACAAGTTCAAAATCGCCAGCGTGAACATACACAAGAAAAATCATAACCATCTTTTTTCATAAAAAATAGAGGTTCTTCCATAAAGCCAGGGAAGCAAACCTCTATTTCTCTATTCTACTTTTTCTCCATCTACATATAATATAAATTTTTCAGGATTGTGGATAATATCATATTCTTCATTTTCTTCCTCTGACGAATATTCGATCTCACAGAATTGCTTATTATCGTTAAAATCTTTTTCTGTCTTATATACATTGATCTGTACTTCTGTCGGGCATACCATATCATAAGAAAACTTTATAGACTGAAAAGAATTTTCCCGACACATTTTTATAATCTGTTTTGCCAGTTCCTTTTTATCAGCAATTTCCTCTTGATTTGCTACAACCGTTAAATGTTCCGTAGTGTTAAATCTTGTACTATTAACTGCATCTGGAATCTCCGAAAGTTCCTCCGACTGTGCTTTATGAAATCCACTGCATATGCACATCACGCATATGAAGCAAACGACTACCAGTACAATTCCTTTTGTTCTCTGCTTTTTCAATCCATCTCCTCCTCATAGATATAGGTTCCGAAAACAGAACCTTTGTTACTTTCTATCTTAACCCTATAATGAGGGAAAGACAAGAAAAAGGTGGAGATAGCCGTTGATTAAATATGATAAATTGTGGCTTACCATGCAGGAAAGAGGTATTACAAAGTACGCACTTCATAAAGAATACCATTTCAGTAAGTCCTTGATACACCGCTTGCAGAATAATGAGGGTGTCAGTATGAACACCATCAATACACTCTGTAACATTCTGGATTGTAAAATTGAAGATATTGCAACGCACTACAAAGACTAGCCTTAACCGAAGCATTCGTCACTGGCCAGTCTTTTTATATGCGAAAAAAGAAGCCAGCCACAACAAAGTGACCAGCTTCTCATTTTTATTTTTTTGTACGTTCCATATCTTGTCCCATTACCTGCTGCATAGCTTTCTGTCCACTGCGTCTTGCAACTTCTTCCTTTTTCTCATTCAATTTTGCAAGGATAGATTCTTTTGGACGATTCTTTTTCTCTTTCGGTGCTGCATTATTTTTAAGTCCGTCAATCATATTATAATTTGCTTCCTCTGTAATTTCTGCACTTCTCAGGTATTCCCCATTTTCCAGATACTTCTGCCAGTTATCCAGTTTCGGTTTACTATTTTCTGTCTGTTCCTGCACTGGTGGATGCAGAGAATCAAGAATTTTCTGTTTTACCGCATCATCAAATCCATTATATGTGCTATCTACAATCACTTTGCCATCCTGGTTCAAAACTACATATGCAACATCTTTCCCATACTGCTCATGTTCCATAAGGAAATAATTCTTGCCTTCTACCAGCAGATAATCTATTACTTCCCATGATCCGTCTTTTCCCTCTATTTCATAGCCAACCGTATCCTTCGTAAGTCCACCGTTTTCCGAAGATGCGACTTTCATAAAATCAGAAATTTCTATAAAAGCATCTTTATTTACATAGTAAACAGTCGTGATACCATTATCATTCAAGATCATCACGTCACTGGTACTGATTGCATGACCTTTATAATTATGTGGTTGTTTCTTCTCCAGCTCCTTTTTTATCTGCTCTGGCGTTTCTCCCAGTTTCATTGTTCCAAGATACACCTGTTCATAATTTTTCACCTGCACAGGAATCTGATCCTGTGCAAGTTCTTCATAGGTCCGGAAAAGAAGATTTCTCAATTCCGGTTTCTTTTTTAACTGGTAAACTGCAAACTGACTTGTACTCATTCTCCATCCACCTCCAAATCTGCTTTATAAATCTCGACGGTTCTTTCCAGCTCTTTGTATCCTTCATCGCTAAGATAATACAGCTTCTGGATTGTTGTAAATATCAGATACTTCATATCTTCATCCAGATAGGAAAAAATTTCATCCATAGCATTCATTGTCTGAATCCTGTCACCCGCATCAAAAATCGCAACAGCAATATATTCATCTTCCTCAAATCTTACCATCATAATGACACCTCTCCCTTCTTATGTGTTCTGGATTTTTCTTTCGTTGCAGTTTGTTCCTGCTCTTTTATTTTTGCCTGACGTTCCCGGAGTGCCTGAAGAACAGATTCTTTTCTGCTCTTTGGCTGTGAAACATTTTCTTTCTGTCCAGGCTTATCTCCAACTGCCTGTTCTGTTCTTTTTGTCAGTTCCTGCTTCCTGGCAAAATATTTTTCCACATCATCCATTGCTTTCTGAACTAATGGACTTTCCTTATAGTGTTTAATCATCTCCACACCTTCCCTGTCAACTTTTCCAAGTCGCATAAGATCATACGGTCCGTCATAATCACTTCCATCGTGCAGTTCAAATCCAACACCTTTTATCCCATTCATACGTTCAGCGGGAATGGTTTCATAAATGTGTAAGGCTTCTTCCAAAGTAAGATTTTCGTGGTACTCACCCATAACTGGAAATTCCATGCACTCTGCAACATAAAAAGTAATCGTGGCTTCTGTCTGCTCCTGCTCTGACTGTCTGGTAAAAATAGAGAGTGTTTCTGCATTTTCCAGACGTGAAAGTAATGACCGGGCAGTAATTACATCACTGTCTATATTCGATTCTTTTGACACCTCAGTCAGCCAGTCTTTTAAACCAGCTGTCTCCCTGTGCAAAATATCCTCTGTGATTTTCTCGACCTGTTCGTCCCTATTTTCAACGGTATCCTTATATTCATAAGTATCATACTCGTAACTAAAATTATCCAAGTCCACTGCTAGTTTCTTGATTTCCTGCTGATCAAGATAAGCTTCTGATTCCTTTATGTACTCTGCCAGAGTAATCCTTTCTTCTGAAATTGGGTTAATATCTACTTTAATGCCTGCTATTGCCATACCATAGGAATTCAATTTGTCAAAAAAACTATCCTCTCTAAGATTTCCTCGATAAGAAAGTACCACATCAAGATCAGAATCTTCACGATACATATCATCTCTGCTTCTGGAGCCATACACTCTCGCCCCGATCAGCGAAACTTCATTTTCCAGTCCCATTTCTTCCAGAACCGCCCTTGTATGAGCCAGTACGTCATATTCCACTTCTGCCCGATTCATTCCATTCAGTGCTGCTTCGCATCTGCCAAGCTCAGATGTCTTTCTTGTAACGCCATTCTCCAATAATGCTTTTGCATTGCTGGTTAATTTTTCTCGGAACTCTGCATCATCTACTTTGACACATACCTCTTTCTCCATTCCTTCTTTTTTCAGGATTTCATAAGTTGCTTCCTGAATGGAATCATCCAGATGGTCATATTCTCCACTGACAACCTCATGCAGATCAGCATCATAAAAAATATAGGCATATCCTTCTTCTGTCGGCTGGACCGTCAGATATGTTTTTGCTTCCGCAAACTGTACAGTAATTCCTTCATATTTTTTCATAGCTGCTTCCCTGTCATAGCCATAGAAAATAGATTCCGGGCAGTTCTGTTCCAACAGTGTCTGCACGATATGCTCCTTTTCCGCATGTTCTGTCTGAACTTCCAGGGATTCATAGTTCATTACCTTTGCATCTTCTACCGAAAGTCCTTCCTCTTCTAAAATATTCTCCATTGCCTCTGAAATAGAGATAGTCGGATCATCATAAACACCGCCATCCAGTTCCAGATAATCCTTATCATAAAATGTATAATCGTAACCATCTTCTACTGTCTGAATGGCAAAATACTTTTCTCCCACCTGATATGCAATCTGCACATCATGCATATCCAGTCGATCTTCCATTCTTTTCACTGCTTCGTATACTTCCGGGTTCAGCCAGCCACCAATCTTTTCATAATCATGTGTCAGTTTGTCTATTCCATTTTCACATACAATAAAATCAATGCTCTCCTGCATAGTTTCTGTATTCTGAATGCCAAGCACTTTTTTCTGATGGTTTGGAATTTCCAGATATTTATGCATGGCATCATCCAACGCTTCAAACCGTTCAACCTTAATCACACCTTTTGCATTCATATCTTCAATCAGATAGTAATTGTCAATATAATGGATTTCCGGCATTCTTAACGTAATACCATCTGGCAATACAACCGAACTGACTGCACAGAAATTAAACCATACCTCTTTTCCAGTTTCGTTTTTTCCAACCAACGTTTCTGCCCAGTTATCTTCCTGTACAACCTGTGTTTTTTCTGTTCTTAATGTCTGACCGCTATTCAGCGAAATAATTGCATTTTGCGGTAATTCCGTCATGTCATATACTGTTGCACCGTTTTCTTCCAGATAATCTGAAATAGCTTCCATTGCACCTTCATCAAATCCATACCAGATGTCCTCTGCCACCAGTGTTCCATTTTCTGAAACAATAATATCAGCCACTTTCTCTCCATATTCCTCACTCCGCATCTGGAAGAATCGCTCCCCATGATATGTTTTCATATCCATCGCATACCAGG
>ENA-ORTY01000500-ORTY01000500.1-human-gut-metagenome-genome-assembly--contig:-NODE-500-length-52889-cov-35.795965_pt1 | contig 52889 bp, 41 predicted proteins | sample MGYA00241917_ERZ509198 | MGnify/ENA primary metagenome ERZ509198 (study PRJEB26280, sample SAMEA2338857) | human gut metagenome | biome: human gut; feature: human-associated habitat; material: faeces...
CGACTCATAAATCTACCCTTAATCGTGTATTGGATGATAGTTGCGGATTTTAGGCAAATATAGTTGCAGATAAGAAGGATTGGCCTACATTCTATCATCGTCCTTTCGATGGTACTTTTGTTTATAAGTCTTTGGCAAAATTAGCACATTGGCAAGTTTGGGGATTTAAAACTATTTTAAATGTTTATTGCAGAAAATACTTTTCCGTTAATCTTTTAAGAATTGGTCTAAGTTTTTTTACTCCTTATAAAGAAATATATACAACTAGACTACATGGATGTATTCTTGGAATTTTAACAGGAAGAAAGATATTTCTGTTAGACAATAGCTATGGCAAAAATTCATCCTTCTATGAAACCTGGTTAAAAGAGTTTGAAGGAGTAGATTATATTAAATTATGATACGTGTATTTCATGTTATAACTCATCTGGATATGGGTGGAGCAGAGAAAGTGGCATTTAATATTGCCAAATCCAAGACAGATGGCTTTGAATATCATATTGTTGAGGTAGAAAGAGCAAGTGGGGGATATTCTGATTCTCTTATTAATAAGCTCAAATCAGATGGAATTTTGTTGCATCGTTCGTGGATTAGCAATGGTAAATTATCAATAATCCTGTTTTGGATAAAGTTTCTCTTCCTTGTCTTGCGCTGGAAACCCAATGTGATTCATTCACATACGGAAAAACCTGATCTATCAATATATATATGGTATAGATTATTTGGTTGGGCTTTTCCTAATATTAAGTTTGTAAGGACTATACATAATACTCAATTGTGGAATAACTGGAATAGTATAGGCAGAAAGGTTGAGGAGTTTTTTAAAGTAAAGGATAGTAACATTGCTATTTCTGAGAGTACCCAATCATGTTATGTAGAAAACTTTGGAGGTAATGTTCCCCCTATTATATATAATGGGTTAGAAGAACAAAAACAAAAAGATTTTATTGGGCTAAACCATTCCAAAATAAATGTTTTGTTTGCAGGAAGACTGGAGCATCAGAAAGGAGTTGATATTATGGTTAATATTTTTAAACATTATATGAATGATGACAGGTTTTGTTTTTATATAATTGGCTCAGGGAGTTTAGAGAATTTTGTTATTGATTCTATAGGTAATTCTAAAAATGTGAAGATAATTGATAAGGTGTTTAATTTGTCTTCATATATGGGTTCATTTGATTACCTTTTTATGCCAAGTATTCACGAAGGACTTGCTTTAATGTCTATTGAGGCTTCGTTGGCAAAAACACCTACGATTATTAATAAATGTCCTGGTCTAAAAGATACTTTGCCTTCTAATTGGCCATTAGCTGTTATGGATAATGACAATTCTGATTATTATATGATATTTGAAAAATTACCAACTCTTGATAAACAAGAATTGGGAGAAGTTGCATATAGATTTGCAAAAAATAATTTTGATATTAGGGTTATGCAATTAGCATACGAAAAGAAGTATAGAACTATTTGTTAATTTATTGATTTTGAACGAATAATGAAAGTATTATATTGTAATCCCTCTTTTTGGGAATATCGCTTGCCGTTTTATAAAGAATTAAATAAGTTATTCAAGGGTGACTTTCATATACTTTATTCTACAAAAAGATTTTCTAAATGGGGGCACGACTCTTTTCTAGAAAGAGTAAAAAACGAAATGGGAGATAACGCCCATGAGTATAATCATGAACCAATGCTTGACTTTAGAAAGAAACAAGTGCCTATACCTTTAGGCTTATGGAAACAGATAGCAATGATTAATCCCGATGTGCTAATCACGGAGGGATTCTTCCAATGGACACCTTTAGTACAACTATATGGTTGGATACATCATATTCCTGTATTTATGGGATACGAGAGGACAATGTACACAGAAAGAAACAACTCTAAATTAAAGACTTGGATAAGAAAGATTCAAGATAAGTTTATAAAAGGATATCTTGTGAACGGATCTGAGACTAAAAAGTATTTAGAGAGTATTGGTGTGGCTTCAGAAAAGATTCATATTGGCGGTATGTCGGCTGATAGTGAAGGACTGAGAAATGCTATAGCAGCTTTTTATAATGAAGAAAGAGAAGCGTTTAAGAATAAATATATAAATGGGAATGGTATTCTATATCTTTTCACGGGCAAGATAATTGCACGCAAAGGCGTATTGCCTTTATTATCTGCATGGATGAAACATATAGGCGTATATCTTAACGATCATTTAGTGGTGGTTGGTGATGGTGATCAATATGATGAATGTCAGCGTAAATTCGGAAATATACCTTCCATTCATTTGGAAGGTGGTGTGCCTTACGATGAAATCTATAAGTATTATGCTATAGCAGATGTCTATTTTTTGCCAACCATAGAAGATAATTGGAGTTTGGTTATTCCTGAAGCTATGGCTTGTGGTTTACCTGTGGCAACAAGTGTTTATAATGGTTGCCATGTGGAGCTAATTCATGAGGGAGAGAATGGAATTACCTTTGATACCTATAAACAAGAAAGTTTAATAAATGCCCTTGCTTATTTCCATCAGCATGATTTGAAAGCTATGGGGTTGAAATCTATTGAGATAGAAAAGAACTTTAGTACGAAGATTTGTGCGAGACGTGAATATGAAGGTATTCTTAAATCATTGGGAAAATAATGGATTTATCAATAATAATACCTGTATATAACAAATCAAAGCTTATAAATCGCTGCTTGGATTCCATCTTTAGCCGATCAACTCATTATTCCTATGAAGTGATATTGGTGGATGATGGGAGTACGGATAATAGTGTGGAGCTTATCAAGGCTCGAACGGAAAGTAATATCATTCTGTATGAACAGCAGAATGCAGGACCTTCGGTTGCTCGCAATAAGGGTGTGGAACTGTCACATGGTAAGTATTGTGCTTATCTTGACGCTGATGACTATTGGGAGGATGGTTTTATAGAAAAGACGGTTTCGTTTCTTGAAGAACATGATGGTTGCGTGGCTGTTAATGTGGCGCAGTGTCACCTTACGATATCTGGAGAACATGTTGCTCCTGTTTGTTATGGCGAATATTCAAAACCTTTTGTTCTTGACGATTTCTTCTCGTTTTGGGCAGATTATATGCATGTTTGTACAGGTAGTGTTGTTATCAGATCTGAGATTATAAAGCAGATTGGTGGTATGCGTACCGATTTACGAATAACAGAAGATTTAGAATTCTGGGCATTGGTTTCTACTTATGGAAAATGGGGCTTCATACCTGAAATTTTATTTGTCAGCGACGGCATGGAAACCATAACTAATCAAGCGGAATGGCTAAAGAAAATGCAGATAAGATGGAACAATGCTCCGTCTGTAGCTGATTGGGAGAAACGTATCATAAAACGTACAAATCAGACTGAGGCTTATAAGAAAGCCAGAGGGCGTATTGCGCGTAATCTCGTCTACTGCCAGTTGTTGTCTGGTAGAGAAAGCCTTGCTCGTAGTGAGGCTAAGATATATGGTCAAAAATTTACTCATGATGCCATTGGCAAATTAATGAACTTATCTAAATGGTCTCCATTGACATGGTGGGGGCTATGTAAGTTTTTGAAATGGCGTGAGTGGCATAGACAATATAAACTATAATTGATAATTTAAATTATGGATAAGTTAAATTTTAACACTTTTCTTTCGCAACATAGAACATATATCATAGGAATTGCAATGATATGTGTAATGTTGTTTCATCAACGTTTTTTGGATGGTAACATTTTTGATTTCTTTCATCACTGTGGGCGGTGGGGGGGGTAGATGTCTTTCTTGTAGTATAGGGCTTTGGAATTGCCTTTTCTATATCCAAAAATAATAGAGAAACCTATTTTGTCCATAGAATAAATAGATTATTGCCGACTTGTGTTTTCTTTGGTTTAATAAATACTTTTTTTAGTCTGGTAATATTTCATGCAGCAGTACAAAGAAGATTGTACTTTATGTTGCCTTTTAGTCTTGAGCATTGGTGCATATTTGCAATTGCTATATATTATCTATTGGCACCATATATATGCAAAACAATAAATAAATATAAGATTACTATTCTTTGTATGACAGTAATATTAAGCTATATAATGCTATACATTACAAGAATAGAAATGTCTATAACAAATATAGATGTATCTATAATTTAGCCTTTAGACTGGGCTATTGAAAGATTTCCGGCATTTTGTTTCGGCATGATTCTATTTTATTTGCACAATTGGAAAATAGAAAGATTCTTTTTTGTGATTTCTGCATTTCTTATTTGTTTACTTTCTTACTTGATGATGTCAGAAATAAAATTGTTTGGATCCCTTATATATTGTGATCAAATTTTTATGTTGCTTATTCCTGCATTTTGTCTTTTTTGTGGAATTTTGGAGAAGGTTACTGATATTTTGAGGATAACCAATTGTGTTAAATGGGTTGGTAAATACAGCTTGCAGATGTACTTGGCACATGAATTATGTTTTGCACTAGTGAAAAGGTATGTTCCTTGTCCCCAAAATAGTCAGTTCTTGATAGCTATTTTAATCAGTATATTGTATGCTTATTTAGTTTATCTTCTTGTAGGCAAAATAAAAATTATTAGAAGATAGACCTTCTTGTTAAAGTTTAACGGGAATTATATGAAACCAAAGATACTTTTTATCATGCACATGCCGCCGCCTGTGCATGGTGCTGCTATGGTGGGGCAGTATATCCACGATAGCAAGTTGATAAATGGGGAGTTTGACTGTCATTACATCAACCTGACTACTGCGAAGAACTTGCAGGACATCGGGAAGGTGGGGATGAGGAAACTCTTTGATTTCTTCAAGCTCCTGAAGAAGATACGGCATGAGGTAAAGGTGGTCAAGCCTCAATTGGTTTATGTGACTCCGAATGCTTGTGGCGGTGCTTTCTATAAGGACTTTGTGGTGGTTCAGATGTTGAAGCGCTTGGGCTGTCAGGTGGTTGTGCATTATCATAACAAAGGTGTGGCTACACATCAAGGCAAATGGTTTGATGATGCTTTGTATAAGAGGTTCTTTAAGGACATAAAGGTGATTCTGCTTTCGGAATGTCTTTATGATGATGTGAAGAAATATGTGAAGAGGGACGATGTGTTCGTATGTGGCAATGGCATCCCTTCGGCTACTATAGAGAGTTTTGTATCGGCTCCTATTGTTGTGGCATCTCCTGAAGATAAGGTGCCTCATATCCTGTTCCTTTCTAATCTTCTGATAAGTAAGGGTGTGGTTGTTCTGCTTGATTCTCTGAAGGTATTGAAGGAGAAAGGCTGCCGTTTTGTCTGCGACTTTGTGGGTGGTGAAACGGTGGAGATGGATGCTGCCATGTTTCAGACCGAGGTGGCAAAGCGTGGGCTTGAGGGCATGGTGGTGTATCATGGCAGGAAATATGGTAAGGACAAGGAGGCTTTCTTGAATGGTGCTGACATCTTTGTCTTCCCTACGTTCTATCATAACGAGTGTTTCCCTCTTGTATTGTTGGAGGCTATGGAGCATGGTGTGGCTTGTATCTCTACTACAGAGGGTGGCATCCCGGGCATCATAGATGACGGAAAAACAGGCTTCCTCGTTCCTAAACATGATGCTGTGGCATTGGCTGATAAAATAGAAATGTTTATTCGTGATACCGACTTGCGCCATAAAATGGGTTCGGCAGGACGAGAGAAGTATGAACGTGAGTTTACGTTGGAGGTGTTTGAGAAGAGGATTGCTGAAATCCTTAATCATTGTCTACATTATTAAAAAGTATCTAACAATGTGTGATCAAAATACAATATGAAACTGATATATTGCTACATAGAGCACTTTCGTAACATAGAAAATCAGGATGTTTCCTTATCTGATGAATTCGATTGTCGCTACCGTGATTCTAAGATATTTATGGAAAAGCGAGAAAAGAATCCTCTGATGGATTACATTTATGACAATGGTTTCATGAGCAATCTCAGAATTATTGTAGGAAAGACGGGGTCTGGTAAAACCAATTTCCTGCAATTGATAGGTATGGACTGGTGGAATAGAAAAAGTACGGCTGATGGTGATGCTTATCTTCTGCTGTATAAAATGCACAATGAAAATGATTTCTTTGTTGAGGAAGTGGGGCTTGGAAATAAGACACGGGCGTATTGCTTCACATATGATTTTGATAAACACGAAATTATGAAATATATACCTGCTGCTTATGATGATCATGAGGATACATACATAATCAATGCTTTTGACAGATATGCTTTTGCAAGTTGTCCTTATGATAATGTAAGGCAGGAACAGATGTTTGATAATAATCAGTTTATTCCTCGGAAAATCACTCAATATGGAAAGTCAAGTGTTTCTATGGAATGTGAGTTTCTGAAAGAATACTTGAGCCATTTTTCAGAAAAGAGCATAAAAAGAAGAGTTTCTTTTGTAATCGGATGGAAGAACTGGCAGAATAAAATTCAATCAGATTTGGATGAGAAACTGATAAAAAGGGAGTACTGGACGTATAAGGATGGAGCTGAAGAACAAAGGGATAAGAATTTTCGTAATGGGCAATACAACAAGCCAATAGAATATGATAAGAAATCTACACCAAAGAGTCGTTTCATCCATGACTTAATGGTTGATTTTGCCATATATCTGAGAAAGTGGGCAGAATTGGTGGAATATGAGTTTCCTGAGAAATATTATCCTTACACTGGTATTGTATATGATTTGGGCATCGAAGATCCCAGAGAGTTGCCTGACGGGAAGAAGATGGGAATCCTAAAGCGCATTGACTGGTTATGCCAATATATAGATTATCATACTGACGAGATTACGAGCAATAGAGGTCTTGTATGGCAGATTGGTTCTGATATCAGGGATCTTTTCCTCCTTCTCGGAAAGATGGATGACAAATACTTCACGGATACTGAGTTTACTATACCTGTAATGGATATAGATGTAAACGGAAAGACCGTGATGAGGGATGTGTTTGAACGGATGGAGCAATATCGACCTGACCAGATTGGGGTCTTTACCGAGTGCCTGTTGCCTTATCATTGGAGTTATGTGAGTTCTGGAGAGTATCAGTATGCCAAAATATGGGGTGTTTTGGAAGAATATGGAGTGAGAGTTAAAATGATGACGCAGGGGCAGAAGTATTCGGAAGCCATTCAACCTAATCTCATTCTCCTTCTGGATGAACCTGAAAATTATATGCACCCAGAAATGTGCAGAACTTTTATCAGAAATCTGAATGTATTGCTAAGTAAACGCAACCCGAATACAGAACTACAGGTACTAATTAGTACGCATTCGCCATTTATGTTGTCGGATGTGATGGCATCGCAGGTTATCAAAATGGACTATGATGAGAATGGTAAGTGCGTTATCTCAGAAAGTAAGAAGCCATATTATGCTGCTAATATCCATAGCATTATGGCTGATGGTTTCTTTTTAGAATACACAATTGGAGAGCAGGCTCGCATCTTTCTTGAAGACAAGTTTAAGTTGTTACAAAGGTTAACTTGCATGAACAGAAATCTTTCTTCTTCAGAGAAAGAAGAGCTAACAATGATACGTAGCTTGATTCCGAATATCGGTGATGCTTTGATACGCCATTGTTTCTGCATGATGTTGGAAAAGTTTAAATAAGATGATAAGACTGTTGTTGCCGAACATAGAAGAACTGAAATGGCTTCATTATGAAGCGGTAAAAAGTTATGTGGCTGATATCATGCACAAGGAACTGCGGAAAGAGTTTTATCAGGAAGTGGTAGCTCTGCCTGGATTTGAAAAATATGATAGTGGGTATGATCTGGAGCATGATACTTTCAACTGGCTCAAACAATTTATATTAGCCGATTGTCCGACTCTTGCAGGATGGGTGGCGAATTGTTCTGAACTGCTGAAATTTGATTATATGAAGAAGGTGTACTTAAACAGGTTCTCAAATGGTATCTCGAACTATGTAGATCGGAATGAAACCTATAATGCATATACTTTGTTTGAGAAAATGAATTTAAAGGTATGCCCATATTGCGAACATGAACTATTGGATATCGTAGAAGTAATGCATGGCAAACAGATTAAACGTACATTGGAGTTCGACCATTTCTATCCGAAAGGTACTGATGAGTATCCTGGACTGGCCATGTGCTTTTATAATCTGGTTCCAAGTTGTAAGGTATGCAATCAGCTGAAATTGACGAATCCAGTGGCTGCCAATCCTTATGAGTCGGATATAGAGAACCTATCTTATTTCTATTCAAACCTGCCCATAGGAGTTAACTATGATGCGGTACCAGAAGCCGATTTCTCCATCAAGATGCATACTGAAGGAAATATGATGATAAATCAGGACACGTTGGGGTTAGAACAGAGATATCAAAGCCAGAATTATACCGCTTATCAATTATTGAAGAACAGGCAAAACTTCCCTGATGAGAAGTTGGCAGAGATGGAGCGAATGGGATTAGGTACTATAGAGGGACTGAGGTTTTCTCTTTTTGGCAAGCCTCGCAGTGAGGCTTCGGGAACAGAGTTGCATACAAAAATGAAAGAGGATCTAATTGGATATTAGAAAGTAAAAAGCTATATTTCAAATACTAATATGTTTCGATTAAAAGATTTAAATATACTTGGTAGCAAGGCGGAGCTTGCCGCGCTGCCGGAGGGCAAACTGCTCATTAACACAATTAATGTATTATATAAATGAAAAGAGTTTAGTGGAGGTTGTAAAGAATTGTGATAACAAACGTTAAATATATAGCCGTTTAGTCTATCTGCACAACCACATTGCCTTTTTTTTATTATTTTTGAATGCGTTTCGATCGTTAACAACGGTCAAGGAGCAATCGGACATCGTTGCACACGATGTGCCATTATTTCGTCATTTTAAATTACTAAAGCAATGTTTCATAATATTGAAATAAATAGATTACGTGGTATAAAACACTCGAAAATAGAAGGCTTGAAACAGATAAATCTTTTCTTCGGAAAGAATAACTGTGGTAAGTCGTCACTTTTGGATGCCATTTTTCTCATATCAGGTATATCTAATCCGAAGTTGCCTCTTAATGTTAACATCATACGCAACTATCGTCGATTGGAACCTTCTGATATGAAGCTGGACTTCTATTCTCTTGACATGAGCAACCCTATCGTAATAAAGGCTGAGAATGACGAAACAAGAGAGTTGCAAATATCTGTTGTTGAGTCGTCTTCAAGCAAGGTGAACCTTCTGGGCGAAGACAACAATGTGGCTTCTACCGATCCTGACAATAAGTATGGTTTGGTATTAAAGTATAAGGTTGACGAGCATGCTTACGAGTCTTCAATAATAATGTCGCATTCTTCTAACAACTCTCTGGAGCAACGAATAAAGATGCCTGCACATTATAAGGAGAAACTCACATGTAGATACCTTAATCCGAAGTTCGATTTTACAACTTCCATTGACGGACTTGTAGACGTAATAAAGAACAAGGACGAGGCGTTCATCGTTAACGCTTTGCGACTCATAGAATCAAAGATCAAGGATTTTGTTCTTTCGCAAAATGAGGTTTTGGTGGATATTGGTCTGGATAAGCGTATCCCTATAAATATGATGGGAGACGGAGCACGCAAGATTTTATCTATCTTGACCACCATATACGAATGTAAAAATGGTATAGTGTTGATAGACGAATTGAGTAATGGCTTCCACTATTCTGTTATGAAAGGGGTGTGGCGAGCGATTATTTCTGTAGCTAAGAAAAACAATGTGCAGATTTTTGCCACTACACACGACCTGGATTCAATAAAAGGCTTGCGTGATGCTGCAAAGTCTGGCGAGGAGTATGATGACTCTATCGTATGTTTTAAATTGCAGCGAACTGCCGATTACGAACTGAAGTCGTATACGTATTCTCTTGACAGTGTTGATTATTCTTTAACCCAGGAAATAGAAATCAGATAGTATGAATCTTATTTTTATTGAAGCGAAGAATGCAAATACTTCCGAATGCAACTTTCTCAAGGCTGTATTGTCAAAACATTTTGTCGACAAGTCTGTAGAATTTATTTGTATGGATGGGGTTGGAAATCTTTTCCAAAAGTCTATCATAAACAGAATGGAACAGGCGCAAGTCGAAGGTGATAGTGTTCTTGTGCTGGTTGATGCTGACAGTCCAAGTAAAGGATGGGGATACACTAAGAGGCATGACGATATCGAGACTAAAAAGACTCAATTGCAGTTGAACTTTCCTCTGTTTATTTATCCGAACAATAATGACGATGGTGATGTAGAGGTATTGATGGAGAGTCTTATCCGCAAGGATCTGCATAAAGATTGGTGGGATTGCTTTGAGGACTATGAAACATATATTCAAGGAGCAAAGGATTCTGAAAACAATCAAAAATACAATCTGCCTAATCGTAAAGCAAAGCTCCATACTTATATCACTTCGCAGCAGTTAAATAAAAAGCAGCGCGACAAGATAGGTTCCGGATTCTGGCTTTTTGATGATCCTAAATATTGGGATTTAACACGAGAGGCTTTGAAGCCGTTATTGAATTTTTTTGATGCGCATCTAAAGTGATAGCTTTTGAAAAAGGGAGAATTTGATTATAAATTCAAGATTGATGTTTCGATTAAAAAACTTAAATATACTTGGCAGCAAGGCGGAGCTTGCCGCGCTGCCGGAGGGCAAACTGCTCATTAACACAATTAACGCTCATTCGTACAACACGGCGCGTAAGGATGAACTGTTCGCTGAGGCGCTGACAAACGGTGATGTGCTCATTCCGGATGGGGTGAGCATTGTGAAGGCGTGCAGATGGATAAAGGCGAAGAGCCTGCCGAAGGAAAGAATAGCAGGATGGGATTTGTTTTCTTTCGAGATGGAAAATCTCGAAAGAAAACAATGTGGAATGTTGCGCATGGCTCGTAGAGACGCTTGCCAGAGCAAGAATGTTGAATGTGGAGCTAATAATTCTTCATTGGACAATTCACAATCGGCTTCAGCCGACAATTCTTGTTCAGGCAAGCGTCTCTACGAGCCGAGCGCAAAACTCAAAATTCTTGCTCTGGCAAGCGTCTCTACGAGCCGAGCGCAAAACTCAAAATTCCGTGAGCGTCCGCTCACGGTAATGTTCATGGGCAGCTCGCAGAAGGTGCTTGACCTTATTGTGAAGCGGGCTGCGGAGGTGTATCCGCACTTGAAGATCGTTACCTACTCGCCGCCGTACAAGCCGGACTTCTCGGAGGAGGACAACAAGGCGATTGTGGAGGCGATAAATGCGGCTGACCCCGACCTGCTGTGGATAGGTATGACGGCGCCGAAGCAGGAGAAGTGGACCTACTCGCATTGGAACGAACTCAATATTCACTGCCATGTGGGCACCATCGGTGCGGTGTTCGACTTCTTCGCCGGCACCGTGGAGCGTGCGCCGATATGGTGGCAGCGTCACGGACTGGAGTGGCTCTACCGACTGCTGAAGGAGCCGAAGCGCATGTGGCGCCGATACATCATCGGCAACACGCTGTTCCTTTGGAATATGCTGAAAGAGAAATGTTGAATGTTGAATTGAAAGATAGCTTGACAGATATTTACTTCCGCTTTATTCAATTTTCCTTGGGCGTTTACGAGGACAAGGAGGTTTTTTTGACGGTTCTGCTCTAAAAGACCTTGACTGGGCGGCGTTTTATGAATTTGCCAAGAAGCAGACGCTTGTCGGAGTAGTCTTCGATGGCATCCAAAACTACTTAAGGATGCTGCACCGAATTTGGAATTGCTGATGCGTTGGTTTGGCATAAACCAGAAAATCAGGCAACGCAATAATGTTCTGAATGAGGCTACGGTGGCTATATATAATAAGGGGGAAAGATTCGGGATATAGCTGTTGTATTTTGAAGGGGCAGGGCAATGCGGTGATGTATCCTAATCCGTTGATAAGAATACCTGGGGTGATGTGGATGTTTGGATGAATGCTGAGCGTGATGAGATTCGTTCTCTTGCCAACTCGCTTGCTGAAAACGCCAATGGACATGTAGATGATGATAGTTCCAACCATATAGGTCTTACTGTCAACGGCATAACAGTGGAGTTACATTCTACTCCTAGCTTTATGGCAAACTTCGTGTATAATCGGAGATTGCAAAGATGGTTGAAGCAGAATGTTGATGAGCAATGTAACAACATGGTGGCATTGCCTAATGATGCAGGTCTTGTTGCAGTCCCAACACATTCCTTTAATGTCGTGTATCAGCTTTATCATCTGTACCCCCATTATTTCTATGAGGGTGTAGGGCTGAGGCAGGTTGTGGATTACTCTTTGTCTTAGTGAAGAGTGAAGAACGAAGAGTGAAGAATTCTATAACCTTAGAACGAGAGTTTAAGCATCTCGGATTGTGGAAGTTTACAGGGGCTATGATGTTTGTGTTACATAAGGTCATGGGAATGCAAAAAGACAAGATGATTGCACCTATGGATGCAAATAGAGGGCAAATGCTTCTTGAGGACATCTTGAATGGAGGCAATTTTGGATATTATGACAAGCATCACGTTTTGGGGCATAACCTCCTTCGCCAGTATCGTGACACTCGTCTTTTGAGATATTATCCTGCTGAGGCTTTGAGTGAACCGATATTCAGGACATGGCACTTTTTCTCGAGAATGAAGAACAAGAAATAATAGATATACGGCGAACGGCTCTACTCTCCCATTTTGGGGGACTACATTTCGGGGATGGGGCTTAGTAGCCCGTTTTTTACTAATGAAATAGAGTGTAAAGTATGAAATTGATAGGAATACATATAAATCAAAAGAGAATTCACCCTTTTGTTCGCAAGTCATTGAAGGAAGAATGGTATCCATTTTATGGGGGCGTACCATATCTTCCATATAAAGAGGCATTGGGGAGTTGTTTGGAAAATTCAGCAACAGAATTATATACCATTGGCTCGAAAGCAGGAGTAAAAGTTACTGTGTCCTGTATCGTAGGTAAAAACGGTTCTGGAAAATCGACATTGTTGGATATCATGTATGCAATTATCAATAATTTCTCATACACTCATTTGCAGAAATATGTCAATCAGTATGGAGTACGTCTCTGTGCTGCCAAAGGAGTATATGCAAGTTTGTTTTATGAATTGAATGGAAAGATTTATGAAGTTCGGTGTGAGGACAAGCAAGCAGATTTGTATGAGGAGAACAAATTGGTAGAATTAGACAATCCCAGAAGAGTGTTGCATGAATCTTTCTTCTATACAGTTGCTCTGAATTACAGTCTATACAGTTTTAACAAGTTTGATTACTTGTGTCCACAAGACAAGCAAATCAACGGCAACTGGATTGATGGACTCTTCCATAAGAATGATGCCTATTATACTCCGATGTCATTGAATCCATTTAGGACAAATGGAAATATTGACATCAATAAAGAAACGGGGCTTGCCCTTCAGCGGTTGTCTGCTTTGGCTCTATATTTTGACTCTAAAGGCAAGAACTTTATTCCTAACTATAAGGCTTCCAAGTTAAGATATAGGCTTCGCCCCAACTACGAGAAGACTCTTATCAATAAATTTGCTGCTTGGAAAGAACCTGCCAAGTTGAGTTATCTTTATGGTGAGTTTAAACGTGCTTATGACAATTCTGGGATAAACAGGCGAGTCTTGGAAACAGAATTATATAATGATATGATAAGTTATATGGCTTATAAAGCTCTTAAAATAGGATTGACTTATGCGGACTTCAAGCGAGAAATGACAGATGACAGAATAGACCAATATCTTGAAAAAATAGCAGAAGACCGCTCTCATATAACGTATAAGATTCGACAATGCCAAGAGTTTGCCGAGCATAGTATTTATGAACGTGATGCCAGATTTCATGAAATTCGTTTGAATGATATATATGGTAACCATCCAATAGAGACCTACGAGAAAGCTTTTGAGTTACTTCCTCCTTCTTTTTATGATATAGATGTATTGTTTGAAAAAGAAAAGGATGCCCCCGATGCCGTGAGTAAATATGGGGACAGCATTACGTTCAAACGCATGAGTAGCGGCGAAAGGCAATTGATGTATTCATTGAGTTCCATATTATACCATGTTCAGAACTTGGAAAGTGTGGAAGATGACACTTTCCGTGTGTCTTACAGGCATATCAACTTGGTGTTGGATGAGGTGGAGCTATACAGCCATCCAGAGTATCAAAGGACTTTTGTCGCAGACTTGTTGGATAGATTGTCTTGGTTACAAATAAACTATCCAATAAAATCCATCAACATATTACTTGTAACTCATTCCCCTTTCATATTGAGTGATATACCTAAGAGTAATATTCTCTATCTGAAAGAGGGTAAGGCTGTTACTGATACTTCTTCTTTTGTTAACACATTAGGAGCCAATGTAAATGACCTCCTTCATCAAAGTTTCTTCTTGGAAAATGGTTTTCTGGGGGAGCATATACAGAGAAAAATCCAATCTCTGATACGCTTTCTAAAATCGGATGATGCTATGGACAACGAATGGAATATCAAGAAAGCAACGCTGTTTATCAATACTCTGGGAGATGAGCTAGTTGCATCTCAGCTTAGGCTGCTTCTTGCCAAGAAGCAAATGAAGGACAAATATTCCTATCAATCTTGGCTGGAACAAGAACTTGAAAGATTGAAAAGAAATGAGTCATGAGAAGAATTGTTGTAAATGAAGAAATCAAATTGTTGGCAGAGAAATATGCCAAGGGCTTAGATAACGGTACAAATCTCAGCGCAAAGCCTTTGGATAATCTGAAAGCCTTGAAGGAAACATTGAGCAGGAATACGACAAAAATCATATTCTCTGCCAAACAATCCAACCCGAAAGGTAACAAGAAAAAAACTTTCTCTGCTACAGATTTACCTCAATATGCAGAATACACACAGACTATCATTGATTTGTATTCCAGTATTAACAAGTTGTTGCCTTGGCAATATGGAGTTGTCATCCAAAGAATGAAATCCATATTAAAGCCCGAATATTTGATTGCAGCAGTAAAAACAGCAAAAGCTGAACCTTACTATTTTGCAGATTTAATCATCAAGGCGATGGATTATAAGGGTGTAAGAGAAAATGTTTTTCCCGATTATGTACGCAATGATGCTCTTGGCATCAAAACCTGTGTTTATTGCAATGCCCAGTTTGCCGTAACAGCAGAAACCGAGCCTTCCTTGACTCCTGCTATGATTAAGAAACGAGGTAAAAGAAGAGGAAGAAAACCACAACCTCGACCTGCTATATTGAGGGCGAATTATGAGTTGGATCATAATTTTCCCAAAAGCGTCTATCCATACCTTTGTACGAATTTCTACAACTTGATTCCTTGTTGTTCTTCTTGTAATAAGCATAAAAGTAAATATCCGTTAGATTTTACTCTTTATGCCAAGAATGGTGATGATTTGGAACCGCTTTATTTTGAACTTCCTACGGATGACTTGCTGAAATTCCAACTTCGTCATGTTTGTGGTGGTTTACATGTTGAGTTGAAAGATAGGGTTGGCGGAACTCTTGCAGAAGAGTTTAACAAGAGGTTTGCCATAGATGCCATATATAAGGAGCATTCTGAAGAAATCAGGGAGTTGCTTTGGCGGCACAAGATATATTCATCATCTGGCATTGCAGCCTTGAAAGATGGATTCAAGGATTTGTTCCAAGACGGATTTGACATAGACAGATTTGTCTTGGGAACTTATGCCGATACCCAGGATGTGTTCAAGCGTCCTCTGACGATAATGAAACAGGATATAATGAAACAATTGATATAATCATGATATTTCAATATTTGTATAAACCGTTTTATGTAATAAGGCTGAATAAAGCTAATTTTACTATATGGTTTTTGTTTACTATTTTGGGCGGAAATTTGGGACTTGCTTCCAATGTGCTGATAAGAAAATACATCAATAATCTGTCACTTATTGATTCTATAGTCTTGGATTACCATAGTGGAAGTTTTTACATATTCTCCATCGTTTTGTTGGCTTCTTCTGTTGGAAACGTACTAATTGATTTTCTTTCAAAGAGAAATACAGATTTTAAGTCTCTAAAAGTAGTTTGGCTCGCTCTGACATTCTTGTTGTCATTGCTGTGTAGTTTAGCATATTCTGTATATATATGTGCACAAACGCCACAGATCAACAATGATGTGTCTGGCGATGTCTTACAATTGATACTTTTTCTTCTCTCAATAGTTTTTAGCACTTATTCTTTTTGTTTAGTCCTCATGGATGCGAATGATTCTGCCTTTGCTTCTATAAGTGACCGATATGAAAGACAAGAAGAGAAGAAAATACAAGAAATAAGTGAGAAGGTTTCAAGTATAACTAACGATGGCAATGGTTTGAAATTATGAAAATAGTATTTCCTTATATAGAAATAGAACAACCTATAGGTACTTTTTATATGAGTACCATCAATGCAGAAGTTCTTGCACAAATCGTCTCTATTCAACGCCGAAACGAGAAAAATAAGCAATATTTGTTTGGAAATAATCATCTTCCAAAAGATGAGGAAGGTGTTCAAAGAGAACAATCCAAGGAGCGAGTTGAAAGTATTAGCAAATATTGCCAAGATCCTGATGCAACCTTTCCTACTCCTATTATTATTAGTATATATCGAGATAAAGAATATACAGACAATGGACATGAGTTCATTTTTGATATAGATGAATATGACACAATAGGAGATGTTATAGATGGTCAGCATCGTTTGTTGGGAATTATGAAATCTAAAAGAGCCGTGGATTTTAATCTACCTGTGGTCTTGATGTTTAATTTGACCATGGAAGAAAAAGCATACGTGTTTTCTATTATTAATAGTACTCAGACCAAGGTCAGTATGAGTTTGATTTATGATTTGTTTGATTTGTCAAAAACACGAAGTTTTCAAAAGACAGCTCATGAAATTGCTCGTTCTTTGAATAAAATGAACAACTCGCCATTTTTTAACAGGTTGAAGATGCTGGGTAAAAAAGATGATAATCAATATTATGCAACCTTATCGCAAGGAACTTTTGTAACCCAATTACTTTCTTTGATGACGAAAGATCCAAATGGTGAGAGAAGTGCTCTGAAAAGAAATAAGCCACTACCAAAAGATGAACATTTGCCTTTGCGTCAATACTTTTTGGAAGGAAAGGATGATGTTATTTTAAAAATAATTCTTAATTGCTTTTCAGCATTAAAAGTCATATTTCCTGATGAATGGAAAAATCCTGATCGGAACATATTATGGAAGACTACAGGATTTGGGGGCGTAATAAAAGCTTTTCCAAAAATTTACAAATATGGTATTGTAGAGAATGATTTATCACAATCTTTCTTTGAAAAAATATTTGCTTCATTCAAAGAATATATGCAAGTGAACAATAAAGACTTTACAAGCAAATTCTATTCTGGCGGTGGAGAGCAACTTCAAGGAAAGTTATGTCAAGATATTCTTAGGGCTAATAATTTATAAGAATGCTGCTTATGATACGCAATGGTACTGTAGTTGATGTTGAAACATACTGTAAAGATAGGAAAAGACCAACCGACAAGGAAAATCTGAGATATATCTTGGAGGTGGGTAATGAGTGTCCCATGTGTGGAAAGATTATAACTGATTTTTCCGCTGATAAGCATAAACTTTATGAGGTCGCTCATATATTTCCCAATAGCCCGACTGAAAAGGAAATGTCTGTATTGTCAGACGTGGAAGTGTTGGGGGAAAATTCTGAAAGTTTTGAGAACAAAATAGCATTGTGTAGAGATTGCCATAAAGAATATGATGAGCATAAGACAATAGAAAAATATAATGCAATGCTTAATTTGAAGAAGAAACTTTTACAAAATAGCAAAGCCCAAACAGCATTGTCGCATAATGTGGTAGAGAAAGAGTTGTTGGATGTTGTTCAACAAATATCTTCTTTATCAACGAATTCTGATTCTATTTCTGAAATGGAACCATTGTCCTATACTGTGATGAGCGTAAAGGCCAAAATACCTTCCAACAATCTTCTTCGAACTGATGTTGAAGGATTGGTTTCAAACTATTTTTTATATTTGAAAGATTTATTCAAAAGTTTGGATGAGATTAGTTTTGAAACAATTGCTGCATCTTTCAAACATTCCTATTGCCAAGCCCTAAAAGAACAATTGAATCAAGAAGAAATTTTTGAGTCACTTATTGATTGGGTGAAATCAAAAACACGTTGTTCAAGAACTGTTGCACGAATCCTTGTTTCATATTTTATACAAAATTGTGATGTATATGGAAAAATATCCCGATAAATTGTATTCTGTGCCAGAAAGTGTAGTCGGAATCATGCTGCAAATTATGGAGATGATTCCTGATAAAGGAATATTGTTGAACGATTTAAAAGAGTTGATGTCAAATGTTGACACTAATGATTTTATAGATGCTCTCACCTGTCTTTATGCCATACAAGCAATAAAATACAATTCATTTCATTTTATCGAAAAATCATGTTGAAAGAAATATTCTGCTCAAAATTTAAACATTCCAAAATAGAGTTTCATAAGGGACTAAATGTTATATTAGGCGATAACAATGGGTCCAATTCCATAGGTAAAAGCACGATGCTTCTTATAATAGACTATGTGTTTGGAGGTGATACCTATGCAAAGAGTGATGTAATAGACCATATTGGTCAACATGAAATTTGTTTTTCTTTTGAATTTGGGGAAGTTAATTCCTATTATAAGAGAAAAACAGCACAAAGTAAAACGGTATTTGTGACAGATGCGCATTATGAGAATGAAAAGGAAATATCTTTAGATGATTATAAAAAACTCTTACTTCAGTTTTATAACATAGATGATGAAAACATATCCTTCCGCAATATTGTAGGTCTATATTCTCGCATTTATGGCAAGGATAATTGCAATGAAAAATTTGTGCTGAGTGCATATTCTAAACAGTCTTTCGATGATTCAATATCGCGCCTTATTAAAATCTTTGGTAAATACCCCGAGATACAAAATCGAAAAGAAGCAAAAAAGAATAGTGAAGAACGGTATAAAACTTTTTGTGCTGCTGTTAAAATGAATTTCATAAAAGTGTATTCAACTAAAAAAGATGTTGATGAAGCCGAAAAAACATTGTTGCTTGAAAAAAATGATTGTTTGGCACTTGAACATCAACTATTAACAGATACATCAGTGTTAACTCCTGTTCAACTTCAGACAATTTCTGATTTGAAGGATGAAATGGCAAGAGTTTTGGCTTTGAAATTTTCTCATAGAAGTAAATTAGGAAAATTACAAGTCAATATAGGAAAGCTAAAGAAAAAAGTTGCCATTGATATAGAAAGACTTCAAATTTATTTTCCTTCTATCAATATAAACGAGATTGAAAAAATCAATGAATTTCATGAAGGCTTAGTTAATGAACTTAACAAGACAATTCTCAAACAAATCACAAAAGAAAAAGAAATATTAGAATCAATAGAGAAAGAAGAAGAGGTAATAAGAAATAAGATAGATTCCGTTATTTCACTGAACCAAGCAAACAAAGTTGTTTTGGATAAACTTATTGAGTTGAGAAAAAGTGTTGATAATAAAGAAAAGGCAATCACTGATTATAAGAAACGTGAAGGCTTGAAGGCTGAGAAAAAAGATGCAAAGGATATGTTTGAGAAAACTCAGAATCTGATACTTGCTGACATTCAGAACAAGTTGAACAATGAGATTTCAATCTTGAATGAAAAGGTTGAAGGAAAAGAAAAGCAAGTTCCTTTGTGTGCGTTGTCTTCAAAGAGCTATACATATTTATGTTCTGATGATAGCGGAACTGGAACAAACTTTAAAAATTTAGTTTTATTTGATTTGGCTATATTGGCTTTGACTAGGCTTCCATTTGTTATGCACGACACATTACTTCTAAAAAATATTGAAAAAAAGAGAATGGATGCTATCATGAAATTATATTCGCAAGAAAAGAAAAAACAAATATTTATTTCTTTTGATGAATTGGCAGATTATAGTCCTACAACACAAAAGATAGCTGAAGAATATAAAGTCCTCACTTTATCTCCTGGAGGAAATGAATTGTTCGGAATATCTTGGAGCAAGAAAAAAACAGAAAAACATAATTAGGACAAAAATAGACGATGATACAATCCTACACAAAATACAAACAATTCGAGTCCTTGGTAGATGCCAAGGATAATGGGAAAGCTGTGAGAAACGGCTTGGACTTTCTGCGTTTCGTAGCAGAGGAATATAGCCGCTTGGAAGTGTATAACAACCAAGAATGTGATGGAGATGATTTCTTCACTTATCAAGTGGAGAAAGAACTGGCTCAGGTGCTGAGAGACGAGGCTACTTGAGAATATCGCTCCAATGGTACCGTTGTAGCGGTCGGATGGTACCGGTACTAAACATCCGCTACACACGCTGTCAAAGGGTGCCCTGCAGACTTCCCGAGCTTCTTGATGAGCTTCTGGTATGTACCCTCAAGACGTGCCTTTGTCAATTCGTCAGCAAAGTGGTTCATGCTTAGGAAGAGGGTGGATATTCCGATAGAGCAAGCCTGATGGCCAAGAGCACACGCGAGATAGGACTTGCCACATCCTGTAAGACCGGTGATGAGCAGATTGTCCCCTCGGCGTATGAAGCTTCAATAATATTTATCTATCTCTATTTAAGATCTTATCTATGGATAGATAAATCTCTTCTTCGGTTTCGTAAGGAATAATTGTAAAATATGCATTACCATTCAGCATAGCAGATATGTTTGATTTTCTTTTATCGTAGAAAATGTAAACGGGTATGTTATGCGCTTCGGCATAGGCCAACTCGTAACCCACGCCATGGGATGGGCAGGTGCATTCTGCTATTACGAGGTCGCAGCTTTTCAACCACTCGGTATCTCTCTCGTAGATATGTACATCAATTTCTTTTGTTTGAGCCTTCAAACTCATATTCGATTTTCCAATGTGTTCAGTGAGCACTATATCCGTCTTCTTTATATAATTGATAATCTTCTGATACAAAGCTGCATCAACCCGACCACCTCGGATTGAACCTGCAAAATATACTTTCTTGTTCATGTTGTTTGTTATTTGTTTAATTTTTATGGATAACTATTATTCTGATATGTTTTAAGGATGTAAAATTGTAATGTTACTGATTACCAGTGTTCTCCCTTTTACGAATGCAAAGTTAACAAAAGTCTTGTTTTTTACGTCATAAACTTGACTTTTATATTGTTCTTTAACCCTTTTCGTGCTATAATCCATTTGTATAGTTGTGATTGGTTTTGCCAATGCACGACTACTTATTCGTTATTATCGTTATAAGATAGATTTCCCTCAAAATTAAGTGTCTCGTGCGGTACGCTGTTAGGCTTGTTAGCCTGCGTAGTTCAGTCACTATTGTTGTCGCTGAAACATCGCCGATGATGATCCGCCACATATACCAAAATATTTTGGCTCCAGACTTGCGGTTTCGGATATTTTGCGTATATTTGCGGTATAACCAATTAAATCGTCTGCAATATGTTAGCAATACTTATTTTCAGCTGGATAGTATCAGTCCTTTTTGTAGTCTTAGCAGAAAGAAATAATGGCTATTCTTCATCGTTGAGTCACGATGAAAAAATAAAAAGAATTAGAGAAAAAAGACGCAGAGTAGAACAAGAAATAGCTGCTATGACTGCAAAGCGAAAAGAAGAACACCGTATATGGATGGAGCTTATGGGCTTTGCAAAAGAAGAAAAAAAAGAAACTGATAAAGACAAACTATAATATCGTATTTTTTCAGGGCTTATATAAATGCTACTTTTGGTTCACAAACCAAAAGTAGCATTTTTTTTATGGCAACAACTCAAACATTCGAGACCATCGTCACGCTCAATGCACAACAAGCGAAAGACGAGATGGCAGCACTAAAGAAAAAACTCGACGATCTAAAGCAGAAGAAAGCCGAGGCTCTCAAAGATTCCGGCACGTCCGTAAATGATATCAAGCAGATAAACAAAGAGATACGAAAAGCAGAAGATCATGTAAATGCGTACAGATCGAGGGTTAGCGATACAATAAATACGCTTCAAAATCTTTCGACGGCTTCTATCGGCGAGATCGAAAAGGTATCACGTGTGCTCAAGCAGCAGATGAAGTCGGCAACAAATCCTGAGGACTACAAGCGACTTGAAGAACACCTTGAGAGATGCAGGGCACGCATTAACGAACTGAAGCAACCTATATCGGCTACTCTCAGCCAATACAATACGGCTATAGCTGAAGCAACACGGCGAGTTGAGAATTTTGAGCAGGAGAACGCTCTGATAGACCGTACTCTAAAAAACATCAGCGGTTCGACTGCGCTTGAATTGGAGACATCGCTTAAACTCGTAAACGAGCAACTCGCCAATACGCATCGAGGTACCGAAGAGTATCACGAGCTGACAGAAAAGGCGAAATTGCTGAAAAAAGAAATAGCAGCCGTCGGTGCTGAGCAAGATTTGACAAAAAGCAAGTGGTCGAAATTCGTCAATATCTTTAACACCAATTGGGGTGCCATCACTCAAGGCCTTGCAGCTGTCACTGGCTTATCTGCGACTGTACGCGACTGCACCAATAAATACGCCGCGATGAACCAGGAGATGTTCAACGTCACTAAGTATACGGGGCAGGCCATCGAGGAGGTCGAAGTGATGAACGAGAGTTTTAAGAAGATGAACACCCGTACAGCGCGCGGTGAACTGAACAGACTTGCTCAAGATGCAGGTAGGCTTAGCATCACCAATAGAGAAATGGTAGAGGAGTTTGTCGATGGTGGTGACAAAATCAATGTAGCACTTGGCGACGACCTCGGCGATGACGCTGTTGAAAAAATTGGCAAGTTGGCGCAGATGTTTGGCGAGGACAAGACGAAGGGCTTGCGTGGTGCTATGCTTGCCACGGGTTCTGCTGTCAACGATCTTGCGCAGTCGTCCTCTGCTAATGCCGGTTACATCGTTGACTTCACTGCCGACTTGTCTGGTGTTGCCCGTCAGGCAGGCATGACACAAGCGCAAATCATGGGTCTCGCTTCGGCACTCGACCAAAATATGCAAGACGAAGCGACATCTTCTACCGTCTTCTCACAACTTATCACTAAGATGTTCCAGGAGCCGATGAAGTTTGCAAAGTTGGCTGGCGTAGAGGTGAGCACATTCACGACCATGCTGAAGACAGATGCGAATGGTGCATTATTAGAGTTCCTGCAGGCTATGTCTAATCGCGGTGGCTTCGACCAATTGGCACCAATGTTCTCGCAGATGGGGCTTGAGGGTACACGTGCTGTAGGCGTTCTATCATCAGTGGCTTCTAACCTTGATCAAGTGCGAGAGGCACAAGCTACAGCTACGCAGTCATACAAAGATGGTACAAGCGTTCTCAATGAGTTCAATGTGCAGAACAACACTGTGCAGGCAGGTCTCGATAAAGCGAAAAAACAATTTGATGACATGTGCATCGAACTCGGCGAAAAACTGATGCCCATTGCTAAATATAGCGTATCTCTGACTTCAATGGGCATAAAAACATTGTACGTTCTTATAGAATACGTATCAAAACACATCGTTGTTTTGGCTGCACTCGCAACAACCATGCTGGTTTATAACAACGTCCTCACTGCCACGATGATAAAAGAGAAAGCATGGCTGGTAATACGAAATACAAGCAAAGTCCTAAATGTTGCATTAACAGCTTCTACAAGACTCCTTAGATCCGCTCTTTTGGCAATTGAGCTAACGTATAAGAGATTAAGATATGGTGTAGAAGCGTACCGGCTGGCTATGGAGAAGGCAAAACTTGCGAGTCTGACCAATCCTTGGGCCGCTCTTGCCACGGTTCTTACCGTTGTTGGTGTTGCTGTGTATTCAGCGGTTAAAGCTTGGCAAGCGCACAAAAAGGCTATACATGACAACCTACAAAGCGTTAAAGAAGCCAACGCAATAAAAAAGCAGCAGGAAGCCATTAACAAGCGAGTAGCAGAGAGCTACATCGACGAGAAGACACGCGTGCAGCAGCTGACGAAGATCATCCGTTCAAACGCATTCTCGATAGGTGAGCGACGGAGTGCTATTGCCGAGCTGCAAAAAATAATTCCGGACTACCATGCTTCAATCTCCAAAGAGGGCAAACTATTTAATGAGAATACAAATGCCATCAATGACTACATCAAAAAGCTTGACCAGGCTGCTATGGCAGAAGCCATCTACGAGCAGAAGAAAGAAATAGCAAAGAAAAGGCTTGAGCTAAAACAGACGGTGAGACGCAAGGTGAATAATATTAAGTATGTTAATGCAGAGATAGAAGCTCACCCCGAAGCATATCGGTCACGAAAAGAATTCTCATCATTCGGTTTTGGTAGTGGACAAGTGACTGAAGGTAATAGACAACTTGCAAACAAACTTATCGAGCGTGCCGCACATGAAAAGGCCCTCAAGGCGGCACAAAGCGGGTTACGTATCTTGGATGCCCGAGAACGCGAACTTGTCAAACTCATAAATTCCGACGAGGGCTTACGCAAAGCGTTCGCCGATTTAACCATAAATGGCGGTGGCAACGGTGGCAATGGCGGCGGTAATGGTGGCGGTAACGGTGGCAACAACGGTGGCAACAACGGCAATACCACTAAGACAGACCCAAAGAAAGAGAAGTACGACAAAGAGAGCTCTGCACTCAAGCATACGCTTGACACCGATGAACTGGCTCTCAAGCAGCAGCTCGAACGTAAAGAGATAGACGAAGACGAGTATGCTAAGCGAATGTATGAGAAGAAACAGCAGTATTATGTTAAACTTGTAGACCTCCAAACAAAGTACGACCAGGACACTACACAAACACAGCAATCGATGGTAGATGCAGCTATCGCCGAGAGCAAACGACTGGCTGATGTTCAGGAGCGACAGATGACCGAGAGCCTTGACGCAAAGACGCGTGCATACAACGCAGAACAAATGTCTCTTCTCCAGCAACGCACACAAGGGTTGTTGACCGAAGAGGAATATAACGAGAAGCTAAAAGAGGCAGAGAGACAATATCACCAAGACCGTCTCGCCATCATTCAGGAGCACGGAGGCGATGAATACGACGAACAGAAGTGGTTACTCGACAAAGAACTGGAGTCCGTACGCCAAAATGAAGAGGATAAGAAGAACGCACAAATGAAGGTACTCGAGGCGCAATATGACAACGCAAACAGTGCGAGTGGCCAAATGGCAGCTGTGCAAGCCATGTACGAACAACAGCTCATTACCTACGAGCAGTACCAGGAGCGCATGACGGAGATAGCGCGAAACAAAGAAGAGGCACGCAAGGCTATCATGCAGCAGGCTTTTAGTACGGTTAATACCATGTTGTCGGCTGCGTCATCATACTCGCAAGCGTGCTCGGATCTCGAAACGGCACGCATTAATGCCAACTACGAAAAACAGATAGAAGCAGCTGGCAATAACTCTGAGAAAAAGAAAAGGCTCGAAGAGAAGCGCGACAAAGAACTTGCTGCGGCCAAGAAAAAGGCCAACAAGCGCGCTATGGTGATACAGATAGCTCAAGCAACAGCGCAGACTGCTCAGTCGGCCATCAATGCTTATAGCTCTGCAGCTGCAATACCCATTGTCGGCCATATCCTCGCCCCTATAGCTGCTGCTACTGCAGTTGCTGCCGGTATGCTGCAGATTGCCACTATCAAAAAGCAGCAGCAGGCGCAGGAGGCTGGCTACTACGAGGGTGGCTTTACGGGCGGTTCAAGCTATCGACGCAAGGCGGGCATCGTGCACGAGGGCGAGTTCGTAGCTAACCACAATGCGGTGAACAACCCGCAGGTTCTGCCAGCTCTGCAGCTCATCGACGAGGCGCAACGCAATAATACGGTCGGTTCGCTTACTGCAGCTGACATATCGCGCTCGCTCGGTCAGGGCGGTGCTACGGTGGTGTCTGCGCCATCGGTGACGGTCAACACCGACAACTCAGAGCTGAATGCTACCCTCGGCGAAGCTCGCGATGTTATCGACCATCTTTCATTCGTTCTCACGCAAGGCATACACGCCAAATGCTACATCGATGGCGAAGACGGCATTGCCAAGAACCTCGACCACTATAAAAAATTAAAATCACGCACATAAAAATATAACATGATACACTGCACTATCAACGGAGAGGTGGGCTACCCGTCCACCTCCGACAAAATAAAATTAACGTATAACAACCCGTATGTCCAGGATTCGGGCGAGTATTCCTATGATATCTCATTCCCGATGTCAATACATCAAAACGCGACTCTTTTCAAACACGTAAACCGCTTCGATGTAAAGAAGCGCATGTCGTCGTTCGATGATTGTAAGATATATGCAGATTACCGGCTTATCATATCAGGCAAGGGTACAGTCACTTCTATTAGCGATACAACCGTCAAACTTCAAATTGTTGGCGGCAAATCGCGTATCAAGTATAATTCTGCCTTCGAGAAACACTTCATTGACGATATAGACTATTTTGAGGGTGATGAGACTCTTCGTGGTCTCGATAGCCGATTTGAGAAAACCGTACACCTAAAAGACCGGCCAGATATGGTTTATATTAACTTAAAAGACAGCCCCACGGTTTCATGCTTCTCCGGCGTTTTTAATCCTGTTTGGGACGAAGCGAATAGCCGATTCGTCAATGACATCTACTATCATAGAAGTGTTTTGACTGGAGAATATTTTAATAATGGAAATCCTACAACGTATGTTAAAATGGTGCGCCTGGCTATACAGCCACGCCTGCAATATGTACTGGAGACGGTCTTGAAGCATGAAGGCTATAAGGACTATACATTCAATTTTGATAGGTCGCATTTTCGCAGGATGTTTGTTGTCAATGCGCACCCGACATTTAAGATCAAAGAGGCCTTACCGCATTGGTCGGTTTATACCTTCTTGGAGGAACTTAGCAAACTGTTGAATGTTAGATTTCTGTTCAATGAGACAGACAAGTCTGTTAATGTCGTACCTGTAGACGAACTTTATTCCTCCGCAGCTGTTGCTTACGAATGCCTCGATGAGTACACTTGCGAGTTCGATGATGATGGCGCAAATCTGCTTGATGCCTCGAATATTGAATACAAGTTTGATGATACCACAAGTCGCTCTTGGCGCGATAGCATACCACTTAACGTGCAGCATATATACGCAACGAAGTATTATAAAAATCGTGACGAAATGGGGGCGGCGTTAAAGCTCATGCCATTAAAAGAACAACGACAAACGATTTTTGCCGCACAAGCCGATGGTTACTTCGTTTATGCAAAATGGCCCAACAAATGGAATTCTGACAAACTAACAGAGTCGCTCGTACCATGCGGCTTTTTCAGCCCGATAGTACGCAATGCAGATTCTACAGACTCCATTGAGATTAAAATAGCACCAGCAAGCATTAGCCGAAGGAAACGGTCGCACAAAACAGATGTCGTAGATGGTAATCATTATGTGGTATGCCCGTCGGCGATAGACGACTATACAGATCCGCCTGGCTCGTATGAAGACGAAGGTGGAGAGCCTTATTCTTCAGTACAAGAAGCCATTGAAGGCGATGCGACCGAAGATACGCAAGAAGAGAACAGCGTAGAGTCAGATAAAACCATGAGTGTCTTTTTTACGAGTTCAGAGAAATTCTTTATGATGGAAGGCAAAGGCGGGTGGTACGAGGACATCAAGGTGCCGGGTGGTCTTATGCCCGTCGATATGAATTTGTATTGCCATTTCCCCGTTTCATTTGTCGATCATCGTGCATATCCAGACTGGACTGGGACGAAGGAGACGGCATCGATGGATCTGCATCAGCTTCACCATTTGCAGTATTCGTCGCCAGACGACTTGAGAAAAGATGCCTCTCACCCAGATATAGACACGCACAACCTGCGCTGCATCAAGTTTCTGACAGACGATATTCCCGATCCTTCGAAAATATACATCTTTCACAATCGACGTTTCGTCTGTCAGAAAATAGAAGTGGAGATCGTTGATGGTTGCGTCAGCCAAATAAAGACCGGCTACTTCTACGAGATACTATAAGTCGCCAACAAAGTGCTTTGTACTCTCGTGCGCCACCTTCGGACTCTTCAGATACCTATTGGTAACAGATATGTCCGAGTGTCGCGCTTGGTCGCGAGCTACGACAATGCCTTCGGCGTTGGCGAGGTCGCGAATTCCGGAGTCCTTCAGGCTATAGAACTGGTATGTGTCGGGGAAGCAGAGAGCTTTCCGGACACGTACCCATTCTTGCCTAAAGCGGTTCACCGCTATCTGCTCACTGCCCGGACGTATGTGCTTGCCAAAGAGATAGTCTTGTGACGGGTGGCTGAACACGCCCTGCTCGATCATCACCTTCAGTAATGTGTCGTTGAGTGCTACCGCCTGCTCCTTGCCGTTCTTCGCCACCTCTGCAGGTATCGTTATGCACTGCTCCTTTATTGATATGTCGCCTATCTTGATGTGACGCAGCTCTTCCGGTCTGATAAAGGTGTAATACTCCATCAGGCAAGCGAGGTAGAACGCCGGACGCTTCTCCTTTGTGTACTCCTTCAATCTCCGCAGATCCTCGGGCTTGATGCTGTCGCGGAACTTCTCGGTCTCCTTCATCATCTTGATACTCTCAACGAAGTTCTCAGTGATGTACTGCCTATCCACAAGCCACGTGGCGAAGGTTGACAGCCATGTGCGATAGTTGTTGCGAGTCGTGGCAGACCGCTCCTTGTCGAACACAATGTAGTCAAGAAAATCAATGACAAGGAGTCGGTCAAACTGGTGTACATACTTTATGCAGGTCTTTGCCTCGTCGATGTAGGAGAGCAATACCGCCAAACGGCTTCGATAATCAGTAGCCGTCTTCGACTTTATCATACTCTTCTTCTCAGCAACCTTCAGATAATCTGTGTAGCGCTTCACCACGGCTTCCCATGTTGTGTAGCTACGTGCCTTATCATTATTGACAAATGGGTTCCAGCCGGCTGTGAGCTGCTGTGTGAGGTTAGTGATGAGCACGGTGGCGATGTGCTTACGCTCCTTTAGCTTGTAGCCATCGAGCATATATTTCTTGCGGCGGAGCCCGTCAATAGTGGGGTCGTAAGCATAAAAGTCTACATACCAGTGTTTGCCAGTATGTAACCGCGGAAGAGTATATCCTACTATATCTCTTACAGATAAAAGTTTTTTCGCAGAAGTGTACATTTTTTTACATTGTTCGCCAGATGGCAACCAATGCTATTAAACAATCAGCGTCCGAGCTACCGTCCGAGTCTCCGCAACGCCCATAAACGAATTATGGCCGAAGTCCCTTTGTATAAAGGGATTTCGACCATTTGTAGTTGCGGAGGCAGGACTCGAACATGCGACCTCCAGGTTATGAGCCTGGCGAGCTACCAACTGCTCCACTCCGCGATATTAACCATCGCAATCAGATTAACTAGAAGTATTTCTGAATTGCGAGTGCAAAGGTATGACTTTTTGGTGAAACCTCCAAATGTTTTTGCGATTATTTTTCTAAAATGAAGCAAAAAGGCTAAAAAACAATTCTGAAAAGCTAAAAAGCGATGCAGGAAAGGCTATAAAGCGATGGCTGAAAGCCTTGAAAATTATATTTCAAGAATCTTCTTGTGGCGCAGTTCGTTCAGTTGATGCAGCAGTTTTAGGCGTTCTTCGGTGAGCCGTCCTGCCTTGAACAGCTTTTTGTTATACTTCCACCAGTTGAGCAATGCGCGGTTTTCTGTACGTTTCTTGTCGGGGAGCTGGTGGTGCTCCTCAAGATAAATACGGAGTTCATTGTAATGAGCTAACCATTTCACATCGTGTTTCGTTCTCATAATAATCAGTGTTTGATGTCAAAACTCAGAGATGGGAAGTTTAGACAGGTTTAGTTTTTATTTAATAATGTGAAAGACTGACTGAAACAGTCAGGGTGCAAACAGAGATTTAGTGGTTGTAAAAGTACAAAAAAGGTGTGAATAATGCAAAACAATTACACAAAAAGAATCGTGATGTAAGTAATTTCGAGTAACTTTGCATAGAATTGGTGGGGTAAAACTACACCATGCCAATTAAAAGCACAAGAAACTTGCAATAATTCGATAAACCACAATGACAAATCAATATAAAGACAAACCATACAACGACTACGGACAGTGGATACGCCAGCGTTTTCCGTTCCGTGTACAGAAGATCTCGGTGGACGCCGGCTTCTCCTGCCCGAACAGAGACGGCACGATATCGCACGGCGGTTGCATCTTCTGCGACAACCGCACGTTCAATCCGTCGTACTGCCAGCCGTCGAAGTCGATTGCGCAGCAAATGGAGGAGGGGAAGGCGTTCTTCCGTCGCAAGTATCCCGACATGAAATACCTTGCCTATTTTCAGGCATACAGCAACACCTACGCACCTCTCGACGTGTTGAAGCGCCGCTACGAGGAGGCATTGGCTGTTGAGGATGTCGTGGGACTGGTGATTGGCACCCGTCCCGACTGCATAAGCACCGAGTTGCTCGACTATCTGGAGGAGCTGAACCGCCGCACGTTCCTCATCGTAGAGTACGGCATAGAGTCGGTGAACGACGACACGCTGCGCCATATCAACCGTGGGCACGACTTCGAGTGCAGCCGACGAGCCATTGAGCAGACGCACGACCGCGGCATACTCACTGGCGGACATATCATCCTCGGTCTTCCCGGCGAGGACCGTGAGGAGAACATACGCCAAGCCTCGATAGTGTCTGATCTGAAGCTCGACATTCTGAAGATACACCAGTTGCAGATTATCCGCGGCACGCAACTTGCCGACGAATACATGCTGCAGCCTTTCAAGCTCTTCACGCCCGACGAGTATATCGACACCTGCATAGCCTACCTCGAGCGTCTGCGCAGCGACATCATCGTGGAGCGCTTCGTGAGCCAGTCGCCCGCCGATATGCTCATTGCGCCGAAGTGGGGTATAAAGAACCATGAGTTCACTAACCGCCTCGTGAACAGAATGAAAGAATTCGACACGTGGCAGGGAGCTTTTAAAAGTAAAAGAGTAAAAAAGTAAAAAGGTATTGTCACCATCTCACCATCTCACCACAACACCACCTCACCACCACACCATGACACCATTACATATAGCCATCATCGGCGGCGGCGCAGCCGGATACTTCTGTGCGATAGAAGCGAAGCGCAACTATCCCGACGCCGACATCACCATCTTCGAGAAGAACCAGAAGATGCTTGCAAAGGTAGCCATCACGGGCGGCGGACGCTGCAATCTCACCAATTAGTTCGAGCAGATAAGCGACCCCAAGCACGCCTATCCGCGCGGCGACAAACTCATGAAGCGACTTTTCAAGCGCTTCAATCACCACGACGCCTACGCATGGTTTGAGCGCGAAGGCGTGCCACTCACAACGCAAGAAGACGAGTGCGTATTCCCCGTTTCGCAGGACGCTATGAGCATCGTCTACTGTCTCACCTCGCTCGCCTCGCGCCTCGGCGTTAAGCAGCGCAACGGATACCGGTTGAACGATATACTGCAGAACTCAGACGGCACGTTCCACCTCGTGTTCGCTGGCGGCAAGGAAGCCGACTTCGACCGCGTCGTAATAGCCACGGGCGGAGCACCGAAGGGCGAAGGCCTCGACATACACGCACGCTTAGGGCATGAGATAGCTACGCCCGTGCCGTCGCTCTTCACGTTCAACATTGCCGACCGCGACTTCCTTGCGCTCATGGGCACCGTGGTTGAAGACACTATCGCCTCGCTGCCCGGCACGAAGCTGCGCGCCGAAGGTCCGCTGCTCGTCACCCACTGGGGCATGAGCGGACCGGCTGCGCTGAAGCTCTCCGCCCACGCCGCCCGCTATCTGCAGGAGCGCAACTATCAAGCCGACGTAGCCATCAACTGGACCGGTGAGAGCCGACGCAGCGTCACCGAAGAGGAAATCACAGCCATCGCCACACGCAACCCGCAGAAGCAACTCGCCACGATACGTCCGTTTGACCTGCCCTCGCGACTCTGGCTCTACCTGCTTCAGAAGACGCAGAACGAGCCCACACGCAAGTGGGGCGAGCTGGGCAAGAAGAATCTCAACCGCATCGTTGAGACTCTCACCAACGACATCTACCGCATCACGGGCAAGGGCCGTTTCCGCGACGAGTTCGTAACGTGCGGCGGCGTGTCGCTCTCGTCGTTAGACATGCACACGCTGCAGAGCAAGCACTGTCCGGGACTCTACTTTGCAGGCGAAGTGACAGACGTAGACGCCATCACCGGCGGCTTCAATCTGCAGGCGGCATGGACTATGGGATATGTCGTAGGCCAACACATCGGCGAAGAAAGAAAAAATGCAGAGTAAAATATTTGTCGTTACAACATAAAATAAGTACATTTGCAACATTATATAATAATAAAAACGCATAATAATTAATACACACATGAGATCAATCCTGTCAACACTCGCATTCGCTGTCATCACCCTGACAGCCTGCGCACAGTCAACCCCCAGTACTGAGTACAGCATCAAGGGCACATGCCCCGAAGGCGTCAGTAAAGTATATGTAATGGACGTTAACGGCAGTCGCCCGGCGCCCATAGACAGCGCCACCGTGAAAGACGGCAAGTTCGCGCTGAAGGGCAACGCTGAGAAGGACGCTCTGCTCGGACTCACCGTCACCAAGCAAGACTACTGCGCCTTCATCAACGACGGCACACCCCTCGTAGCCGACCTTGCTAAGAAGCTGCTCACCGGTTCTGAGCAGAACACAAAGCTCAACGCCTACGACCGCGAGATAGACGCCATCAGCAACGAGGAACAGGCGCTCTACGCCCAGTTCACGAAGGCACAGCAGAGCGGCATGAGCGAAGCCGAGTTGCAGAAACTCGCCGACGAGCTTGGTCCGAAGCTGAACGACATATCTGAGCGCAGAACGCTCCGTTGCCTCGAGATTATCAAGGAGAACAAGGACAACCTCATCCCCGTAGCGTTCGTCGGCAACGTGATGTACTACGTAGAGTATCCCGAACTGAAGGAGATACTCAACGACAAGTACGCCTACACCAAGCACCCAGCGCTTGCCCCTGCACGCCAGTATCTCGCCATGCTCGCCAAGAAGGCAACCATCATCGGCAAGCCCTTCACCGACATCACCGAGAACGATGTGAACGGCAATCCGCACAAGCTCTCAGAGTATTGCGGCAAGGGCAACTACGTGCTCATCGACTTCTGGGCTTCATGGTGCGGTCCGTGCCGTGCTGAGATGCCGCACGTGAAGGCAGCCTACGAGAAGTACAAGTCGAAGGGCTTCAACGTCGTTGGCCTTTCGTTCGACAACAAGCTCGAGAACTGGAAGAAGGCTATCGCCGACATGCAGCTCGACTGGGTACACCTCTCCGACCTTAAGGGCTGGCAGAGCAAGGCAGGTCAGGTATACGGCATACGCGCCATCCCTGCGAGCTACCTCGTCGACCCTACGGGCAAGATCATCGCAGCCGACCTCAGAGGCGAACAGCTTGAGGCTAAGCTGAAGGAGATTTACGGAGAGTAAGAAAAGAGTAGTGAACAAACAGAAACACCCCTCACATCACAATAGGTTTTTATGGATAACAGCAAACAGGCTACTCTTGAGCTGGGCACAAAGCCCGTGGGCAAGCTGCTGATGCAGTACGCTCTGCCCGCCATCGCTGCCATGACGGCAGCGTCGCTCTACAATATGACAGACAGTATATTCATCGGACAAGGCTGCGGTGCACTCGCCATCAGCGGCCTTGCCGTTACATTTCCCCTGCAGAACCTCGCGGCGGCGTTCGGAGCCGGTGTGGGCGTAGGTGCCTCTACGTGCATATCGGTGAAGCTGGGACAGAAAGACTACACCACAGCCGAGCGTGTGTTCGGCAATGCGTTCACGCTTAACGTCATCATCGGCGTTGCGTTCAGCATCATATCGCTCCTCTTCCTCGACCCTATATTGCGCTTCTTCGGCGCCAGTGACGCCACGTTGCCCTACGCACGCGAGTATATGGTCATCACACTCGCCGGCAACGCCATCTCTCACATGTTCTTCGGACTGAACGCCATACTGCGTGCGGCGTCCAAGCCACGCTCTGCTATGATGGCGTCGATAATGACGGTGGTGCTCAACGCCATCCTCTCGCCGATATTCATCTGGCCGCTGCACATGGGTATAGGCGGAGCCGCCCTTGCCACAATCATTGCGCAAGCCACGGTGCTCTGCTGGCAGCTTAGGATATTCAGCAATCCGCAGTGCATCGTCCACTTCAAGCGTGGCATCTACCGTCCCGTGTCGCACATCATCAAGAACATCATAGCCATAGGCATATCGCCGTTCGCCATGAACGCCTGCTCGTGCATTGTCATCATCTTCATCAACAAGGCGCTCACCTTCCACGGCGGCGACCTCGCTGTAGGAGCGTTCGGCATCACGAACAAGATAGCGTTCATCTTCATCATGATAAACATGGGCATGAACCAAGGCATGTTCCCTATTGCGGGCTACAACTACGGCGCACGCAACTACGACCGTCTGCTGCGCGTGCTGAAGTACACCATGACCGGCGCCGTGCTCATCACCACCGTGGGCTGGATAATAGCCCAGTCGATGCCCTATGAGTGCGCACGTCTGTTCACTTCCGACCAGACGCTCATCAGCATCTCCGAGCGCGCCATCACCCTCACCATGATCACCTTCCCATTGGTAGGCGCACAGATGGCGAGTACGGGCTTCTTCCAGAGCATTGGCAAGGCGAAGATAAGCATGCTGCTCTCGCTTTCGCGCCAGCTTCTGTTCTTCCTGCCGGCGCTGCTCGTTCTGCCCAACTTCTACCAGACCGACGGTGTGTGGCTCGCGCAGCCTATCAGCGACGTCATCTCGTTCGTTGTGGCAATAGTGCTGCTCACGAAGTACATAAAGAAGTTCAAGACGGCGCAGCCCGACGAGTGTACCATTTAACCTAAAGCCACATTCATCAACTAAAGACATAAAGATATGAACAACGATAAACTGATAATCAGCGTCGGTCGCCAGCTTGGCAGCGGCGGCAGAACGATAGCGAAGATGCTCGCCGACGAGTTCGGCTGCAAGTTCTACGACCGCGAGGTGCTCAGCCTTGCAGCCAGAGAGAGCGGCTTCAGCCCCGAGTTCTTCGAGAAGAACGACGAGCGCAAAGGCTTCCTCGACCAGATATTCCACATGCACATGCCGTTCATCTCCGACTCGTCGTTCTACGACAACGGACTCTCGCAGGAGAATCTGTTCCGCATACAGAGCGACGCCATACGCAAGGCAGCCGACGAGTCGTCGTGCGTGTTCGTGGGGCGCTGTGCCGACTATGTGCTGCGCGACAACCCGAACATGGTGACGGTGTTCATCACCGCCGACCTCGACGACCGCATCAGCAACGTCTGCAAGCGCCGCAACTGCTCTGCTGAGGAGGCGCGCAAGCTGATAGAGGACAAGGAGAGCACGCGCTCGTCCTACTACAACTACTACTCGGGCAAGACATGGGGCGCCAGCGCCAGCTACGACCTCTGCGTCAATGCGTCGCGCCTCGGAGCCGAAGGCACGAAGGAGTTCATTGCCGAATTCATAAGAAGGAGAATGAAACGATGAAGAAGATAGGCATAATCAGCGACACCCACTCTTACTGGGACGACCGCTATCTGAAGTATTTCGAGCCGTGCGACGAGATATGGCATTGTGGCGACATCTGCTCTACGGTGCTTGCAGAGCGCCTGGCTGAGTTCCGTCCGCTGCGTGCCGTCTGCGGCAACTGCGACGGCGGCGACCTGCGCCTGATGTATCCCGAGGTGCTGCGCTTCAAGTGCGAGGAGGTAGAGGTGCTGATGAAGCACATCGGCGGCTATCCTGGCAAGTACGACCCGAGCATACGCCGGCAGATTATGGAGCGCCCGCCGAAACTATTCATAAGCGGACACTCGCACATACTGAAGATAAAGAACGACCCGCTGCTCGGACTGCTGCATATCAACCCCGGAGCCGCCGGACTGCAAGGCTGGCAGACCGAACGCACCCTCGTCCGACTCACCATCGACGGAGCCACAATGAAAGACTGCGAAGTGATTACGCTGGCTACGCCGGGAAGGCACAGCGCTTTATAATATAAGGTATAAATACAGAAAATCGCCCACAAGCTCAATCGAGTTTGTGGGCGATTTTTTTCAGGGGGTGCAGTTGTCTCAACTGCACCAATTAATATAATAGTGCATTCTACTTTGTTGGTGCAGTTGAGACAACTGCACCCCCTGATATTAGCTAACCTTGTTCAGCTTCTTGATAATAGAGAAGATGAAGAGGGCAGAGACGAGGCAGATGCCAGCGAGAACACCCCAGATAGTAACGAGGTTGAAGTTCTTGCCCCACATGATGCCCGGTACCATAACGAGCTGGTTGCCGATAGCTGTAGCGCCGAACCAGAGACCCATCATAAGACCTGCATACTTCGGAGGAGCCACCTTGGTTACGAACGAGATGCCGATCGGCGAGAGCAGAAGCTCTGCGAAGGTGAGGATGAGGTATGTAGAGATGAGGAGGTTTGCGCTCACGCGTGTGCCTTCAGTAGCCGGGTCGCCCTGTGTGAGCGGCAACTCAAGACCCATAGAGCCTACAGCCATCCATACGAAGCCGAGAGCTGCAACGAGCATACCCAGACCAATCTTCTCGGGCGATGTCGGCTCCTTGCCAATCTTGTTGAGCCATGAGAAGAGAGCCACGCTCACCGGTGTCAGCGCTACAACGTAGCACGGGTTGAACTGCTGGAAGATAGGAGCCTCTACCGCTACAGCGCCCTCAAGGTTGTTGTACTTGTAGAAGAGGAAGGCGATGGCTGCAACGATTACGCCGAACGAGATGCCCTTGCCCTTGCCGGTCTTGCTCTGAGCGAGACCGAAGCTGCCGTACACCACGAAGATGCAAGCCACGAGGTTCGTCACGTCGAACGCCATCGACTGCAGACCCTCAGAAGTCTTCAGCGTGAAGTCGCGGGCGAAGAGTGTCAGCGTATTGCCGTTCTGGTGGAACGCCATCCAGAAGAAGATAACCACGGCGAACACGAGGCAGAGGCACACGATGCGCTCCTTTGTCTCAGCCGGCGAAAGCTCGTTCACCTCCTTAGCCGGAGTCTTCTCGTCCTTCTTCTTTGTCTCAGAAGCCAGCACGTGCTTGTATGTGAAGCTGAAGATATAGTAGATGGCGATACTAACGATGAGCGATACGCAAGCCACGGCGAATGCGAAGTGGTAAGAGTCTTCTACCGAAACGTGCAGGCTCTCCTGCGCCCACTTCATAATCTTGATGGCAGCGGTAGGAGCGAACATGGCACCGATGTTGATAGCCATGTAGAAGAGCGAGAAGCCAGAGTCGCGGTTCTGCGAATACTTCGGCTCGTCGTACAGACGGCCTACCATAACCTGTAGGTTGCCCTTGAACAGACCGGTTCCGAGAGCGATAAGGATGAGCGAAGCGCCCATTGCAGCGATGGCAACGGTGTCCTTGCCAAGAGGCAGCGAGAGCACGAGGTAGCCGATGAACATGATGAAGATACCGGTGGTAACCATACGTCCAAAGCCAAACTTGTCGGCTGCGATACCGCCGATGATGGGGAGGAAGTAAACCATCATCAGGAAGGTTGAATAGATAGTACTTGCCAATCCGGTTTGGAAACCGAAGTTAGCCTGCAAATAGAGTAAGAACACAGCAAGCATGGTGTAGTAGCCGAAGCGCTCACCAGTGTTTGCCAAGGCTAATGCCCACAGACCTTTTGGTTGATTTTCAAACATAAATAATTGAGTTTTTATTGATTAAGTTATTATTTCATAGCATTGGTTTCACAACTTACAAATTTAAGAAGAATAATTCTATCAACCAAATGTATGTAACATTTTCGTAACAAAAGATGGCAATTATTCAGTTGCGGCGGCTTTCTTGGGGCTGTTTGGAAGGCTTTCGGGCGATATGTAGCCGTCGTTGTTCGTCGGACGGCGTACGGAATCCGATCGGACGGCGTACGGAATCTGATTGGACGGCGGACGGAATCCGATTGGACGGCGAACGGAATCCGATTGGACGGCGGACGCGAACGGTGAGAAAAGTTGAAGAATCATAACAAATAGGGATTGCACAAACAAGACTTTCTTCTTAACTTTGCATATCAAAACGGAAACACTTGCTTAGGGGGTGCAGTTGTCTCAACTGCACCAACAATGTAGAATGCACAATTATATTAATTGGTGCAGTTGAGACAACTGCACCCCCTAACTGCACCCCCTAACTGCACCCCCTGCACATCACATCATAAAGACAGAACAATATGAACAAACGAAAACTCATACAACATCACAAATGGCTGGGACTTGTGCTCAGCTTCTTCCTGCTGATGTTCTGCGTCTCGGGCATCCTGCTCAACCACCGCCAGCTTATCAGCGACATCAACGTGTCGCGCACGCTGCTGCCCCAGCGCTACGAGTACAGCCAGTGGAACGGCGGACTGCTGCGCGGCACGCTGCCCGTCGACTCACACATATTAATATATGGCGCGTCGGGCATCTTCCTTACCGATTCTACCGCTGCGCACATAGCCGACTTCAACGAAGGACTGCCCACTGGGGCTGACTACCGTCAGATACGCAACGTGGTGAGCGTGGGCAGCTCGGCAAAACAACTCTTCGCCGTGTCGCAGTTGGCGCTCTACCGCTTCGGAACGCACGGCAAGTGGCACACCGAAGCGCTGCCCTTAGCCGACTCCGACGAACTGCTTACCGACATCGCTGCCCACGGCGACACGCTCGTCGTGTTGAGCCGTTCGCATGCCTACATCGCCGTGTCGCCCTACACGCAGTTTCGCCGCATCGACCTGCCTGCGCCGCCCGACTATAAAGACCGCACTACGGCGTTCCGCACGGTGTGGCTGCTGCACAGCGGCGAACTGTTCGGCTTCGCCGGGCGCCTTCTGGTTGATGCTGTTGCCTTGGTGCTCATCGTGCTTATCGTTACGGGCTTCGCCTTCTTCTGTCTGCGCAAGACGAAACGCCGCTGGCAGAGCAAGGGCAGCACAATGAAGCACACGCTGCGCTGGCATAACCTCGTGGGGCGCAAGACTATTGTCGCCACAATATTAATATGTGCTACAGGCTGGTGTCTGCGCCCACCGGTGATGGTGGCGCTCGCCCTGACGAAGGTGCCGACACTGCCGTTCACAACGCTGAAAAGTAAGAACCCGTGGCACGACAAACTACGCCTCGTGCGCTACGACAGTAGGGTAGGCGACTGGCTGCTGTCTGCCTCTGAGGGCTATTTCTCGTTGGGCAGCGACATCAGTAAGCCGCGTCCGACGCGCATCATGGACGCTCCGCCGCAGAATGTGATGGGGCTGAACGTGTGGCAGCAGCGCGAGGACGGCACGTGGCTCTGCGGTTCGTTCGGCGGAATGTGCGTCTGGAACCGCCGTACGGGTATGGCTACCGACTATTTCACTGGTAGACCGGTGCCTAAGAAACCGGGTCCGCCGCTCGGCAAGAAGGCGATAAGCGGCTACAGCGCCGACTTCCGTGTCTGCGCCGCCGGCCAGAAAGGTACGAATGGTATGGATACAAAAAAATCAGTCACAGAGGTTGTGACTGATTACTATGATGGAACCACGAAGATTGTGCAGCCCGAAAGTCTGCGCCGCCTGCCCATGTCGCTGTGGAACGCGGCGCTCGAAGTGCACACCTGCAGGATATACATGCACAACACCGCAACATACGTCTTCATCTTCTTCTTCGGAATAGCGGTTGTGTGGTGTTTGTGGACTGGATTGAAGTTAAAGAGGTAACTTCAGGGGGTGCACTTGTCTCAAGTGCACCAATAAAATAGAAACCAAGGGGGTGCACTTGTCTCAAGTGCACCAACCTAATAGAATGCACCGATAAAACGTTGGTGCACTTGAGACAAGTGCACCCCCTGAAGAATGTCTTGAGACAAGTGCACCCCCTAACGTATATCAAACAGCCACGCGAGCTTCACCACGATGTTCGAGTGGTTAGAACGTGCGAAGTAGTCGCGCTTCGAGTCGCCGTAGATGTTGCCCAGACCGTAGTAGTAGCGGCCCTCGAGCAGCAGACTGCCTGCATGCGGTATGCGCCACTCAACGCCCAAGCCCGCTGCAATGCCGTAGTCGAACTTGTTCTCTACAGCCATTGTGTCCTGCGCGCAAGTCTGGTTGGCGCGGTCTGTGGTGTTACGGTCGGCGAGAGTGAAGTTGGTCTTTGTCGACTCGTTGAGCATATAGCCGAACTGCGGACCAGCCTGGAAGAAGAACTGCAAGCCCTTGCGTTCCTTTCCCCACGCCAGGTGAGCGAACACCGGCAGCTGTATGTAGTTGATGTCGCGCTGATACGCCTCAGCCACGCCCGTAGTAGGATTAATCACGGGCTTGTCGTTGACGTCGAGAATACTCTCCTTCCAACCGATACGCGCATAGTTCAGCTCGGCATACACAGAGCAGTAGGTCTTGAAGTATTTCTCGCAAGTGTACTTGAACGAGAGACCAGCGGTGAAGCCCGGGTGCTGTGTCTGCGTCACCTTCGGCACGAAGCTCACGCTGCTCATCACGAAGCCGCCGTTGAAGCCGAGTGCAAGGTCGTTGCGGTAGTCGCCCACCTGCGCCTTTGCGCACACGGCTGCCGTCAGCAGCAGAGCGAGGAGTGCTTTTCTTATTGTCTTTATCATTTGTTCTTTTTCTCTTTAAGCCTTTCTAAGCCTTTCTAAGCCTCTTTAAGCCTTTCTAAGCCTCTTAAGAAGAGCAGCCAAGCCCTCCCCGACGGGGAGGGTTGGGAGGGGCTTTAATACGTAATTGTTTCTATCGTGCGTGTCGGCTTGTAGTGGAGCAGCACGAAGCAGTTGTTCTGCATACCGCCGTTCGTCACGCGCTTGAACTTCAGCGGAGTCTGCAGCGGCTTGTACGTGTTCTGCTGCGGAGTGCCGTTGAACTGCTTGCCGTACTTGTTTATGCCGCGGATGAAGAACTGCGCCTGGTCGTAGCCCGTGAGGGCGAAGCGCGGCAGAGCCAAACGCATATCCGACTTGAACCACTGGCGATAGTGGCGCTCCAGACTTGCTGTAGCCGGTGCCGACTCGTTGTAGACGTAAGCCGTCGGGATGTATGCCTCGTACTTGTAATAGTAGTCCTGGTATACGCGCTTGTACATCAGCCATTCGTTGTAGCCGTACATCGCAATCTGTATGTTCGGGTAAGAAGCGCGCAGCGTGTTCAGCTTCGCAAGCGTAGAATTAAGCTGCGGCGAACGACCCGTGTTCAGAATCACCACGTTGCGCTTCTTTGCGCTGAACGCCTTGGCGAACATCGGCTCCGACGACTTCAGGTTGGTTATGTTGTACGCAATGCCCTCAGCCTCAAGACGGCGGCGCAGGGCGGCTGTGAACACACCCTTGTCGCTTGTCGTGTCGTTGCAGTCGACAAACACCGGATGCGCATCCTTGAAGCGGTCCATGAACGCATTCACAGACAGTTCGGCAGTGAGCACACGACTCTGATAAACCTGGAAGATATGGTCGTTGGTCTCCACGTCGCCACCGTTGATAGAGAACGGGATGACGAGACGTATGCCGTTCTTGCGGCAGAAGTCGCCTATCGGCTTCACCTGCTTGGTATAGAGCGGACCGAAGATAAGGTCGCAGTTCTTGGCGTTGGCGTCGGCAAGCACCTGCGCCACGCTGGCATCCTTATGCAGGTTCCAAGCGAAGATGTTGGTGTTGATGCCCTGACTGCGCAGACTATCGCACGCCATGAGCACGCCACGGTAGTATTCTATCATGCGCTGTCCGTCGCCGTCCACGTTGTGCAGCGGCAGCATCACGCCCACGTTTACCGCGTTAGCCGCACGCTGCTGTGTTGCAGAAGACTTCGGCGCCGCAGTCGTAGGGGCGGTCTGCACCTGCTTCGGGAACGGAATGAGCAACTGCTCGCCCTTCTTCAGCACATAGTCGTTCTTCTGCATGTCGGGGTTTGCCTGCATCAGCTCGTCGATGGTGATGCCGAACTTCTGGGCGATGCCATATATCGTGTCTTTCTTCTTTACCTTATACAAGTCCTGCCACTTCGGCGTCTGCGCTGCCACTGACGATGCCAGCAGCATGGCGCAAAACAAGAAAAGAATTCTAATGCTACGTCTCATTTCTATCATTCTATTAAAATTAACATTGCAAAAGTACACAAAATATATTGTTTGTAAAAATCTTTGTTCATAAATAACGTTATAAATAGGTAGCAGCGTTTTGCTGTGTGCGAGATAATAACTAACTTTGCATTACAAGTAAACGAGTAGACAAGTAAACAAGACGATAAGTAAACGAGTAGATAATGAGATACATCAGAACACTTTTATTGTTGGTTCTCTGCACCACGCTGCAGGCATACGCCGACGAGGTGCCGACAATCGACCCGCAAGCTACGTTCACCACCGACGAAGGCGAAGAGACTGGCACGAGCTATTCCGGTTCGGCTCCGCTCACCGTGGTGTTCCACGCCAATGCCGAAAACGTAGGCATGTACACGCCCCACTACGAGTGGCGTTTCACCAAGGAGGGCGAGACACAGCCCTACCTCGTGCGCTACGAGGAAGAGACCGAGTACACGTTCACCGAGGCTGGTTCGCACCGCATCGTGCTCTACGCCACGTTCATCAACGGCACCGACACCGTAGCCTATACCAAGGACTACTGGCAGGACGCGCAGCCGATAACCATACAGATATCGGAGAGCAAGCTCGAGATGCCCAATGCCTTCTCGCCCAACGGCGACGGCATCAACGACATCTATCGCGCCAAGAACAACTACCAGAGCATCGTGGAGTTCGACGCCTACATCTTCAACCGCTGGGGACAGAAGATATACGAATGGCACGACCCTGCGGGCGGATGGGACGGCAAGTTCAACGGCAAGGATGTGAAGCAGGGCGTCTACTTCGTGCTCGTGAAGGCGAAGGGAGCCGACGGAAGAAAGTATAACATCAAGAAAGATGTGAACCTGCTGCGTGGCTATACCGAAAGCAATGGGGTTAATTCTGTTGAATAGAGTTATGGGAGAAAAGATAAACGTTTGGGGCGCACGCGTCCACAACCTGAAGAACATTGACGTGGAGATACCACGCGACTCGCTCACGGTGATCACCGGACTGAGCGGATCGGGCAAGTCGTCGCTTGCCTTCGACACGATTTATGCCGAGGGTCAGCGCCGATACATCGACACGTTCTCGGCATACGCACGCAACTTCCTTGGCGGAATGGAGCGACCCGATGTCGACAACATAACCGGTCTGAGTCCGGTTATATCCATTGAACAGAAGACAACAAACAAGAACCCACGCTCTACCGTGGGCACAACGACCGAGATATACGACTATCTGCGTCTGCTCTATGCTCGCGCTGGAACGGCTTACAGCTACGTTACGGGCGAGAAGATGGTGAAGTATACCGAGGAGCGCATCATCGAGATGATCAACTCCGACTATGCCGGCAAGCGCATATACATACTCGCTGCACTCGTAAGGCAGCGCAAGGGCCACTACCGCGAACTCTTCGAGACACTTCGTCGTAAGGGCTATCTCTATGTGCGCATCGACGGCGAGATTACGGAGATAAGAAGCGGCATGAAGACCGACCGCTACAAGAACCATAACATTGAGGTCGTGATAGACAAGATGCAGATGCGTGACGGATTCGACGACCGCCTGCGCAAGACTGTCGCTACGGCAATGCGCGAGGGCGACGGACAGATTATGATTCTCGACAAGGACACGGGCGTGGCAAAGAACTTCTCCAAGCGACTGATGTGCCCTACGTCGGGCATCTCTTACCGCGACCCTGCACCCAATATGTTCTCGTTCAACTCGCCCGAAGGTGCCTGCAGCAAGTGCAAGGGCTTGGGCTACGTCAACGAGATTGACATGAAGAAGGTCATCCCCGACGACTCGCTGTCTATATACGAGGGCGCCATTGTTCCGCTGGGCAAGTATAAGAACCAAATGATCTTCTGGCAGATTGGCGCCATTCTCGAAGCGGCTGAGTGCACGCTGAAGACGCCGGTGAGCGAGATACCTGAGGACACGCTCAACGAGGTGTTGTACGGTTCGCTCGAAACGATACGCATCAGCAAGGACGTGGTACGCACGTCGAGCGACTACTTCTGCACGTTCGACGGCGTCATAAAGTATCTGCGCACCGTCATGGAGAACGACGACTCGCAGGCTGGACAGAAATGGGCTGACCAGTTCCTTGCCATGACCGAGTGTCCTGAGTGTCACGGCGCACGCCTTAACCGCGAAGCGCTGTCGTATCGCATCTGGGACAAGAACATTGCGGAGTTGTCCGCGATGGACATTCAGCAGCTCAAGCAGTGGATAGACGAGGCAGAAGCCCACCTCGACTCTCGTCAGAAGGTTATCGCTACGGAGATATTGAAGGAGATAAAGACACGTATCAACTTCCTGCTCGACGTGGGTCTCGACTATCTGTCGCTCTCACGCCAGTCGGCTACGCTTTCCGGCGGCGAGAGCCAGCGCATTCGCCTTGCCACTCAGATCGGTTCGCAGCTCGTCAATGTGCTCTACATCCTCGACGAGCCGAGCATCGGTCTGCATCAGCGCGACAACGACCGTCTTATCCACTCGCTGAAGGAGCTGCGCGACATGGGCAACACCGTGGTTGTGGTAGAACACGACCGCGACATGATGCTCAATGCCGATTATATCGTTGACATTGGTCCGAAGGCGGGCATTCGTGGTGGCGAGGTGGTGTTCCAGGGAACGCCCGCTCAGATGCTGAAGGAGCACACCATCACCGCCGACTACCTTAACGGAGTGCGTAAGATAGAGATACCTGCCAAGCGACGCGAGGGCAACGGCAAGAGCATCGTGATACGCGGTGCGAAGGGCAACAACCTAAAGAATGTTGACGTAGAGTTTCCGCTGGGCAAGCTCATCGTGGTGACGGGCGTGAGCGGATCGGGCAAGTCGACGCTTATCAACGAGACGTTGCAGCCTATTCTCTCGCAGCACTTCTACCGCTCGCTGAAGAAGCCGATGCCCTACGACAGTATCGAGGGCATAGATAATATAGACAAGGTGGTGAATGTAGACCAGTCGCCGATTGGTCGCACGCCGCGCTCCAATCCGGCTACATATACCGGCGTGTTCAATGACATACGCGCCATGTTCGTCAATCTGCCTGAGGCGAAGATACGCGGCTACAAGCCAGGGCGCTTCTCGTTCAACGTGAAGGGCGGACGCTGCGAGACATGCAAGGGCGGCGGCTACCGCACTATCGAGATGAACTTTCTGCCGGATGTGCTCGTGCCGTGCGAGGAGTGTCACGGCAAGCGCTACAATCGTGAGACGCTTGAGGTGCGCTACAAGGGAAAGAGCATCGCCGACGTACTCGATATGACGTTCAATCAGGCTGTAGAGTTCTTTGAGAACGTGCCTAACATTCTGCAGAAATTAAAAACCGTGAAGGAGGTGGGCTTGGGTTACATCAAGCTGGGTCAGCCTTCGACGACACTCTCGGGTGGCGAGTGTCAGCGTGTGAAGCTGTCTACCGAACTCAGTAAGCGCGACACCGGCAAGACGCTCTATATTCTCGACGAACCGACAACGGGTCTGCACTTCGAGGACATAAAGATTCTGATGGAGGTGATAGAGAAACTGGTCGACCGTGGCAACACGGTGATTATCATCGAGCATAACCTCGACGTGATAAAGCTCGCCGACTACATCATCGACATGGGACCTGAAGGTGGACGCGGTGGCGGACGCTTGCTCGCAAAGGGAACGCCGGAAGAAGTGGCTGAATGCAAAGAAAGCTACACGGCGAAGTTCCTGAAGCAAGAGTTAGAATGTAAATAATTAGAAGTATATGAAAATAGAACTCAGTAATCTTGAGAAACACTTCGGCACGAACACTGCCGTGGACATTAAAAGTTTCACCATCAACAACGGTGATATTCTTGGTCTTGTGGGCAACAACGGTGCCGGCAAGACTACGCTTTTCCGCCTCATGCTCGACCTTCTGAAGGCGGACGAAGGTGTTGTTACTATGCATCCGTCTGCGGATGGCGTTGAACTTGTTCCAAGCAGCCTCAAGCTCTCCCCCGACGGGGGAGTTGGAGGGGGCTCTCCAATCAATCCTGCGCTGAGCGAGGACTGGAAAGCGTATACCGGTGCGTACATCGACGACGGTTTCCTCATCGACTTCCTCACGGCGGAGGAATATTTCGACTTCATCGGTCGTGTGTCGGGCATGACGAAGGAGCAGATTGCGGAACGCCTTGTCTACTTCGAGCCGTTGATGGGCGGCGAGATACTCAACCAGAAGAAGTACATACGCGACTTCTCTGCGGGCAATCGCCACAAGGTGGGCATCATAGCGGCGCTGCTCAACCGTCCCGAACTGGTTATTCTCGACGAACCGTTCAACTTCCTCGACCCGCGCAGCCAGAATATGCTGAAGAAGATTCTTGTTGAATACAATAAGGAGACGGGTGCAACGGTTATCGTGTCGAGCCACAACCTGCAGCACACCACGGAGATATCTACACGCATCGCGCTGCTTGAGCACGGCGTGATAATAAAAGACCTCGACAACCACGATGCTGAGGCTGTTGTCGAGTTGCAGGATTATTTTAAGGTTTAGACTTTTTCATCTTCCAGCGCCAGTAATAATGCCACAGCCTGAATATCGGCTCGCTCAGCGCCTCCGACGGATAGTATTTTAGCAGTCGCAGGTCGCGATGCAGTCGCAGCAGATTGTGTCCAAGAGCGCCATGCTTGAAGCCGTTGCCGTCGTAGGTGTCGCGGCCCCATGCATGGCGTTCGTCGTGATGTCCGAAGTTGCCGCCGCATAGGATGTCGTTGAGCAGCATCTCTCCGCGCTTCTTGTCCATCGGCGCAATCATCTTCTCCTCTGGCAAGCCCAGCACCTCGTGCAGCACGTACATCATTGCGCCGGCGAAGTGCCATAAGCCGAGACGCTTTAGAGAATGTTGAATGTTGAATGTTGAATGTTGATTTGTTCTCGGCTTCGCCTGCGATGAGGAATTATCCAATGAAGAATTCTTCACTCCACATTCCTCACTCCACATTCCACATTCCACATTCCACATTACGTAGTAATAGTCCACTACTTGTCTCAGTCCAACGCCTTCGTAGAAGTAATGGTGATAGAGATGGTAGAGCTGGTAGACAGCGTTGAAGTCGGCAGTAGGCGCAGCCACCTCGCCCGTCTTGTCGGGCAGTGCTATCATGTTGCGGCACTGTGTGTAGATGCTCTCGCTGAACCACTGCTGCAAGCGGCGGTTGTACGTGAAGTTTGCCATGAAGCCCGGCGTATAGTGCAGCTCTACCGATATGCCGTTCGTCGTGAGCGCAATGTGGTTGTAGCTCTCCTCGTCAATCCGTCCGTTCTCCTTAGCCAGCGTTTGCGCCAGTTGTCTTATCTCCTCGCGCGAAGCATTCACCCACATGTCCACATCGCCCGGTGTGCGTGCCGCAGGGTTGGCGTACATAGCCGCGTTCGCCTGACCCTTCAGAATGCAGCAGTCGTAGCCCGCCGCCCTCACTTTATTATATACGCCGACCGTAGCCTCATTGAGCATACTATTCATGCGGCTTATATTCTGGCTCATCATGAACCAGTTCATAAGCAGACTCTGCTTGGGTGCTACCGCCTTCGGCAGTCGCGATATGCCCTCCATGATGATTCCTACCAGCGTCTGCTTCTTGGCGAAGGCGTAGAAGCGTTGCCAGTCGAAACCGTTCAGCGCCGACCCGTCCAGAAACTCCTTTCCCTCGTACGTACCCAGGGCGAATTGTATGAATTTATAATAAATTTTCTCTGTCATTATCTCTTTTAATACACGTTTTGCCGATTGGCAAAGTTAGTCAAAATCTTTCGATTTTCGGCTTGTTTCATCAGAATATTGATTCCTCCGTTTCTGACGTGAACAGTTCCAGAGCCTTCATGCCCATGATAGAATTGCCCTTCGCGTTGAGTCTCGGACTCCACACCGCTATCGAGTAGCGCGACGGGTAGAGCGCTACGATGCCGCCGCCCACGCCACTCTTGCCAGGCAGCCCCACGAGGAACGCGAAGTCGCCCGCCTCGTCGTAGAAACCGCACGTCTGCATGATGGCGTTGATGCGCTTCACCCTCGAGATTGTCAGGTTCACGCCGGCATGCGAGAAAGGTTCGTTGCTGCGAGCGAACGCCATGAACGCATGCGAGAGGTCCTCGCAGCTCATCTCCAACGAGCAGATAGTGCTGTAGAACTGCAGCACATCGTTCACGTCGTTGTGCAGATTGCCGTGATGCTTAAGCAGATAGGCGATGGAAGCGTTCAGATAGCTGCAGCTCAGCTCCGACTGCGCCACCTCCTCCGAGAAGTTGATGTCCTCGTTGCCGGCGATGGTGCGCACGAAGCGCAGGAAGAACTCCTTCGGGTTCTCCAGATGCGAGAGAATAACGTCGGCAGTCACCAATGCGCCGGCGTTGATGAACGGGTTGCGCGGCTTGCCATGCTCGTACTCCAGTTGCACAAGCGAGTTGAACGCCGATCCCGACGGCTCCTTTCCGATGCGCGTCCACAGATCCTTGCCTAAGATGCTCAGAGCGATGGCAAGCGAGAACACCTTCGCTATGCTCTGTATCGAGAACTTCACGTCCGAAGCCCCGATGCTGTATGTCCTGCCGTCGAGCATGTGCAGGCACAGTCCGAACTGGTCTGGGTCTACATTCGCCAGTGCCGGGATGTAGTCAGCCTGCTTGCCCTCTTTAGCGTATATCTCAATCTCTTCTCTTATGTGTTCCAGTAAAGGTTGATAGTCGGTCGTTTTCATTCTTTAGTAGCTTAAAAGTTAACGCTGCGAAAATACATGTTTTCTGATAAACGAGGCGCAGAATTAGTGTTATATAAACTTAAAAAGACTCTCCCGATAGGCTCAGGCTATTTGCCTGCTACCTATCGGGAGAGTCTTTATGTATAAATATGTTTCAGGATACTTACTCTGCCACCACATTAACGCTTTCTGCCGACTGAGGCTTAAAGCGCAGTGTGTATGTGTAGCTGCCGCTTGTCGGGCAAAGATATTTAGAGAGGAATTTGTCGCCACCGCAAGAGTTGTTGCCCAAACCGCGCTGCATATAGTCGAAGTGAGCGTAAACCTGCGAGTCGCGTGTCAGGTCGTACCAGTGGAGCTTTTGTTTCCACATATTGTCGGTTCCTTTACACCAGTTTTTCTCGTCGTAGTGAGAGAGTGAGAACGAAGCGCGTCCGCCCACCTTTACGCCGAGTTGCACGCCTGCGGTTTTGTTAGTGAGAATCAACTCACGCAAGTCCTCGTGGTCGCCGAAGGTCTGCGGGTGAATCAACTCGTCAACCATGTCGTCTACCGTCGTGGTGAAGCGTCCGAGATAAGAACCCGTCTTGCGGTCGCTGTAGTTAGAACGAGGACCACGAGCATAGAACTCTACGTTCTCGAAGTCTGAAGCGAACTGCATACCGAGACCGATGCGGGCGAGATATGTATCTTTTCCCAGATAGCTTGGCGAGAATGTCACCTTCATGTCTACTGTTCCGTCTGGGTAGAATGTATAGTCGGTGGTGTAGCTGCATCCAGTTGCCGAACCTTCGACAGACATTGTCGCATTATTGCCGCTCTTTCTAAGTGCGCTTGTGACGCTGAGACTTGCCCCGTTGCTGTATGAAGAGCTAATCCAGCGGTCGTTGTCAACATCGCGATAGCTGTTGAAGTCAGGACCTGCATTGATGAGGCTATTGCCGTCGTATGTCCATGAGGTCATCTTGCCGTTGCTGAAACTGATCGAATAATTCTTGCCGTTCTCGTCTGTACCAGATACGGTGCTGCCGTTTACGCTCAACGAGCCACCTTTAGAAGTGTAGCTTGGCAGCTCAGGCTGACCGATAGATGTGCTTGAGAGCGAGAACTGTTCGTCAGCGATGCTGTAGCCTTCCTCAGCCCATGATGTCCAGTCGGCAACGTTCTCCTTTGTCGGCTTCTTTACGCGCAACTCTACGTTTACGAGATACTCTGCGCTGCCCTCTACTTTAGTTGTTATAGGCAGTGTTACGGTAGCAGAAGAACCTGCGTCGATTGTGTTGAAGCTTTCGACCTTGCCGTTCTCCACCAAGTATCCGTCCTTCATCACGCGATAGCCGATTTCGAAGTTGTCCTGCGAGATAGGCATAAACGCATACTTGTTTGCGATGTTTACAGAATTCGCAGAAGCGTTGAAGTCGCTGAACTTCACATACTGGTACACCTTCTTCACCTCAGAGAGCTTGCCAGTCCATGTGCGGTTTGGTGTGACGATGCCGTTGTTGAGGAAGTTACCCTGGAAGCCATAGTTAATACCGCCTGTTGAGTTGTAGTCGTAGCCAGACACCCAGTAGTTAAAGCCGTTATCGCTCTTCTTCTGACCGTTAACAAGCTTTGCTGGGTCGTAAACCGACTGGTCTACCCAGTCCCAGATACAACCACCGATGATGCCGGTGCTTTTCTCAATTACATCCCAGTATTCCTTCAAGTTACCAACAGCCTGACCCATAGCGTGAGCATACTCGCAGATGAAGTAAGGCTTGCCGTTGTAACCATTCGACTTGCTTGATGCTCCTTGCTTGTCACCAATCGGATACACAGTCGGGTACATGTTAGAGTGGAGGTCTGAATAGCTGACATTGTAGTCCTCGTTGCAGTAGAAGATAGGGCGGCTGTTGTCGTACTTCTTCATTTCTGTTTTTGCAGAAGAGAAATTGGTTGCATCGCCACACTCGTTACCCAACGACCAGAAGAGAACGCTCGGGTGGTTGCGGTCGCGCTTCACCATGCGCACCTCACGGTCGGTGATGGCTGTCTTCCAGCTGCTGTTGCTTGCCAATCCCTGGTTGCCGTGACATTCCACGTTTGCCTCGTTCACACAATACATACCAAATGCGTCCATCATGGCGTACATCTTCGGCTGGCGCGGATAGTGCGATGTGCGTATTGTGTTTACGTTAGCCTGCTTCATCATCTTGATGTCCTTAAGCATTGTCTCCATGTCGATAGCACGACCATATTCAGGATGAGTGTCCTGAGTGTTCACGCCCTTAACGAAGATACGCTTGCCGTTTACGAGCAGTTGTGTACCGCTTATTGTTACAGTCTTGAAACCATACTTTGTAGAGAACGCCATCTCCTCTGCTCCGTTCTCGTCCTTCTGACTTACAACGACCGTGTAGAGATACGGGTCTTCAGCGCTCCACGGATGCAGACTGCTGAGGTTGCCGAATGTTATAGTCTTTTCAGCTTTTGCTGTTCCGCTGTATGTCTGTGTTCCGGTAGCAATCTGCTTGCCGTCAGCATCGAGCAACGACACCTGCAGAGTCTTGGTTGTAGAGACGGTGTTGCGGTTGTCTACAGTCAGCTTCACCGACATACTGCCGCTTGTAGCCTCGTTGTTGAGCGACGATGTGATATAGTGGTCAGACACGAACACCTTCGGAGTAGCCACGAGATATACGTCGCGGTGAATACCAGAAAGGTGCCACATATCCTGACCTTCGAGGTACGAACCGTCGCACCAGCGATATACACGTACCGAGAGCTGGTTGTCACCCGTAGTTACGAAGTCGGTGATGTCGAACTCGGCGTCGGTGTTAGAGTCTTGCGAGTAGCCTACGTACTTGCCGTTCACCCATACCACGGCTGCGCTATATACGCCGTCGAAGTGTACAAACACACGCTTGTCCTTCCATGTCTCAGGAATAGTGATGGTGCGGCGATAGAAGCCAGTTGCGTTGTGGTCGGTAACACCATATTTCTCCCAACCCACGTTTGCGTTTGGAGCATTGTCTTGGAACGGATAGCCCACGTTGGTATATACTGGTTTGCCGTAGTTAGCCATTTCCCAAGAAAGCGGTACGCGGATGGTGTCCCAACTGCTGTCGTTCAAGTCCTTTGCATAGAACTCGCTTGCGCCAGGACCAGATGATGTACCTGCAACATACTTGAACTTCCAAGTTCCGTTGAGGTTGATATATTCAGCCTTGCTCTCGTCGGGCTGCTGCCACGGCTCTGCGTAGTGCTTAGCGTCCGCCTTCATCTGCTCTACCGAAGCGTAAGGGATGAATGTAGCGTGTGCGTCCTCCTTATGGTCGCTCACCTTGCTCTGGTTGCTTATCCAGCTAACATCGAACGATGGGTTGTCGGGTTTGATGAAGCCGAAGGCTGTAGCTGATGTTTTAGATGTTGTCTTAGTGAGACCTGTGCCAGCGCTGTTTACTGCAAGATAGTAATCAGAAGAAGCGTCTTTTGGTCTACATGCTAAATAATAGGTATCGTCGCCTGCGCTAACAATTTTCCATTCTTGGTTAGCGTTAGAATCTTTTCCATTATTATAATTGTATTCACTATCCCAGATAAGCGGAGCTGTGTCGTTAGTTCCTGCCATATCTATTGCATAGATAGAACCGAGGCTCTTGAAGTGGAAAGGATAGCCTGTAGTACTTTTACTTGTTATTGCGTTCCATTTCTGAGTGGCACTACCTACTTCTAACGTGCTAACATTTATGCTTTTGTTTACTTCCTGGCTTTCAACGCTCAGAAACTTTGTAGCATCATTACCAAGGCAAATGTAGTAGTTGCTGCCCGTGGTAGGGGTAACGAGCTTTGTTACAATGTTGACGCTCTTATAGGTAGCATAGCTACGGTTGTCACCTTGCTTGCTACCTATAGAGATAGAACTCAAAGCCAAAAGGTTAGATAACGAAGAAGCGTTCTTTTTCCTGACTTCGTCACTCAAAAAATACGTATTTTATAACTGATTGATAAA
>ENA-ORTY01000507-ORTY01000507.1-human-gut-metagenome-genome-assembly--contig:-NODE-507-length-52420-cov-2.809319_pt1 | contig 52420 bp, 54 predicted proteins | sample MGYA00241917_ERZ509198 | MGnify/ENA primary metagenome ERZ509198 (study PRJEB26280, sample SAMEA2338857) | human gut metagenome | biome: human gut; feature: human-associated habitat; material: faeces...
AACAGCAAGCCGACGATCCCCGCATCGCTCCCTGTCAAAAAGGGACACAGCTTTAAGGGCTGGTACACGGCCAAAACAGGCGGCAAGCTCTACAACACCGTCACTTCGATCACAGCCAGCACAACGTTTTACGCACAGTTTGAGGCCAACAAGTACACCGTAACATGGGATCTGGGCACCGGTCAGAGCGAAACGACCGAGCAGACTTACGGGGAAAAGCTGTTACTGCCGACCGAGCCAACTCGCAAAAATGCAGAATTTTTAGGCTGGTTTACGGAGAAAGACGGCGGTACAGAAGTTACGGCAAACACTGTTTTCAAGGAAATCGCCGCAACAACGTACTATGCGCACTGGGAAATTACTGAGTTGTTTTCGGTGACAGTTCCGGCCACCTTGCCGCTCGTTGTGGATGAAACCGGCAAGGTCTATGTCGCCGCTGCTTCCATCGTCAACAATTCCACCGGTGATGTGAAAGTTTCTTCCGTCAGCGTTACCAGCAAAAATGGCTGGGAGTTCGTGCCGTATTCGACCAATATGGCAAAGGCCAAGGTGGATGCCAAGCAGGTCGGTTTCAAGATCAATTCGTCTGAGACCAGCAAAACCGGAGATTCCGAGGTCTACACGCTGGCCGCGCCGTGGACGGTCAAAGAAGCAGACGCGCTCTCCATCAACTATGATGCCGTCGTATCCGCCGTTTCTCAGCCTGTGACCGGGCAGGAGATCATGTCGGTCGTCTTTGTACTCGAATGGGCGTAAATGAAAATCGGCAGTCCGGACTGGACGAAGCCGTTCAGATCGGCAGCACCGCCGCAAAGGTCGTGGAAGGCGCCGCAAAAGCCGGCAAGATCACGGTCGCAGCTGCAAATGGGACCGCCCTCGGCGGTCCCTACGGCGCGGCTGCCAGCGCTGCAATCGCGGCAGCCAAGCATGGGAAGAAGATCCTCCTTGCGCTGCTCGCCATCCTTGCGATCCCGCTGTTGTTCCTCGTGATGCTACCGACGCTGATCTTCGGCGGCACGGCGCAGACCACCGGCGATACCACCATTCTGAACGATCAGGCTGCAATCACCGAAAACATGAATGAGATCGCATTTGCGGTCAGCGACTTGCTTGGAAGTGGTATTGCCGATGCCGAGCAGCGGATCGCGGACGATTTTGCCGCGTCCAGCGCCGATCAGTACGAGATCGTCAACCCATATGAGGATGAGCGTATCAACAACGTCAACCTGTTCATCTCGCAATACTGTGCATACCGTGATACGGACGTTGCCGCCATTTCTCTGGAGGATATGAAGCAGCTTCTGCGCTCTGGTATTGGTGAACTGTACGACTATACTTATGAGGACGAAATGCGCGAGGTAGAAGAAACCGCTCTCAATGAAGATGGCGAAGAAGTAACAGCGCTTCGCGAGGTGACGGTGCGCGTCTACACACTGACCTATCGCGGCGAAGCGTATTTTGCCGACTCCATTTTTCATCTGACCGCCGAGCAGAAAACGCTTGCGCAGAACTTTGCCGAGAATCTCAGCCTGTTTCTGGGCGACGGTCTGTTTCAGAATCTATCCTCGTCGGAGAGCAACTTCACGATCCCTGCGCTTGGAAACATCCGCTATACGGATGGCGGCACGGAGGTCGTCTACTACAACCAGCTCGATGAACGCTACGCGAATAAACCCTATGGCACTGACAATATCGGCGGCTACGGCTGCGGCCCAACTGCTATGGCAATGGTGGTGTCCTCGCTCACGGACGATCTGGTCGATCCCGTGGAGATGGCAAAGTGGTCATATGAGCACGGCTACTGGTGCAGCGGAAGCGGTTCGTATCATGCACTCATCCCGGCGGCAGCCGAAGCGTGGGGGCTGCCGGTCTCCGGCTGCACGGCATCAGAGCCGCAGCGGATCACGGACGCGCTTTCCAGCGGCAAGCTGGTCATCGCCATCATGTCCGCTGGGCATTTTACCTCGTCCGGACATTTCATCGTGCTGCGCGGCGTCCAAGATGAAAAGATCCTCGTTGCCGATCCAGCCAGCCGGACGCGCAGCGAACAGAGCTGGGAGCTGTCCATCATTCTGAATGAAGCCAGCAAAGCCGCCGGTTCCGGCGGGCCGTTCTGGATCATTGGCTGAAATTTGCACCCGATCAGCAGCTGCTGACCGGGTGCTTTTTCATAATTTACAGAAAATTCACAGGTTCAAGTGGTCTTTTTGTCGTTTTGCGGTGCGTATTAAAGTAGAAGGATTTGGAGGACAAACCTATGAGGACAACCATCCAGCAGCTTGCAGAATTTCTAACCGCCTGCCGCGGGAACTGGCGAAGTGCCTGCTTCGTCTCCTGCGGTGTCTGCAAATGTCATTCGCCGTGTTCCGGTTATCTGATGAGCGCAGATGCCAGCGGCAAGCCTGTTCTGATCTCCGCTGCCGAATATGAACGCCTCACTGCGCAGCGGATTGACCCAACGGAATGCCGCGGACAGCTTTCCCGCATCGCCTTCGAGGACATTTATGCGCTGTACCTCAACTGGTGCCTGTCAGACGATGAAAGCTGCTGTTTACAGATACTCTCTCTTCTTCCTTCTGAATAATACATAGGAGGATCTCAGTTTGAAAAAAGCCCACATTACCTGTCCATACTGCCACGCGCCGGCGCAGCTTCGCCCGGCCAGCAGCATTTATGGCATCCACACGAAAGACCGGACAGCGAAACTGTACGTCTGCTCCCGGTATCCCGCCTGCGACGCTTATGTACAGGCGCACAAGGCGACCGGACTTCCAATGGGGACTCTTGCCAACAAAGAGCTCCGGCAGAAGCGGATGCAGGCACATCGGACCTTCAACCAGCTTTGGGAGAAAGGTTTCATGCGCAAACAGGATGCTTACGCATGGCTGTGCGTCCGGCTCGGCATCCCGGAAGCGGACGCACATATTGCCAACTTCTCGGAGTATCGCTGTGACCAGGTCATATCACTCTGCAAAGAATTTTTGAACGCACAAAGGAAGGTGGAACAAAATGGATCGAAGCAGCATCGTGTTGACCGCTGAACAGCAACTGCTCGTAGAAAACAGCTTGGAATTTGTCCACTGGACGATTGCAAGGCTTGTCCCCAAAAGCAACTGCCATATGGAATATGACGATCTCTTTCAGGAGGGGTGCGTTGCGCTCTGCCATGCAGCGGCAAGCTACCATGGCGGCACATCGTTCAAGACCTATGCCATCACGGTCATCCGCAACCATCTGATCGACTGCTGCCGTAAACAGACAAGCTGGCGGAAATATATCTCCGAGCAGTCCTTGGACGACCCGGACGCAGGTCTCCCAACGCCGGTATGCACAGACCATGCGCACTTTTCCAGTGTGGATGCCGGTGCGGTGCTTAATTCCTGCAAGAAGCACTATCGCGGTGTCGCAAAGCTCGGTATTGACGCGCTTGTTCTGAAAACGAAGGGCTTTGACTGCAAGGACATTGCGGTTCTCTATCACACCAGTTCCAATAATGTCGGCGCATGGATCTCCCGCGCGGCAAAGAAGCTCCGCAGCGATCCGGATTTTCTGGACGCTTTCGACATCGCTTGTTGAAATTCTTCTGGCACACCCGTAAAAGAAAAATAAAAGCACATTGGAGGTACTGTTATGGAATACACGAAATACGCAGCCGTTGGGCATTTCAAATGTCATCGCACACTGGACGGCAAGAAATATCCCGTTGTCATCGTAGGACGGAAGGAATATATGCTCGACGTACAGGAAATGACCGTCTGGAGCAGCCTTGCATGGCGTATCCTGTCACGCAGCCAGATCGTGGAAGCCTATCTGAAGCTGACGCGCGGGCTGTCGTTTACGTCCCGCCGGACGTTGGATGACTGTATTGACAGGCTTGTCACCCGCGGGCTGGTCGCGGAGGGGCGCGGTGGCAGCGAGTATGAAGCTCTCTATGATCTGCTTTCGCGTCTGTATATCGCACCGGTATCTGCAAATCCGTTTCTGCGGCTCGGCGCGTTTCTGAAGCTCTGGATTTGGGACGGTGCACCGTTCTCTAAAGCAATTTGCCTGTTCTCCCGTCCGAAGCATAGCGCAGAGGAACGGCAGATCGTGCATCTGGCAAATCGGGCGCTTCTCAGCAGTGCGGAGTTGATCAAATGTGCAGAGCGCGGTGTGCGGACGCTCCGCTCCGACGAGCAGCTCATGGATTGCCTGTATGACGATGAGTTAACCACCAGCGAGAATCTGCCTACCCTGATGGCAGCCTCCCGGCAGGCACGCCCTGTCTCGGCGGCAATCGCAAATCTTTATCTGCACAAGCAGATCGTCTTCGAGCGGTGCTGAATATGAAAAAGCTCCTTGCGTGGCCCGCGCCGCTGCTGCAGAAGTGGCTGCTGTCGATGCTGCTCTGCCTGCCGTTTCTGGCTGCAGCCATCGTTTCTGCGTTCTCCGGCGACCGGACGTTTCTGATCCTCAGCGCATTGCTTTTGTTTTTTTGCGGCGTTCGCTGTACGGAGCTTTATGTACTGCTTGTAAATGGGCACTATCATGCAGAAGACGGTGTCTGTCTTGCAGTTTCCAGCATTCCGTTTCAGCGGCAGCGCAGGGTCGCGCTGCAAAAAGCAGACGGCGAACAGCTTGTCTTCTGCATAGAAAAGAACAAGCAGCTGTCTGTGGGGCAAGCCTATCGGGTCTATTTGCCGCTTTCCGCAATTCCAAGTGAAGTCAAGACCGCACACTTGCCGCAGCCATGTGCATTGGCAGTCGAGAAAATTGAACCCGTGTCTTTCGATTGCGAGGAATCGGCAGACTAAACCTCTTGGTTTCTTGAAATTGTTGTCTACCTGTTTTCGTTGATTATTTTTCCGCAGTTTGCTATACTATAGTTAGAAAACAATGAGGAGGTGCGTTCCATGCCCATTGATGAGATTGAAGTCATAAAGCAAAAGCTTGTCGATCAGATCAAGCCGATTGGCGTTTATCTGTTTGGCTCTTTTGCAAATGGTACCGCGCACGCCGACAGCGATTTTGACTTCTACATTATTGTAGATGACAACGAGAAAGATCTTCACGCCGTAGCCACTTCTGCATATAAAGCGATTCGCGGCGTGAAGCAGCGCCCCGTAGATATTCTGGTTGGCACAAAAAGCCGCTTTGACGAACGTAAGAATCAGTTCACCGTAGAAAACGAGGTATTCCACAAAGGAGTTCTGCTCTATGGATCAGCAAGTTAAACAGTGGATTGACTATGCCGCGCAAGATTTAGGCGTTGCCCGGCATCTTTTTGAAAACTATCATCCCAAGCCGCTCGAAATCGTCTGCTACCACTGCCAGCAGTCTGCGGAAAAAGCGATCAAGGCTGTGATTGTCTCTCTGCACTGGCCCACCGGGATTCCCAAAAGCCACGATCTTTCTTTTCTGCTGAATCAGATTCACAACTATATCTCCATCCCGGATGCAATCGGCGATGCTGCAGATGCCCTAACGCCATTTGGTACCATGACACGGTATCCAAACGAATTGACTGTCGAGGAGCATCATGCAAAACAAGCAATCGCATTTGCCGAGCTGATCCTGAATTGGACAGCATCTGCTTTGCGATAAAGCAAAAATCACAGTTGCATAACCGAAGCGGCCGCAGATCTGCGGCCGCTTTTTTCTGCATTTTGCAGAAAAATCGTATTGCCGCCCTATTTTATAAGTAGAGAGTATTCTTCGTCCATCGTGAAATCTATATATAGCTTTAACATAATTGACAATTACAATATATTGTGCTACTATACTCATGTAATTGATATTTGTGCAGTTCATCGGAACGCAGACCGTATGGTCTGTGCGTGGGGCTTCTCACATTGCACACGTTGGTCAGGTTTGTATTTGAGTGCTGGTAGCATGGTATTTGCCCGCAAGGGGTAGATGTCGCTGCCGGCATTTTTTATATAGATATTCATGCCGGTGGCAGAAAGGAGTGTTATGGCAAAAGCAAGTCTCATCGGGCTGATCACGCAAGGCCCGGAATTGCAGCACAGCGCCAAGGGCGAACCCTATGTCCGCTTTTCCGCAGCCGAGTATGTCGGCTTCGGTTCGCAGCGGCACACACAGTTTGTTGACGTGTGGGCATGGGGCTACATGGCGCAGCGGCTTGCAAAGTGCAGTCTGAGTAACGGCGATTTTATCTTTTTGAGCGGCACGTTGGAACTGGAAGAGTTCACAAAAAAAGACGGCATCACAAAGGATAAACGCTTGAAGCTCAGATTGGACGATTGGGCGCCTGTTCCGCAAAAGCGGGAAACAGTCCGTCCAGTGCAGAATGAAACAGAGGTTTTTCCAGTCACCGCCGAACAGATCGACGGCGACCGGGAAGAACTGCCGGAATAATACCGGCGCAGCGGAAGAGGAACCGCACCAGATGATTCAGAAATGATTCGTCGGTGCGGTTCCTCTTTTTTTATTTTATCGAAAGAATTTTGAAAGGTGGCTTAATTTTATGAAACGATCCAGTCCCCTCTGGGGAAGTGTCTCCGTCCTGATCGGTGTGGTCATTGCGATTTTAGCGCTGGTGCGCGGCGCATGGCTCGTCCCGCTTTTGCTCCTGACCTTTACGGCGTGGGGCCTGTGGGTGGTCATGTTCCAGCTTCAGCCCGCGTGGGATTCCATCCGCGGATACCGGAAGAAGGAACACGACGCCAGAAAGCAGCGGGAAGCATCGCTTTACAGTACGGCGCAGACCAATGCCGACGCCATGCAGCTTTTGCTGCGGCACGTCAACCATCGGATCTCCGCGTATCTCAAATCAGTCTATCCGAGCGCCCGCTGGGAATGGACAACCGGGAACCCAACTGCGCTCGTTATGCAGGGCGGCACCGGGCGTATCCGCGTGTATGGTATTGAAGAATATGACTATGCGGACGTTCAGATCGACCGCAACGGGAATCTCTCTTGTAATCTCCTGAAGGTCGTGCCGGTGCAGCCGCGTATGGATGCGCCGACGCCGCCGAACCAGCAGCCGGTCGATCCGCAGGTCTGGTATGACGTGGAGGGACGTGAAGTATTGGAGCGTGTAATCGCCGATCTGGATTCCCGCGGCCACAGCAGCCTGACGCTGAAAGAAGACGGCAGCGTGTGTATCCACGAAGACGACGACACGCGGGATGTTCCGCAGGAGCATCTGACCGCATTCCCGCCGAAGGTCTACTGGCCGCGTCTGGGACAGGTACTGGAAAGCGAGGGCCTGACCGCAAGCGTTCATGACAGTGAGATCGCCGTATCATGGTAATTTTTTAGAAGGGAGCGAAAACACGAATGAAAAGCGGACGCAGTATTCAGGATGTGAGCCGCGAGATCCTGCGCCAGCAGGAGGCAAAGGCAGACTATCTGGTCGCAACCGACCGTCTGTACATGGATACATATGGCGACAGCCCTGTGATCCGTGTGCTCGACCGCGAGGGTATCGACCAGATCGAGCCACTGGAAATTCAGCAGACCGCACACCAGCAGATCGGCACCTATCTGGACATTCCCAGCAAGTATTATGACCGGATGCTCCAGCGCGATCCCGCGCTTCTGAGCTACAACGTCAACCGCTGGTTCCAGAAAGAACCGGAGCAGAAGCTGCTGCGCACGATGGACGGCAAGGCCAGAGCGTTTCTCAGCAACCGCTATCGCCGCATCGACAATCTGGACATCGCCCGCGTTGTTCTTCCCATCATTGGCGAAATGGAGGGCGCACGCTTTGAAAGCTGCGAGATCACTGACGACCGGATGTATCTAAAAGTTGTCAATCCGCGCTTGCAGGCAGAGGTTATTCCCGGTGATATTGTGCAGGCCGGCATTATGATCTCCAACAGCGAGACAGGACTTGGTGCCGTCAACATTCAGCCACTCATTTACCGGCTGGTATGCTCCAACGGCATGGTTGTAAATGAAGCCGGCACCCGCCGGGCGCACATCGGCCGCGTGAACACCACGGATGTAAACTTCGCCCTCTATTCCCAGCAGACGCTGGACGCCGAGGATCGTACATTTGTCCTGAAGATTCAGGACACTGTGCGCGCTGCCGTTGACGAAGCCAGATTCTCGACGGTTCTGGAGCGGATGCGGGAAAGCAAGCAGGCGCAGCTCAACACGCAGGACCTGCCCGGTCTTGTCAAGCTCGCCGGTTCCAGCTTCGGTATCTTAGAGGAAGAAGGCAAGGGTGTTTTGCAGCATCTGATTGAAGACGGAGACTTTACGCTCTACGGTCTTGCAAACGCTGTCACGCGGTTCAGTCAGGATGTTGAAAGCTATGACCGCGCAACGAAGCTGGAGGAGATCGGCTACAGCGTGATGACGATGTCGCCGCTGCTGCTGCAAAAGATCAATCAGACACAGGTCACAAAACTTGCCGCATGACGGCAGACAGTAAAATTTGAAAAGGAGTTTTCTTTATGAGTATTCAGAATAACACCGCAGTTGATGTGTATCAGAATTTTGTACTTCCCACAGCGCTGGACAGCGATTTTTCAAGTGAGGATCTTGCCGACGATATGGAAGGCTTACAGCTGACCATGCAGCGGGTCAAGATCCCCGGCGGCGGAAATCTGCAGTTTGAGATTCGCGGCGATGACCCGGACAACCCCGACTATGAGCGCAAGCTCGTCGGCGTGATTCTCTATCACCATCTCGCCAACGCCTACTGGCCAGAGGGCAGCGAGTACGACGACAACGTGCCGCCATTCTGCCAGTCCTTCGACGGCAAGCAGGGCTACGGTGAACCGGGCGGCGTCTGCGCAGCCTGTGCATTCAACCAATTCGGCAGTACGGCAAACGGCAGCGGAAAAGCCTGCAAAAATATGCGGCAGATCTATCTGCTGCGCAGCGGCGAGTATCTTCCGCTGCAGCTCTCCCTGCCGCCCACAAGCCTGCGCCCGTTCAATGATTTCATGAACCTCGCCTTTGTTGCCCGCCGGCGCCCCAGCTATTCCGCCATCGTGGAGATCGGTCTGAAACGCGCGGAAAGTGGTGGCTATACCTACAGTGTCGCCACGTTCCGAAAGGTACGGGATCTTGAGGGGGAAGGTCTTGCGGCTGTTAAAAGCTACGCAGCAAATTTCAAAGAGCAGGTCAAATCGCTTCTGGCACAGCGTGTGGAGAACTACAATTCCGATGTGGAATCACTCACCGGCACGGCTCCCTTGGAGCTTGCCGACAACGGCGACCACTTTTCCTATCCGGGCGTCATTGACGGCGAACGCGACGAGCTGCCACTCTAAACAAAAGCAATCAACAAAGCTTGCTCCGCTAAGCAAACGGCAGATGCGATTTGCCGAAAAGAATCACAAGCTGGTCTATGCGTTTTTGCAGGAGCAGCGGTATGATCCTGGCGAATATTACGATCTTGCCGTTATGGGCTACCTGCGCGCTGTGGAACGCTATTGTTCCCATGCCTATCTGCGCCGCTTTTCGTTCTCCACCGTCGCTTACCGCGCGATGCAGCAAAGCATTGTGTCGTGGAAGCGCGGAGAGAGCCGGCGCAGGCAGGCAGAGGAAGCCTACTGCGCGCTTTACGGCCGCAGAGAGACCGTCTGCGACGCAGAATTGCCCGAAGCATATTTCTTCTCGGAGCTGCAAAAATGCGGAACACCGCAGCAGGCCGCGTTTGCGCTGCTGCGCCTGCATGGGTACAGCATTGCGGAGATCGCCGCGCGGTACAATCTCGACCCGCGGCGTGTACGCCGGATGCTCAAAAGTCTGTATTCCGCCTATCTGCGGTTCCGCGGAGATGGGAAGGAGGCGACAAAATGAAGGATCAGCACACAAGGATGCTCCACGGGCGGCTGCTCCGGCCGCTGAAGGTCGGCAGCAGCGCGCTCATCGACCACGAAGGGCAGTTCATTCTGACCTCACTGGTCACGTCCATCCAGGTGCAAAATGAACAGGAAGCAAAGTTTGAAACGCTGAATACCCACTACCATGTGCGGTTTTCTCCACTTCAAGCGGCAGTTGCGGCGTCAATTCTGATGGCCGTCGCTGCATGAATAAAACACCGGCGGCGATCTCCCGTCTGATTGCCGCCGGACCCGCCGACCGCGGCCACAATTTTTGTGGCTGCGGTTTTTCCATAGGAGGTTTTATGAACGAACAGATCGTCCCGGTTTCCGGAAATCAGAAGATCGCGTTCCAGTGCCAACGGTGCGGCGCGTGCTGCCGGCACGTGGAAAACAAGGTCATGCTGGAGCCCTACGATGTTTATCTGCTTGCGCTTCATTTTCAAAGCGAAGGGCAAGCCGTCAGGCCGGAAGATATCTGCGCACAATATGCGCACTCCATGCCGCTGGAACCGTATTTCCCGATTTTCCTGCTGAACACCGCAGGTGAAGATCAACACTGCATTTTCCTGAACGGGAATCATTGCAGCGTCTATGCACATCGGCCGCGCACCTGCCGACTGTACCCATTCACCGTGGATGCAGGGCGGCGCGGTAAGGACTTTGAGTATTTTCTCTGCACAGATTATCCCGATCACTTCGGCAAAGGCCGCGTCCGGGTCAGCGACTGGTTCTATGAGAACTTCTCCAAGGATGCCCGCCGCTTTGTGAAAGCCGATTACGCAGCGATCCGGCAGTACGGCAAGCTGCTCCGGCAGATGACGCCTGCGCAGATCGATCATTTGCTGTTCCAGTTTCTGTTTTACCGCTACTGGAATTATGACCTGAGCAAGCTATTTCAGGAACAGTTTGAACACAATCAACGCCAGCTGCTTGCATTTCTGCAGGAACAGCTGGCCCAAAATGGAGGTTCTATATGAGTCAATCCAGAATCACTGGCGCAGTCCTTCTGTGCTGGGAAGATTGCACATCCATTCTCTCGAAGCACCTGACAACGCTGCTGCAGCGTCCGATTCAGCTGTGCAGGATGGTAGAAGACTATGACTACTGGTGCGTTGCGTCGATAAACGGAAGGTTCTCCATCCCGGAGCTTCATGCTCTGCTGGATGCGCTTTCCGCAGCCACGACAGACTTTCCCGATCTGATCCCGGAGGACTCCGACCAGACGCGCTCGTTCAGCATGGAGTTTTCCCGTGCGCTGTTACAGCATTTTTTACACGCAAGCTGGCGCTATGAGCATCTCACCGAGGAGTATCTGATGGTGATCGATGCAGATGCGCAGCCAGCCTATGCGCCGCTGCGTCCGTTAAAGCATGAGTATCGCAAGCTGCTCGTTGAGAACTACATGATGCTTTACTGGGTGTCCGAGACAGAAAAGCGCGTGACGATTGCCAGAGTGGTCTATGCCCGCCGGAATTACGCGAAGCTGTTGGAGTGATACTGGATGCTGGAGAGGCCGGTTGACAAGATAGCATAATTAGGATGTAATGAAATCAAAATCATGCTATATGGAGGCGAGAGTATGAATATTCGTCCGTCGGCGGCTATTCGCCAGAACTACAATGAAATCGCAGAACTGTGCAGAAAAACGGCAGAACCGGTCTATCTGACCAAAAACGGCGAGGGCGATCTGGTCGTCATGGATATTGAATCCTTCAATCGCCGGGAGAAAATGCTGAAACTCCGTGAAGAACTTCTGGCTGTGGAGGAAGACCGGCTTGCGGGCAGAACCGGCTGCACCGTCGATGAATTGGATGCGTATCTGGACAGTGTGATTGCAGGAGCCTGATGCCATGGCAAAAGAACAGACCTAGACCGTCATTGTTCCTGACCGCGCGAAACGGATGCTTGCATCGCATATCCGGTTCCTTGCCAACGTGAGCAAGGACGCAGCGCCTGAAAAGAAAACGCAGCGCATCCGAGAGATCCACAGCCTTTCCAAACTGCCGCACCGTTATCCATTTTTTGAAGCCGACTTCATGCCGGCGAACAAATATCACAAGATGTTTGTTGCGAATTGGTATCTGATTCTTTATCAGATTCAGGATGATACGGTCTATGTCGATTACATACTGAATTGCCGCAAAGGTTATGGTTGGCTGCTGCAGGCGTGAAAACCAATACCCTATCTCCCATAGTCATCATTGACCATCTCTTTTGAATGGAATAATAGCAGCGACCGTGCGGTTTCAAAAAGCCGCACGGTCTTCTTATACCATGGCCAATGTCAAGTCCGAATTGTGCCGATTTTTTATCGCATATTTCGTCACTTCGCGTATAGCCAGCCCCAGCAGCTTGTGGTATCATACTCTCGTTTGTTTGACACCACGACGAGGAGGCACATCATGCAGTACACCGACAACGAAGCCGCTTTGATTGGCGGGTTGATTTCTAACTACTTTCTTCGTCCGGCTGTATCCGCCGCACTGAAGGATTCTTATACCCGCGTGCTGGAGCATCTGCGCACAGGCCGGGTGTCTGCCGCCGATCTCAAGCAGATTCAGAAAGCGCTGGCATTTTTGACGCCGACCTGTCAGATGTCCAGAGAGGCCCAGCGCGACCTGATGGGCGCCAGCCTGAAGACGACGGCGCTGCTAAGTTCCTGCCGCTGATTGCAAAAACCACAAATCGTCAGAAATGCTGCCGGCTTACGTTCCGGCAGCATTTTTTCTATACAGAAAAGAGCGCCCCGAAGGGCGCTCCTCGCAGATGAAACAGGTCACATACGGAATTTACGGATGCAAAGGAAAAGCTGGATGCAAAGCTCTTGATACAGATCTTCATCCCATACACCGTCAATAACGGATTCCTTGGTCAGTAATGGTTGGTACATTGCCAGAATTTTCTCGTTCGCGAGGTTATCTCCGCTTTTGGCAAGAATCAGAAGCTCGTAGAAATTCATGTTTCCTCCTCCAGTTTCTCCCGAATGCAGCTCAGTGCGCGATAATAGATCGCAGCCGCGCCTTTATATCCAATCTGTAATTCCTGTGCGAGCTCGGTAAACGAGCGCTCCTCCAGAATTCTCGCCAGCAGAATATATCGTTCACGCTTTTGAAGCTGGTCAAGTGCTTCGAGGACTGCTCTGTACTCCATCAGCAGCTCCATTCTTCGGAAGTATTCATCTTCCCATGCTTCTGCCGAGATGGGCTGCCGGTCAGGTTCCATCGGTCGTTCATGCTGTTGCTGTCTGTGACGCTGAGAAAGGTAGGCATTCTTTCTCCGCTTCAGCGCGACTTGAAGATAGGCGGTAAATTGGTTCTGAATCTGATATTCTTCACGGCTTCCGTCATTTCTATATTGCATGATTCACCCTCCGTATCCGTCTGTTTTCTGGCGAACAGGACGGTATACGGGAGGATTTCTGCATCGGTTTGGTCTAAAAAAACGTAAATAGTCACAGCCGGTTTCATGCTTGCACAAATAATCGACTACATATGGAAATGATAACTCAGAAAGGCTTTGCTGTATGGATAAAACGAGAAAACTCTCCAATGCCCAGCATGGATGCTTTCTCTCCTTCACTGGGGTATGCTTGTCTCCTTATTTCACAGTAGCAATGTGCTAAACGGAATATTAAATTCCAGTATATACAAAATCCTCCTTCCGGTTTTCTCTGGAAGGAGGATTTATCCGAGTGTCAACTTCGGTAACTATTATGGTCTAAGATATAGAATCGGGCACACTCGAAATGCCGCCATGCTTCGTTGTGGAAAGTCCCGCAGCTTTGCAGGCAAACGACACGATCACGCGCAGCTCCGCCTCATCCAGAGCTTCCGGCGCTTTTCCGGTCTGGAGCAGCTTCCACACGGCGCTGCCGCCGAAAATATCGCCCGCGCCGGTCGTGTCCACAACCGTGATGCCCTTCAGGCTGTCCACATGGCCGCTTGCGCTGCAGTTCTGGAACCAGCAGCCGTCCGCGCCGCACGTCACAAACACGAGCTTCACCGGATAGTGGTCAAGAATATACTGTGCGCCGTCCTGCACGCCGAGGCCGAACAGGAACTCGACCTCCTCGTCGCTGATCTTCACCACGTCGGCCTGCCGGAGGCCCCAGAGCATCTGCTCCTTCGCCTCATTGAGATCGTTCCACAGCGGCTTGCGCAGGTTCGGATCGTAGGTGACGAGCTTGCCGTGTGCCTTTGCATATTCCACGGCGCGATACGTCGTTGTCCGCGCCGGCTCGCCCGTGAGCGAGAGCGTCCCGAAGTGGAACACGCGCGTCTCGTCGATGAGCAAAAGATCCAGCTCGTCAAAGCGAAGCTGCGTGTCCGCGCCGGGCTTGCGCGCAAAGGCAAATTCGCGGTCGCCGTTCGCGTCCAGCGTCACAAATGCCAGCGTCGTGAACACGTCGTCCGCCGCCACGAGCCCTTTCGTCTCGATACCCGCTCCCCGCAGCGTATTGGTCAGGAGTTTTCCGAACGTATCCGTGCCGATCTTGCCGAGCATCCCCACCTTCCCGCCGAATTTGGCGATCGCCGCAAGGAAATTCGCCGGGGCCCCGCCCGGATGCGCGGCCATTGTGGGATAGCCGTCCGAGTCGATAGACTGCGTCGTAAAGTCGATCAAAAGCTCACCAAGCGCAACTACATCATACATTCTTTTTCCTCCGTAATTGTAATGCTCCATTGATTCTCATACTTTGCTCCCGGCGCAAGATGGATAAGATCGCTCTTGCAGCTCAGCTCCTCCACCACGTCCTGCCGCGACGGAAGCGACGCCCACGGCTCAATGCAGACATACGGCGCATCCGTATGCGGCATATGCCAGATACCGAGATACGGCATCTGCGGATAGGCTACGGTCACCGATTTGCCCGTTTTCTCCGAGCACAGGCTCACGCACCGTGCCATATTTTTCAGCACGATCGCATCCTCATCGAACAGCTCGTGACGCAGGCGGATGGTCGTGCCGCCTTCCAACGGGAAGCATTCTGTCTGGCCGTTGAGATAGCAGTCTCCGGTAAAGCCAATACGGTCTGGCAGACATGGCTGCGAAAAGCACAGTTTATAGTCTTCAAAGCCAGTGCTGCCGGTCAGCGGAACCCGGAATCCCGGATGTCCGCCGATGCCGAACGGCAGCTCCTTTTCGTCCTCATTGCAGACGGAATACGTCACATGGACCGTCCAGCCGCGCAGCGCATAGCGTACCCGGGATGTAAAGCGAAACGGATACTGCCGCAGCGTTTCCGGTGTCTGCCGCAGACAGAACGTAACAGAATCGGAAGACTGCTCTTCGATAGTGAAAACAGAATCCTTTGCAAATCCGTGGATATCCATCGAATAACGTTCGCCGCAGAGCGTATAGCAGCCATCTGTCAGGCGCGCAACATACGGAAACAGCACCGGCGCGCGGTCCGGCCAGTATTGTTTGTCGCCGTTCCAGAGAAATTGTGTTCCTTGTTTGGAGCCAAGCTCCATCATCTGCGCGCCGAACGGATCGACGCACAGCGTCAGGTTTTCATTTTGCAGCGTCAGCATCCGTCAGTCTTTTGCCGCCGGATACTCATTGCAGAGCAGCCGGTAAGGCGGCTCATCTTCCTCGATCTTCGGAAAACGGCCAACCGGCGGATTGAAGCGGTTGTCGGTGTTGTCGTCGTTGCACTGGCTGACCTCGCCCAGCAGGACGGGACCAGTGCCGGGCTCAACCGAAAAATCATGATACAGCCCCTGATAAACGAAAATGCTTTCACCCGGTTTCAACCGGATCTGCGTTCCGGCCGGAACGGTATAGCTTTTGCCGTCGGTGTGGACTTCCACGTCAGATTCATAATCGATTTCTTCATTCGGAAGACGATTGTACACCCGGATCAATACGTTGCCGCCGCCGCGGTTGATGATGTCCTCAGTCTTGAACCAGTGGAAATGGTTCGGTGCGTACTGCCCTTCCCTCAGATACAGCAGCTTTTCCGCATAGACCTTCGGATACTTGTCCGGCATGGCACGATTTCCGTTGCGAATCGTGATAAGCGAAAAACCGAAGTGGTCAAAGTCGCCCTGACCATAATCCGTGATATCCCAGCCGAGCATGCAATCGCGCACTTCGTCGTATTCGTGCCCCTTGCTTTCCCATTCCTCAGGCGTAAAATGGCAAAAAGGCGGCAGGTAGCAATGCTCCTGTGCGCACATAGCCTCGAGCTCTTTCAACGCTTTGTTGATTTCACTGCGCTTCATAACAGCGCTCCTTTCCACTTTATTTCTATATTCAGGCTCCGCCAGACGGTCCTATTCTGTGCCGTGCGGGGAACGTACTGTCGTTATCAAAAGTTCCGGAGAACAGACCCGTTTTTTCTTGGCCCCGGACGGAAGATCCATCCGGGGCCGGATCATTACTGCTTAGGGAAGATCAATAGAAACTCTTGCAGCGGCTTCGAACATTCTGAGCAGGATGGTCGCAACCTCGCTGCGCTTGATGCTGCTTGCCGGATGGAACGTGCCCTTCGCGTCGGAACCCGTCAGGATACCGGCACGGTAGAACTCGTAGATATCGGACGCAAACGCATCGCCGCTCTTCACGTCGGGGATCGCACCGTCCGCGACCTGATTGATCGCTTTGTAGGTGCTTTCCGCGCCGTGGAAGATGTGGACAAACTCTGCTCTGGTGATAGCAGCGTTCATATGCGCCGCAGTATAGCTTGCATAATCCTTTTCGATAATGCCGTTTGCAACTGCGTAGGAAACATAGCTGTCATACCAGTTGATGCGGTCGTTCGACAGGGTAGAGAACATCCGCATATTTGCTGTGAATACTGTGCTATTGCAGAATGATTAGAAAGAGAACTGAGTACTCATTGCTCAAGAAATTAAATATGGTCTACTTAATGATAATTGGCTGTGCCATCGTCCCAGCTTCCGCATACACGTATATGTGATTCATTCGCTGTGACGAATAGCCTGATTTGCTTGCCTCAACCCAGTATTCGCCTTCACATACGGGCATTTCGTAATAGCCGCTGTCATTTGTATACGTTTGCGTCCCATTAGAAGCAGTCACGAGTGCGTTTGCCACAGCATTTCCGGCGCTATCCTGCACAACTCCGCACAAAACCGGAGCGGTAATAGGTCCAAGTTCTGAAACATCCAGCTCGATGACCGTCACAGACAGTTTGGGAACCGTGTAGGAGAAAGTATTTCCGGCAGAGATGGTATTTGTATTCATCGAAATTGCATTGGGATTATCCCATGTATTCGCATCCAAATAGTTTTCTGCTGCAATCTGTCGGACGATTGCTTCGGAGGAAACAGTTACGTCATTAATGGTAATGGGAAGAGCATAGCTGGACTCTTCACTTCGGTTAATGATTGAGATGTATAGTTTGTTTCCGTCCAAACTGCGTGTAACCAGCGTGTCCAAATACGGTGTATTGCTCATGGCAGGCGTGTTGCCGATTGCAATATTAGAGAACACCGGGCTGCTAAGTGTGGATCGAACTTTCATTTGCCCTCGATATGCAGAGAAGATTTGCAAAACATAATAGGAGGGCGTATGAAGAACGCCGTTATTTCCCAGCCGAATTGCACTTCCGTCCCAGAACTGTGTCAGGCATGAATAATCATTGTGATCGGTAAGCCCCGGATACGCCAGGAAGGTATGCAGTAGGCCAGCAACCTGAATTGCAGCTTCCATACTGCGGGTTCGATGACGAAGAGAATTGAAGTACATTGCATTATACTCAGTAACTGCAATTTTTATATCTTCGCCTGTTTCAGAGATAATCGACTGCGTACTTTTCAGACGTTCACCGACGGATACAGGCGCTGCAACCGCTGCACGATAGACATCGATATCATTATAACCGGCAGAAAGATGCTGCGGAGAATAGTAATGAATCGAAATTTCATCCATGATTCCTGCATTTGCATTAAGGACAGTTTGATTCCAATTTTGGTTATAACTATTGCCATCGCCGCCTTCTCCGATGCACATGATGCTTGGATCAACTGCGGTCATCGCCTGGTAGAAATCATTATAACCGGAGGCAAAGACATCTGCTGTGCTGGGATTCGGCACCCAACTTCCCCAAGTTTCATTTCCGATTTCCCACCATGTAATAGCATAGGGCTCTGAATGCCCGTTGGAAGCGCGAAGCGCACCTTTTGCAGTTGAAACCGCACCATTTACATATTCAACAAACTCTGCCGCATGGCTTGCAGTCGACGTTGCGTAATTAACGTTTATTACCGGATGAATATCCAGATATTCACACAGTTGAAGGAACTCGTCAATTCCAACATCATTAGACATCCAAGTTGCATTCCATTGCGCAAAGTAGAGCGGCTTGCGCAGATCTTTCTCTGCACCGATTGCATCTTCCCAGTCATACCAATCAGACAGAATTCCGCCAGGCCATCTTAATGCCCCTGGATCTAGGGCTCGCAAAGATTCAACGAAGTCGGTCCTCCAACCACCGCATGAAACCTCTGATGCATCGAGCGGCATAAGGGAAATCTGATCAATCCACAAATCACCAATACCAGCTCCGCCTATAAATAAGCAGGCATCAGAGTCTGAAGCAGTTGGTGTAAGTGTAACTGTGTATTTTGTCATGGTTCCAGAGATACTTGCGATATTAGCGCCCGCAAGTGTATTTCTTGAACCATTCGTGGCAGAACAGCCATATAAGGCAATGGTCGCGCCCATATTGGAAGTGCCCTTCAGCCAAAGCGACAGTTGATAATCATGTCCAGCCATGACGCTTATGCCGGTGTGTGCAATGCCCATACTGCCGTTTTCACGTTCATCGATTGAAATATGGGTCATGTACTTTCCGGAAACTGCATCGTCAGCCTGCTCCTGCGCTATATTTCCCCAGGCATATGCTCCAGCTTTGCTCCACGATTGGACGGGGTAGGCATCGGCATAATCCCAAGAGGATACGCTATTTCCGTAGCCGTATAGGAAGAGCCTGAACTCAGCATCCGGCAACGCTGTGGTTCCTTCGAGATAATATACCGGTTCTCCGTTGCAAATGAATGTGATATTCCGTCCCGATTCGCTGTAGGGGGATATTTCTACAGAGAGACGTGCCGGTGTAGCTACTGCTGAACCTGTCCAAGAACCATTTGGGGTGAAAACTTTCAATGCTCCGTTTTCAATTCCAAATTCCACAAAATCAGAAAACGCGCCATGTGGCTCTGCAGTAGTGATATGAAGCAATGCATTTGTGCCAGAATAGCTGTTAATTTTTGAAACCACTCGGTACGGCTTGCTATCGCTGTTTTCAAACGCCATGCAGCCTACGCCGAAACGTGATCCTGATGCACCAGTGATTGTACAGACGCCATCATGAGAATCAATGCTGCCGTATGCCCCGTTGTTCAGAGACGAGATCTCCCAATCGTTTGGAAGCGATCCACCCTCAAAGTTGGGTCCTGCGATGTCTGTAAAGTGTTCTTGGTACACATATACATCGTTCCAAACGCTGCTTGACGAACCATATCCATAGAGGAATGCAGTGTAATCATCAGCCGGAATTTCTTTGTTTTCCCATAACGCATAAACGATTGTATTGTTGTAATAAAAACGAATATTTCGGCCGTTTGCGTAGTAAGGACTAAGTTCAACACGCAATTTGCATGGGAATGTCACGGCCTGCCCACTCCAGTTTCCAGCACCGCTTGCTGTATAAACAGCCAGACGATTGTTTTCAATGCCGAATTCAATAAAGTTTGATAGAGAACCATCCTCACTTCCGTTGATCTGCATCAATGCATTTGTTCCGGAATATTCTGCAACCTCTGCTTCAATACCAGTCCAGTTGGTGGAAGAATTCTGAATTGGCGCAGACATTAAACCGTACCTGGAGCCCACAGCCCCGGTAATGGTTGCCTTTCCAGCATTGTATGTGACCGTACCTTCTTGTGCGCCTTCCATAAGATAAGCATGAAAGTTGGTCACCATAGTAGAATCAAACGAATCATACAATTCATTTTTATATACTGAGATGGAGTCCCATTCCGAAGCACTGCTGCCCCAGCCATACAAAAACACTTTGTACCCTTCAGATATTTTTGTAAAACCGTCAACAGAGTGGACCAATGTATTATTCGCATAGAAGCGAATATTGCGACCATTTTCCGTCACATGACCGACAACGATTTTTAATGTAACAGGGGCAGTTACGGAGTTTCCTGTAAAGCTTTGGATACCATCGCCAAACACTTTCAGCTTTCCTGCATCTATACCAAATTCAATGTTACTGGTCATCTCAGTATCAGCTTCCGCGTTTAATGAGACCATCGCATTCGTGCCGGTATAGCCGCTTAATTCAACCTTGATCGTTACGTCAGCCGTTTTTTCGTTAATCTGCTGAGACAAAACTCCAAAACGTGCATCTGCAGCGCCATTTATTATGAGCTTTGAATTAGCAATTGATACTGAACCAGCAGCTGAAGAGCCGTATGTATGCAGTGACCATTTGCTCTCGTCCAGCATTGGAGACGAAAAATGGTCATAAAGCGGCGATGCATAAAAGTCCAGCGTTTCAATTTCGAAGTTACGATTGCTGAGCTTTTCTGCCCAACTGCCATTCATGTAATCGCTGGCCCATTCGAACATATTTCCCATCACGTTGGGGCTGAATACACCTTCATTTTGTCCCGCATCGATGACCAACTGTGGATTCCCGGGTGAGGCTGTAGCGCTAAACGATGCCGAACACGTTGTAATTAAGAATACGACGCATAAGACCGCTGACAAAATGGTTCGAAAGTGTTTCATAGTAGCTCCTTTCAGGCAATATAGACTTTGTTTACCGAACAGGGTAGTACCTCAATGCATTTGAACGAACCGACCGTGTTATGGGGAGTAATTGTTTCTCGATCCTGCGTGTTTTTGGCATGGAAATTCTCTGCTGTAAGTGTGTAGATGGATGTAGCGACAAGGTCTTCAGGAAGTTCAATTGTGTAGGCGGAATCCAGGTTTCTATTGACAATAAAAACACAGATTCTTTCATCCTCGGTTTTACAGGCTGCAATATCCAAGTAAGGGATATGTGGGAAAGCTTTCAAATTACCCACCTCTGCCGCTGCGTAATCCGGAGAATCATATTGACAGGAAAGTAAGGATGTTGGCCGCGCCTGTGCATACATGGCAAGGACATAATATGAAGGCGTACCATAGCAGTAACCATTACGGCTGCGAATAATTCCACCCGGCCATCCATTGATCAAATCAGAGATCATGGAGATATGCACGGCAGATCCCATTCTGATAAAAGCATTCAGCATGCCTGCATTGCAGATGGCGGCTTCCATCGTTTGCTCTTGTTCGGTTCCATCCTGATAATTACAGTTCCATTCCGTAACCGCGAGCATCATTTGACCTGGGTACGACTGTAATACTTGTTGGGTCTCACGCATTCGAAGTTCGTATTGAACCGGGGCTGCGGCTACTGCATAGTATTGGAGCTTTGGATCAGCAAACTTTTTCCCTGTTAAAGGTGTGTAGTTGTGAATGCCAAGATAGTCGGCGGTATTTCCTAACTGCTGGCACAGTGTTTCGTTCCAGCTCTGGTCGGAACTGTTTCCGTCGCCACCGCACGCAATCAGTTTAATACCTGAATCAATCTGGCGCATCGCAGTCGCAAACTGCTGAAACTTCTCGCAATAAGCATCTGCATCGCAATGGCCAATTTCCCATTCAGCGAAAGCCTCATTCCCGATATCCCAATATTTCACGCCGTAAGGTGCTGCGTGACCATTTGCAGCGCGGAGCGCACCATATCGGCTATCGGCAGGTCCATTACAGTATTCAACCCACGCAGCAGCTTCTTCGGGCGTGCCTGAACCAAAGTTGACACAAATCATCGGCTCTGCACCGATTTCTAAACAAAGCGCGAGAAACTCATCTGTTCCAAAGCCGTTTTCTTCCGTACCGCCCCAATGCAAATTCGGACGTGCCGGGCGAAGATCCGGATTGCCAATCCCATCCATCCAATGGTAGCAATCCGCGAAACATCCGCCGGGGAAACGCAGAATTGTGGGATTCAGATTTTTGATATAGGAAAGAACGTTAGGCCAGACCTTGCAAGGTGCATTTTGAGGAGAAAGCGAAACCTGATCAAGCCATATTTCTGCTGTGCCATGCACAAGAAAGAGAATTCTTGCACATTGTTCTTTCAAAGAGGTAAAATGAAACGCCTGCTTTGTCCACTTATTGATATCTGTAGAAAATGTTCCTGCATAAACGGCTGCGTTGTCCTCTGTCAATACCTGAACTTCAACCAGCGCATTTGTTTCTGCGTATATCCAGAACGAACCGATATAGGTTTCCAATTCATGCAAAGCGAGACCGTTTTGAGATATACCACAGAAACCATTTTTCAACCCACACTTGATTCTTTGAGAATTCGACGGAGAAATGGAACGAGTACGATCTATGCTGTATTCGCCATGTCCTACCGGAAACCACGGATCTGAAACGCCGTCTTCGTTGGAATCCGGGTATTCAAACCCTCTGGATGTGAGCAGCTGTGCATGCAGCCCCGGGTCAATACAGTCATACATATTTTCGATAAAGTGGCCAAACAAAAAGGGCGAGAGACTGCTCACACATTTTGTAGTATCAATTTGCAGGGAAATGCTCTTCGGCAATGTTAACTCACCCCTTCATTCCGGTCATTGCAATACCTTGCACAAAGTATTTTTGTGCGAAGCAATACGCTATAAAGATCGGCAAAATTGCAAGAACGCCGCCAGCCATCAGTACATTGTGCTCAATCACATGGGTTCCCATAAACGTAGCAAGTCCTGCCGGCAGAGTTCGCATTTCCGTTCGAGTTGTTAAAATCAATGGATACAGCAGATCGTTCCAGTTATACATGAAGTGGAATATCGCCAGAGAAATCACTGCTGGTTTGCACAAAGGCAGCATGATTTTTCGAAAAATCGTGAACTCGCTGCACCCATCAAGGCGAGCGGCCTCTTCCAAGCCTTTCGGAAGCGAGACAAAAAACTGCCGCATCATAAAGATGCCAAACGCGTTGGTCGCTCTGGGCAAGATCAGACCAATAAATGTATTCAACAGGTTCAGCTTAAACATTTCATAAAACAGCGGGATCATGATAACCTGAAATGGAATCATCAGCGTAACCAGAACTAGCGCAAAAAGAAAGTTTTTTCCCTTAAACCTCAGCCGCGCAAACGCGTATCCGGCCATAGTATCAAAGGTTAGAGAGATTATTGTAACGCCTCCGGCAAAAAGGAGCGTATTTCCATAATAGCGGAGGAACGGAATTCTCGCCCATATATTTTCATACGCTTCCGTCGTAAACGCACGCCAAAAAAGCTTCGGCGGGTAGCTCATAATGTCGGCTTCGGTTTTGAACGATGAGCACAGCATCCAGATGAACGGATAGAGGATGATCACCAAAAGCGCAATCAATAGAATTTTGCTAACGATGTTTCCTATTGTTACTTTCTTCATAACGTCCTCCTAAGAAAGCTGGTCTTCATCCTGTTTCATATACTTGAACAGGAGCAAAGAAGCGCTCAACGTAATGATTAACATCACAACGGCCACTGCTGAAGCGTAGCCGATATTGCTTTTTGTGATTGCGTTTGTATAGATGTATTGTACGACAGTTTCTGTTTTGAAAAGCGGACCGCCCTGTGTCATAACATAAACCTGATCGAATATTTGGAAAGACGAAATAACACTGTTGACAGTAACAAATGTCAGTGTGGGCATCAGCATGGGAATGGTGATACGTGTAAGCTTGACCCATGAAGAAGCTCCGTCAATATCTGCAGCTTCATAGTAAGTATCGGAGATTCCTTGAAGACCGGCAATCAAAATAACCATATTGAAGCCGAGGTTCTTCCATATTCCAACGCCAATAACGGTAGGCATTGCAAGCTTTGGATTGTTCAGCAAATCCGGCATTTTGATACCGATTTTATTTAAGTAGTATCCAATAATACTGATATCTTTATTGAGCAAAAAGGACCAGATGATCGCGATCACAGTCATGGAACAAATCGCCGGAAGGAAATATACCGATTTGAAAAAATTGTTGACCTTTGTCTGACGTTTTAACGCAACCGCAACCAACAGCGCGAGAATGACCTGCGCCGGGACAACACATACAGTATAATAGACTGTATTGCCGAGAGCATTCCAGAAACGGGAATCAGCAAACATCTTGGTATAATTGCTGAAACCAACAAAGTCCATATTCCGGAACATCAGATTTGTTTTCAAAAAGCTGAATACAAATGATGCAATTAGTGGTATAAATACGAAAAGCGTAAAAACCGTCATTGACGGAGCAATGAAAAGCCTGCCTGCGCGGGCCTGAACCTTTTCCTGTGACAATGTTTTTGATGTTCGGAACATTTTTATACACTCCTTTGTAATGCAGCCAGAGAAGCGGGACTCTTCTCTGGCTGCAATCCATTAGTTACCGGTTAACGCGTCCATCTGTTCAGCAGCACGATCCAGCACTTCCTGAACATCTGCATCGGTTAAAAGAATCTCCTCAATTGCCGGCGTAATGATATCAGCGTCAATCTCGCTGAAGCAGGTCAACTGCTGCAGATAGAAATGTGCATACTCGCCAGCGTCAGAGAATGCGGCAATATTCGGGTTTGCCGCAAGACGGCTATCGGAACTGACGGTCGTATTGGTCAGCGGATAGCCAACATCCAGAGACCACTTGACCTGTGCTTCTGTGCTGTTCCAGTATTTGAAGAAGTCATAAACGCCGTCCTTATTTTTGCTGTCTGCCGTCATTACCATAGCAACGCCAGTGCCGAGCGTCGCGGGACCAGCAGGACCAGCGGGGCAGGCAGCAAGCCCATAGTTGATTCCAGCGGCATCGAACGTGCCAGTTGCCCACGGACCGCAGAAGTACATACCGAGCTTACCGGCTGCAAACAGGTTGTCAATGTCAGCGCCAGTCATAACCGCAGGAGCAATACCGTCTTCCTTGATAAGCTTCGACCAGCGGGTGATCGTGTCGACATTTTCCTTGCTGTTGAACACGGACTTTCCGTCCTCGCCGATAAAGTCGCCGCCGCCAGCCCAGATCATGATGGGCCACATCTGGATGGTGTTGTTCGTAGCCATACCGAAGCCGTACTGCTGTTCGCCGTCAACTTCCTTCGTCAGGGCCAGAGCCGCAGACTCCAATTCGTCCCAGGTCGTGGGAGGCGCTTCGGGGTCAAGTCCTGCCGCAGCGAACAGATCCTTGTTGTAATACAGCAGCAGTGTTGCCATGTTGCACGGGACACCATAGTATTCGCCGTTGTATTTCAGGTTTTCTTCCATCGCCGCAGGAATGGCTTTTGCATCCATGCCGCCAGTCTCATACAGATCGTTGATGACTGCCAATGCGCCAGATTCTGCATAGCTGGCAATGTACTCTGTGTTGTATGCAATGATGTCAGGACCTTCGCCTACAGGAAGCGCAGTTGCCAGTTTCTGATAGAGGCTGTCCCAGGACATGATCTCCACCTGAATTTCAACGTTCAGCGTATTGGTGGCGTTGTACTCCGCAACGATCTCCTTCAGCACATCGCCATCAGTACCGGTGAAACCATTCCAGAAGGTAATCACCGTTTTCTCGGTGCTTGCTGCGGCGGGTTCTTCTGCCTGCTCCTGCTGCGGCTGAGACTCTGCGGCAGGCGTCGTGGCAGCCTCAGGCTGTTCCACCTCTGCCGGTTTGGCGCTGCAGGCAGAGAACAGGGACACCAGAAGAATCGCGCAAAGAAGAATCGCGATACTCTTTTTCATTGAATTTTCCTCCATTTTAATTATTATTCTGTCATTATAATCATGCACTGCTTAGTCCCGATAGCATCATGATGATTCATAATCACAGTACGTTCAACAGAGTGCCACTCTGTAGGACTTCAAAAGAAATGGGCGCTTTATAATTAGAACGAAAGCCCGCAAACAAATGGGTGCACAAAAAGAGATAAAACGCTGAAATTAGTCGTTATTCCGGGAATCTTAACGTTACGATTTCCGAAGCAAATTTTTGCTCTTACTGAAAAAGAGCAAAAATTTCTATCCTGTACTGCTGCGTTCGACAAGCGAACAATTGACAAAGATGTTGCGTCCCAACGGTATCTTACCGTTAATTTGGTCTACCAGTTCTTTTATTGCAGTTTCACCCTTTAAGCGAAAATCCTGCCGAACAGTAGTCAGGTGATAAATTGAATTTGAATACGACAAATTGTCATCGAAGCCGGTTACCGCAATCTGCTGTGGGAAGCAATGCCCGAAGGAATGCAACTGCTCTATAACCTGTACTGCGAGAAAATCGTTCCAGCAGACGATTGCGTCACAACCCGCAAGAATCGCTTCCTGAACTTTCGTTGAAAGCTCAGCGCCATTTGGACCGCAGCAAAACAGCAATGGCTCCTGCCCGCTCGCGTTTTCTGCAATTGCATCGCAATAACCCAAATAGCGCAAGTTTTCTTCTACAGTACCAAGTTCATAGCAAAAATACGCGGCTTTCTTTCTGCCATGCGCAATGATGTGTTCTGTAATCTTTCGAATCCATAAGCGGCCGTCGGAGTTCACTTGGCAAATGGGCGCATCAGAATGCGAAGATAACATGATACACTTTTTATCTCGTTCTGTAAGTACCTGAGCTATACGATCAAGGTGGTTTCCCAAAAGCAGATGACCATCACAAAAACTTCCGGTCAGGTCATCAATTTCATTGTCACGAATACTCTGCGAATTAACAAGTTTCACGAGAACGTCATAGTTCAATTGCTTAGCACCTGATAAAATGCCGAGAAATTCAGCGGAAAACGTGTTCCCACAATCAATGCTTTCGCTTGTGACAACCATGATCGTATTTGATTTGCCGTTTCGAATGCTTTGCGCTAATTTGTTTGGCACATAATTGAGCTGCTTGGCTGCCCACTGCACCTTGTTCCTGGTTGCCTCTTTGACTTCGGGCCTATTATTTAAAGCATAAGAAGCAGTCGTAGGCGATACGCCTGCCAATTTTGCTACTTCTTTGATCGTTACCATTTCGAATCCTCGTAACGTTACAATTTTCTTAATTATACTGTTGCAATTACGAAACCGTCAATTCTCATTTTCAAAAAATATTGACTATTTATTTTGTCACATTTGACGAAAATCCTGCGATGCACAATTTTGTCAAATGCAGCACTGGCAGATGTGGTAAATATGTGACTTTCCGTATGATTGTGAAACATGAAAAAACCATACATCATTTTTTGGTCAATACAGCGATTGACAAGTTGATTTTAGTAAATGTAAAATATGATGTATCGTAACGTTACGATGCAGTAAGCGTAAGAATCGATAGCCTTAATTTTTCTTTTTTGGAGGAACTTGCATGAAGCGAAACGAGATACCGATGGATCATCCGCGTCCGGTACTGTACCGGGTTGAATGGAAAAATTTGAACGGCGCATGGCAATTTGCGTTTGATGATAAAGATGAGGGAATTTGTGAGCATTGGGAACAAAAAACGCTTGCTTCTACGATTATGGTTCCTTATTGCTACCAATCTAAGCAAAGCGGCATTGGAGACAAAGGTTACCATCCGGTCGTCTGGTATAAGCGTCAGCTTCCGTTCGTAGAAGCATGGCGTAATAAACAGTTTCTGCTTCACTTTGAAGGAGTGGATTATGAATTTGATTTATGGATCAATGAGATACATATCGGGCACCACTGCGGCGGAAATGTCCGCGCTTCGTTTGAAATTTCAAAGTATCTGCATGATGGGGATAATACCGTCAGTCTGCGGGTCTGCGATGTGCATGATTGGAGCAAACCACAGGGCAAACAGGCTCCGATTGATATCATTGATCGCTGCTGGTATACGCAGACAACAGGAATCTGGAAAAGCGTATGGTTAGAAGTTGTGCCGAAAACACATTTATCATCCATACGAATTACGCCGGACATTGACCGGAAAGAAGTTGTGCTTGAACTGGAAATCAGTCGATATGTCCAAGGAGTAAAGGCTCATGTGGAGGTTCAGTATCATAAAGACGTAGTACTTCAAAAAACAATTTTCCCAAAATCAAACCGAATTATCGAAAAAATAGCAATCGAAGAGCCGGATTATGTGGATGAGCTGCACTACTGGACGCCGGAGCGGCCTGAATTATTTGACCTGTTTCTTACCATTGAGGACCCATGCGGAGATTGTGACGATGTGCAGACGTACTTTGGAATGCGGAAGATTGAAGCACGAAACGGCGAGATTTACTTAAACAACAAGCCATACTATGTACGTCTTGTGCTGGATCAGGGCTATTGGCGGGATAGTCTCATGACGCCACCGGAGAATGAGAGCTTAAGGAATGATATACTGCTCACAAAGTCTTTCGGATTTAATGGCGCTAGAAAACATCAGAAGATCGAAGATGAACGATACTATTACTGGGCGGATCAGCTTGGCTTGCTCGTGTGGGCAGAAATGCCGAGCAGCTATGCTTTCTGCACAGATGAGATTACTGCATTTACTGCGGAGTGGATGGCCGTGGTTTCGCAGCTGTATAATTATCCTTGCATTATGACATGGGTTCCGTTTAACGAATCCTGGGGCATCCGAAATGTATTGACAGATTCCAGGCAAAAGCATTTTGCGGAGTCTGCCTATTATCTGACAAAAGCAATAGACAACACCCGGCTTGTAAGTACAAATGACGGCTGGGAACAGGTGACTTCGGATATCTGTGGAATTCATGACTACTATGGAGATGGCGAAGCATTCTTGAAAAAGTATCGTGATATGGATACGCTCCTTCAAAGAGATGCGCAAAGGCGAAAAATCTATGCCGACGGCTATGCTTTTGCAGGACAACCAATCATCCTTTCTGAATTTGGCGGTATTGCATTTGGAAAAGATCAGGATGGCGCATGGGGGTATAATGAGACCGCCAATAGTAAGGAAACACTTCTCGCAAGAATTCGCGACGTAACACAGCCAATCGTAGATCATCCGCGTATTTCTGGCTACTGCTATACGCAGCTGACAGATGTTATGCAGGAGATCAATGGGCTTGCAGATGCAAATCATGCTCCGAAGTTGGATGCAGACAAAGTGAGAAAAATTTTTGAGAATCCGAAATGAGGTGAACGACGTTGAAAAGAATTCTGGTATTGGGCGGCGCGGGCTACATCGGCAGCCACACCGTGTATGAACTGATTGACAACGGCTATGACGTGGTCGTGGCGGACAATCTGGAAACTGGCTTCCGCAAGGCGGTGCACCCAAAGGCGCGCTTCTATCAGGGAGATATCCGCGATAAGGAATTCTGCGACCATGTCTTTTCCAGCGAAAAGATTGACGCGGTGATTCACTTCGCGGCAAACTCGCAGGTTGGCGAGAGCATGGTAAATCCCCTCAAATACTACGACAACAACCTCGGCGGTACGCGGACGATGCTGCAAAGCATGATTGAGCACGGCGTCAAGTACATTGTCTTTTCTTCGACAGCTGCGACTTATGGCGAGCCGGAGCGCGTGCCGATTCTGGAAACCGACCCGACGCACCCGACCAACTGCTATGGCGAGACAAAGCTCTCCATGGAGCGGATGTTCTACTGGGCTTCCGTCGCACACGGCATTCATTTTGTCGCGCTGCGGTACTTCAACGCCTGCGGCGCGCATATGTCCGGCAAGATCGGCGAGGCGCATAATCCGGAAACGCACTTCATCCCCATCGTCCTGCAAGTCCCGAACGGCCAGCGCGACCATGTGAGCATTTTTGGCGACGACTATCCGACAAGAGATGGTACCTGCGTCCGCGACTATATCCACGTCACGGATCTTGCTTCCGCACATATCTTAGCTGCCGAATATCTGATGAACGGCGGCGAGAACAACGTGTTCAACCTCGGCAACGGCGTCGGTTTCACGGTTAAGGAGATCATCGACACCGCAGAGAAGGTCGTCGGGAAGCCCATCAAGTGCGAGATGGCGGCAAGAAGAGCCGGTGACCCGGCACAGTTAGTTGCGTCCTCGGAAAAAGCAAAGACCGTCCTCGGTTGGAAGCCGAAGTACGACGATATCGAGACGATCATCGGTTCTGCATGGAACTGGCACAAGGAGCATCCGCATGGCTATGAAGATTGAAAAAAGTACATTTGGCGCCACAAAACAGGGCAAGTCCGTTAGCTGCTACACAATTTACACGCCGGATTTGCGTGTAAAGTTGCTCGATTATGGTGCGACCGTACAGTCCTTATTTGTGAAGGACAACGACGGTAAATGGGTCGATGTGGTATTGGGCTACGATACGATCCGAGAGTACGAAGATAACGACGGCTATTTTGGTGCGTGCATTGGACGTGTAGGTAACCGGATCGGCGGTGCCAGATTCACACTGAACGGTAATACCTATTCGCTTTATAAGAATGACGGTGAAAACCACCTGCATGGCGGCCAGCGCGGTTTCAATAGTTACATCTGGCAAGCGGAAGAAGTAGAAAACGGTCTGCGGTTTTTCCGTGTTTCACCGGACGGTGAAGAAGGTTATCCCGGCACGCTGCACGTCAGCGTCACCTATTTGATTCACGGAAGCACACTGACGTTGGACTATCAGGCACAGTCAGACGCAGATACACTCTGCAATCTGACAAATCATACATATTTCAATCTGAGCGGGAAAGGAACAGTCCTTAACCATCTGCTTCGTATCAACGCGGAGCGATTCCTTGAAAACGATGCGGGATGCTTACCAACGGGACGGTTGCTTTCGGTTGTAAATACGCCGTTTGATTTCAAAACGGAAAAAGAAATCGGGCGTGATATTGCGCAGGACGACATCCAACTCCAAAACTGTGGTGGTATCGATCATAATTTTTGCTTAGAAGGAGAAAATGCGGCGCAGCTGTATTCCAAAGAGACGGGTATTGAGATGACGGTAACTACGACCATGCCGGGGGTACAGGTCTATTCCGGAAATTTCTTAACGGACCGCGCGGGAAAGTATGGTGCAACGTATCATAAGCGCGATGCGATCTGCCTAGAAACACAGTATTATCCAAACGCTATGGCGTGCGAGATTTTTGAAAAGCCGATTTTACGAGCAGGAGATCTTTATCATCACACGACGTCTTTTGCATTCTCAATCAGATGAAGAATATGATGATAAACACCGTTTTTGCAGCTTTAGACTCGCTGCTCGATTACGCGAAGGACTGCGGCCTGCTGCACCCGCTGGATGAGACATTTGCGCGGAACAGCCTTCTTGCAGAACTGAAACTCGAAAGCCATGAAAAGCAGACCAAACGCCATAGTTTTCCGGAATGTCTGAATCTTCTATGCGATTACGCGGCAGAACAGGGACAGATCCACGACACCATTGCGGAGCGCGATCTGTTTGACACGCGGCTCATGGGCTGCGTGACACCGCGGCCGTCGGAGGCCGTGCGGAAGTTCTGGTCGCTGTATGCGGAAAGTGCGAAAAAGGCGACGGATTATTTCTATAAGCTGAGTCAGGACTGCAACTATATCCGCCGCGACCGCATTGCGAAGGACGAGCACTGGACAACGGAGACGAAGTACGGCGAGTTGGAAATTTCTATCAACCTCTCGAAACCGGAAAAAGACCCCAGAGACATTGCGGCGGCAAAGCTGAAAAAGGCGTCCGGTTATCCGAAGTGCCTGCTGTGCGTGGAGAATGTTGGCTACGCGGGAACGATCTCGCATCCGGCGCGGCAGAATCTGCGCGTCATGCCGGTCACGGTCAACGGCCAGCCGTGGGGATTCCAATACTCGCCCTACGTCTATTATAACGAGCATGCCATCGTGATGAACACCCAGCACACGCCGATGGTTATCGACCGCTCGGCGTTCGACAAGCTGTTCAGCTTTGTCGAGCAGTTCCCGCACTATTTCCTCGGCAGCAATGCCGACCTGCCCATTGTCGGCGGCAGTATTCTGGCGCACGAGCATTTTCAGGGCGGACACCATACGTTCCCGATGGAGAAGGCAGAAAAGGAATTTGGCTTTGAGGTTCCGGGCTTTGAGAATGTGGACTGCTGCGTCGTGAAATATCCGATGACGGTGCTGCGCCTGAACTCGGAAAACAAAAACCAGCTCTGTGACCTCGCAGGCAGAATCCTTGCGAAATGGCGCAAGTACAGCGACCCCGACGCAATGATCTTCGCCGAGACAGGCGGCGAGCCGCACAACACGATCACGCCGATCGCGCGGATGCGGAACGGCAAGTATGAGCTTGACCTCGTACTCCGCAACAACCTGACCACGAAAGAGCATCCGATGGGCATCTATCATCCGCATGAGGAGCTGCATCACATCAAGAAGGAGAACATCGGCCTGATCGAAGTTATGGGTCTGGCGATCCTGCCGGGACGGCTGAAAAAAGAGATGGCTGACCTCAAAGAGGCACTCCTGAACGGTGAAGACCTCAGAGCGTCCGAAACGCTTGCCAAGCATGCGGATTGGGCAGAGGAATTCATGGGCCGGCATCCAGAGTTCAATGCGGACAATGCCGAGGAAATCATCAAGGATGAGATCGGACAGGTGTTTGCCAAAGTCCTTGAATGCGCGGGCGTCTACAAATGCACGGCAGAGGGCCGTGAACACCTCAAAAAGTTCCTGACGGAGGTTCAGAATGGATAAAGTATATCATTTTTCCGCGCCGGGGCGCACGGAGATCGGCGGCAACCACACCGACCACCAGCACGGGTGCGTGATCGCGGCGGCGGTCGATATGACCACGACGGCGGAGGTGACGCTCAACGGCACGAACGTTATCCGCGTCGATTCTGAGGGATATAGGCCGGTTGAGATTGACCTTGGCGACCTGAACGCAAAGGAATCTGAAAGGAATACGACTGCGGCGCTGATTCGCGGCGTGGCGGCGGCGTTTGCCCAGCGTGGCTACAAGCTCGCGGGCTTTGACGCGAAGGGTGAAGTCCACGGTGCTGCCGGGTTCCGGCCTCTCCAGCTCGGCAGCGTTCGAAGTCCTGATCGGCCGCATCCTGAACGGCCTGTTCGCCGACAATGCGGTTTCCGCCATTGAAATCGCGCAGATCGGACAGTATGCGGAGAACGTCTATTACGGAAAGCCATCCGGTTTGATGGATCAAATGGCGTCGAGCGTCGGTGGCCTAGTGTTCATTGATTTCAGCGACCCGAAAACGCCGATCGTCGAGAAGGTCGATTACGACTTTGCACATTCAGGTTATACCCTCTGCACCATTGATTCTGGCGCGGATCATGCCGATCTGACCGACGAATATGTGGCGATTCCAGCAGAAATGAAACAGGTCGCGAAGTTCTTTGGCAAGGAAGCTTTGCGCGAAGTTGATGAAAAGGAATTCTACGAAAAAATCGCCGAAGTCCGGAAAGAAACCGGCGACCGCGCGGTGCTGCGCGCGATCCACTTCTTCAACGAAAACAAGCGCGTGCAGCTTCAAGTCCGGGCGCTGAAGAACGACAACTTTGACGCGTTTTTACACTATGTCAATGAGTCCGGTATGGCGTCGTGGACGCTTTTGCAGAACGTGACCCCGGCGGGGTACGTCGAGAAGCAGGACATGGCGTTCACAATCGCGCTCTGCCAGCAGCTTCTCGCGGGCGAAGGTGCTGTCCGCGTCCACGGCGGCGGCTTCGCAGGAACAATTCAGGCCTTTGTACCGCTCAATAAGCTTGATGAGTACAAAGACCTGATGGAAAAAGTATTCGGTTCGGGTTCGTGCTATATTCTCTCTGTCCGCCCTGTCGGCGGCGTCGAGCTGTAAATTATCCTATCTATGAGCCTCAGGATTGCTCCTGGGGCTCAATGCCGGGATAGAGGACTTCGTGAATGTCATTCTTGACCTTTGCCCAGTTGACTATCAGCACTTCAATGCCGTTTATCTTCGTCAGCGGAGTCTTGTCTCTCGGGATAATAGCTTCAGTTACGGGCCACTTGAGATATCCGGCGTATGTCGTTGCCTGGCTGATTATCTCGCTCTTTGTGAAATCGGTGCTCACGAGCGGCAGAACCTGATCGAGGAACTTCGTGCTCTTGCTGAGCAGGGTCGAATAGTTTTCGGTCGAGTACATCTTCTTGAACTTCGCGAAGATTGCCATAAGAATCGTTCTCTGGCGCTCTGTTCTCACTCTGTCACTGTCTATTTCGCGCAGGCGGGCATATTCGAGAGCCTCGTTGCCGTTGAGGTGATAGGTTCCGGCGCCCTTTACTACGGAGCCGTTCTGCTTGAGTATCGGCGAGAGAGCCTTCACTTCGCTCTCGGTCAGCGCTATGTCAACTCCGCCGAGCGCGTCAATGGCTTTGATGAAGCCGTTGAAATCGATGCTCACATAGTGGTCGATTCTTATCTTGTAGTTCTGCTCTATCGTGTCGATAAGCAGCTTCGATCCGCCGTAGGCGTGCGCCGCATTGAGTCGGGCGTTGCCGTGACCGGGGATAGAGACATAGGTTGCTCGCGAAAGTGAGACGAGCTTGATGTCGTTGTTGAGCTTGTTTATCGAAACGACTATGATCGAGTCGGCGCGGGAATAATATTTAGAACCGTGACCGAGATCGCGTCCGATGAGCAGGATGTTGATTATGTTGTCGTTATACCACATGCGCGGATCGTCTATATTTTCGGATATATCTTTGTCCGCGTTCGGGTCCGAGAGATTCTCGGTGAACTCGGGATTGACGTCCTTTGTCTCTTCCTCGTAGTTCATCTTGCTCAGATAGTGGTTGACGGTGATAAGTCCCGCCGTCAGCGGAATCGCTATGATGAGAAGAATAACAGCTATTGTTATAATAACCTTTTTCTTCGTCTTTTTTCTGTGATGGTGATGATGGTGATGCGACTGACTCATTGCTATCTCTCCAATCGATTACTTGACTTTGTTGTCAATTATTATAATACTCCATATTTTTGTGTTTTTCAACTTAATTTTTAGAAAGGAAGATGTAACTTGTTCAAAAATAAAGATTTGAAATCCGTTGTTTTGGCGCTCGCGGGCGCAAACGGAACCTCCGGCAACGAGAACGAAGCGGCTCTGCTTGCAAAATCAATGCTCGAAGAGTATATGCCCGCGCATATTGACACGCTCGGCAGCGTGTGCGGAGATACGGGCGGCGACGGGGTGCATATCATGCTCGACGCTCATATAGACAGAATTGGAATGACCGTTACCGCTATCGATGACAGCGGCTTTATAAAATTTGCGCGCGTCGGCGGAATGGATGCGCGAGTCCTCGCTGCGGAGCAGGTGACGGTGTGGGGTGACGAGCCGTTTTTCGGCGTTATAACTTCGACTCCGCCGCATCTCGCCTCGGGCGACGACGACAAAAAAGCGAAAAAGATTGAAGACCTTTCAATAGATGTTGGCATGACCGCCGACGAGGTCAAGAAAATAGTGCGCTCCGGTATGCGCATCACCGTCAACAGCACCCCGAAAGAGCTGCTCGGCGGCAGAGTCAGCTGCGCCGCGCTCGATGACAGAGCGGGCGTTGCGGCGATACTTCGCTGCCTTGAGCTGCTCAAAGATAAAAATCACGGATGCCGCATCAGCGTGCTGTTCTCGTCTCAGGAGGAGACGGGCGGCAGCGGCGCGGCGGCGGGCGGCTTTGCGGCTGCACCCGATGAGGCTATCGCCGTTGATGTCAGCTTCGCCATGGCTCCGGGACTCAAAAAGGAGAAGTGCGGCAAGCTCGGCGGCGGCGCGATGATAGGCTTCTCGCCCTCGCTCGATTATTCGATGTCCCGCACCCTTGAGCGCATCGCCGACGAAAACGGCATCGCTCGCCAGTGCGAGATCATGAGCGGCAGTACGGGCACCAACGCCGACGAGATTCAGGTTGCCGGAAGCGGAGTCAGAATGGGACTCATCTCTATTCCGCAGAGAAATATGCACACTGCGGCTGAGATAGTCGATCTAAATGATATCGAGGCAGTCGCCCGACTTATGGCGGCATATATAATCGAAAGGGGGCGCGCATGATGTACGGACTGCTCGAAAAACTCTGCTCGATAGGCGGCGTGTCCGGCAGGGAAGATAAGGTGCGCGAGTTCATAATCTCCGAGATAGACGGCTTCGCCGATTGGCGCGTCGATCCGCTCGGCAATCTTATCGTGCACAAAAAGGGAAAGAGCCCCGCGAAAAATAAAGTTATGTTCGACGCCCATATGGACGAGGTCGGCATGATCGTCACTTATATAACCGATGAGGGTATGCTCAAATTCTCTGCCGTCGGCGGCGTCGATCCCCGTGTTTATCTCGGCAGAAGCGTGAAGGTCGGCGATAAAGAGATAAGCGGCGTTGTTGGGCTCAAGCCGATTCATATGCTCTCCAAAGAAGAGGAACTCAATATGCCGAATGCTGATGAGATGTATATCGATATCGGCGCGGAGTCGGCGGACGAGGCACGCGAATATGTCTCTTTGGGCGACACTGTAGTGTTCGACTCGGGAATAAGAAAATTCGGCGACGGCTTCGTTCAGGGCAGAGCGCTCGATGACAGAATGGGCTGCGCAGTGATGATTGAGATGATAAAGAGCGAGCTCGAGTATGACGCGGATTTCTCGTTCAGCGTTCAGGAGGAGATTGGCACGCGCGGCGCGAAAGCTTCGGCGTTCAGCATCAGACCCGATTACGCCATCGTGCTCGAAACCACGACCGCCGCGGATATTCCGGGCGTTGACGGCGAAAAGCGCGTTTGCGCTCTCGGCGAGGGCGCAGTTGTCGGCTTTATGGACAGAGGCACTATCTATGACCACGACCTCTATGAGCTTGCGTTCAAAAAGGCAAAGGAAAACGGCATAAAGATACAGACAAAGACAATGGTCGCCGGCGGAAACGACGCGAAGGCTATCCATATCAGCGCGGGCGGAGTCAAAACTCTCGCAATTTCGCTCCCGTGCAGATATCTCCACTCGCCCTCGTGCGTGATAAAAATGAGCGACGGAGACGATGTCCTTCGCCTTGCAAAAGTGATGCTCGGGGAGCTCGCCAATGCTTAAACTGGCTGAAGAAAAAGAGCTTCTTGATTTTTGCCGCCGCGACGCTTTCGGCACGAAAATCGCCGGATATCTGAAAACTTATTCCGCCGATTCCGCCGCCGTTCGTTTTTGGGTTCAGCAAAATGACGAGAATATTATAACCGCTGCGGTCTGCCGCGCCTATGACAGCGTCGTGCTGAGCGCCGAACCGGATGCAGATTTTGAAGAGCTTTGGCAGTTTCTCAAAATCATAGGCTTTTCAACGCTCTCCTGCGAAGAAAGCGTGTGCCAAAAGCTCGGACTTTCGCCGACGAGAAGCGGCAATATAGTCCGATTCGAGCATCTTCTGCGCCCTCTGCGCGGCGAAGCTCAGATGCCGAGATATCCCGACCTGCGCGATGTATATTCGCTGCTCGTTTCTTCGGGCTTCGACCGTCTCGGCGGGCGCGACGAGTGGATTGCGGATGTGTCGAGGCGCATGAACAGAGATACCGCTCAGTGGAGCGTGATATACAGCGGCAAAACGCTTGCGGCGTGCGCCTGCGCTCTGTTTGTCGCCGATTCGGCAGCCTTTCTCGGCTGCGTTGCCGCGCGCGAGGATATGCGCGGCAGGGGACTCGGCGGCGAGGCGGTGCTGACGCTTGCCGAAAGATATTCGTCCGAGGGCAGGCGGGTCGAGCTCTTCTGCAAGGACGGCAGCATAGTTGAGTTTTATAAAAAATCGGGCTTTGTGCCCGTCGGCAGATGGGCCGAATATGATACAGAACAGGAAATATAACATGGAACAGACATTTTTCAAATTTGATGAGAAAATACTCAATGCTTCCGAAAGAGCTCTTGAGCGCGCCGAACACAGCTTCGCGCGAATTGAGAAAAACACTGAGTATAATCAGCAGAAGGTGCTCGCCGCTTTTATCGAAAACAGGGTCAGCGAGAGCCATTTCACCGAGACCACGGGTTACGGCTACGGCGACCGCGGGCGCGAGACGCTCGATAAAGTGTTTGCGAGCGCGTTCGGCGCTGAGGCGGCTCTTGTGCGCCACAGCTTCGCCTGCGGCACGCATACGCTCGGTGTCGCGCTCTTCGGGCTTCTCCGTCCGGGCGACACAATGCTCAGCGTCACCGGTCAGCCCTATGACACCATACACCCCGTTATAGGCATCACCGGAGAGGGCATGGGTTCGCTAAAGGATTTCGGTGTGAAATATGAACAGGTCGATTTGAATGCCGACGGCGAGCCGGATATTCCCGCGATAACCGAAGCGGTTAAGGCAAAGCAGCCGAAGCTCGTCTATATCCAGCGTTCGCGCGGCTATACTCTGCGCCCGAGCCTTTCGGTCGAGAAGATAGCCGAGATTGCAAAGGCTGTCAAGAGCGTGTCCGATTCGATAGTCTTTGTCGATAACTGCTACGGCGAGTTCGTCCAGCGCGTTGAGCCCGTGCAGGTCGGCGCGGATATAATGGCGGGCTCGCTTATAAAGAACGCAGGCGGCGGAATAGCCAAAAACGGCGGCTACATAGCGGGCAAGGCGGATCTTGTCGAGAAATGCGCCTACAGAGCCACCGTCCCCGGCCTCGGCAGAGAAGTAGGCGCGTCGCTCGGACAGAACAGAGAGCTGTTCATGGGCATATTCAATTCTCCGCATATCGTCGGCGAGGCGCTCAAGACTGCAGTCTTTGCCGCCGCGCTGTTTGAGGAATTCGGATTTGATGTCACTCCGACAAGCGACGAGGAGAGATTCGATATCATTCAGACCGTCCAGCTCAGAACGCCCGAAGCGCTTATCGCATTCTGCCAGGGAATGCAGGCGGGTGCGCCGGTCGATTCGTTCGTCGTGCCCGAGCCGTGGGATATGCCCGGCTATGACAGCCAGGTCATTATGGCGGCGGGCGCGTTCACCATGGGCTCGTCGATAGAGCTCTCTGCGGATGCTCCGCTCAGAGAGCCTTATGCCGCATGGATGCAGGGCGGCTTCAATTTCCACAGCGCCAAGGCGGGCGTCATGCTCGCGGCGCAGGCAATGCACGACAGGGGACTTATCTGATGAGCGATTTCAAGGGAATAACTCAGGATGCGCTTTTTCTCATGCAGCTCAACCGCTTCAATGATTCAAAGGCGTTCTATGAGGAGAATAAAGAGAAAATAAAGGCAAACATGACCGTGCCGATGCGCCAGATTGCGGCGTCGCTCAGCGACATGATGCTCGACATCGACCCGTTTATGAATACTATACCGACAAAGATGGTGTCGAGGGTGCGCCGCGATACGCGCTATACCCACGACAAGCACCTCTACCGCGAGAATATGTGGATAATGTTCATGCGCCCGAAAAAAGAGTGGCACATGTATCCGTGCATGTGGTTCGAGGTCACTCCGCGCGCGTGGTCGTGCGGCGTCGGAACATACGATGTCTCGGCGGACTACATGGAGGTTTTCAGAGAGCATCTGCGAAATGACCCGGATGGCTTTAAAAAGGCTGTGAAATCGGCTCTTTCAACGGGAGCAATGCTTGATGCCGAGTGCTATAAGCGTCCGAAGCCCGACTGCCCCGCAGGACTTGAAAATTTCTATAACGCAAAGTATCTCTATTTTGTGTTCGCGTCCGATGAGCTTTCCGATATCGGGAACGACGGGATAATAACCCGCCTCGAGGGGATATACAAAAAATTCGCGCCGATGTATCGCTTCCTGCGCGATGTTTCGGACGACTATTTCAAAACGCATCAGTGATGCCGAAAGGAGCTTTGATATGAGCCTTGACCCCGAAGATTACAAAGAGCCGAGATGCCCGAGCTGTACCGATTTCTATTATCCGGACGAAAACGCGAATGTGTCGTTTATTCCCGTTGACCGCGTTGTGGACAGGCTCGATACTCTGCTCTCCCATAACGATATGCCCGCGGCGCGCAGGCACCTTGAATATTGGCTCTCCGAAGCCCGAATGGGCGGCGACAAGCGCGGCGAGCTCGCGGTGCTCAACGAACTCATGGGTCTCTACCGCAAAATTGGCTTGAAAGACAAAGCTTTTGAAAGCGCGGAAAAGGCGGACGAGCTTGTGAAAACACTGTCACTCGGCGGCTCGATAACCGCCGCTACTGTTTGCCTCAATGCCGCAACAGTCTGCGAAGCCTTTGACCGCCCGCGCGAAGCCCTCGAACGCTACAGCGAGGCGAAGAGCATCTACGAAGATTTTCTCCCGCCCGGGGACGCGCGCCTCGGCGGACTATATAACAATATGGCGCTCGCCTGCGTGTCTCTCAAGGAATACGAGCAGGCGCGTGAACTCTATCAAAAAGCGATAAAAATTATGAGTGCACTGCCCGGCGGAAAGCCCGAAACTGCGATAACATATCTGAACCTCGCCAATGCCGCAGAGGCGCAGCAGGGGCTCGAAAACGCGTCGGAGTTCATAACCGACTGCCTGCAAAAGGCTGAAAATCTTCTGCTCGATGAATCAAACGCGCTCGACGGCAACTACGCTTTCGTCTGCGAAAAATGCGCACCGACTTTTGAATATTACGGTTGGTTCATGACCGCCAAGGAGATAAAAAGGAGGTCGGACGAGATATATGAAAGGACTTGAGCTTTCAAGAAAATTCTATGAAACATACGGTGCGCCGATGCTCCATGAAAAATTCCCGGAGCTTGAAGATAAGCTCGCGATAGGTCTTGTCGGCGACGGCTCGGAGTGCTTCGGCTATGACGATGATATATCGCGCGACCATGATTTTGAGCCGGGATTCTGCATCTTCGTGTCCGATGATATCGACAGCCGCACTGAATTTCAGCTCGAACGCGCCTATGCGAAGCTCCCGAAGAGCTTTGAGGGCGTTGACAGGCTCAAAATAAGCCCCGTCGGCGGCAGCCGCCACGGAGTTATAAAAACGGGGGACTTCTATCTCGCGAAAACAGGCTCGCGCACGGGCTTTGATTCTGTAAATCAGTGGATGACTACGCCAGACAGCTGCCTTGCGGCGGCGACGAACGGCGAGGTTTTCCGCGACGATCTCGGCGAGTTTTCGCGCATCCGCCGGTCGTTTCTCGATATGCCGCAGGATGTCAGACTCAAAAAGCTTGCAGGTCATCTTATAATGGCGGCGCAGGCGGGACAGTATAATTTCAAGCGCTGCATTTCCCACGGCGAGACCGGCGGCGCCCAGCTCGCGATGATAGAATTTGCAGATCACGCCATGTCGGCGGTGTTCCTGCTCAACAGAAAATACCGCCCGTTTTATAAATGGGCGTTCAGGGCAATGCGCGAGCTCGAAAAGCTCTCGGAGCTTGCCGATACATTTGAATTTCTGATATCTTCGGACAATGAACCGGTGACCGCCTCGGCGAAGGCGGATATCGTCGAGGACATTGCCTCGATGATAATAACCGAGCTGCAAAATCAGGGGTTAACCGACGCGATATGCGGCGACCTCGAGAAGCACGCATATTCGGTCAACGACAGAATATCCTCAACGCAGCTGCGGACTATGCATATCATGGCAGGAGTGTGAAAATCATGACAAAGACAAATGCAATGAGAATGCTCGACAGAGCGAAGATAAAATACGATGTTCTCCAATATGACTACGACGAGAGCGACCTCAGCGGCGTCCATGCGGCGGCGGCTCTCTCGCTCGACCCGAATCAGGTGTTCAAAACCCTTGTCACCCGCGGCGGGAAGAACGGACTTTTCGTGTTCTGCATCCCGGTCGGTGCGGAGCTCGATCTCAAAAAATGCGCGAAATGCGCCGGGGTCAAGAGCCTTGAGATGATCCATGTCAAGGAGCTCATCTCGCTTACCGGCTATATGCGCGGCGGCTGCTCGCCGATAGGCATGAAGAAGCAGTATCCGACTTTTATCGACTCCACCGCATCTGATTTTGAAAAAATATATGTCAGCGCGGGTCAGCGCGGACTCCAGTTGTGCCTCGACCCGAAGGAACTCGCCGCATTTGTCGGCGCGGAGCTCTGCGATGTCACGGTCTGATTGACTTTAGAAATGCTTAATATTTGAAGAAAAAGCACCTTATTATGCTTGGCGGGAGTAAAGAATAGCTGTCAGGTATGTTATACTCGTTTTATAGATTTGCCGATCGGGGACAAATATGATAGAGCTCAGAAACGGAAAACTGAAAATCGACTCAAAACGGTCCGCGTTGGAGATATTGCTTGACCTCTCTATTGTCGCAATGCTCACCGTTCTGTTTGCGTTTAACTTCCGCTTCGGAGAGCGAAATTATATATATCACGCGGCGCTCATTTCCGTTGTCGGTCTGACTTTTTTTGTCCGCATACTCGGCAGACCGAGCATCTCGATTAAGCTCCCGACGATATGGTACGGCATCTTTGTTCTGCTCTGCGTCGTCTCGTCCCTCTGGGCGGCATATAATGTCAGCTATACTTTGCATTATATACCGCGAATGCTTCAGGTGATGCTGTTTTGCTACTGCGTGACTCTTTATATAGAGACGCGCGAGGATTTTGAGCGATTTACCGCGCTGTTCACCGCAGCGGTAATGATAATGATTTTCTCCATATTTGTCAGAACGCCGTATTCTATGTGGTTCTCCGGCTTTTTCGGGCGCATAGGCTACGAAAATGTCACGGGCAATAATATCAATACGATAGCCTATATCTGCGTCGTCGCCGTGGCGATATCGTTCTGCAAGGCGTATTACTATAAAAAACGCGCCTATTATCTGTGTACGGCGTTCGAGCTGCTCTATATAGTCCTCTCGTCGTCGAGAAAAGCGCTGCTTATCGTAGCATTTCTTCTGTTCACGATGCTGATATTCTATGTCAACAAGCGTTTTTATCTGCTCAGGCTTGTTCTGATGGCGCTGGCAGTGGTCGGTATCGGAATCGCGTTTTTGAAGGTTCCCGCGCTCTATAACGCGGCGGGCTTCAGACTCGAAAAGATGCTCAATTATCTTGTCGGCAACGACGCGTCCGCCGACGGAAGCCTTACGCTGCGAAAAGGTCTGGCAGAGATATCCTCGCAGATATTCTATTCCCATCCGATAATCGGTATCGGACTCGGAAACAACACCTATCAGATAGAGCAGATCTACGGACTTTCCGTCTATGCTCATAACAACTATCTCGAGTTGGCTTCCGGTCTCGGAGTAGTCGGATTGATAACATATTATTGGTACTATATTTACCTTCAGTTCCTGGCAGAGAGCCGCAGAGCGTATAGGGGAGAGAGGCTCTGCGTCACAATGTTCCTGCTGCTTGCGGCAACCGCAGTGGGCGAAACTACGCTGATATCATATTACGATTATAATGTCCAGATAATGCTGACGCTATGTTTCTGCGCGATGAAGCTAAAGGACGAAAAAAAGAAAACATATATGAATCTTGAATGAAGGTGCGCATGTTATGAAAATTGCCGTTGCGGGAGTAGGCTATGTGGGTCTTGTTACCGCGGTCACGCTTGCCGATGTCGGGCATGATGTAATCTGCCTCGATGTTGACAAAGGCAAACTGAAAATGCTCAAAGAGGGCATCTCTCCCATCTACGAATACGGACTCGAAGAGCTCATGCTCAAAAACCGCGAACGCCTTGAGTTCACGGACGATGTGACGAAGTATTCCGAAGCACAGGTCATTATTATCGGCGTCGGTACGCCCGAGAAGGAGGACGGCTCCGCGGATTTAAGCGCCGTGTTCTCCGCTGCGGACAGCATCGCCGACAATTGCAGCGACGGAACGGTCGTGGTTGTTAAATCTACCGTGCCGATCGGAACCTGCGAGAGCGTGCGCCGCAGAATAGGTGAGCGTCGCCCGGATCTTCATTTCTTCGTCGTCTCAAACCCCGAGTTCCTCTCGCAGGGCACGGCGGTCAGGGACACTTTCAACGCCGACAGAATAGTTATCGGTGCGGATGATGAGCAGGCATATAAAACAGTTGAAGAAATGTATGCGCCTCTCGAACTGCCGATAGTTCATGTCAGCGTGCGAAGCTCTGAGATGATAAAATATGCCTCCAACGACTTCCTTGCGCTCAAGATTTCTTATATAAATGAAATTGCGAACTTCTGCGAGATGGTCGGCGCGGATATCGAAGAGGTTGCCTGCGGAATGGGAATGGACAGGCGCATCGGCTCGAACTTCTTAAAAGCCGGAATAGGCTACGGCGGCAGCTGCTTCCCGAAGGATACAAAGGCGCTCAATTTCCAGAGCGACCACGCCGGAGTGAAGCTCAAGACAGTAAAAGCGACTATCGATGTCAACCGCGAACAGCGTATAAAGCTTATTGATAAAGCGCGCAGATTCTTCCCGGATTTCAGGGGCGTGCGCGTGGCGATAATAGGACTCACTTTCAAGCCCGGCACCGACGATCTGCGCGAAGCGCCCGCAAAGCAGAATATAGATATACTCATCAATGAGGGCGCGAGTGTAATCGCGTGGGATCCGCTGGGTGTCGAAAATTTCAGAAAGCGCTATCCGGATTGTGCAATAAACTTTGCCGAGAATATAGACGAAGCCTTGACAGATGCGGATGTTTGCTTCATAATGACTGAATGGGAAAAAATTGTGGAATATCCGCTGGATAACTACAAAAAGTATATGAGGAGACCTCTGGTCTTTGACGGCAGGAATTGCTACAAGCTCTCCGAGGTCGAAAAGCACGAGATATTCTATGATTCAATAGGAAGAAAGATTGTCGATACTCTTTGATGAGCGTTGACGAAGTGGGGGATATGTGATTGAGTAAGATAGTTAGAAAAGATACCGACAGCGACGGAGTCGAAGTGAACATCATGTATGCGTTCGGTCTTCTTCTGAGAAGGCTGTGGCTTCTGATACTTGTCGCGTTGGTGGTCGGCGCGTCATGCGCAGTGATAACCAAGGCAGTCGAAGAGCCGACTTATACTTTGAGCATGACGTTTATCGTCAACAATAAGTCCGAAAAAGACCTCTCGTCATCGGGGGAGAATTCCGTCTCCTATAACGATATGTCGGCATCGGCTTATATGGCGAATACTTTTGTCCATCTTATGACCGGGCGCACTATGTGCAACGCGATAGCCGCCGAGTGCAAGTCGTATCCGAAAACTGCGGATCAGGTTGCGAAGATGATAGCCGTGTCCCGCAAGACGGACAGCAGCATTATCGATATGACCGTCACTGCTTCCTCGCCCGAGGAGGCTTATGAGCTCGCGCAGGCTGTCAAGGATACATATAAAGATGTCGTTCAGGTCTATTCGGGCGGCAGCATCCATCTCTGCGACGAGCCGGAGCTGCCGACAAAGCCGGACAAGTCCGTCGGTACAGTGCGCAACGCCATCATCGGCGCTCTTGCGGGTGCAGTTATATGTGCGCTCATTATAATAATCAGGGATTCTGCGCGCAACACCGTCAGAAGCCAGGAGGATATCCAGAACAAGCTTCAGCTCAATGTTATCGGCGAGGTGTCGCAGGTGCCCAGCGGCGAGCGTTTCTATAAGAAATCCGCTCACGGCGACCGAGAACTGCTGATAACCGACAAGGCCTGCGGCTTTGCGTTCGTTGAGACATATAAAGCAATGCGAACGAAGCTCGAACTGCTCAACGGCAGGCGCGGTTACAAGAGCTTCGTCGTTTCGAGCACCGGAGCCAATGAGGGCAAGACGACCGTTGCCGTCAACCTCTCGCTCGCGCTTGCGCAGAACGGATATTCCGTCCTGCTCGTCGATGCCGATCTCAGAAAGCCGTCCGTGCTCAAGAATCTCGGCATAAGCAATCTTTCCGGCAACGGCATAGCCGATGTCGTCAACGGCGCGAAAAATTCGAGCGATGCGATAAAATATATTGAGAAATATAAGATATTCGTCCTCGCAGGCGACGAGAGCATAACGGATCCGACCGAGATGCTTTCAAACGCCAAGACCGGCGAGTTCATCGCAGCGGCAAGAGAAAAGTTTGATTATATTATCATCGATACGCCTCCCGTCGGAATCGTTGCGGATGCGGCGATATGCGCCAAATACACCGACTCGTCAATATTTGTTATCCGCGAGGATGTTTTCCCCGTTCCCGCGATACTCGAGGCTGTCAGCGACCTCACTCAGGGCGGAACGGATCTCGCCGGATGCGTCTACAATATCTCGACCGACCGCAGCAAGGGCGGCTACGGCAACTATTCGATCTCGCGCCGCGGATACGGCTACGGATATGGCTACGGCAAGCATTACGGGTATGGCTACGGTTACGGCAGTCATTCCGGCTCGCACGGCAAAAACAGCAAATAAGCAAAAATATATCAGCCTTCGGTTCTTTTGTGAATCGAAGGCTGATTTTTTATCTTTTCGGTACTCCCTGCGGGAACATCAGTTTCTCTAAATCACCCGCGCTCTTTTTATATTGCGCTTCGGATATCGCCCCGTGTTGGAGCAGGGTGTCGAGCATATTTATCTGGCGCTCATATAGGTCAAGCTTGTCTCCGCCTTTTCTTTGCGGCTCAACGCTCATACCTGAACACCTCTTATCATCGGCGCATAGAAGTCAAACAGCTCGCGCGCGACTTCGAGCGTATCCTCCTCCGAGGTCTGCTCGGGCTTGTAGGTCGAGAGCCATTTGTTCTCGAATTTTTCAACGCTCTTGTAGAACGAGGTTCCGTCGAAGTCCTCGCGGTCGTTGTAGCGGCGCTTGGTGGTTGTGAATGTGCATTTGCGCTTCTTGAAGTTGACCGCCATCTGCTCGAAGAACGAATACCAGCGCGGCAGATAGAAAGTTTTTATCATGCCGCCCCATTCTTTCCATGCGTAGTCATAGAGCTGCGAGGAGCGTGCGGGTCCCCAGAGGGTAAGCATATAAAGCTCGTTGAGCTCGAAATTTTGCCTGTCTTTGTCGGTGCAGGCATAGGCGTTTGCCTGCCTGACATGCTCGCCGAGCGTCAATTCGGGGCGTGTCATGAGCAGCCTGTCAACATCTTCGAGCAGGCGCACGAATGTGTTGACACTCTTTTCAAAAAGACTTATATTTTTGCTGTCAAATGCGCTTATGCTGCGCTTATAGAGATCCTTTGCGTAGTTACTGAGCACCTGGCGCGTCAGATCGCAGACATCGAATCTGTATCCGTCCGTATCGGCGTGTTCGGCTTTAAGCAGATTTTCGAGCGCGTCGAGCAGCTTCTCGTTGTCGTATCTCAGCTCAAACACATCGTTCGGCGCGGTGTGGCGCTGTTCGTATGCAGGGCGCGCGCAGATTATCGACGCAGTCTCGCGTCCTGTGCAAGCCTTGCTGTAGCAGGTCTCGTGCATATCTTTGACCGCTTCGAAAAGGCACGCTTCGTCGCTGCCGTAGCGGCGGCGGGCGTAGTCCTTGAGCCATGAATCAAGCTCCGGCTTGTCGCTTCGCGTGAGCATATCGGAAGCGAGGTCAAAATACAGCGGGTTCTGGAAAATGCCCTCCATGAAAAGCCCCGTGCCGACAATATTCGGATATTTTTCGCGCTCTTCCATGAATTTGTTTTCGGCGAGCGCGTCTATCGAACCGTGGAGCGTGTTTCTGTCGCCGAAGTTGTTGAGCGTGCCGCTGATGAAGTTGTATCCCCAGAAGCCGTCGGTCTTTTCGCATTTGCTGCCGTCGATGTCGAGAATGAGCAGCTTGTCTTTGTCAACAGCCTTGACTATCGGCTCGCGCAGGGACCATGCCTGCATGACCCAGACCGCCTGAGAGTCGAAAGCTGTATACATCTCTGAAATAGCCTTTCCTACGTTCTGGAGATACTTGTCACCCTTTATCGGGGGCTTGTTCTCGTGGAACGGGTCGCAGGCATAATAGTGGTGCGCGCCGAAGAGCTGACGCTGTTTTTCGAGCAGAGCCATGCCGAATTTTCTGAAGTTTTTGTCGAGCGGGTCTATTTGATATGTTACGGGGAACCCGCACCATGAGGGGACATTGTATGCGTTCGTGTGCGGAAGCACGCGAAGAATTGTTGAGGGCACCTGACCCGAGCAGCCCTGCTGAATCGGTGTCATGCCGAGCTCAAGCTCGCGGTCGATTATCTTCTTGCCGAGTTCAAGTCGCTTGTCAACATAAGCTTTGTCCGTCAGGCTGAAATAGCTGTCGAGGTTGCCCATGAGTTGCCACGGCAGATATGCGGGGCCGCTGATAAAATTGAGCGCTCCGTCGTCCGTATATCCGAGGTCGCGCAGGGTATAGAAAAGCACCGCCTCGTAGCCGACTATGCTCAGCGGCATGTTTATTCCGCGCATAGCCATGTAGTCTATTTCGCGCTCCCAGCGCTCCCAGTCCCACCAGCGGGCGGAATACGAAAACGTGCAGTAGTTCATGTAGGCGCGTTTGTCCTGCTCGATAATGCGGACTGTCTTGCCCGCGGGCAGGGGAGCTTCGGTTATATTGCCTATCCTGTCGTTGCCGCAGTGGGCGAGATTGACCCCGCAGCAGTCCTTCAGGTATCTGTAATATGCCATTGCAAGGCTTATCTTGCAGTCGCCGCGCAGAACTATTTTGTCGCCGCACGCCTCGATTTCATAGAAGCTCTTGCCCTCGCGCCTGTCCTCGATTTCGAGTGCGAATCGGTCGGCAATCTCCGGCGTGTTTCTTTTAATCAGCTCTTGCATCAGTCTGTCCTCCAGCTATAAGAAAAAATTTTTATGTATTTCTAAGCGCATTTTCACGCTGAAAAGTCGATTTGTTGAATTGATTGTATAGTTGTTGTGATATAATCAAATGCGATCCAATTTCCGGAAGGTGAGAGAATGAAAAGTAAAATGACTTCAAAAGGCAGGGCGATGACCGCCGCCGTGTGTGCGCTTTCGTGCGCCCTGATAATCCTCGGCACATTTATAAAAATACCTTTGCCGATGATATCGATAACCTTGCAGCTCGAATTTGTTCTGCTCTCTGCGATGCTGCTCGGCGCGTGGCGCTCGTCGCTGAGCGTTGCGGCGTATATTATTCTCGGTCTCTGCGGAGTGCCCGTGTTCACTTACGGCGGCGGAATTGCCTGTGTGCTGAAGCCGTCCTTCGGATTTATAATCGGCTTCCTTGTCGCGTCCGTAGTCACGGGATACATAGTCGAGCATCTTAAAGAGCGCACATTCTGGAAGCTCTTCTTCGCCGCGCTCGCGGGCACTGTGATAATATATATTATCGGTACTGTATATTTTTATTTTATTACCCGGCTCTATCTCAATACATATCCGGGCTTCATGAAGATGATGAGTGCATGCGTGTTCACGACCTTTCCGAAGGATGCCGTTTTCTGCCTGCTGCTCGCGTTCATCGCAAAGCGGGTCTATCCCGCAATAAGAAAGTATATCACCTGCTGACTATTGAATAGCCCAGAGTGATCTCGGCAGTGTTGCCGAGGCTGTCCATGTCCGTCTCAACTGCCTTGAGATAGACCAGCGCACATTCCTGCCCGCTGCGCGACTGCCAGTCGGCGAGGCGTATGACGGTGCGGAATATCGAGAGCGGTCTGTCGTTTGAAGAGACGGCAGAATTGACTCGCTCAAATCTTGTTTGTGGCACAGCGTAAGTTTTGATAAAAGCCGCTTCCTCGCAGCTTCCGGGCTGCGGCGCGAAGCGGCTGTTTTTCATCGTCCAGAGGGCAAGACTGTGCCTGAGCTGACGCTCGTTCATCAGAGATAACATAGCTCTGACCCTCCATGCCGTATGGCTTTTTTATTTGCAGACTTTTGCGTATATCTCCTGTGTGACCTTTTTCATCTCGTCCATCTGCTTCTCCATGTCCTCGACGAGCTTGAACTGTGTGCGGGCGCGGACAAGATTGTGCTCGGGATAGTCAATGCGGAAATAAGTGTCGCCATTGAGGTAGTCCCCAAGGAAACGCATACCGCATTCGAGCGTCATAAGCTTCGAGGAGAAGGGGAGATATTCAATCTCCGCGTCGGTCAGACTCTTGCCGGCAGCCGAAAGGTAGCCCTCTGTGTAGACTTTATAGAGCTCAATGTCGAAGTTCACTTTGCTGAGGTCTTTCTCGTCCTCTGCGGCGGTGCTCGCGCCGAAGCGGATGCTGTCGCCGAAATCGTAGAGCGAAAGTCCGGGCATGACCGTGTCGAGGTCAATTACACATATGCCCTCGTCGGTCTTGTTGTCGAACATGACGTTGTTGAGCTTCGTGTCGTTGTGGGTGACCCTCAGCGGCAGCTCGCCGTTGCTGAGCATGTCGACGAGAATGCCCGTGTCACCCTCACGCGAGAGAACAAAGTCGATCTCTTCCTGCACACCCGCCGCGCGACCCTTGAGATCATCGCCGACTGCCTTCTTGAAGTCGGCAAAGCGGGAGCGGGTGTTGTGGAAGTTCGGTATGGTCTCGTGGAGCGTGCTGCTCGGATAGTCCGCGAGCAGGCACTGGAAAGTGCCGAAAGCCTTTGCGGCGTTGAAGAATGTTTTCGGGTCGTCAATGGACTGGCAGGCGTGCGCGCCGGTGATGAAATTGTAGCATCGCCAGCATTCGCCGTTCTCTGTTCTGAAATAGGGCTTGCCGTCTTTTGTGAAGAACACCCTGAGGCATTCGCGCTCCGGGTCGCCGCCGCGCTCGATAACTATGTTGCGCAGGTATCCCGTGACTCCGACGATATTCTCCATCAGCTCGTCTGGATTCTTGAAAACATTCGTATTTATCAGCTGAACAAGGTAGCTTGTGCTGCTGCCGTCAGCGTTTTTGAAATCGAGAACAAAAGTGTTGTTTATATGACCGTCGTTTGAAACGCGGTAGCCGATATATTCTCCCTCAAAACCGAATTCATCGATTATCTGCTGCAGCGGAAAGGGAGCATTCTGCGTTTGCATCTGTATCACCTTTTGATTATTTTGATAGTGCCGAACCTCTCGGGATTGTGAAAGCCGAGAGAAACGCTGTCAACGGGGAAGAGTGCACCGTAGTGCGGGGTCGGGGAGTCGTCGGCGCATTTATAGAAGTTGCCGCGAATCTTGCCCTCCTTGACCGAAAACTCGCAGCCGTAGAGCGACGATATCAGCCCTTCCGGGATGAACAGCTGAGCATGCCAGCCCTTTTTGTCCGTGTAAACTCCTGCACTGACGCGCGGGGTCTCTGCGGTCAGTTCTTTTATGAACACGCGGCCGTTTCTCTCGCTTCCGAACTGCGACAGATAAGCGCCGTTCGGATTCATCTCGAAGTTTATGTATTCGCTGCGCCCGCTGACGGGAGCAATGAACACTTCGAGGCAGCTGTCGGTATATACCGGATCGTCGCGCCTTGTGTATCTCGCAAGCACGGGGCTTTCGGAGCTTTCAAGAAAAGCATAGTAGCCCTCGTTTTTAACCGCGCAGAACCGCACGGAGCTCTCCGGACGCGAATATCCGTCTTTTTCCCAGTGGAAGGAGCTTATCTCAAACCGGGGGATAAGCTCTTTCTCCGGTAAACTGTCAAATATAAAAGTGTTGCAGCCGTTCATATCAGAGCTTCTCGACGATAGCCTTGGTGTCTCTGGCTATGAGCAGCTCCTCGTTGGTGGGCAGAACGAAAACGCGGACCTTTGAATCCGGTGTCGAAAGCTCGCCCTCCTTGCCCTTTCTGAGCTCGAGGTTCTTCTCGCAGTCGATTTTGACGCCGAGATAAGTCAGATGGTTGCAGACATCCTCGCGCAGGTCGCAGGTGTTCTCGCCGATGCCGCCGGTGAAGACTATTGCGTCAACGCCGTCCATCGCGGCAACATATGCGCCGATGAACTTGCGGATCTGATAGCGCTGGATGCTTCTTGCAAGAGCGGCTCTCTTGTTGCCTGCCTCTGCGGCGGCGAGAACGTCTCTGTCGTCGCTCGATATGCCGGAGATGCCGAGAACGCCGGACTTCTTGTTGAGAATTTCGGCGGTCTCCGCGGGAGTCCAGCCCTCCTTCTCCTGAAGATAGGTGATAGCCGAGGGATCAACTCCGCCGCAGCGCGAGCCCATGATAAAGCCGTCGAGGGGAGTGAGACCCATGCTCGTGTCGATAACCTTGCCGTCCTTGATAGCGGTTATGGAAGAGCCGTTGCCGAGGTGGCAGGTGATGAGCTTTATGTCCTTGAGGTCAACGCCCATGACTTCGGCGCAGCGTGCGCTGACAAAGCGGTGAGATGTGCCGTGGAAGCCGTAGCGGCGGACCTTGTACTTCTCGTAGTACTCATAGGGCAGCGGGAAAAGGAATGCCTCGGGGGGCATGGTCGAATGGAAAGCGTTGTCGAAAACAACAACTTCCGGAACATCCTCGCCGAAGACCTCGCGGCAGGCACGGATGCCCTGAATGTGAGCGGCGTTGTGCAGTGGAGCGAGATCGCACAGGCTCTCGATGCCGGCGATAACATCCTCGTCAACAAGAACGCTCTCTTTGAACAGAGAACCGCCCTGGACTATGCGGTGGCCGACAGCGGAGATCTCGGAGAGGTCGTCGATGACCTTGTAGGTCGAAGTGAGAACCTTCTCGACCTCGAGGAAAGCCGCAGTGTGGTTTTTGAGCTCCACGCTGTATTTGAATTCTCTTCCGTCGAAGGTATTGCCGCTGATTTTACCGTCGATGCCGATACGCTCGCAGATGCCCTTTGCTATAAGCTGCTCGCCGTCCATGTCGATGAGCTGATATTTAAGCGATGAGCTTCCGGCGTTGATAACAAGAATTTTCAAGAGTATTGCCTCCAAATAATAAAGATTTGCTTGAAACAAGCACGTTACTGATATATTAT
>ENA-ORTY01000508-ORTY01000508.1-human-gut-metagenome-genome-assembly--contig:-NODE-508-length-52409-cov-4.016465_pt1 | contig 52409 bp, 59 predicted proteins | sample MGYA00241917_ERZ509198 | MGnify/ENA primary metagenome ERZ509198 (study PRJEB26280, sample SAMEA2338857) | human gut metagenome | biome: human gut; feature: human-associated habitat; material: faeces...
TGCTTGCTTGCTTGCTTGCTTGCTTGCTTGCTTGCTTGCTTGCTTGCTTGCTTGCAGAATGCTACTCATTGCCTTCATTCCTGTCAATCCCCTTCCCCTTGTGTATCAGCTCAAGTATAACATATCCAGCAATCCGCCACAAGTGTGATTTCCTCTGATTTTTCCTTGGGATTCTTGTCTATATTGCGGTGGATTTCCCTGATTTTTCCTGGAGTTTTTTCACTTTTTCCTCTACCCCTACTGAAAGAACTATGATATAATGTATCTTCGATAGTTTGTAAAAAATTTCCATCAGGAGGAATCTATGATTACAGTTGACAATCTGACCATGCAATTCGGCGGCTCGGTCCTGTTCTCCAAGGTCGATCTGCAGTTTACTGGCGGAAACTGCTATGGGATCATCGGCGCAAACGGCGCCGGCAAATCTACCTTCATCAAGATCCTGTCCGGCGAACTGGAACCCAGCTCCGGCCGCGTCATCATCGACCCCAAGGCTCGGATGTCCGTGCTGAAACAGAACCAGTTTATGTATGACGAGTACACCGTCATGGACACCGTTATCATGGGCAACCAGCGCCTGTACGACTGCGGAAAAGAAAAGGATGCCATCTATATGAAGGAGGATTTCTCCGATGAGGACGGTATCCGCGCGGCTGAATTGGAAGAAGAATTCGCCGAACTGGGCGGCTGGGAGGCAGAATCCGATGCAAGCAAGCTGCTCCAAGGCCTTGGCATCTCCCCCGATTTGCACGAAACCATGATGGCCGATATGGACCCCCGGCTGAAGTTCAAAGTACTGCTGGCGCAGGCACTGTTCGGCAACCCCGACATTATCCTGCTGGACGAGCCTACCAACAACTTGGACCTGGCATCCGTGGTCTGGCTGGAAGATTTCCTTATGGATTACGAAGGCACAGTCCTTGTGGTCAGCCATGACCGGTATTTCCTGAACAATGTCTGTACCCATATCGTGGATATCGACTACGGAAAAATTAAAATGTATGTGGGTAACTATGACTTCTGGTACGAGTCCAGCCAGCTGATGCAGAAATTGATGAAGGATCAGAACAAGAAGGCTGAACAGAAGATCCAGGAACTGCAGACCTTTATTCAGCGGTTCTCCGCAAATAAGTCCAAGTCTCGCCAGGCGACCAGCCGTCGGAAACTGCTGGATAAACTGACCGTGGAAGAGATGCCCGCCTCCAGCCGGAGATATCCCTGGGTCGGGTTCCAGGCACAGCGGGAGCCGGGCAAAGACCGTCTGTTTGTGACGGAAATCAGTAAGACAGTGGACGGCGTGAATCTACTGGATAATGTCAGCTTTATTATGAATAAAGAGGACAAAATTGCCATCATCGGCAGAAACGAACTGGCTGTGACCATGCTTTTCAAAATCCTCATGGGTGAAGAAGAGCCGGATTCCGGCAGCATCAAGTGGGGCGTTTCTACCACCCAGACCTACTGCCCCAAGGACAACAGCGAATACTTTGATAACTGCGATTATGACCTGATCGACTGGATGCGTCAGTTCTCCGAGGACAAGCGGGAAAGCTACCTGCGCACCTTCCTGGGCCGGATGCTCTTCTCCGGAGACGATGTGTATAAACAGGTGAAAGTCCTGTCCGGCGGCGAAAAAGTCCGCTGTATGCTTTCGAAAATGATGCTGTCCGGCGCCAATGTACTGCTGTTTGACCAGCCCACCAACCATCTGGATCTGGAGAGCATTGCTGCACTGAACAATGGCATGGCTGCATTCCCCTACAATATCATCTTCTCCTCCCATGACCATCAGCTGACGCAGACGGTGGCCAACCGCATCATTGATATTCAGGACGACGGCACCATCATCGACAAGATGTGCTCTTACGACGACTATATGCACCTGTTTAACGAAAATCAGGACTAAGCAAGAAAAAACCGTTCCCAAATTTTATTGGGAACGGTTTTTTTATCGCTGAACTTGCTTGATATTCTTTTCAAATTTACTTCGGGGACCCATCACTTCGTGACCGCATCCATTGCAGCGGAGTTTGAAATCCGCCCCAATACGCAGCACTGTCCATTGATTGCTGCCGCAGGGGTGTGTTTTTTTCATCGTCAAAACATCCCCCACCTGAATATCCATAGGCATTTCAGTCCCCTCCTTTGATCTTTTTCCAATATTGCGCTGCAGTCTGCTCGGTTTTATTCTCGCCCGGAATATAATAGTCTGCATCCTTTAACTCATCGGGCAGATACTGCTGCTGCACCCAATGTCCCGGGAAATTGTGAGGGTACAGATACCCCTGTTCCCGTTCAAATCCTGTGCCGTCAGCATGAACATTTTGCAACTGACGAGGAATCGGGCCTGTCTTGCCTGCCCGTACATCAGCCAACGCCGCATCAATGCCCATCAGGCCGGAGTTGGATTTTGGAGAGGTAGCGATCAGCACCACCGCATCGGCCAACGGCAGGCGCGCCTCCGGCAGTCCCAACATCAATGCACTATCTACGCAGGCTTTGACAATGGGGATAATCTGAGGATAGGCCAGTCCCACATCCTCACAGGCAGAGCATAAAATGCGTCTGCACGCCGAAGGCAAGTCTCCTGCCTCCAAAAGCCGGGCCAGATAATGCAGTGCCGCATTGGGATCAGATCCTCGAAGGGATTTCATCAGAGAAGAGAGAATATCAAAATGGTCATCTCCCTCCCGATCATAGCGCATGGCGCTTTTTTGTGCCACAGCCTTGGCATCGTCCAGCGTCAGATACAGAATACCGTCTTCTTTTTCAGCCGCTGAAAAGAGTAATTCCACGGCATTCATCGCTTTGCGGACATCTCCACCACAGCTCATAGAAATATGCCGCACTACGCCCTCTTCCACCTGCACAGGAAATTCGCTGCGCTGCTCCATCAAGGAGATCGCCCGACTGACTGCACGCTGAATTTCTGCGGCCGGGACTTGCTTAAATTCGAATACCGTGCTCCGGCTCAGCAATGCATTGTACACATAAAAATATGGATTTTCCGTCGTAGAGGCGATCAGTGTGATTCTTCCATCTTCCATAAACTCCAGCAGCGACTGCTGCTGTTTTTTATTGAAGTATTGAATCTCGTCCAAATACAGCAAAACACCGCCGGGGGTGAGCATGGTGTCTAATTCGCTGATGATCTGCCGGATATCAGAGATTCCGGCAGTGGTTGCATTGAGTTTTCGAAGCGTCCGATTTGTTTTGGCAGCAATGATACTGGCAACGGTAGTTTTTCCAGTGCCAGATGGACCGTAAAAGACCATATTGGGAATTTCCCCGGAATTTACAATCCGCCGGAGCAAACCATCTGGCCCCAAAATATGTTTCTGCCCCACCACATCATCCAGTGATCGGGGGCGCAGTTCATCCGCGAGCGGTCTATACATCCCTTAAACTCCCCTGTTGTATCACTTCGTGCGGACTGCCATACTGTCCGCCAGCTCAGTCAAAAATTCGTGCTCCGGAAAAATCGATACGGCCTGTTTTGCCTGGTCTGTCAGCTCCAGAATCCGCCGCTCACATTCTGATGCACCATACAGGCTCATGAAAGTCGTCTTTCCTTCCTGTGCATCCGAACCGATGGTCTTTCCCAATTCTTCAGGAGTGCTCAATTCATCCAGCATATCGTCCCGAATCTGAAACGCCAGTCCCACTGCCTCTGCATACGCAATGGCAGCCTGTTCCTGTTCCCAACTGCCTCCGGCGGCATATACGCCCATCAGGCAAGCCCCCCGAATCAAAGCCGCTGTTTTGCGGGCATGAATCTCCATCAATTCCCTTTCGGTCAGCGTTTCTTCTTCTCCGTCCATGTCCAACTGCTGTCCACCGCAGATGCCATCAGCACCGGCAACGGAAGCAAGAACCGCGGCGCAGCGAACCAGGGCCTCTGCAGGAAGTTTCGCAGACAACACCGAGGCAAACGCCTCTGCCTGCAATGCGTCTCCCGCCAGAGTTGCCGTGAACTCTCCAAATACCACATGATTGGTCGGGTTGCCTCGCCGCAGATCATCATTGTCCATGCACGGCAGATCATCATGGATCAAAGAATAGGTATGCAGCATCTCCACTCCGCAGGCCACTGGCAGAGCCGCCTGCACATCTCCACCGCAGAGACGGCAAAATTCCAGAACCAGGATTGGGCGCAGACGCTTACCTCCTGCCAGAAGACTATAGCGCATGGAGCGGATCAATTTCTCATACGGCACGGTCTGTTCCGGGAAATACCCTGCCAGTGCCTGCTCCACCATCTGCTTATACTGCTCCATCCGTTCCTGAAACTTCATCATTCCACATCCTCAAAAGGCAGTTCCACCGGGGAACCGTCCATTCCTTTTTTCAGCTTGACCACATTCTGCTCCGCCTCATCCAGCATCTTGCTGCAGGCGGAGATGAGAGCGGCACCTTCTTCAAACAATTTCAGGGACTCCTCCAGAGGAACATCCCCTTTTTCCATATTACGCACAATCTCGTCCAAACGCTGAATGGACTGCTCATAAGTCATTTTCTTTGCCATGCTCTTCCACCTTCTCTTCCACGCGGCAGCCCAACACTCCCGCATTGAGTTTGACCCGTACATACTCCCCAACTTGAACTTCAGATGCAGATCGAATCGGTTTCCCCTGCTGATCCTGCAGCACAGAATATCCCCTGGCAAGGACTTTGAGAGGACTCAATGCATCCAGTTTTGCAGCATATTCGGCGAAACTCCGCTGGTAACCAGACAGCATTCGCTGAAACACCGCCGTTAGACGATCTCTCTCATGATCCAGCTCCATCCGTTTACCGTCCAGATAAACACCGGGATCCTGCATCACCTGCCGGGAAGAGATCCCATCCAGATGCGTCCTCTGTCGCTCCAGCATCCGCTGCATGGTCTGAGACAAAACGCCCCGAATCCCAATCAGCAGCTCCCGCTGTTCAAATTGATCCGGAACGGCAATTTCAGCAGCATTGGAAGGGGTGGAGGCACGGACATCCGCCACATAATCGGAAATGGTCACATCCGGCTCGTGGCCAACTGCGGAAATCACAGGGATTTGGGAATCATAAATTGCCCGAGCCACACGCTCGTCATTGAACGCCCACAGGTCCTCGATAGAACCGCCGCCCCGTCCCACGATCATCACATCAGCAAGCTGATGTAAATTACAATAACGGATCGCCCCTGCGATTTCCGGCGGTGCTTCGATTCCCTGCACCCGTACAGGCAAAAGCAGCACTTTTGCCATGGGCCAGCGCTGCCCCAAAATGCGGATCATATCATGTACTGCAGCCCCCGCAGCAGAAGTAATCACGGCAATTTTCTCCGGGACCTCTGGCAACGGCTGTTTGTGTTCCGGAGCGAACAGGCCTTCCTCATCCAGTTTTGCCTTCAGCTGTTCAAAAGCAACCTGAAGATCCCCTGCCCCTTCCGGCATGATCTTGGAAACATAGATCTGATACTTCCCATCCCGCTGATAGACCTGGACCCGTCCAGTCACCAGCACACCCATACCGCTTTCCGGGCGAAACCGCAGGCGGACTGCGTTGGATTTGAACATCACGCAGCTGATAGTGCTCTGCCCATCTTTCAGGGTAAAATAATGATGACCGGAGGGATATATCTTATAATTCGATAGTTCCCCCCGGACACAAACCGCGCTCAGGACCGGATCTGCTTCCAGCAGTCCGGCAATTCTTGTATTGAGTTCACTGACCGTAAAAACGCGCTGCTCAGTCATGGAGTCTCCTGCATTCCCCGGATAAAGCTCCCCAGAACACCATTGATAAAGCTCACCGTTTCCGGCTCTTCATAGTGCTTGGCGATCTCCACGGCCTCGTTGACAGCGGCCTTGGTGGGGACATCTTCCATGTAGAGGATCTCATAAAGTGCGCACCGAAGGATTGCCCGGGAAACTTTGGAAATGCGCGCAACGGACCATCCTTTGGCATACTGGGCAATATAGCCGTCCAATTCTGCCTGACGCTCCGCCACCTGGGAAACCGTCTGCCGGATATAATTCATCTGCTCCTGGCTCGGAATCTCCGCAAACAGTTCATCCTCCCGTCCCAGTGTTGCATAGTGCTCCGGCTCAAAAAAATCTTCCAATACGGTTTCGATTCCGCTGTCTTCCAGCATTTCTGTCGAAAAACACAGGCGCACGGCCACTTCTCTGGCTGCAGTTCTCGTCATGTTCTTCCTCCCGCTTACTTCTCAAATACAACGCCGGAAACATGCACATTCACAGTCACCTGTTCCATTCCGGTCATTGCCTGGACGGCATTCAATACGGTCTCCTGAATCTGTTTTGCAACGCCCACGATATTGCTGCCGTATTTGACCAGCACAGCCACATCGATCACGACACCCTCGTCCTCAAACTGGACTTTGATGCCTCTGGCCGTGTTTTTGATTCCAAGGAAATCAGCCATCGCAGGGCCAGCTGCAGATGCCAATCCGGCAATCCCCTCTACCTCCTGCGCTGCAACCTTAACCATGGTTGCGATCACATCATCGGAAATATTGATATTTCCGTTTTCTTCTGCACGCGTAATATAATTTTCAGCCATGCTTGTACCTCCGATCATGCTGTATATTGCATTCAATCGATCATCAATGATAAATCTATGGTATTATAGCACATTCCCCCCAAAAAGAAAAGGAAAAAATCTGCTGCAAGACCGGTTCTCCCCTGTCCCGCAGCAGATTTTCCATCTCTTACCCTTTGATTTCAATGATATGGATCTGATCCATAGTAAACTCTGTTTCCGCAAGAATCGTATCTGTGATACGCGCCACAGCATCGGTCGTAAGTCCCTCCACAGGTGCCGGTACCGTCACATTGATTCCGTCATCACTGATGAACACTACGCAGTCTGCGTAATCTTTTGCAATCAGCATATTTTCGATCTGCGTCTCCTGCAGGGAATCTTCCGCCATGGCTGAAATGGCATTCATTGCAGAATCAATGGTTTCCTGAGAGGCATTTTCAGAGCCTGCCGTCATTTCCAACAGATTTAACGCATCATCCCGTGCCTGCTGACGGGTCAGCCGCACCGTGGCAAAGTAAGAGGATGTCTCTGTGCCTTTGCCGTCTTCCTGTCCCATGCTTTCCTGATATTGCTGCTCTGCCTCTGCCATAGCCGTATCTTCTGCCTCGACCATGGCAGCATCTGTGTCGCCCCATCGGTTATTATACGACCAGTTAAGATAGACAGCAGCACAGACAAACAGCAACACTGTCAGGGTTACCACATTTCTTTTGACCTTGTTCATACTTTTTCCTCCCATTTATTCATTGTCATCCATTGCGGAAATTGAAATCTCATCAGAACGCAGCCCTGTATAAGTCATTACTGCAGAGAGTAACTCATATCGAACATTCGGGTCGTTCGCTCCGCTTGAAACGATTACCGCCCCCAAATATTCCGGGTATAAAGAACGAATCGTCACCGTATTCTCCCGGCCATTCCCCCCGGATAGAACCACCGTCTCGCCATCGTCGCTGGCAAGCTGTGTTTCCTCGGTAGATTCCACCGCCAACAGAACTTGACAGTCACCGGCTCCTCGAATTTCTGACAGTATCGCAGACAGGCGTTTCTCTTCCCGTTCTACGGAAAAGCCTCCAGGTTCCTCTTCTATTTCAGGCGTCACCTGTGATGGCGGTCGGCTTTCTTCGCTCTTGGTGGGGAGCAGCATGAGGACTAACCCCAAAAGAAAGACCAATAGTACATATCGGTACTTTCCCGTCCGTTGCAGCATAGCGCCCCATTTCTCATTCATTGGTTTCACAAATTTTCTGCCTCTCTTTTGGAATTCCCAGATCCATTTCAATTTCCTCCAGGAATGCCTGGGTCACACTCCCTTCTCTCGCGGTGTAGGTCGTTTCGTGGGGGACCCAATAGCCACCTTCGTTCCAGACGGCTCGAACGGAAACCTCCTCTAAGGACACACCGCATTGCGTTGCTTTGTCCCATATATATTCGCAGTACTGCTCCTCTATGACCACCCGGTTCAGTCTCTCCGACATATCTTCTGCCTGCCCAGTCAACAATGCGCGCTGTTCCCGGAAAACAGCCAGAATCTCCGCATAGCCGTCCATGTCCCATTGCATGACCGGCGCGTAGAGCGTCAATACCATAACGCAGGCGCTGGCCATTTGCAGCACCCGTTTTACACGTCCCTCCGGACACAAGTACATACATAGGGCACACATCCCTCCGGCACAGGCCACACCCCATACCAAATCGTGTAAAACCGTCTGCATCAGCCGCCCACCACCTTGAGCAGAGAAATGATTGAGATCAAAATCATAAATACCCCCGTTCCCGTCATGGCGATCATCATACCAAAAGCAGTTCCGATCCCATCGATCAGCGCTGAAAATCGTTGATCTGGGAAAATGGAAGCTGCAGCTGCAGCCGCCTTGAATAGCAAATATCGCAGCCCCATAGAAATAAACGGCGTAAGTCCCACACAAACCACTGCAATTGCGCCAAATATCCCAATGGAATTTCTCACCAGTCCCATCCCTGCTACTACAGTTGCCGCCGCATCCGAAACCATTTTCCCAACTACCGGCAGAGCTGTTGAAATGGCCGCTCTGGTAAATCGTGTGGTGAGCTGATCCCCCGATGCACTGATTAGTCCTGAAATACTCAAATACGCAGTAAACACAACAACCAACAACGTCAGAGCAGTCAGACATACCCATTTCACGAGATTCGCCATTGCGGTAAACGCGTTGCTCTCAAATGCTGCACGACCGATCACGCAAGCCAGATATACACTGATCAGCGGTGCGATCCAGTCCACGCAAACGGTCAGCAGGATATGCATAAACAGCATTGCCGCCCCATACTTCGCCCCAGCGGAAACCGTCGCGCCGCCTGCCGCTGCCGCCCCTGCTAAACACGGCAGCAGCAATCCCGAAAAATCCTTCAGACGATACAAAGTCTCTACCCCTTGTTGAATAAAGGCATCAGAATCTGTGATAACCGCGGTAACAATGGCTAAAACACCGCCGATCGTTACATATCCCGGAGCCTGTCCGTTTGGAAAAAATGCAGAAACCAAGCTGCACAGAGTCACGATCACAAGCATCACAACGGCAGATCGCGCCGCCCCGGTAAGCCACTTTTGAAACTGCCGCCCAATTTCCTCGCCCAAACGCACCATAAGGGAATCAACATCCCCGGTTCCCAGAAAATCATAGTCTTTCAGAACCTCTCTCGCCTCACTGGGCAATCCATCTTCCAAAGCCGCTGTCCCGCTTTCCTGCAGGAATACTTTTTCCAGATCCAGTGCATCAACAGGCGCTGCTAAAATCCAAACGCTCAAAAACAGTATCCAGATTTTCTTCATGCCAATTTCCCCACGATTTCTAAAATACTGCGAACCAGCGGGATCGTACAAAGCATTGCCGCAGCGGTACCGCACAGCTCTACGCCCGTTGCTGCGGCACTTTGCCCCGCATCCCGGCAAATTCCCGCACCGATCTGAGTGATAATTCCGATTCCCAAACATTTGAGGACGGGAATATAAATTTCCGGCGCCAGCATTGTTTTTTCTTTTAATTCCGTTAAAAAGTCCAGGACCGGACTGATTACCTGTACCGCAAACAGAATCGCCAGCATCGCTGCCGTCAGTCCCAGGACAAGAGAAAGTTCCGGCGTATTTTTCCGGATTGCCAGAGATAAAATGGCAGCAATCACTGCAGCAACCGCAGACTTAATTACATATTCCATATACTTCAAAATGCAAACAGCTCTTTAATCAGATGAAATAATTCGCTGATCTTTTGGAGCAGGATCACCATTACCACAAGAAGGCCCGCTAATGTGACCATCAACCCCTGTTCTTCTCGACCGGAGCGGGACAGGAGAATGTTCAAAACGGCGACCACAATGCCTACCGCGGCTATTTTGAAGATCAGATCCACTTCCATCTCTTTGGTTCCTCCGCATGTTCTTAGTGATACATCCTATGCGGCCTGTCCCAACAGATATGCAAAAAGAAAAAACCTCAGCTGCGTTTCAAAACGCAGCTGAGGTCTTACTGAGCAATACGCGATTATAAATTGAAAACTTACTTTTCCAGTTTTGCCAGAGCAACCGCTGTCCGGGCTGCCAGACGGGCATTATTAAACACCAACTGGATATTGGAAGCCAGGCTGTCTCCTCCGGTGATTTTCTGGATCCGGTCCAACAGGAACGGCGTAATTTTCTTGCCCTTGACGCCCTGTTCCACAGATTCTTTCACAGCCTGCTCAATGGCAGTATTGATGACATCCGGGTCCATGGAATACTCCTCAGGAATGGGATTTGTCACCAGCATTCCGCCCTTCATGCCCAGCTCCTGCTTGACATGGAAAGCCTCTGCCAACTCTTCCGGTGTGTCCAGACGATAATCCACGCCAAATCCGCTCTTACTGGTGTAGAAAGCGGGCAATTCATTGGTCTGGTAACCAATCACAGGCACGCCTTTTGTCTCCAGATACTCCAAAGTCAGGCCCAGATCCAGAATGGATTTTGCGCCAGCGCAGACTACCATAACAGGCGTCATAGCGAGCTCTTCCAAGTCGGCAGAGACATCCATCGTGACCTCAGCCCCTCTGTGTACGCCGCCAACACCGCCGGTTGCAAAGACTTTGATACCGGCCATAGCAGTCAGGATCATAGTTGTGGCAACAGTGGTTGCGCCATCTTCTTTTTTAGCCACTAGGATGGGCAGATCCCGTCTGGAAGTTTTATTCACTGCCAAACCTTTTTTGCCCAAATACTCAATATCCTCCGGTGTGCAGCCGATTTTCAGACGCCCCTGAATGATGGCCATCGTTGCAGGGACGGCGCCCTCTGCCCGGATGATTTCCTCCACCTGCAGTGCAGTTTCCTTATTCTGGGGGTAGGGCATACCATGAGAGATAATGGTGGACTCCAGCGCCACCACAGGACGGCCCTCTGCCAGTGCTTTTTCTACTTCCGGATTGACATCCATATATTTTTTCAAATCCATCGTTACATTCCCTCCAACAAATTGGTATGCATGTATTTTATTCCGAATTTCAGAATGTGTCAACTGGGAACACGACTGCAAAGACGATTTTGTTCACTTTCCATACAAATATTTCCGCAAAAACGCTGAATAAGCATACGCTATCCGGTAAAAATAACTGCGTATCATCCAGGAGATGATGACTATTCATGAAGGAGTGAAAAGAAATGACGAATTCCAGTTCTAACAGTATTATGAACCCCAGCGCCCGCGAGGCCATGGATAAGTTCAAAATGGAAGCGGCTGCTGAAGTCGGCGTAAATCTGAAGCAGGGTTACAATGGCGACCTCACCAGCCGCCAGGCGGGTTCTGTTGGAGGCCAGATGGTCAAGAAGATGATCCAGGCCTACGAAAATGGCATGAACTAATCTTTTTATAAAAATCAGGGCAACACAACAAGTGTTGTCCTGATTTTTATCTTTTGTACTGATTTCACAATAATTATCGTCATATCCTCTTGACATTTCTAAAACGTTGGAATATAGTGGACTTGGAAGAGGGTGCAATGGCGTGCTCTCTGCTGTGAAAATGAACAGCCGGACTGTTTCAAAGGGGGAACTGAAATGGCAATTTTTGTGATCGGTACGCTGACCTATTTGGGCATGATTTCCGTCATGCTGTATCGTGGGTTGAAGGAGCGGTAAGGGAACCAAAATCATAGCGAAAAGGAAACCAGAATACGAATGGTAAAAAAGCCAATATAGACGGCACAACGGGGGTTGTGTCGTCTTTTTTCGCAAAAAAGAGCGGACTGCAGTAGTCCGCTCTTTTCAAAATGGAAAATATTGTTCTGAAGTAAGTTCTCGGAATTGGTTGGGTGGTTAAATCACTTGATACTGTTTCAGCAGCTTGACGATCTCTGTTCCGCCAAATTTCTTCAGCAAATCCTTGAGCAGCATCCGTTCTCTCAGTCCAAGTTCCATATCTGTGATCTTTTTGCCGTCCCGGAGCGCCACGGTTGCATTCAACAGATCCCGGATATCATAGACACTGCCCCACACTTCCGGCACACCTCTATCAACATCCAGCAGCGTGTACACAGCCTCCATGGCCGTCCGAATCGAATATTCCGTGGTAAATACCGTATCCCTGGGCGTTTCTGCAAAATTGCCGATAAATGCGAAGTTTACGCACCCTTCCGGCACCACCGCAGGTCGGTCTCCCGCCTGACGGGGCTGGAAGTACGCACTTGCAAAAGGCATCATAACCGGGACGGTATTGGCGCTGTTTTTTGCAAGTTCTTCGATCTGATCGACGGGAACCCCCAAATGATAGAGCCATTCCTCACAGATTTCCATGCCAGTGCACTCCCGCATAGTCTTTTTTACATAGTTGCCCGGGCGGTCAGAGAACATTCCGTAAAGCCACACCAGCACCTGCCCTTTCGGCTGGTTTCTGTACTGCGGCTGACGGTTGATCGTCCAACTCAGCAACCAGGAAGAATCCTTGACTGTAACAATGCCGCCGGTAACTACTTTTCCGGTAAGAGGGTCTCTCTTGCAAATTCTCTGAATGTACGGCAGAATCTTCTCGTCCAGGGTATTGACCGTTGCGCTGACCCAGTTGCTGTCCTCCGGGTCTGTGCAGAATTTGTCCGGTCTGCCGAATGAGGGGTCCTGTGCCGCGATCTTCCGCCAAAGACTGAACGAACCGCCTTCATGGATCTCAGCATCCATACCAGTTGCCTTGGTTTGGCTGCCATAGGTGGAATTTTCTACATTGCTGCCATTGGTATAGAATACCAAATCATTTTCCGTCAGGTCGATATTTTCTTCTCTTCCCTCCCGTTTCATAACGATAGTTTTGGCTGTCTTTTTTCCTTCATGAATCTCAAACAGAATATTGGTCACTTCGATTCCATAATGGAACTGAACCCCATAGCTTTCCAAATGCCGAACCATGGGCAAGACCATAGATTCATACTGATTGTATTTGGTGAAACGCAGTGCAGTAAAATCAGGCAGGCCGCCGATGTGATGAATGTAACGCTGCATATATCGTTTCATTTCCAATGCGCTCTGGTCATCCTTGAAGGCAAACATAGTCCGCCAATACATCCAGAAATTGGTATCAAACACAGCATCATCGAAAATCTCAGTCATTTTCACATTTTCCAACTGCTCATCCGGTGTCATGAACAGTTTCATGATCTCCATACATCCCCGGTCGGACAGGCCAAAAAGATTACCGGTCTTTGCATCTTCTCCCCTATTCTGGGTCGCCCGGCACAGAGAATAGTTTGGATCCTTTTTGTTCAGCCAATAATATTCGTCCAGCACGCTGACGCCTTCAGTCTCGATGGACGGAATCGAACGAAACAGATCCCACATACACTCGAAATGGTTATCCATTTCCCGGCCGCCCCGCATCACATAACCCACATTGGTCAGCTGATCACCGTCCAGAGCGCCGCCTGGGCGGGAGTCCCGTTCCAGAATATGAATATGATTTCCCGGCATCTGTCCATCCCGAACCAGAAAACAGGCCGCTGCCAAACTGGCCAGCCCGCTGCCTACAAGGTATGCATGCTTATCGTCAACACCTTCCGGTTTTTCCGGACGGGCAAATGCTTCGTAATTACCGCTTGAATAATACATACTATAACCTCCATCCAGATGATTTCTGGTGATGTCCTGAGTATAGTAGCCATCCCGAAAACACACAATCAGCAGAAATGCCGCAATGATAAAAATTCTATCATTGCGGCATTTCTGTTTTATTTTTTATCAAAAGGCAGGATTTGATCAATTTTCACGCTCTTTCATACGCTTGGAGCGCACGGGAAAAGTTTCCCTGCATGAGAAGAGAAAGACGCTTAACGATCTCATTAGGATCTTCTTGCATGTCCCCGCGAATCCAGTCCAGCATAAGCCCCACGAAGGCGTATTTATAGAAATTGGCTACGAACGCCTTGTCTTCTTCACGAACAGGCATTCCTGCCGCCTCTTCATTGACCACATTCAGCAAAAGGTCATACGTCACCTTGTACAGATAAATTTCCACCTGTTCCCGACTGACCGAGCGATACACATTCATAATGAATGGTTTATTTTCTTTCACCGCCTCAAAAATCTGCAAGAGTCCCTGCTGCCAGGTATCATAGGTCTTATTCCCCGCCAGCGCCTTGGCTGCATCTTCTGCACAGGACCATTCCACCAGATCGTAGATATCCTTGAAATGATAATAAAAGGTCATGCGACTAATGCCGCAATCCTCAGCAATATCATTGATCGTGATCTTATCCAATGGCTTTTTCAGGAGCATATTTTTGAGCGATGCCTCCAACGCCCGTTTTGTGATCTGCGACATATCATTGCCCTCCTGTCTACTCGATCAAATCCTCCGATTCCACCAAATCTCCAGGGTCCAGTACCAGTTTCATAGCCCACGCCGGCACCTTTGGCTCGCTGAATCCGTCATCCAAAAACACGAAAGCTGCAGGATATGCCGGCGGATGCTGTGGAAAGGCCCCCTTACCGTCTGTAAAATACAGCAGGCCGCCCAGATTTGTCAGTTCTTTTCTGCGGATCAGCTCATCCACATGGGCAAATACCGGGCGAAAATCTGTTCCGCCAAACCCATGCAGCTGCATGGTGTCCAAATATTGCTCAAACTCCTCCGGGTTGGTGATTTTATGGTCGTCCTGAATCTCCGCATCACACTGTATGATATGGATATTCACCCGAGTCGCAAAGCTCTCACTGGTCTTGAGTATATTGTATGTTTTGGAGATAAAACGCTGTACTGTTTTTCCGGAGACAGAGCCGGAAGTGTCAATGGCAATCACAAATTCCCGTACCTGAGGTACCTCTTGGTATTCCAAAGGCTCCACCAGCGGGAGATTGTCGTACAGCTCCAGACCATATGTGTAGTAAATATAGTCAAACTCCTCGTCATTGATCTTCATGGTCTCATTGAGGGATGCAAAACGACGCAAAAAATCCCGGTAATCATATTTCTCCCGATTGACCCGTCCCAGGTTCTGCACCAAACTTCCGGCCCGTTCTCCCCATTCCCGGTTGGAAGTTTCCAGATCCACCTGCGCCCGGCGGCTGAGGGCTTTCCATTCTTCCTCTGTCTGTTCTCTGGAGGAATTCTTTCCGGCCAACCGGCTGGTATCGGAGGAGTTGGGGCTGCCGGAACCGGTTTGATCCGGCGCCCGCTTTGTATCACTGCCGGTCTGTTCTCCCTCTCCCTCAGGGGCGCTCTTACCCCGAATATACCAAATGTCATGATCATCTGCAATAAAGGACTCCCGTATGGCGCGGATTTTGTCCTCCGGCAGCTGTCGGTCCAGAAAATAGCGATAGATCTTCTCCGCATTGAGGACACTCAGTTCTTCTTTCAATTCCCGGATCAAAGGTTCCTGGGCCGCTTGACGGGAAGACTCCGTGTCCCGCAAGCCCAGTTCGTTGATCACATTTTCCACTGCAATATCACAAGCCAAATCCCACAAATCCATCTCCACCAGCGTGTGAATAAAAGGGTGGTGGAAGATGCAATGAAGTGTGGCATGGAGATAATCCCGCACCGGAGCCTGCCTGTCCTGCCGGTACAGTGTCAGCACATGGCGGGTGTTATAGTAGAGATTCTGCCCATCTGTAGCAATGGTATCCGTGATCTTCACCGGTGTCTGCACAAATTTGCAGAGTGCTGCATCCATAAAACGCAGATTGACCAGCAAGATATTCCGAGACAAGTTCAAAATATCCCGGGCAAGCTGTTCTGCCTGCTGTTTTTGATAAATTGATTCATCCATCATAATTCAAATTCCCTGTCGATCTGTGCCCATACGTCCTCTGACGCACCCTTAGCCCGGGCACTGCAGTCCAAGAGAAATGCGATGATCTCCGCATTTCCGGTCTGTTGGGCCAATTCCAGATAGGTATCCACCGCAGCCGACAGCAGTCCCTCCCGGTCAAAGTAGCGCAATGGCTCTGAAAAACCACTCTGCACAGCAGCGCGAATCAATGCATCTGCATGTTCCTGCACATATTGGGCATATTCCGTGGCTGTATCCTTGTACAGTTCCGGATGTGTGCAGTATCCCAGCGCACCGTTATACTGCATTGCCTGAGATTCAAAAGCTGCAATCGGAATATTCGGCAGAATGCACTTGGCTGTTCGGTCGATAATTGGATCTTCCACTGAGGTAACCCCCAGGCCTTGGATCTCCGTCAGCGCATCACAGCCGTAAAAAGCATGAAATTCAATGCTCTCCAAAGTATCCGGAATCCAAACCCTTCGCAGTGCGCTGCAATGAATAAAGGTACTGTCTCGTAAAATCTTCTGTTTAGCCGGCAGTCTCACTTCCGTCAGATGATCACACCCGGAAAAAGCATACATATCAATGCGCAGAATACTGTCCGGCAATACGACTTTTGTCAGGCCTGAGCACCCACTGAATGCGCCGTATCCCACATCAATGGCGCCGTCCGGAATAACCACGCTGGTCACTCTGGTGTGGTTACGGAACACATAACCACCCACATCATATACGAAGTCCGGCAGCACCACTTCCCCGCCTTCTCCGTAGTATCCCCGCAGCACTCCGCCGTCCAACCACAAATTCCTAACCATTTATAACTCCAAAATGTCCAGCTGTTCTATGATTTCCTGTTGGCGTTCATAGAACAACAGATCTTTGTTATGGGCAAAATATTCCGGACATCCGTAACGACTAATAAAGGTAGCGCAGGATTCGCTGACTGTCAGCTCCGTCACCAACAGCAAAATCTCCTGTCCCTCCCGGAATACCTCTTCACAGAACCGGAACAGATTGGACATCTGCTCACTGACCTTTTTAGCATGGGCTTTCATTTCAGAAACACTGTTATCGAAAGCTGTTTTCAAAATCGCGAATCCTTCTCCGCTTTCCAGACGTTTCTGTTCCTGCTCCAAAATCTGCAGGAAGGTCAAGCGCAGATGCACTTCCTCCGGCGAAAATGCACCGGATTTGCGGCCATTTTCCACGGCCTCTTTCTCCACGGAAATCCGCTGCTCCATGGCTGCGTACAATTGCTGGGTCGGAATGCCTTTCAGTTCCTTCAACACCGTCAGCAGCCGTTTCAAAAGCTCCTCTTCCCGGAGAGAATCTCGGGTGCGCTGGTTCATAGCATCCAAAAGCAGACCGAGCAAGGACAGCCGCTCGTCAAATTTTGCCTCCTGGGCCCGGCGTTTAATGTCCTCAGAAGCTGTTCCCGCCAAGATCTCGTCCACTTGATAGTCACTGCGGTATTTTCGGTAGAGATCATAGTAAATGGCAAAATCCTTTGCAATTTTACGATCCTGGAGATACTGGCCGACCAAAAGCTCATCCACCGGGATGTCATGCTCCTCATATAACTGAATCATCTTAGACAGATCTTCCCAGCCGCGGGCAGTGACAAAGCGTTTCCCTTCCACAGTGGTCTCCACCAGATAAAAGTCGTCCTTTTTGATGGAAAGATATGTCATTACCGCCGGATGAACTCCCGCTTGATAGGCATAGGCCCTCCAAGCATCAAAATCCGGTTCGATATCGATGCGTTTCAGGCGATCCCATGTGACAATGTCAAATTCCCGAACGGAACGGTTGTACTCCGGCGGATTTCCGGCTGTAACCACAATCCAACCATCCGGCACCCGGTGTCTGCCAAAGATTTTATACTGCAAAAATTGGAGCATCGACGGTGCAAGGGTCTCCGAAACACAGTTGATTTCATCCAGGAACAGGATTCCCCTTTTTACACCTGTTTCCTCCATCATATCGTAAACCGCGGCAATGATCTCGCTCATGGTATATTCCGATACCGTATATTCCTGCCCGCCGTAGACCTTTTTCTCAATCAGAGGCAGACCAAGAGCGCTCTGCCGGGTATGATGCGCCATAGAATAGGAAACCAATCCAACACCCAATTCCGAAGCAACCTGTTCCATAATAGCCGTTTTTCCGATGCCCGGAGGCCCCATCAAAAAAAGAGGGCGCTGCTTTTCCAGAGGGATTTTATAATAGCCAAATTCATCTTTGGTAAAATACGCAGTCACAGCGTTTTTGATCTGCTGTTTTGCTTCACTGATATTCATAAATTTACCATCCTTTAAACAGATTGTCCTCCATTATACTATATTCCCACAAAAAAGGGAAACAAAAAAAGACTCAAAGCACCAAGTACTTTGAGTCTTTTTTGAACAAATAGAAACTGAATTACTTCAGCTCGACCTTTGCGCCGACAGCTTCCAGCTGAGCCTTCATAGCCTCAGCCTCTTCCTTGCTGACGCCTTCCTTCACAGCCTTGGGAGCGGCCTCGACCACTGCCTTAGCCTCAGCCAGGCCCAGGCCGGTGATAGCACGAACTTCCTTGATGACCTTGATCTTCTCGGAACCGACTTCAGCCAGAACTACGTCGAACTCGGTCTTCTCTTCTGCAGCGGCAGCAGCGCCAGCGCCAGCAGCGGGAGCTGCAACAGCAGCAGCGGCGGAAACGCCGAACTCGTCTTCCAGAGCGTGAACCAGCTCAGCCAGCTCCAGCACGGACAGGACTTTGATCTCTTCAATCATAGCAGTTACTTTTTCGCTTGCCATTTTAATTTTCCTCCAATTAAATGAATTTGTGGAGCTGCTTATTCAGCAGCAGGAGCGGATTCCAGGCTGCCGCCCTTCTGCTCCACGATCTGACCCAGAACAACGGCCAGACTGGTGATGGGTGCCAGCATGGTGCCCAGGACTTTGCCATACAGGGCGTCCTTAGAGGGCAGTGCGGCGATTTCAGTGACTTCGCTGTCAGACAGCATTTTGCCGTCCATGAATGCAGCTTTGATCACGAACTTGGGCTCCTCAGACTTCGGCAGCTTGGAAACGAATTCCTTGACGATGCGGAAAGGAGCGATGGGGTCGCTGCTGGTGGTGGCCAGGGACGTGGTGCCGTTCAGAACGGAATCCAGTTCCTGCAGGCCGGCGTTGTTTGCGGCAAAACGCAGCAGAGTGTTCTTCACAACAGTGTACTCCACTTCGTTTTTACGCATTTCGGAACGCAGTGCAGTATCCTGTGCAACAGAAATACCCTTGTAGTCGATCACGACTCCGGCGGTAGCGTTCTGCAGACGTCCGGTCAGTGCCTCCACGATGGCCTTTTTCTCACTGAGAACTTTTGCGTTAGGCATTGATTATTTCACCTCCGTGAAGATTCTCGCGCCCAAAAAGAAAAATCTCCCTACGCCAAAGCGTACGGAGACTGTAAGCAAATTCATTTGCTTCCTCGGCAGGACTTATGGAAAGCATTCTCTCCACCTGCTGTCTCCGGAGCGCCATAATATAATAACAGAGTGGGAACTGCTTGTCAAGCATTTTTTACAAGAAAAATCTGGCTGTATCAAACTTCCCCGGGATGGCAAGACTATCAACCACAAACGCGGAGGTACTGCCATGCAATGCAAAGTTGAAATTTGCGGTGTCAACACAGCAAAACTGCCTGTCCTTAAAAATGACGAAACGCGGGAACTGCTCAAAAAAGCTCACGCCGGTGATGATATAGCCAGAGAAACTCTAATCTCCGGGAATTTGCGACTGGTGTTGTCTGTGATCCAGAAATTTGTCAGCAGAGGCGAAAACGCCGACGATCTGTTTCAGGTTGGATGTATCGGTCTCATGAAGGCCATTGACAATTTTGATGCCGACGCCCATGATGTCCGCTTTTCCACCTATGGGGTACCCATGATCACCGGAGAGATTCGCCGATATCTCCGGGATAACAGTTCTGTGCGTATCAGCCGCAGTCTGCGCGACACTGCGTACAAAGTCCTGCAGGCCAAAGAACAGCTGACCGGCGAAAACGGGCGGGAACCCACTGAATCTGAAATCGCTGATTTTTTAGGGATACGGCGGGAAGATGTGGTGTTTGCCATGGAAGCGATCTCGGACACTGTTTCTCTGAATGAGCCTGTCTACTCCGATAGCGGCGATAGCGTCTGTGTAATGGATCAGGTGAGAGATCCCCGCGATACGGACGAGCATTGGCTGGAAAAGATCGCCTTAAACGATGCTGTAGATCATCTCCTGCCCCGGGAAAAGCAGATTCTGGCCCTGCGGTACATGGATGGAAAAACACAGATGGAAGTTGCCTCAGAAATCGGAATCTCCCAGGCCCAAGTTTCACGGTTGGAAAAGAATGCAATCTCACAAATCAAAAAAGAGTTGAACGGATAAAAATACGAAAAAGAGATCCCAACACCGATTTGTGTTGGGATCTCCTATTCCGCTATAGATCAATGCTTTGATCAGGAATCTTCCACCACTAGTGTCTGGATTGCATTGGTGGCGGGTCCGTTATTCATTAAATAAATAGTATAATTGGCACGTCTGGATACGATCATATACGCAGATGCGACCATATTCGGCAATGTCGTGCCCAGAAAGGCAGAGTCCAATGTTTCAATATCCATGTAAGAGGGACTTGCCGCCAAATTCGTCTCCGCAAACAGAAATTCGTAGGTTCCCGGGCGAATACGCTTAAAAGATGTGGTTTCCTTGAACCGCACATCTGCAAAAACTACCCGTCCATCCGGCAGCAGAACATCCATTGGGCCGGAATTATATGCCAGGTTACTGACACGGAAATTGGAATATGGGCCTGTGGGCGTACAGCACTGATCCCCGATCTGGATCAGATCCAAACCGCCGGGCCGGTTGATGACAGCAATGGTAGAAATACTGTTAGCTCCAATCGGCATCGTTTTCTGGATGTAAATATATCCGTCCGTCCCGGAAACAGTCACTGTCCGATAACCGGATGGGACGGAGCGATACGGAGAGACCGTACCGCTGCCCAGAAGATTGACGACCCTGCTGCCGTTGATATGGATCTGAAAAGCCGGGTAGCCATAGGCAGCATTCAGGAATCGGACTCTGGATGTATTTTGAAAAATCGGATACCAAATACCACCAATCCAGGAACCATTCTGAGATCCGCTCCCCCCAGGATAAACCGGACCGCCCTCTCCGGGATTGGGCAATGGAATCACAGGCACATTGGCACCGCCGTCATCCCCGGGATACACTGGGCCGCCTTCGCCGGGGTTGGGCAGCGGGATCACAGGCACATTGCCACCGTCATCATCCCCGGGATACACTGGGCCGCCTTCACCAGGATTAGGCAGGGGAATCACTGGAATTGCACCGGGGTCTACCGCTTTGTTTTCCCGAGTCCCATTTTCATACAACTCACTCATACACATGTTCGAACGAAAAAATCGTTCTTCCTCCTTTCATATGGGTACGCCATACTATTCACGGAAGATCAAAAAGGTGCATACCCTTCCCTGGATTTGTCGGATATTTCCCATACTACGATAGAATATCGAGCGGTCCCACTCGTTTCCGCGATCAGGAATCAGAAAACTCAAGTGTGAATATTCTCTCAACTACGCATCCTATAGATTAGCACTACTATAAATGACGCAAGTCATGCTGTAAAGTATTTACTGCTAAAAGAAATCCTAAAAACACGGAAAACACTTCATAATAAAAACACCCCAATTTTTCTTGCACTCTGACATAATTTCCCTCTCTTCCGTATAAAATGGCAATAAGGGGGGATCCTTTATGCGTATCGGCGATCTTCGCTATAAAGAAGTCATCAATATTTCTACCGGTCAACGCTTGGGATACATTTCGGACGCAGAATTTGATATCAGCTGCGGCCGTATTCAATCCTTTCTGGTGCCGGGGCCCAGGCGCTTTTTTGGTCTGCTCCCTGGGGATATAGATTATGTATTTCCTTGGGAAAGCATCGTCCGAATGGGAGATGACACCATTTTAATCAACTTGGAGGGATATGATCCCAAACAAAAACGGTCTAATCGAAAAAAATTCGATAAAATTCTATATTTATTGTAAATAAACCTTGCAATTCGTTTTCATTTCTGGTAATATATTTCAGCATTACGCACGGAGACCCGATCTCACGCCGTGTGGCCCTATGGCCGGGTACGGGAGTGGACGGTCCCGGAGGTTTAACAAATAAGGAGGAAAAACGTAATGGCAGTAGTATCTATGAAACAGCTGCTGGAGGCCGGTGTGCACTTCGGCCACCAGACCCGCAGATGGAACCCCAAGATGGCCGAGTACATTTATTGCGAACGCAACGGCATCTACATCATCGATCTGCAGAAAACCGTTGGCAAACTGGAAGAGGCTTACAACTTTGTGCGCGACCTGGCTGAGAAGGGCGAGACCCTGCTGTTTGTCGGCACCAAGAAGCAGGCTGCTGAGGCAATCCGTGAGGAGTCCGAGCGCTGCGGCATGTACTATGTGAACGCACGCTGGCTGGGCGGCATGCTGACCAACTTCAAGACCATGCGCACTCGTATCGATCGTCTGGCACAGCTGAAGAAGATGCAGGAAGACGGCACCTTCGATATGCTCCCCAAAAAGGAAGTCATCAAGCTCATGGGCGAGATGGAAAAGCTGGAGAAGTATCTGGGCGGCGTGAAAAAGATGAACAAGCTCCCCGGTGCAATGTTCGTTGTTGATCCCCGCAAGGAGCACAACGCTATCTCCGAGGCACGCAAGCTGGGTATTCCCATCGTTGCAATCGTTGACACCAACTGCGATCCCGACGAAGTGGACTATGTGATCCCCGCAAACGATGACGCTATCCGCGCTATCCGTCTGATTGCCTCCACCATGGCAAATGCCGTGATCGAAGGCCGTCAGGGTGTGGACGCTGTCGCAGCAGAAACTGCTCCCGAGGCTGAGGCTGTCGAGGCAGCTGAATAAGATCCACAGACGAAATCAATTCACAGGAGGAAGCAAAAATGGCAAGTTTTACCGCCGCAGATATCAAAAATCTGCGTGAAATGACCGGCGTCGGCATGATGGACTGCAAAAAAGCTCTGGTCGAGTCCGACGGCGATATGGACAAAGCTGTTGATTGGCTGCGTGAGAAGGGCCTGGCCGCTGCTCAGAAGAAGGCTGGCCGTATCGCAGCAGAGGGTATGAGCTACGCTGCCGTCATCGACGGTGTGGGCGTTGTGGTAGAAGTCAACGCTGAGTCTGACTTCGTGGCAAAGAACGAACTGTTCGTGGAGTACGTCAAGGGCGTTGCATCTGTTGTCGCCAAGGACGCTCCTGCTGATCTGGATGCTCTGATGGCCTGCACTTTCCCCGGCACTGACAGAACTGTGAAAGATGAGCAGAACGATAAGGTTCTGGTGATTGGCGAGAACATCAATGTCCGCCGTTTCGCACGTTTCGCTGAGGGCATGAATGTTCCCTACATTCACGCTGGCGGCAAAATCGGTGTTCTGGTGAACATGGAAGTTTCCGCTGGTCTGGAGTCCAAGGATGAAGTTGTGGAACTGGGCAAGGATCTGGCAATGCAGATCGCTGCTATGAACCCCACTTACCTGGACAAGAGCGATGTGGCTCCCGAAGTCCTGGACAAGGAAAAGGAAATCCTGATGATTCAGGCTGTGGAAGAGAACAAGAATGCTGCTAAACCCAAACCCGAGGCTATTCTGGAGAAGATGGTCATGGGTCGTGTGGGCAAGTACTATGAAGAGAACTGCCTCCTGCAGCAGGCTTTCGTGAAAGAGAACAAGATCACCGTCGAGAAGCATGTTGCTGAAGTTGCAAAGCAGTGCGGTGGCACCATCAAAGTTCTCTCCTTCATCCGTTTTGTCACCGGTGAAGGCATCGAGAAGCGTCAGGACGACCTGGCTGCTGAAGTTGAAAAGCTGGTCGCTGGCAAGTAATTCAACTGTTTAAGTTTATCAAAAAGCTCCGTGGAAATTCCACGGAGCTTTTTTGTTCCTCCCCTGCCCTGCCCCTCTCTCTTAGTGTAGATTAATAAAAAACAGCTGCCCGGAGACAAAAATCTCGGACAGCTGTTTGAGTATGCGTCAGCAACTTCTTTTCCAAGTGCTCGGACTGAACAACATCATGATTGGAAGGATCTCCAGTCGCCCCATGATCATACAAGCAGACAGGACGATTTTGGACAGTATGGAAAACCCTGCATAGTTGCATACCGGACCTGCTGCGCCAAACGCAGGCCCTACATTGCCTGTACAAGACACGACAGCAGTGAATGTGGTAGTAAAATCGTGATTATCCAGGGAAACCAAAAGCGTACCAACCATGATCAGAGTCAGATACAGAACCAGAAAGATCAGTGTGGAATGCTGCACCGCATGTGCAGCAGCAGCCCCATTGACTCTTACCACATGCACCGCTCTGGGATTCAGCTGATGATGGATCTCATTCCGCACTGTTTTTGATAAAATGATCAGTCGAGATACCTTTAATCCGCCACTGGTACTACCCGCGCAGCCACCAATGATCATCAATAAGAACAGAATGAACTTGGGATACATTGGCCATAAATCGTAGTTTGTAGTCACATGACCGGTAGTAGTGATGATGGAGGCAGTCTGGAATCCGGCATAACGGAATGCCGTCAGGAAACTTCCATAATATTCTCGCAAACTCAGGGTCATCGTTACCACAGCAAAAACCACGATGCCCAGATAGACGCGCAGTTCTTCGTTCTTAAAAGCATCCCGGAAATGGCGAATTAGAATCAAATAGTACAAATTGAAGTTCACGCCAAATAAAAGGGCAAATATCGCTACTACAGTTTCAATATACGCGCTATTGTAAAACGCAATACTCTCTCCGTGGTTGGAGAATCCGCCCGTACCCGCTGTACTCATGGCGTGCATCACGGAGTCGAACCAGTTCATCCCCCCCAACCGCAGCAGCAGGATCATGATCAGTGTCATCACAGCATAGATCACATAGAGAATCATAGCCGTCTTCCGGATACGCGGGACCAATTTTCCCACGGTGGGGCCAGGCATCTCCGCCCGCATAATGTGCATGGAGTGTTCCTCCGAAAGGGGAACCACAAACATTACGAACACCAGAACGCCCATACCGCCAATCCAGATAATCAGGCCGCGCCACATCTGTATTCCGTAAGACAGTGCATCCACATTGGTCACAATGCTGGCGCCCGTGGTTGTAAATCCGGAGATTGTTTCAAACAGTGCGTCAATATAGTGGGGAATCTCTCCGCTGAATACAAAAGGCAGTGCGCCAATCAAGGACATCATCAGCCAGGACCCCGCAACTGTGAGAAATCCTTCTCTGGCAAAAAAATCCCGGGTAACAGGCTTTTTTGCCAAAAATAATCCTGCCAACACAAAGGCAATCAAACTTGTAAAAACAAAATGACGAAATGGTTCTCCGTATCCAATGGATACAATCGTCGGAACCATCAACAATACACCTTCCAGTGCCGCTACTCTTCCCAGCACTTGGGAGATCATACGATAGTTCAATGCTCTTTACCTCTCAAATATATCACCCAGTGTCACGATATCATGCAAGGTGGTGACAATGATCACATCATCCTGGGCCTGGATCGCATCTTGTCCACCCGGAATGAGGCACTTTCCCCCTCGAATAATGGCCGAGATCAACACACCTTTTCGAATGGGCAATTTCTGAATCTGCGTCCCAATGAAATCCGACCCGCCCATAACTTTGAACTGAATCGCTTCCACCATACCGTCATTCAGCAGATACAGCGTTTCCATGGTACTGCTCTTGGTATTTGCCATAGCTCGAACATAGTGAATGATGCGCTGAACGGTAATACCGGAGGGCTGAACCGCCATATCAATGCCGCTTTTTTCCAAGATCGCATCAAAGTGCGACTCATTGACCTTAGCGATCACCAATGCATTCGACACTGTTTTCGCATAGACTGCAATGATGATATTGCTCTCATCCATGCCAGTCAATGCCACTACCGCATCAGTTCCCATCAGTCCTTCTTCCATCAGGACATCTGGTTTGGTTCCGTCGCCACAGATCACAGTCGCTTTCGGGAGATGCTGTTTCATAGCAACGCACTTATCCCAGTCCCGTTCAATGATCTTAACGCGAATCCCCATTTCCAGCAACTGCTTGGCCAGATATCCAGTCACTTTGCCGCCGCCGATAATCAAAACATTCCGCACCCGGTCTTTTTTCAGACCGATCAATCGGAACAGCCGCTCCTGCTCCATGGAGCTGCCCACAACCGTAATTCGGTCATTGGCTTTCAGCAAAAAATCCCCGCTTGGGATCATTGCCCTTCCATTCCGCTCCACCACACAGAGCAGCACATTGACTTTATACTTGGAATGAATTGCACTGACAGCCATTCCGCACAGCGGATTCCCCTCCTGCAGACGCAGCTCGACCATTTCTACCTGGCCTCTGGCAAAGGGTTCCACCTTGCTGGCCGCTGGAAATCGAATCACTCGGGAAATCTCATCAGCTGTGGCACGCTCGGGGTTGATGGACATAGAAAGTCCCAATTCCTCCCGCAAAAAGCCCACCTGATGGGTATAGTCCGGGTTCCGTACCCGGGCAATGGTATGCGGCACCCCCAATCTCTTTGCCACAATGCAGCACAACAGGTTCACCTCGTCCATACCTGTGGCGGCAATCAGCAAATCCGCATTCTCCACGCCGGCAGACTGCTGGATTTCATAGCTTGCTCCATTTCCTACGATTGCCATCACATCCAGATTGGAGGTCACATACTCGATCCGGGATTCATTGGTATCGATCACTGTTACATCATGTTTTTTTGTCGAAAGCTCCTTGGCCAGACAGTATCCGACTTTACCGGACCCAACGATAACGATATTCATGGAACAAACTCCTCTTTTATTATAACAACAACCAAATCACAAAGGGAATGGTAATCGCGGACAAGACAGTGCTGATAAAAATGCCTCGGGATGCCAGGCTGTCATCCCGATCGTACTGGATGCACAAAACTGTCAGAACCATAGCAGAAGGCGTTGCGGCCATAATGGTGATGATACCAACAATCATAGCATTGTCAATGAGCCGGGACAAAATCAGATATGTAACGATCGGACAAATCACCAGCCGCACCAAACTGACAATATAGTTGCGCCAATCCATCAACGCATCCTTGATCGGAACTTCCCCCAAAGAAGTGCCAATGATGATCATAGACATGGGAATTGTCGCCCCGGCCAGGGTGCTCACGGTGTCCTCCACGACCTTGGGGAACGGAATCCGGAACGTGAAAATCACCGCGCCAATCAGCGTCATGACCAGCGGTGCTGTCAGCATCTTCCGGAACGGAATCTTCTCCCCCGTAGTACCGCCGCACAATGTCAGTGTTCCCACAGAGTAGATCATGAGATTAAAGGGAATGCCGGACAACGAAGCATAAAACACCGCCTCCGGTCCATATACCGTCTCCACGATGGGAAATCCCACGAACGCAGTATTCATGTAGGTAATCAGACACAGAACTACCCCTTCCTGCTCCTTGGGAATCCGCAGAATCTTTGCCGCTACAAATCCGACAAGTCCTGCAATGACCATCATGAGGAAGAACAATGCCACAATCTGATAGATTTCGCCATTGCTCATGGTCGGCTCTACATTGATCACAGATTTCAGAATCGTTGCGGAAAGGAATACATTCATCACCAGACCGCTGACCTGTTTATTGAAAGCTGCGCTGGTGATTTTTAATTTACAACAGAAAAAGCCGATGAACATCAGTGCGACCAAAGTGATCATCTTGGTGATTACAGCCGTCATATACCCTTATTCTCCCTTTTCTTTCTTACTTCAATGCAATAATAGAGCAGATGCCTTCCCAAACATCTCCTCTACAGCCCCAAAATCAGTCTGGCAAACTGGAAATAAATCAGCAGTGAAACCGTATCTGTCAACGTCGTGATCAGAGGTGCCGCCATAACAGCGGGGTCTAATCCAATTTTTTCAGCCGCAAGGGGCAATGTACAGCCTACTACCTTGGCAAACAACACCACAAAAATCAGGGTCAAACAAATGGTCAGCGCTACCGGGATGGTGATTGCTGCGTTGTGCAGAATCCAACGATCCACGATCAAAAGTTTCAAAAAATTCACCGCAGAAAGCGTCACGCCACACAGTACTGCAACGCGCACCTCTCTCCAGACCACGCGCAGAACATCTTTCGGTTCTGTTTCTCCCAAAGACAGGCTTCGAATGACGGCCGTAGATGCCTGGCTGCCGGAGTTTCCTCCTGTTCCCATCAGCATGGGAATATATGCCGTCAAAACCGCCTGCATAGCCAGCGCCGCCTCATAATGGCTCATGACCATCTGGGTCATGGTAGCCGACAGCATCAAGAACAGAAGCCATGGCATACGGCTCTTCCAGATATCCAGCACCGGCGACCGGGCATACGGCGTATCTGTCGGCAAAATACCGGCCATCATTTCCATATCTTCCGTATTTTCTTCTTCGATAACGTCGATGATATCATCAACGGTAATAATACCCACCAGGCGGTCTTCCCGATCCACCACAGGTACTGCCAAAAGGTCATAGTCAGACAGAAGACTTGCCACATCTTCCTGGTCGTCGGTAGTGTGCGTAAAAATTACATTGGTATCCATGATACCGGAAATCTCATCATCGTCATCATGGAGCAGCAGATCCTTGACCGTGACCACGCCCTCCAACTTCCGATCCGCACTGGTCACATAGCAGACATAAATCGTCTCCTTATCTTCACCAATTCGGCGGATTCGGGCAATGGATTCCCGGACGCTCATATATTTCTTCAGATCTACGAACTCTGCCGTCATAATGCTGCCTGCAGAGTTTTCCGGATACTTCAAATACTGGTTGATCAGTTTCCGGGTCTCCGGAGTAGCTGCCCGCATCACCCTTTTGACGACCATAGCCGGCAATTCCTCAATCAGGTCCACCGCATCGTCCACATACATCTCTTCAATGATGCTGCCCAACTGAGAATCCGAAATAGAGTTGATGATCAGTTCCTGTTCCGGAGACTCCAACTCCGCAAACACCTCTGCCCCCTGATCTTTGCTCAGCATCAAGTAGGCCAAGACCATCAGCGAATCGCTTTCCTGCCGCAGATCCGTCAAAAAGGTTGCAATATCAAAACTGTTCATCTCCGAAAACTGCTGCCGCACTTCCGGGATATTCCGCTGCGCCAAAAGTTCGCGCAAACGCTTGGTCAGTTCCTCCAAATCATAATTTTGATTCACCATACTGCATCCCCACCTCTCTCTTCAAGATACGGCAAACGCCGCATCCATACCGGGTTATTGTATCACTTTTGCCCCGAGTACACAACCATAAAACGGTAAATTTCGATGCCGAACCGCAAAAAGTCCCGCAGTACTGGGAAAGTTTCCAGAACTGCAGGACATATTTTTTACAGAATTCCAAAGAAATGGACCGCCATCCATATTGCGCTGGCAGCACCGGCTCCGAGCACAGTCAGTGCCACCGGCGGAAATCGCATCCTGCCGTATTTTCCGCCCGGATTGCCCGCATAGTCGTTGGCCGCCTCCCGGGCCTGTCGGAGCAATTCCTTTTGTCCGACGCCCTGGGTCGATAAATAATCATCGCGCACAATGAAGATGGCCTGCTCGAAAATCTTCGGATTCGGAGATTTTACGATGATCACCTTCCGTGTCAATCCTTTTACCACTGTCTGTGCCTCCCGTTCTTTGATGAGCTGTTTCCAGTTTACCCAAATTCTCCGGGACTTATACAGCCTTTCGGGACCTCTGGTTCGCACCTTGTTTTTCACCTCCGTTCCTCCAGGCGCACCGTCAGCACCGTCATATCATCACTTTGCTCATTGTCTTGTTCAGCAGCCATCAAAACCTGTCTTGCCAGGGTTTTCATATCTCCGGTACCATAGGTTTCGATCAGCGTTTTCATTTCTTCATCGGTTTTTCCGGCCGTCACACCATCACTGGCGATCACAGCAACATTTCCAGGACGCAGTATCATCCGCACAACATCCGGGGCATTCTGCTCTCCTGTGCCCATGCCGGCTGAGAGACTGGTACCTTTGATTTTTCGGATGCCTCTGGCTGTTTTTACATAAGAAGGTGCTGCACCGTATTTGTAGAAACAGCTCTCCCCGGAAAACAGATCAATGCACATCAGATCCACCGTAGCATACCCCCAACTGTCCCTATTTTTTAGGAGCATCACGGAATTCAGGATCTTCATAGAGGACGCTGGCGGCACACCGCACCGCAAAAACTTCTCCAGCAGTTCCACGACCGTTGTGCTCTCTTTGGCAGCCTCCGTACCTGTCCCTAATCCGTCAGACAAAATCACACACAGCTGTCCGCCATCGGTTTTAAAGTACCGGCCTTTGTCCCCGTTGACACGCTCTCCTTTTTTCTTCATCGCCGCAATCCCCACGGTCACGGCCAATGGCTCCGCTTCCAAAAGGATCATCCGTCCGGTTTCCTCCCCCTCTGCTCTTGGGCGGCAAAGCCGGATGCCCAGTACCTCTGAAAGCTTGTCCAGATAATTGGGTTCTCCCAATAATCGCTCCATCTGGGCGCTCTCAATGGTGATCCGCATCCGTCCGCCAGCATCTCGAAACACCGCTGTATCTGCCTCCATATCCAAACTATGGAGATACCGAATCAACCTCCGCTCAGCAAGAGGGTCTGAGCCATGGGGACTACCGATTTCCTGGGATACCTCACAAAGGATCTGAGAAAAATCCGCATACTGCTCCAGAACTGCTTTCGTATTCTCATCCAGTTTCAGTTTCATCATACGGCGATAGGCATTTCTCCGCAACTCTCCGTTGACCGCTGATACAAAAGTCTCATGTCGAGGACAGGCTGTACGGAAGTACGCAGGAAAATCATCCGATTCCAGCTTTCCCCTGGCCATCATCTTTGGCGTTGCATCGTTAAGGATCGTCAGCATATCGATGTAGTTTTTATTCCAGCATTCGTTTTTTCGTTTGCAGCTGATACAGACCCGATCTGCCGCCCGGTCAAAGATCTTGGAAATATCCTGGTCGTTACTTTCGTCCTCGGAAACTGTTCTCACGGTATCGCACAGGGCAGAAAAGGCACTGCTCATTCCATAAACCCGTCCGGCAGTATACCGTCGCAACCCCGTTTCTCCGTATCCCATGGCTGTATTCCGCACCAATAGTTCCAATCGGTTCAATACGCTGCGTGGTACCAGCATAAACAGTACAGACGCCACAAAAACCTCGTACATGGACTCGATTCTTCCTCCGGATGACCAGGCACAAGCCACTGCCGCCGCGTTGGCGCCCACAAAACTCAGCAAAAAAATCAGCCGGCCGTGCCGGTTGAACACCCCGGACACAACGCCGCACAGTGCATAGGCCATGGTAAAAAAGGGTGCCATGGTGATCGTTGCATCCATGGCAATTCCCATTACTGTCCCCACTGCACAGCCTGGAAACATTCCTGCACACATGGCAGCCACCATAATGACAAGACAGCACAGAATCCTTCCTACGGAGAGATACCCAAACAGCTGAATTCGGGATAATGTCATCAGTAAGCAAGCCAGGAGCACAACAACGGAAATGTTGCGTTCCATTTCTCCTCGTTCCGTAGTGCGCTCCCGATCAGACAGCGCTTCCGAAAAGAAATACACACATCCTCCGGACAGCAGAATTTCCAAAAATAACCGCGCCGCTAAAGGTACTCCCTGACGGCTAACCGCAATGTTTCCCAAAACAGTTGTGACTGCCGCGATACACGCTGTTACCATCGGCATAAAACTGCGCCGTCGATATACAGGGAGATCCTGGAATACAAAACCGGCAGTGTATGTCAGCATGCAACTGGCCACATATCGAATGCCCCAGTCAAGTCCCCCTGTGACCACATACCCCAGGCACGCTCCCAACAGTGCCGCCACGCCGGCCATCTCCGGCCCGGCTGCCGCTACCATGGCGGGGCCAAAAGGCGCCGCCGTCCCCAGAATTCTCGCTGCGGACATCGCAAAGCCCAGTGCAAAGTATGCCGCGCACCCTATAATCTTCTGTTTCCCCTTCTCCTCAGCTGCTTGTCCTCCCAATGCGAGTATGGATCTGCGCAGCACCGAATGCCTTGTTTTATCCTCCATTGCCTCTTTCCTCCGAAAAGTTGTTAACCTAAAGTATACGCAGGAGGCCCAAAAAAGTCCGTCGGAAGCCGCGGGCCGATTATGGGGTTTCCAGATTGGAATTGGCAGAATCTGGGAAAAGAAAACAGGGCCTGTCCTTACCGACAAACCCTGCACTGGATTCTATATCAAATTGATTGCCGATTAGTCAGCAACTGCGTCCTTCAGGCCCTTGCCAGCCTTGAACAGAGGAACCCGAGTTGCGGGAACCACAACAGGCTCACCAGTTCTGGGGTTCTTTGCCAACCGCTCTTCACGATCTTTCACATCAAAGGTACCAAAGCCGACCAGAGCGACCTTGTCGCCTGCCTTCAGGCTTTCCGTAATTCCCTCAAACACAGCGCTGACAGCTTTCTCAGCATCTTTTTTAGACAGTTCCGCTTTCTCAGCAACAGTTGCAATGAGTTCGGTCTTGTTCATGCCTAAACTCCTCCTAAATCGAATTTTCTTTCTATCATAAACCTTGCAATGCCGGTTTATTCACAGTTCCAAGGAATGAAAATACTCCATCTTTTCGTAAACAGGCGTCTTGCCCTCCAAGTCATGACGGGCCTGCTGATGCAGCGCCTCCATTTCGCTTAGAGACATCTCTTCCAGGTTCTTTCCCTGTTTTGCGGCGGCCTGTTCCATATAAGAGAACCGACTGATGCACTTCCCGCAGGCACGATGAACCGCCATTTCGGGATCTACACCACACATCCGCGCCACATCCACCGTGGCAAAGATCAAATCCCCCAGTTCTTCGATCACATTTTCCGCATCGTTTGCATCGATGCCTTCCCGCAGTTCCTGCAGTTCCTCCGCCGCTTTATCCAACGCATCGTGAACATCCGGCCAATCAAATCCGGCGCGGGCCACTTTTTTCTGGAGTTTTTCGGCGCGCCACAGGGCGGGCAGCGTCCCGGCTATTGCCTGCAAAGAGTCAGAAACGGTCGTCTCCCCGCGCTCGGCGCGTTTCAGCTGTTCCCAATCCTGATCCGTGTCGCCGCCGAATAAGTTCGGATGCCGGCTGACCAGTTTTTTACAGGCTCGATCTGCAACATCATCCAATGTGAAATGACCGGCATCTTCCTCAAGACTGGTGTGAAACAGCACCTGCATCAGCACATCGCCCAATTCCTCTTTCATGTGCTCCGTGTCACCCTGATCAATGGTCTCACACAGCTCATAAGCCTCTTCCAACAGGTTTCTGCGAATGCTCTCATGGGTCTGCACCCGATCCCAGGGGCAGCCACGATCCGAACGCAAAAAATGGATCAATGCAATGAAATCCGACAGATCATAGTTTTCTTTACAAACAAAGTCCTTCATTTTCATTCCTCAAAGTCAGGTATGTTTATACCATTTTAGATACTAAAAGTCAATAAAATCCCGGAAACTTTCCCTTAAACTCAAGAAATTTTAAGGATTTTAGCGATTTTTTCACCTTTCGGGATCAATTTCAAATCCTCTGCGGTAATGGAACCCGTCTTAATGACCATGACGCCATACACCAGCACCGCCAGCAAAATGGACACGCCCAGATACACCAACATCAAGAATCGGCCGGGGTCTGAACCCAACACAACGCCGCATAGCCGGTACACGAGAAACGCAGAAACACCCATGACCGCCGTGCTGATCAGCGGACGGAGGCAAATGTTTCTCAGTTTGGGCAGCTGTCCAAAGCAGGACTTCAGGAACAGGAAATCCAGGACACAAACCGTGAAGAAACAACAGAGCGTCCCAATAGCAGCACCGTAAATATTGATGGAGGGATTACTAATCAGTACCCGATTGACCAGGACTTTTACCACACCGCCGATCACAGCTGCGATTACGGGCAGCCGTTCCTTTCCGGCAGCCTGCAAAATGCCGGTCATCACCGTGACCATGCACAGGAAGAATGCCGCCGCACCCAAAATCAGCAACAGAGTCGCACCCTCTTCTGCTGCATTCCAATACAGCACTTTCATAATCGGACGGCTCAACACAGACAGTCCCACTGCCATCGGCATGGCCATGACCACAGTCAGGCGCAGCGCCGTCTCAGCCGTACGCTTTGCCCCCTGCTCGTTTTTCAGTGCAAACTGTGCCGCCACTGCCGGCACCAGGCTCACAGACAGAGAAGAAATGATGGTCGCCGGCAAATTATACAGCGTTTGTGCCTTGCCGTACACGCCAAACAGAACATCCGCAGCGTCCTGATTGAATCCGGCCGCTCCTTGCAGGAGTGCTTTTGCCTGCCATGTATCGATCAGGTTAATGACACTCTGGATTGAAGCGCCGATGGAGATCGGAATGGCAATGATCAGCAGTTTTTTCAGCGTGCTGCTGTATCCATCCGGAATGTCTGTCTGCTCGGCAGGCAGAGGAGCATCTCCATAATGTCTGAACTTATACACGATCAGATAAATCAGTGCAATCAAAGAACCGGCCGTCACACCAGAAATGGCAGCCGCACTGCGCAAAGGCAGACTTTTGCCCATATTGGTGAACACGACCACCAATCCCAGTCCGCACAGCACCTTGAAGAGCACTTCCAGAACTTGAGAAACTGCCGTAGGAATCATATTGGAGTGTCCCTGAACATATCCGCGGTACACTGCCAGCATACAGCACAGCAGCACACTGGGAGAAATGGCCCAGATACTCTGTGCCGCTTTGGGATTGGCAATCAGGTTTGCCAGTTCGTTGGGGAACAGGAACATCACGGAGGAACAGATCACGCCCACGATGAAGAAAGTGACCAGTGCCGTCCGGTAGTATCGCCGGATCTGCATGGGCCGGCCGTTAGCGTCCGCCGCTGCGATCAGCCTGGACAACGCCACCGGCACACCTGCTGTAGATACTGTATAGAACACATTGTAGACATTATACGCAGCCAGGAAATAGCCGTACCCATCATCCCCCAGCATATTGCCCAGGGGAATCTTATAAATCGCGCCCAGGATCTTGACGATGATGAGTCCTGCAGTCAGGATCACAGCGCCATGGAGAAAATTCTGTTTTTTTGCCTCAGCCAAAAGATCGCCTCCGAAGAAAAGTCATTTCAGTGATATCGTAATTTACAAATACCTGCAAATGATACACTATCCCGGATAAAAAATCAAGCGGAGACCGTCATACAAACGGTCTCCGCTTGAAAAAAACAAGAAAATCTACCGAAAATTACGCCTTTCTGACGGAATCCACATAGCACATCAGGTCGACCAACTTGTTGGAGTAGCCCCACTCGTTGTCGTACCATGCAACCACTTTGATAAAGCGGTCATTGAGTGCAATGCCGGCCTTTGCATCAAAAATGCTGGTTCTGGGATCCGTGCGGAAGTCGGAAGACACCACTTCTTCGTCCGTGTAACCCAGAATGCCCTTCATGGCACCCTCAGAGGCCTCTTTCATTGCAGCGCAGATCTCGTCATAAGTTGCAGACTTAGACAGACGGCAGGTCAGGTCAACCAGAGAAACATCGGCCGTGGGAATCCGCAGAGACATACCAGTGAGCTTACCATTCAGTTCAGGGATGACTTTTCCCACCGCTTTAGCAGCGCCAGTGGTGCTGGGAATGATGTTGTCAAAGCTGGCACGACCCAGACGCCAGTTCTTGGTGCTGAATCCATCCACAGTCTTCTGCGTAGCAGTGGAAGCGTGCACAGTGGTCATCAAGCCTTCTTCGATGCCCCAGTTGTCGTTCAGAACCTTGGCAATGGGAGCCAGGCAGTTGGTGGTGCAGGAAGCATTGGACAGCACTTTAATGTCCTTGGTATACTTGTCGTTATTCACGCCCATCACGAACATGGGGGTGGCATCCTTGGACGGTCCGGACAGAATGACGACCTGTGCGCCAGCGTTCATGTGGTCCTGGACGCTCTCAGTGGTCAGGAACTTACCGGTGCACTCCAAGACATATTCTGCACCCAGTTCACCCCAGGGCAGTTCAGCAGGATTACGCTTGCTGAGCAAGGGAATCCGCTTGCCGTCCACGATGATTGCAGGATGCTCTCCCTCCTCGTAGGACACTTCTCCTGCATATCGGCCATGCACTGTGTCATACTTAAGGGTGTAGGCAATCAGTTCAGGAGCCTTATCCGGGGCGTTGATACCAACGATCTCCACATCTTCATGCTGCAGAGCAGCTCTGAATGCCAAACGGCCAATTCGGCCAAATCCGTTGATTCCAGCTTTGATACTCATAATGTTTCCCTCCGAGAAAAATATAATGGTGCAAAAAAGAATATACGCGCTTTGTGTAAACACTATACACTGCAAAAGAAAATATATTTTCTTTCCGCGCAAAATAGATCACCTTTCGACAAATTCCGACAATGTCCATTGCCATTGAATCTGCTGTGTACTATAATAATATAAAATGATATAATCTTCAAGTCAAATTTGTGTTTTTTTTGTTTATTATTTTCCGGAGGTATATATGACAGACACTTCATTCGAATTCGGACAGCTTTTTTCCCTCTCCCGCGACGCGGTCGTCTGCACTCGAAACGATACGATCATTTACATGAATCCATCTGCCATCGCACTCTTCAACGGCGATTATTCCGGAATGTCCGCACACCAAATCATTCCCGGGCAGTTTCTAACCGGGGATCTCGATCAGTTCATCGCCTCTGTAGAGATCCGTGAAAAAAATATGACCTTCTCTTGCACTACTCATGAAGATATCCGCCTTTACAGCATCGTCCTGCCAGAAGAAAAAATGGAACGCTCTGTCATCCAGTCTATTTCCGTGCCTTTGCGGGACTTGACAAACACTATCAAAGTAACAGCTGACCGCATTCTGGCGCTTTCCGACCAATATCAAGACGAAAAGCTCAGTCAATACAGTGCAATTTTGAAACATAGCTCCAGCAAGCTAAAACGCATCATCCTCAATTACAGCATCTATGCCGCCTGCCAAGAAGGCACTGCAAAATTCTCCCCGACGCTGGTCTGTGTCAATGAGATTTGCCAGGAACTGGTCAATGCAGTGGCCGATTTGGTAGAGGAGCACGGTATCACCGTGGATTTCTCCGCAGATCAGTCTGTTTTTTCCTGCTTGGATGTGATGCTTGTCCAACAGATGCTGCTAAATCTTCTGTGCAACAGCCTTCAGCACACCCCGGAAGGCGGTTTCATCCACATGAAACTCAAGGCTACCGAGGAGTTCGTTACCATCCTAATCAGTGATACCGGGTCCGGTCTGTCGCGAAATGCTACATTGAATCCTTTTCATCACTTTATAAATCCTGTTGACCCGGAGAGCGGTCATATTTCCCCCGGCCTGGGACTGGGAGTGGCAGAAAGTATCGCCAGGTTGCACGGTGGTTCCATCATCCTCAACAGCACGCCCAATGAGGGAACCACTGTTGCCGTTCAGCTCCGACACAAAACGGATCAGCTTTTAAAATCTCCCCAGCGGGACTATCGGGTCGCCTTGTCTGATTCTGTCCTTACCGGACTTTCTCCCTGGCTTACCTGGAAGGATTTTGGTTCCTTCTCCGATTAAATAAAAAAGGACGCAGCCGCGGCTGCGTCCTTTTTCTATCCTTATTTCCGTATCCGTTTCTGATCTTCCGTGACTCTGCGTACAATGGACAATCTCTGACAGGGACTGGGCAAGGGCATGGTAAACTCCATCATAGCGCGCGGTGTGGACTGAATAGGCGTTCCATCCGGCTCCGCCATACCGGCAGCGATAAAGGAGATCGGTCTCCCCTCACTGGTCAGCAGTTCCAACTGATCCCCTTCGCAGAACTTATTCCGCTGCGTCAAACGGGCATTTCCCTCCGCATCACAGGATTCAACCACAGCGCAGATCTCTGCCCCGGCAAAATAAGCGCTGTCCTGCGTGTACTGCCCCGGCGCGCCATAATAGAACCCAGTGCTGTATGGCCGGTGACTGAGTTTCTCCGTTTCCTCTACCCACTCCGGCGAGAGCGGCTGTCCGGCAAGGGCCTCATCCATTGCATGGCGGTAGGCATTGGTCACAGCACCGGCGTAGTATGCCGATTTCATCCGCCCCTCAATTTTGAAACTGGTGACACCTGCCTCCAGCAGTTCCGGAATATGCTCGATCATACACATATCTCTGGAATTCAAAATGAAGGTCCCTCCATCTTCGCTGATGGGGAAATATTCTCCCGGCCGTTTTTCCTCCATCAGCGCATACTTCCACCGACAGGGTTGGGCACACTGGCCTCGATTCGCATCCCGCTTTCCGGTCAGGTAATTGGACAGAAGGCAGCGTCCGGAAAAAGACACGCACATGGCGCCATGGACGAATGCCTCGATTTCCAAGTCCTCCGGGATGTTCTCTCGGAACAGGCGAATTTCCTCCATACTCATTTCCCGCGCTAAGACCACGCGACTGGCACCCAAATCGTACAGCATCCGGGCAGAGGCACTGTTCACCACACCCATCTGAGTACTGATATGGACAGGCACTTTAGGCGCATACTGTTTGGCGAGAGAAAAGACCCCCATATCCGCCACGATCACGCCATCAGCGCCGGAATCCTGCAGAAAAGCAAGATATTCCGGCAGGCGCACAATCTCCTGCTCTCTGGGCAAGGTGTTGCAGGTCACGTACACTTTCACTCCATGCCCATGGGCAAAGCGAATGGCGCGAACCATTTCCTCCTGGTCAAAATTGCCGGCAGATGCCCGCATCCCAAATTCCGTGCCGGCCAGATACACTGCATCTGCACCGTAGTGCACACACATCTCCAACCGCTCAAAATCGCCGGCGGGCGCCAGCAGTTCCGGTTAACTCGTCATCGTTTTCATCCTCAACCATAATTCTGGGTGGAGACGAACTGCTCATGAGAGGCATAGTCCGCAAAGAACCGATGCGTCTTGGTCTCCGTATCCAGTGCATAGTAGTAATACTGTGTGTTCTCCGGGTTCAGCGCCGCTTTGATAGAAGCCAGGCCCGGGTTACAGATCGGCCCCGCGGGCAGACCGGTGTTCAGGTACGTGTTATAAGGGCTGTCAATCTGGAAATCAGACTCCACCAGTTTCTCGTCGTTGCCCTTGGCATACTGGACAGTGGCGTCAATCTGCAGCGGCATGCCCGCAGCCAAACGATTATAGATTACGGACGCGATTCGGGCCCGTTCCTCATTGTTGGCCGCCTCTTTCTCGATCATGGAGGCGATCGTAATAATCTGATCCATGGTGTATCCCATGTCAGCCGCCTGCTGTTCCATTTCTTCCGTGATCTTATAGTTGTAGTTATCCAGGAACTTTCCGATAGCAGAAGAGGGCTCCATATACACAAAGAAGGTATAGGTATCGGGGAACAGATATCCTTCCAGACGATTGGCATTCCCCTTATCCTCCTCGTTTAAGAAAGAGTAGTTATAAGAGAAGTCTGCCGCAGCTTTCATCAGTTCATCGTAAGAGCTGACCTTATTTTCCGCCAGTTTTTCAAAGATCTGTCTCATGTTATAGCCCTCCGGGAGCATAACATCTACGGTAACGGCTGCACCGGAACCCTGATTCATCTTCTTTACCAATGCCCGATAGTCAAACTCAGTGGACAGTTCGTAAGATCCTGGCTCCAGTTTTCTTGCAGCATTGGAAATGGTGCAATAGAATTTGAACAGAGACTTGTACTCAATCAGGCCCTCAGCCTTCAGCTGATCTGCCACATAGTCCATGTCCGCCTCTGTGATTGTCTTTGTGCTGGTATTTCCCTCATCATCCGTCACAGTGATCTCTTTTTCCGTGAATACGTCCTCGCCCAGTGTGATCACAGCCTCAACATTGGGTTTATTCAGCGCCAGAACATCCGAGGCGGCCATCCAGCCGACACAGGCCAGAATCACACTCACGCTGACCACAAATACAAAATACATCAGTCCGCCCAGGCAGCCAATCCGCATTTCACGACTCTTTCGGATAGGGCGGAAATCCCGTTCCTCTGTTTCGCGGGCTGTATCATGCTTGCTCTTTTTTTGTTTTGTCTGTTTCTTGGGTTTTTCCCGCCGCTCCTTCTTCTCCGCGGCCTGGGAATGCTGCTGTCCAGCGCTGTGCTCCTCCGGACCAGGTGCATGTGTCCCAAACATTTCTTCTAACTTCTTATCATTTTCTGCCATAGTTCATTTCTCCTTGACAAGCTGCCAAATTGTCACCCAACTTGGAGCTCAGGCATAGTATGTTGCGGGTGGAGGCCCACCCGATTTCTTCCAGAAACGATCGTGTCGATCCCCTCAACCGCACGAGGAAACAGACTGCGAAAAATATACATGTGCGGAGAAAGGGTCATTTTTATGTTCTGCGGAAACGGTAACAACTGCCTTTGGATCATCATTATCCTCATTCTTCTGTTCTGCTGCGGCGGCATTGGCAACTGCGGAAATGATTGCAACTGCACCTGCACTTGCGGCAACAGCTGCGGATGCAATAACGGCTGCAACTGCAACTGCCACTGTAATTGCAACAACGGCTGCAGCAATATCTGCTGCTGATCTGCGATGGGGTTTCTTCGGAAACCCCTTTTTTTCTTTTATTTGATGGACAAGACCGTTTTTTCCGTGAGAATGATTTCCACCGGAAAATCATTCCATTCCGTCGGCAGCTGCCCCACCAGAAAACGCTCCCTGCAAAGGCCCACCAGAACCCCTTCACTCTTGGACAAGTATCGGTCATAGTAGCCTCCACCCTGCCCCAAACGCTGTCCGGCGCGATCAAAGCACAACCCCGGAACCAACACCGGATCTCCCGGCTGAGGGATCATTTTTTTCCATCGCTCCGGCTCCGGAATTCCAAATCTCCCCGGATGGAGCATCCCTGTGTATTGATAAAACTCCATCTGGCCATTCGGCTCGGAAATTGGAAGTGCAACCACTTTCCCCTGGTCTGCTGCCCACCGGATCAGCCGTCGGGTATCGATTTCCCTGCCAACGCTGCAATATAAAAACAGACGCTGTGCATCCCTGCAGAGAGGATGGCTGCGTACCTGCTCAAAAATACACTGATCCGATCGTTCCAGTTCCAACTGGGGAATATCTGCCAACTGTTCCCGGATTCTGCGGCGCAGTGCCGCCTTTTCTTCAATCAAGTTCCAGGACTCCTTTGACCAGCTGATAGATCTCCTCGTGTTTTTCCTCAATGGATAGTTCCCGACCGTCCCGCTGATAGTCCACCACTTTCCATCCATAATGGGCTGCAGCCTCATGGCCCAAGCGCAGACACTGCGCCAAATACGCCTTGTCCTGCTCATGAATATCTGCGCTGCTGCCATCCTCTGCCCGCCGCATTGCCATGCGGGACAGGGAAAGCTCCACGCTGACATCCAAATACAGTACCGCGTCCGGACGGGGCAAGCCCATCCGATCATATTCTAAATCATACAGCCAGTCGAAAAATTGGGGAAGCTGCTCCGGCGGTAATTTACTCCCCTGATGAACGGCATTGGAGGTCGTGTATCGATCTGTTAAAACGATTCCGCCCTGCTTATAAAAAGTTCCCCAATCATCGGTAGCATAAGAAGCATATCGATCCACAGCATAAAACGTTGACGCTGCGTAGGCATTCACCGCCGCCGGATCTTTTCCGAACGCACCGCCCAAATACATCCGTACCAAAGCGGAAGACGGCTGATCGTAACGCGGAAAAACAATATTTCGAAACTCCAGACCTTCTTGCCGAAGGCGGTCACATAAACGGCGGTATTGGACAGATTTCCCACTGCCGTCGATTCCCTCGAACACGATCAGTTTTCCCTGTTTGTTCATGCTCCCGTCACTCTCTCTTTCACTGCACACAGCGCAAATTTCGGCAATTTCATCATTCGGCCGATCCGTTTCGGCTCTTTCATCAGCCGATACAGCCATTCCAATCCCAGTTTCTGCCAGCGCTCCGGCGCCCGTTCCACCACACCGGCAAACACATCCAAACTGCCGCCCAGTCCTGCCATCAGACCAACTTGCAGCTTTCCGGCGTATTGTTCCATCCATAGTTCCTGTTTGGGCGATCCCAGGCAAACCAGCAGCATATCCGGTCTTGCCTGATTGATCTGCTCCACAATCGGTGCATCTTCCGTGAAATAGCCATCATGGGTCCCGGCGATTTTCAGTCCGGGATAGCGTTCCCGCAGATTGACCCCCGCCTGCTCTGCCACGCCCGGCTTAGCGCCAAACAGGAACACGCTCCCACCGGTTCGAGACAGCTGTTCCATCACACCGGTGGCAAAATCGATTCCCGGTGTTTTTTCCTTCAACGGTGTTCCCAAAATCTTTGCCCCATAAATGACACCCACACCATCCGGCAAAACCAGTGCTGCCTGTTCCACCGCTCGATGCAGCGCCGGGTCTTCTCTGGCACTCATCACGATCTCCGGGTTCGGCGTGACCACATAGCGTCCGGAGCGGGCGCGGATCAGTTCCAATGCCTGTTCAATAGCCTCTGCCATGGAAACATTATCAAATGAAACACCCAAAACATCGATTTTACTCATAACTGTGAAAGTACCTCTCCGATTTTTCCATGGATCACCAAATTGGCCATCCCATCTGCCGGAGTCTCCGACAAATTAATCAGCACCAACTTGTTTCCTCGATAGTAATTGATCAATCCGGCAGCGGGATACACATTCAAAGATGTGCCGCCGATGATCAGAATTTCTGCATCCCGTATCAGTTGAAGGGATTCCGCCATGATTCGATCGTCTAATCCCTCTTCATACAAGACAACATCCGGGCGCACAATTCCGCCGCAAACACAGCGCGGAATACCTACGCTCTCATTGACAAAGCTTTCCGGGTATTTTTTCCCGCACCGTGCACAGTAGCAGCGATGGACGCTGCCGTGCAGTTCCAGAACTTTACAACTGCCGGCAAGCTGATGCAGTCCGTCAATATTTTGCGTGATGACCGCTTTCAGCTTTCCCTCCTGCTCCCACTGGGCCAGTTTCCGGTGGGCAGCATTGGGCTGCGCATCGCGCACGATCAGCTTGTCCCGATAAAACCGGTAAAACTCCTCCGGTTCCCGTTCAAAAAATGTGTGACTCAGAATCGTTTCCGGAGGGAATTTGTAGGACTGATGATACAGTCCGTCTACACTGCGGAAGTCTGGGATACCGCTTTCAGTAGATACACCGGCACCGCCAAAAAACACTATATTCTCGCTGGCATCGACCCAACTGCGCAGGACCTTGATTGCCTCATCCATGAACGGCTCCTCCTTTTTACGCATCAAAACACGCAAATAATCACTTTACTATACCATAGCAGAGGTAAAATTACAACCAACAGTGCTGATTTGATTGGAAAAGTTCGGTACCGTCACCCCAGCAGATGCTCTGCCATGAGTGTTGGTCAGCAAGATCTGCTCTGGGCCTTCGCCGCCTTTGAGGCTGAGGCAAGATGACAAAAATCCCGGAACCATAACGGTTCCGGGATGAAATTAAACCTTGCCAAGTTGCTGGATAGCTTTACAAGAAAAAAAGGGGCAGAGAAAACAAAGCAGAAAGAAGTGCAAAAATCGCACAGCCAATCATGAATTTACCGTCCCCAGTGCTCGCAAAGGCTCTCCATTCTTCTTTGGAATCATTTCTTTTTGCAATAGTTTTGCTTTCCGATAACTTTGAAGTTTCAGCCATCGTCTCAAGGTATGTTTTCATCGCGTCCATGTGAAACAGGTCTTCACTCTGTTTTTCAAATTCCTCTCGGGTGATTTCACCGTTCGCGTATCTGGTTGACAAGATGTCGATATAGTCAACAAAATCGTGATGAGTCTTTACGGATTCGTTCATAGTATCACATCCTCATCTTCATTCTATCACTCTGTTATATCATCGTCAAGGAGGTATGTATGGGAAAAGATGTTAGCCTCGCCGTAAGCCTTTCGGACAAAGTTTCCCCGGTGCTGAAGGCCATGACCGGCTATACCAAAGCCTTTGACAAAAGCATGGAGGATCTGGACCGGCAGGTCCACACGCTGGAAAAAAGCCAGAAGGAGCTGGCCGCCGAAACAACCACGCTCCGGGTACGCCTGACTCAGGCAAACGAGGCCGTCAAACTGGCCACAAAAGACTACAAAAAATATGGCGATGCACTGCACATGAAAGCTCTGCAAGACGCCATTGATGAACAGGAAGAACTCAAGCTCGCCCTGGATACCAGCCGAGCGGCGATGAAATCAAATCAGCAGACCTACAAGGATATGCTCAGCGGCTTTCGCGCTGATGCTGTTTCCCTCCGGGCAGGAGACCAAACCAGTCAAGTAAGTTTTGGCACTTCCATTGCATCCCTCGGAAAGGCCGGAATCGGGAACCTGATTGGTCAATCATTTTCTCAGGCACTCAGCTCCGATCTCGAGAGCGCACTTGGCCAGCCCCTGGCCACTGCAGTCGGCAGCACAGTTTCCGGGATTGTCTCAGGAATTTCAATGGGTTCTATCGCCGGTCCGCAAGGCATGCTTGTCGGGGGACTTTTAGGCCTTAGTTCTGGGCTGATGTCGGCAATCACAACCGTTTCCGATGCCAAAGACGACACCTTCAAATCCTATGTACAAGAGACAGTTGAAGACCAGATCCAGTCCATGGACAACACCCTGACCAGCGGGTCCACCATTGCCGGCAGCCGGGAACAGACCCGATTGGCATTTGCCCAGCGGTTCGGGGATGAGGCCGTAACAAACGCCTATCTGGATCAGGTCAAAACCATGGCCCGAAACACCAATTACAGTTTTGATGAGATCACCGGGTATTCGAAAGCGCTGCTCAACACCTACGCCCCTGACGAAGTGTTCGGCGTTCTGCAATCCCTGTCCGATGCCACTGCCGGCCTTGGCCTGAACGAATCTGACGTCAATGTGATGATCCAGGGTCTGTCCCGCATGAGAACCACCGGGAAAGCCACCATGGAGTACCTGAATTTCTTCGGTGAGCGGGGCGTAGATGTCTACAGTGCCCTGTCAAACGCCACCGGGGCGGATCGCGCTGACATCGCTGAGATGGTCTCCCGCGGAGAGATCTCCGGCGGCACGGCAGCGCAGGCGATCCTGGACTATATCAACGCCACATTCGGTGGCCTGTCTGAAAAACTCTCCGGTACATACGACGCCATGGTGGACAACCTGGCAGATGCCCAGGCAGAGATCGACACCGCCATGGGCGAGGGATATAACGAGGCCCGGAAAGAGGGCATCCAGGCTCAGTCCGATTGGCTGGGCGGCAGCGGCGGGGAGGCCGTGGCAGAGGCTTATCGCGCCATTGGTGCCTGGAAAGCCAGCCTGGAAAACGAGAAAGAGCAGCTAATGCGGCAGTATATTGACGAGGCTATGGCCTCCGACGAGTATCAGACCGCAGATGCCGCCAATGACGCTGCCACCATGGGCCGGCTCATCATGGAGGCAAAAGTCAAAGCCCAAAATGAATACAACGCCAGCGAAGGCGCCCAGCTGATGCTGGAATCTGAATTGTCCCTGATTGACAGTGTCCGCAACAATACGGCGCTGAACGAGGACTATTACGATGCCGGTGCCCGGCTGGGAACCGCTTTTTCCCGTGGGCGGCTGTCTACGATCGCGGACAACAGCGCATTTCTGGCGATTCCGGATATCTCCGGAAATGTGACGACAGTTGACCTGTCCGCTGCAACTGGTCTTAACGGCTATGCCACCGGCCTGTCTCGTGTCCCGTATGACAACTTCCCGGCTCTGCTCCACGAGGGTGAACGGGTGATGACCGCGGCCGAGGCCAGATCTGCTGATAACCGCGCTGTCCAAGTTACGATTTCGGGCAATGAATTCGTCGTGCGCCAGGACAGCGACATTGATGCCATCGCAACAGCCTTGGCTGATAAGATCCGATTGGCCGCATTAAGTGGGGTGACAACATGGCAGTAACCTTCGCCCTGATCGCCAATGGCCGGGAAATCCCGTTCCCGGTCACGCCATCCTCCTATCGCTGGGGCACTGGCCAGAATATCCGCTCTGTGGACATTGACGGCGTCGGCACCGTCAATTTGCCCGGATCCAGAAAGAGTCACTCCGATCAGCTGGAGTTACTCTTGCCCGCCCAGCGGTATCCCTTCTGTCAAGCCGGAGCTGTGATCGATCCGCAGTATTACATCGACCTGTTTTCCCGACTGGTTCGCGACAAAACCGTATGCCGATATATCGTCGGCAGCCGCGTGAATGCCCAAGTGCTGATCGATGACTTCGTTTACCGCGAACAGGACGGTACCGGAGATGTATATGCCACGCTGTATCTGGCCGAGTATCTACCGCTGTCTGCCGTGACCACACAAAGCACCATCCGTCCAGATACCGGCAACTACACCCGGCCGCCAGCTGCGCCAGAATCGGACACACAGACCTACACCGTTGTCCCCGGCGACTGTCTGAGCGTGATCTGCCGACGTTTTTATGGCAACGGCGGCCCCGCCTACTATAAAGCCGTGGCCAAGTACAACGGCATTGCAAACCCCAATTTGATCTATCCCGGACAGCAGCTGACACTTCCTCCTGCCGCCCAGTTGGGGGTGCAGGCATGAAACTGATGCTCTACCAGAACGGGACGACTACCGATTTAAGCGGTCTGGTTAGCGGCTTGACCTGGTCTGGCGACAAATCTACTGCCGCCCGGAAACTGGAATTTGCTTTAATCACCGATGCCCCAGGCGTGGATCTGACCGTTCGAAACGGAGACCACTGCGAGCTGATCGATGACGATGGGCAATGCCGGTTCTCCGGGATGATCGTCCAGGTGACCCAGAAATCTGGATCTGCTACCATTGCCGTTACCGCCTACGACCGGGGCATCTATCTCAGCAACAACGCTGGCACGATGATTTTCCGGAACACAGAGCCAGCAGATGCCGCCCGGCAGATCTGCAACACATACCAGATTCCTGCTCGTACCTTGGCCACGGCCGGAGTCCCTGTTACACGGAAATTTGCCGGAGTCAGCCTTTGGCAAATCCTGAACACCCTGTACAGCCTTGCCGGCGCTCAAAACGGAAAGCGATATATGATCCGGTTCATTGGGCGCGACCTGGAAGTCTCCGAACGCATCGAGCAGGCCACGAATCTGGTCATCCAACCGGGCAGTAATCTGATGACATTATCCACCACGAGGTCCATCACTGCCCTGCGCAACAGTGTTGCCATTTACAGCAAAGACGGTGCCCTGATTCAAACTGTAGAGGATCAGGCATCCGTTGCGCTATTTGGACTGATGCAGCATCACATGACCCAACAGGATGGAACTGATATGATCACAGAGGCAAACGCCTATCTGCAAGACCATGCAGAGGAGCAGACCGTGACGGTTTCCGCGCTTGGCAGCCTGGATATCATGACCGGCGACACTGTGGTGGTTCGGCATCCTGATACTGGTCTGCAAGGTATTTTCTGGGTAGACAGTGATGTCCACCGCTGGGCCGGACTGCAACATACGATGCAGCTCGGCTTAAATCTCCGCAATGTCGCTTACACCGCGAATGCAGGAAGTGAGGTTAAATATGGCTGACCCTTATGCAGATATCATACAATCCATGACCGCGCAAGCATGTAAGCTCTTCCCCACCGGGATGTGCCTGGGGCGGGTCGAGGCCTCAGAAGAAAACAAGATCCAGATCAAGGCAGATAATGGCCTGCTGCTGGAACGCGAAGATCTTCTGATCAATGCTGCGCTGTCCACAGCGCCAGAGTCCATGACTCTGGATGAGTTGTCCGGCGCCGTAGTCTTGGGCGTCAATCAATCTATCCCCTGTTCAGCCACCGTAGGCACTGCGACACTCCAGTCTATCTCCCTGCAAAATGTCCCGGGGACCCTCAGTGGCACTGTCCGCAGCTCTGTCCATCGCACCGGACTGCGCGTTGGAGATAGGGTGCTGCTCCAACCAATCCATGACGCCCAGATGTATGTAGTGCTTTGCAAGGTGGTGACCCCATGAACCAACTATTTCCCCTAATCGATCTGCCGGAGCTGGACCGCTCAGATACCAGCCTGCCCCTTGCCCGAGACATCCAGTGGGACCCACAAACGAACCAACCTGTCTGGCAGGATGGAAACCCTGTGTGGGTCACCGGACTGCAAGCAGTGGTCTCCTGGGCCGCACGGGCCCTGAGCACTGTGCGTGGAGAGAAAGATATCTTCTCCTCAGATTATGGCTGCGATCTGATGTCTTTGGCCGGGTATCCTTACTCTGAACAAATCCGTCAGAGCGAGGCCGTCCGCCTGGTTCGGGAGTGCCTGACCATGAATCCCTACATCAAAGACGTGCAGCAGATTGCCGTGGAACTCTCAGGTTCCACGCTCCAACTCTCCTGCACGCTCCAAACAGTTTATGGAGAGGTGACGATCTATGCCAACAATCCCTAGTGTTGCGTCTTTGACCCCAGAATCCCTCAAAGCCGCAGCCAAAGAAAAAATTCAAACAGCTCTATCCTCCGCCGGTCTGTCCATCGATCTCCGGGAAGGATCCTACACGGATGCACTGATCTCAGAATGTGCCTACCTAGTATACCGCTCAATCCAGTATAGCCGTTCCCTGATGGACGCTGCTGTGCCAGGTCCTGACGGTGGCCCGTACCTGGATGCTTTTGCCAAAACCTTTGGATTGACCCGGACGGCCGGAGCCAAAGCCACCGTTCAGATCACCTTCTCCGGGACAGATGGGACAGCGATTCCAGCCGGAACCTGGGTGGTCACAACCAGCAATCTCCGCTATGCCACTGCGAGTCCCATTACCATCACATCCGGCACAGCCCAGGTCTTAGCTACAGCCGAATTCATTGGGGCTGCCTACAATGTGGCTCCTGGCAGCATCACCCGGCTCCAGTCTTCCCTACCCGGGGTCACAGCTGTCAACAATGCGCAAGCCAGCGGCGGCATTGACCCGGAAAGTGATCTCAGCTTTTACACCAGAATCCACGATCATCTGTCCAAACCACGAACCAGCGGCAATGTCAACGACTTCGAGGCTTGGGCCCGCGAGTGCTCCGGTGTCGGTTATGTCAGAATCCTTAGAATCTGGAACGGCCCCGGTACTGTCAAAGTCGTGTTGGCCGGAGAAGACAAGCTCCCAGTCAGCGAATCTGTGCGCTCGGCTGTTGCGGAAAACATTGAATCCAAGCGGCTGATTGGCCCGAATGTGACCGTTGTATCGGCAGCAGCAGTCACTGTCAATGTGGTCGCTAAGTGTCTGGTCGACAGCGGGTCTTCCGCTGACACAATCAAAGGCACATTTACCAAAACCATGGAAAATCTGCTGCAGGAGATGCCTTTTGGCTCCGGGGAGCCGATCCGATATAACCGCGTGATGGCACTGCTGCTGTCCGAGCCCGGCGTGACGGATGTCGTGAGCCTAACTCTGAACGGCGCCAAAGACAATGTACGTATAACCGCTGAACAGGTTCCCAAACTGGGCACTGTGACGGTCACTGCGGGGTGATGACCATGACCAATCTCTCCGACCGAGACCGATTGCCTGCTTACCTGGTGGGCGAACCCATCACAAAAGCAGTGACCGATGCCCTGCGCGACATGGGTGAGCGTGCTGCTGAAGTGGTTTTGACCGTGGCTGATCAGTTCAGCCCTGCCACCGCAACCTGGGGATTGGATGCCTGGGAACGGATCACCGGGATTACTGCACCCCAGTCTACCCTTGATGCACGCCGGGCTGCTGTCTTAACAAAACTGGCCGGTACCAGTACCACAACGGCCGAAACCATTCGGCAACTGGTGCTGCAAATGACCGGCTATGACTCTCGCATCACCGAAAAATATGCAGAGTATACCGTAGAAGTTACCTTTTTGGGAGAAAGTGCCGGGCTTGCCGTCATTGACCTGACCCTGCTCTACCAGGCCGCTGATATCGTTCTCCCGGCACATTTGCTGCTGAAGGTATCCACGGCCACCTGGGGTGCCATCGAGTCTGTTGGGATGACCTGGGCGATGATTGAGGCTCAAAACATGACATGGGACATGCTGGAAAACGCCTGTCCCATTGAACCAAAGTAAACAGGAGGTATTTATGGTTTGTAAAATTGACGGAATCGATGTGGAATCGATCCTGACTTCCGGGTGGGATGGCAGTGGACGGTATCTGATTCTCATCCCCCGACCGGCCGCCGAGCTGCGGGACCTGGAGAAAATCGACTGGAGTGCGCCCACAATCGAATATGATCCCTTTGATGCGCCCACCAGCCGGCTCCCGGTTGGATGCAGCTATGAGGTCATCGAGCTGAGCTACTCCAGCATGCCCAAACAGTGGCGAATCGAGATTCAAGTCAAAGCACAGCATTTTGGCGATACGACCCAACTGTCGGCACAGTTGGCCGATAAAGACGCCACCATCCAGGATCTACAGGCCGATCTGGCCGCAGTGATCGCGGCCTACAGTGAGGGGGTGGAGACCATTGGCTGATATCCAAGCTTTGATCGCCGCCCTGCGTGCAAAAGGCGCTGCTGATGCGGAGGCTCTGGCCAAACGCGCCATCGCAGGCCAGGCAACTGCAGAAGAACTGCTGTCAAATATGGACAAGATCCCCACCTGGCGTCTCCGGGACTATTCAGATGTCCCCGTGGGGAAACCTTACAAATGGAATGGTAAATGCTATCAGCTGGCCAAACAGCATCCGGCAGCGGAAGATGCTCGCCCGGATCTTGCCAGCGACCGTTGGACGGAGGTACTCCATGGCACACCTGAGGTTATCGGAACGTAAAGCGATTGAAACCGGCTGGAATGCTGGGGACTCCATCGCAGAAATTGCCGCCAAAATCGGACGTTCGCCCCCCACTGTAGCCAGAGAAATCCAGATACATAGTCCGGACGGCCTGACCTATGACGCTGTTATGGCCCAACATGCGGCGCAAGGCGCACAGTCCCGCCGTGTTGGGCACAGCAACGCATTCCCCAGAAAGGCGGGGTCTTATGACTCTTGAGGATCTACGGGCGCAGAAAGCACAACAGCAAGCCAAAATGCGGGATATTTCCGACCGTATCAAGTCCTGCGCTGACCCGATTGAGCGTATCCGCCTAACGGATCAGCGCCGGATTCTCACGGATATGCTGCGAGAAACGCGGGAATCCATCCGTCGATTAGAACCAGGCCCTCCGAAACGCCGTCCCTCTGCCCGCGCCCGTCGTGCGCAACTGCTCGCCACGGATCAGATTGACCTTGATTTCTTCGGCGCAACGCGAGCAGTCTGGGCAGATGTTGAAGGTGGGAGTTGGGACGATTTAAGCCGCGCGATAGCCCAAAATGAGTCCGCCGATCAACGAGCCTACATTTTGCAAATTCTCCGCAGATCCATGGACGCACTGACTGACCGCCAGCTACAGCTCGTAGGCATGATGTACATTGATGGCATGACTGTCACAGAGATTGCCGACGAACTGGATATTAACTGCAGCACTGCCTCCCGTATCCTTCGGCGTGCCAGAGGTCGCATCGAAAACTTTATTTTGGATGCACTGTCTGCCCGAAAGTACCTGCGGAAAGACGGGAGTTTCGACTTCTGCGCTTTTGCGGAAGAGTCTGACGCATTCACCGAACGGCAGCGGGAAGTCTTGTACCTCCTGCTGTCCCAGGATACCACGATGTCTGATATCGGTATGTGGCTCGGCCGCAATCGCGGCACAGTGTCGCACATCAACGAGCGGATTGTTCGGCGTTTGGCTGCCGTCGCCGCCGGGATCCCGCAATGCCCAAACGCGCAGAGCATATCTCGGGACGATTGGGAGCATGCCCCAGAAAAGGATCTCTGTGAACGCTTGGGGATCTCCCCTCGGGCGTACTATCAATACGTCGCTCCGAGAATTGGGAACATCCCTAGACTCTCCTACGAGATCCTGCGTCTCCATAATCAAGATATCCCCAACACGGAGATTGCAACGCAATTAGGCATCACGCCAGATACGGTCAGGAATACATTATCCAGATTCAAGGATGCCGTTTTGCCCGAAGACAATCTCGGCGGTGATTACCACCCACGCCCCAGACACCGGCGGGACGAATCCGATGTGACCGCACTGCTCCGCAGAGTCCCTTATTCAATTTCGCAGCCAAAAATCAAAAAAGAGGATAGGTGATATATGGACAACACGATATTAGTCGCACTGATCGGCGCTGGCGGATCCGCAATAGGCGCTGTTCTGGGTGTCCTTGCCAGTAGCAAGCTGACGCAGTACCGTCTGCAGGAACTTGAGAAAAAAGTTGAAAAGCATAATAACATGATCGAGCGCACATTTCGCCTAGAGGAACAGGAGGCAGTCCTCGCAGAAAAAATATCCGTTGCAAATCACAGAATTGCCGACTTGGAAAAGGTGGTGTCGGAGTGAAGTCTATCACGAGGATCCTTTTTGTCACCACTCAGCTTGCGGCACTGGCGTGGGTGAGCATTTCGTACATCATTGCCGC